>SXGR01439253.1_pt1 | contig 33716 bp, 28 predicted proteins | sample 3174711 | NCBI WGS metagenome assembly SXGR01 (sample SAMN11356860, study PRJNA531348) | freshwater metagenome | isolation source: freshwater sample F1-60 | place: China: Fuxian Lake, Yuxi | collected 2017-12-25 | reverse complement strand
GGTTTCTGCACGCCGGGCTTCGTGGTCGCGATGAAAGCCGTGCTCGAAGCCAATCCGCAAGCGACGCCGGCCCAGGTCGAAAAAGGCCTGCAAGGCAACATCTGCCGCTGCGGCACTTATGAACAAATGCGTGATGCCATCTACGCCCTGTGCAACCAGAAGAGAACAATCTAAACCGCAATGTGGTGCGACGCTCCGCGTCGCAATTCCACGACGCGGAGCGTCGTGCCACAATATCACAAGGGGGAACGAACCATGCCATGGCCAGTCAATCGCCGACTGATCGGCACGAAGATTCAGCGTCTGGACGGTGTCGAGAAGTCGACCGGCCGCGCCAAATACAGCTTCGACATCAACCGCCCGCGCATGTTGCACGCGAGGATCCTGCGTTCGCCGCACGCGCATGCGACGATCAAGTCCATCGACACGGCGCCGGCCGAGAAAGTCGCCGGCTTCCGCGCGTTCTATCTCATCAAGAAGGCGGGCGCCGAGGTATTCTTCGCAGGCGATGAAATCATCGCCGTCTGCGCCGACACGGAAGAGCACGCCGAGGATTGCCTGCGTGCCATCCGCGTCGAGTACGCCGTCCTGCCGCATCACGTCAAGGAAGAAGACTCATTGCGCTCGACCACGAACACCGCCGGCGCTCCCGGCATGAACAACGTTGTCGCCGTCGCCGAGTTCGTCACCGACAATTTCGCGACGGCCTTCGACGGACTTGCGCAGACCCATCAGGGAACCTACGGCATCGCGGTTATCTCGCACCAGTGCCTCGAATCGCACGGACTCGTCGCCGAGTGGGACGACAAGCAAGAGAACCTGACCGTGTGGGCCTCGACGCAAGCCGTTCCCAATACGGCCGAGGGGTTGCGCGTCCACTTCAAACTGAAGCCCGGCCAGGTCAAGTGCATTTGCAACTACATGGGCGGCGGGTTCGGCAGCAAGTTCGGCCCCGACATCCAGGGCATCGCCGCTGCCGAAATGGCGAAGACGACGCGGCAACCGGTCAAGCTCATGCTCGATCGCGCCGAGGAAGTGACCGTCGGCGGCATCCGGCCGTCGGCGTATGGAACCGTCCGCATCGGCGGCACCAAGGAAGGGCGCATCCACGCCTACGAAGTCGATTGCTTCGGCACCGGCGGTGTCAACCGCGGCGCCACCGTCAACTTCGGTCTGCTCCCTTACGTCTATGGCCCCGCGGTCCCCAACATCAAACGCGGCCATCGCATCGCGCGCACCAACGTGCAGACCGCCCGTGCCATGCGCGCTCCCGGCCATCCGCAAAACTGCGTCCTCACCGAACAGGCGATCGACGACTTGGCCGCCCGCCTCGGCGTCAATCCGCTGGCGATGCGACTCCTCAACTTGCCGCCGAACGATGTCGCGGAAGCGAAAGCCAATCCGCGCAACTTCACCGGCCAGCGTGCCTCCATCTATCGGACGGAGATCGAGATCATCCGCAAGATGTGCAACTGGGATCGCGCCTGGCATCCGCCTGGTCAGGACAAAGGTGTCATCAAGACCGGCCTCGGCGTGGCCCTGCACACCTGGGGCGGCGGCGGACGCGGCCCCAACCCGACCCGCATCACTATCAACGCCAACGGCAGCGTTGTCGCACAGTCGTCGTCGCAGGACCTCGGCACCGCTCAACGCACCCTCATGGCAATCGTCGTCGCCGAAGTGCTGGGCTTGCAGCCGACCGACATCACGATCATCCTCGGCGATAGCTCGCATGGCCCTTCAACGCCGTCTGGCGGATCGACGACCGCGCCCGGGACTTCAGCCGCGATCTTGAAGGCGGCCGAGACGACACGCGACGCTTTCCTGACCGCACTGGCGGGCCAGCTTGGCACGCAAGCAAATATGCTCTCCATCGAGCCGGGCGTCATCGTCAATCGCGCCAACAACAACGCCCGTATCCCGTTCGCCCAGGCGTGCGCGAAGTTGGGCGTGCCAAACATTCAGGGCAACGCCGATTGGCCCACGGCGAAGGAACTGCAAGATAGCGCTCCGTTGCGCGACGAATGGTCGACCCGCCTCACCAATCAGGGCGTCGGCGGCGTGCAAATCGCCGAAGTCAAAGTGGACACCGAGACGGGCGTCGTCAAGTGCACGCGCTTCTGGACCGTGCAGGACTGCGGCCTCATCATCAACAAGCTCGCTTGCGAATCCCAGGTCGCTGGCGGCGTCATCATGGGCATCAATTACGCCATCTACGAAGAGTGCATCTACGACCGCGCGACCGGCCGGCAGGTCAATCCCGACATGGAGTTCTATAAGCTCGGCGGCATCGCGGATATGCCGCAGATCTACGTTCACATGCATGACATGCCCGAGCGCGGCGTCATCGGCATCGGCGAACCGCCGACGATCTCGACTGCGGCGGCGGTCGGCAATGCCGTCTTCAACGCGATCGGCGTCCGCGTCGCACACGCCCCGTTCACTCCCGAACGTGTGCTGGCCGCCCTGGCGACGCGGCGGAACTAATGCGGTTTAGTCCCGCGTCGCAGACGCGGGCGCGATAGTCGTGACCCCGCCCGCGTCTGCGACGCGGGGCTAAACGTAATCCGAACACGAGGAACCTACCCGATGAAAAACTTCGCATACTTCCGCCCGAACACGCCCGAACAAGCCGTCGCCTTGCTCGAAGCGAACCGGGGCAACACCGAACTGCTCGCGGGCGGCACCGATCTGCTTGCCTTGCAAAAGGGTTACATCGCCCAGCCGGGCCGCGTCGTCAGCCTCAATGGCATCGCCGCCCTGCGCACGATCACCATTGCCGCCAACGCCGTCACCATCGGCGCCGGCGCCACGCTGGCGATGATCGCCGATCACGCCGACCTGCGCCGTCTCTTCCCCGCCTTGACCTCCGCCGCAGGGGACATCGGCGGTCCGCAAATCCGCAACATGGGCACGCTTGGCGGCAACCTGTGCCAGCGCAATCGCTGTTGGTATTTCCGCGACGAACATTCCCCCTGCCTCCTGCGCGGCGGCAATCGCTGCTCGGCCATCGAAGGCGAGAACAAGTATCACGCCATCTTCACGGCCAACCATCGCTGCGTCATCGCTTCGCCGTCCACGCTGGCGACCGGCCTGATCGCTCTGGGCGCATCGGCGGAAATCCTTGGGCCCAAGAACAACCGCCGCACGATCGAACTTGCGAAGTTCTTCTTCGCTCCGGTGGGCCCCAACGATCGCGAGCACACCCTCGCCGCCAATGAGTTGGTGACAAGCGTGACGATCCCGAATCGCGGCCTTGCCAACGCGGCCTACGAAGTCCGGCAGAAGCAGGCGACCGATTGGCCGATCGTTCAGTGCGCGGTGGCGTTCGCGGGCGGCCGCAATGGCGCCAAGGCGACAGGCGTCAAGATCGTCCTCTCGCACGTGGCCCCGACCCCGCTGCTCGCGGAAGCTGCCGGTCGCGCCATCGAGAACCGCGCCATCAACGACGAGATCGCCACGGCTGCCGGCCGCGCCGCTGTCGAGGGCGCCAAACCGCTGCCGCAGAACGGCTACAAGGTGCGCCTCGTCGAGGTCGCCGTCAAGCGAGCGCTCATGCTCGCGGCGGGATTGCCTCGCTATTGGGAAGCGTAGAAAAACTCCAAGCCCGTGGGTAGGCAAAAGCGAACCCACAGGATCGAAGCATCAAGACCCCAGGGCGACAACCGACCCTGGGGTTTTCTGTCCATTTCTCCGCGAGGAAGTACTCGCGCGTATTGGAAGTTAATCACCCAGCGCCGGATTCGCCCTACCGCTCAGGTGCCGATGGTGTACACTGTCAATGGGAATTGAACCAACTGATTCCCGTAACGCATCGAAACTGGACGAGCATCAAATGAACGAGACGATGTACATCCACGCCGACCCTCCGCCCTTGCGCATTGACGAAGGCGGCGCCGTGCGTGTCGGTAAGAGCCGTGTCAGCCTCGATCTCGTCGTCGCGCAATATGAAAATGGCATGACGCCGAAAAACATCATCCGCGCCTACGATGCGCTGGCGTTGGCGGATGTCCACGCTGTCATCGCCTACTATCTGCGGCACAAGAACGAAGTGGTTGCCTATCTGAAGCGGCGTCAGGACGAAGCCGACGCATTACGAGCCAAGATCGAGGCCGAGCGTCCGCGCATCGCGCGAGACGAGTTGCTTGCCCGCGCCGGCGCCAGGGAGAAAGCCGATGCTGCGGCTGGCAAGTGACGCCGACGTCAACGGCGGGATCATCCGCGGCTTGCGTCGACGTCTGCCGGAGATCGATCTGGTCCGCGCCCAGGATGAGTTGCCCGAAGGCACGCCCGACGTTGCGGTACTGGCGTGGGCAGTGACGGAGAACCGAGTCCTTACTACGAATGACCGGAACACGATGATCGGTTTCGCATATCAGAGAGTGGCGGCCGGCGTATCCGTGCCCGGCTTGCTTGTGACCACGAACGAGCAATCCAGCGGATCAGCCATCGACGACATCCTGCTCGTTGCCGAAAATATGCCCGCAGAGGAGATCCGAGATCAAGTTGTCGTGTTCCTTCCTTATCGCGGGTAACGTGAGCATGACAACGCAAAAAGTCCCGCCGCAAGCCTGGGTCGTCACCTTCGCGGGGACGGCGATCAACCTGTGCCTGGGCATCCTCTACGCCTGGAACGTCTGGAAGAACAGCCTCATCGGCAGCGACCTGCATCCGCCCGGCTCGAAGATGACCGAGCTCAACGAGGGCTGGATTTATCTCACCAGGGCCGAGGGGACGTGGGCGTATTCGATCTGCGGGTTCGTCTTCGCCCTGTCGATGATCGCGGGGGGACGCATTCAGGATCGCTATGGCCCCAAGATCGGCGCGACCTCCGGCGGGCTCTTTCTCGCGGCGGGCTGCATCCTCGCTGGCCTAATGAAAAGCTACACAGGCCTGATCCTCGGTTTCGGCATCCTGGGTGGCGTCGGCATGGGGTTGGCGTATGCGGCGACCACGCCGGCCGCAGTCAAGTGGTTCGGGCCGCATCAGCGCGGGCTCATCGTCGGCCTGGTCGTCGGCGGCTATGGCGGGGCGGCCATCTACATTTCACCGCTGGCACGCTATCTCATCGACGGCTACGGCATCTCCGGCAGCTTCATCGGCCTGGGGATTTTCTTCGCCGTCGTCGTCGTCATCGCGGGACAGCTTCTGAAATGGCCTGATGCCGGCTACGTGCCGCCCAGCCCTCCGGTCGCTAACGCTCCCGGCTCGTCGGGAAAAACGCAGATGACGGGCGTCGATTGGCCGGCGCCTGCGATGCTTCAAACCGTGCAGTTCTACGCGCTGGTCATTCTCTTCTTCGGCTCCGCGCAGTCCGGTTTGCTCGTGATCGGCAACGCGACGCGCATGCTCGGCGACACTACGCGCAGCGCCCTTCTGGACGCGACAACCGCCACCGCGACGGTCGTCTTCCTGGCGAGTAATGCATGGATCCTGTCCTCCTACGGCGGCCTCGTCAATGCCGTCGGCCGCGTCGGCACCGGCATGTATTCCGACAAGATCGGCCGCACCAACGCCTACCTGGCCAACGGCGTCGTCTCCGCGCTCTGTCTGTTATTGACGCCGTGGATCATGCGGTCGGGCAACGTCTACTTGCTGTTCGCCGTTGTCGGCATCGCCTACTGGCAATACGGCGGCGGGCTGGCGCTCTTGCCCGCGTTCACCGCCGATTACTTTGGCTCGAAAAACCTCGGCTTCAACTACGGCCTGGTGTTCATCGGCTGGGGCCTCGCCTTCGGCACCCCGCAAGTCGCGGGCTACATCGAGGACTTGGACGAAGGCCGCCTCGATTACGCATTTTATCTTTCAGGCGGATTGCTTATCGCCGCGGTCATCGTGTGCCTGATCACGCGCCGGCCGATCGCGGCGGGAGAAGGCGCAATCACGCCGCGCGCGTAGGGATTGCCATTGCCGCTGTTGTATGATTGGGCACGCGCGGGCTATAATAACACCACTGATAATCGCCTCTATCTCTCATTTGGATTTTACAGTGAAACGAAAAACTGCCGTGAAACCCCGGACCAAACCTCGAACGCGAAAAAACAGCGAACGCGCTCCGGAGGCGCCCAACGCCGACCAGAGCGTCGCCGAACAATTTTACAAGTATCTGCAGCCGAACTTCACGCAGCGGCTTCTCAAACACATGCACCGGGCCAAGCAAGCGGCGCTCGAAAGCCAGGAGTAGGCGGCGCATGAAGCTTCCGCAGTTCTGGATTGTCGCCGGCCCGAATGGCGCGGGTAAAACGACCTGCGTTCAAAAGGAGCCGATCTCTTCCCTCCTTCCGCCCGTCACGTTCTTCAATCCGGATGATCGCACGTTGCTGAAATTGCGGTCCCTGAATTACCGAGGATTCGTGGACGCCCCGCTTGAGGTGCAAACACGCAGCTTTATCGAAAGTGCGGACGAAGTCTACGCGGAACTGGAGGTGGCTCTCGCCCAAGCCAAAGCGGTCGGCGTCGAAACGGTACTCAGTTCAGCGAAGTATCGTCCCTTGCTCGAGTTGGTCCTCGCCAAGAAGGGATTCAGCGGCCTGATCTACGTGGCCTTGTCATCCCCTGCAATCGCCAAGGAACGAGTCGGCGCGTGGGTTCGTCGGGGTGGACACGGCATTCCCGATGACAAGATCGCGGCCCGCTGGCAACGCTCGCTTGAGAATCTGAGCTGGTTCGCGGCGAACGTCACGACTTTCTGGATTATCGACAATTCCGATTCCACTTCCGCCAACGCCCCGCCGCTGCTGGCATCAGGGAAATTCGGCTCGCTCGATTACCTCGACCCGACGGCCTTTCCTGAAATGAAGGCAGCCTTGTCCACGTTTGCCAAACGGTGAGAGAGCCTCTCCCTATCCTTCCCCATTTATCCGTGTTCCATCCGTGTTCCATCTGTGGCTCTTCACCGCTTCTCGCCATGCCAAACTGTGCCTGACTGTTGGGACTATTCCGGTTTTTCCTTCAATGCCGACCGCACCGATTGCCGAAGTAGTACGGTCCGTATCGCTGGCAACACCAACACGCAAGGAGAATCAGGGATGACCAAAACTGCCGCGCTCCGAGGCCTTTTCGCCGGCCTCGCGCTTCTGGCGTGCAGCGTCACCCACGCCTACGCGCAAAATCCGAGCCCGGCCCAGATGCTCGATCCGAAGCTGGGGCCGAAGTTCGATGATGTCAACATGAGCGTTCCCACCGCCGACGAGCTGCCTCTCTGCAAAGTCGAGCTGGTCCAGGGCGGCGCACAAGGCGCCAGCGGCTGGCTGCTCAAGGATTCCAAGGGGCAGCCGCTGCGCCGCTTCTTCGACTCCAGCGGCGATAAGAAAGTCGATACCTGGAGCTACTACAAGGACGGCATCGAAGTGTATCGCGAGTTCGACACCGCCGGCAAGGGGCTGCCCAACAACTTCCGCTGGCTCAACTCGAACGGCATGAAATGGGCCCTCGGCGCCGTCAACAACGGCCGCGGCTACGTCACCTCCTGGCGCATGATCTCCGCCGAAGAAGTCGGCTTCGAAGCGTTCCAGGCGATCGCCCGCCAAGACTTCGGCCGCCTGCAAGTGCTGTTCATCACCGACGCCGAGATGCAGGCGATCAAGCTGCCCAACGCCAAGATCAACGCGGTCCGCGCCAATCTGCAGCCGGCCCAGCAAAAATTCGCGTTGGTGTGCAAGAAGCTAGGCGCGGGGGTCAAGTTCGACATGGTAGAAGGCGCCGTCCCGCAGTGCGACACGACAGGTGACGTCGAAATCATTCATCATCCCGACCGGCAAGTTCGCCTCGATCGCCAAGGGAAATACGAATTTCTGAACACCCAGGAGATGATCCAGGTCGGCATGGCCTGGCGCTTGGCGGATGTCCCGGTCTTCGGCCCCATCGAGGTGCGGCCGGACGGCGAGCTGCAAAAACTCCTGCAAATCTTGGCCGATCTCGACGTGCGTCGGCCACCGGAGCAGCCGCTACTGGCCAAGAATGGACCCATCGATCAATACTATCGCAAGCGCATCCCCTACGTGCAAGCCATCATCAAGCTTGTGGAGGACAAAGAACGTGATGGCTGGTACAAGCAGCTCTTCGACAACATGATGGCCTTGGCGCAGAACTCCGGTGAGAAAGTGGCGATTGACATGTTGGCCCAGTTGAAGGACGACGTCGTCAGGGCCATGCCAGGCAGCAACCTTGCCGCCTATGCGACTTACCGTTATCTGTGGACTGGATACTCGATCAGGATGGTCTTCCCGCCGCCGAAGCCGGATGACGTCAAGAAATTCCAGGACCAGTGGCTCGCCGATCTGGCCTCTTTCGTCAAGAGTTACCCCAAGGCCGACGATACCCCCGAAGCTCTGCACCAGCTCGCCATCGGCTGCGAGTTCGATGGCAAGAACGAGGAAGGCAAACGCTGGTATCGGCAGCTCTATGAGAACTTCCCGGACCACAACCTCGCCCCGCGGGCGCGCGGTTCGGAAGCCCGACTCAACCTCGTCGGCAGCGCGTTTCTCCTCGCGGCCCCACTTTTGGCCGACGGCGCCAAGCGATTCGACATCGCCCAGCTCAGAAATAAGGTCGTCGTGGTCCATTACTGGGGCAGCTACACCGAACAGTACAAGGACGATTTCGTTCGCCTGAAACGCGTGATCGATCAAGTCGGAACCGCGAAGGGAGTCGAGCTGGTGTGCATCAACCTCGACGAGTCCGCCAATCGGGCGAGCGAGGCCGTCATCAAGGGGCAGCTCCCTGGCATCCACCTGTTCCAGGCGACCAACAACGCCGCCGGCCTCAATAGTCCGCTGGCGACCCAGTACGGCATCCATATGCTACCGACGATTTTCGTGATCGGACGTGATGGCCGTGTCACCAACAACAACGTGCAAGTCGGCGACATCGAAGCCGCCCTGAAAAACGCGCAATAACGAGCCGACCCCCGCGGTTCGAGAAAACCCGATCCCTCGCAGGATCGGGTTTTTTTCTTGCTTTCGGCCAGGTCGATGAGTGGCCGTTCACGAGTTTGAGGCACTGCTTTTGCTGAATATCGGCGCCTTCGAGAATTCTGAGCCTGACCGCCATTTCTTGTTGACCGTAAGGCCCAATCCGATGCGAGCACTAACACGGCCATTCAAACCGCGACGAATTTGAACGTCAAGCACGTATCGGCGCAAACCGGCAGCCCCAGAAATGGGCCGTTTCGAGTACTCGACTCCTTGCGGGTGATGTGCAAGACGGACCATGTTTCCCGCTACACAAAGCGATAGGATACCTGCCAGCGAACGGCATCGAATTGCGTCGAAGTGGGCATGCTCAATTTCCATTGCGTGTCGCGTCAATAAAAAACCCTTCGTCAAGGAGGTGCACACGGACAGGGAAGTGAGATGTCCAAGCAGCGGGCAAACTACAGTTACGACTTACGCGGCAATTCGGTTCATGGCCGTCTTCTTGCTGTAGGGCTGAAACCGCTTGTCTTTGCTAGCATCCCTCGATGAATGCCAGGCTCTATCAAAAAGGAAGTCAGCATGAATCGGATCGTCTGTCTCATGAGCGCCGGCGCTTTCGCGTTCTTGTCGGCAATGTTGTCCAGCGGCGAACCCAACACCGGCGCGCCAAAGCAAGAGGTCATCGCGACCTTCTCAATCGCGGCCGTCGATCCCATTACGGGACAGTGCGGCGCCGCGGTGGCGAGCAAGTATCCCGCCGTCGGCAAGGTCGTCGCACACGCCCGTGCCGACGTCGGCGCCTTCTGCACGCAACACTACGGCGTGCAGGCCTGGGGCGTCAAGGCGCTCGATGCGCTCGCCGGCAAGAAGTTGCCGGAGGAAGTGCTGACCGAGCTGCTCAAGAAGGACAGCAACCCCGGAGGCCGTCAGCTCGGCATCATCGACATGCAGGGCCGCGGCGCGCAGCATCATCCGGTCACCGCGCCGGCGGCGAGCCATTACTGGGGCGGCATGAGCGGGAAGTTCTACGTCTGCCAGGGGAACACGCTCAATGGCCGAGAGGTAATCGTCGCGATGGCCAAGGCATATGAGGAGACGAAGGGAAGCCTGGCCGATCGCTTGATGGCGGCGCTGATCGCCGGGGATTGCGCGGGGGGCGATCATCGTGGCCGGCTCGCCGCCGGCATTCGCGTGTGCAAGAAGGGCGTCGATGGTTACTGGCTCGACATGCACGTGGACAAAAGCGACGACGCCGTGGTGGCGCTGCACAAGCAATATCTCGAATCCGATCACGAAGCGCGCGGCGAATGGGGCAAGCAGAAGTATGAGCATCCGTGTCCAAATCGGCCTGCGCCCAAACGACCGTGATTGCATTACTGCACGGAAAGACACAGAGCGGCAAGGCAGTCCAGCCGGGAATCCGCTTCGTGTTGCTATCAACGAGATGCTTCAGGGACTGCGTTCATGCAAGCGATTAATTCTCGGTGGCGAGACAAACCGGGTGACCGGGTAACCGAGAACGGAGAATGATACACCAGCGAAGTTCATTGTTGCGCGTCCATTCTCGGTTCTCGGTTACCCGGTCACCCGGTTTCGACGCGGCTAGGACTTTGCGCCTTTGCGTCAGTTGATTTGGCGGGCGTTTCTCTCTCTTGACCCGTTTTGCCTATCTGCGGTATATACCAATCAGGAAATACTCACGGAGGAGTCGCGATGTCGCTATTGAAGGTCCAGGGACTGGTCAAATACTACGGCAGCCGCCCGGTCGTCAATGGCGTCGAATTCGAAGTCAACGTCGGCGAGGTCGTCGGTCTCTTGGGCCCCAACGGCGCCGGCAAGACGACTAGCTTTCGCATGGCGACTGGGCAGGTCACTCCCAACGAAGGCGCGGTCTACTTTAACGGCGAAGAAGTCACCACGCTCGCCATGTATCAGCGCGCCCGCCTCGGCATGGGCTATCTGCCTCAGGAATCGAGCATATTTCGAAAGCTCAACGCCGAAGACAACATCCTGGCGATCCTCGAACTGATGCCCAAATCACGCACGCTGGGCCGGCCGCTCACGAAACAGGAAAGCCACGAACGCATGGAAGCCGCCATCAAGCGATTCGGGCTGGAGAAGGTGCGCAAGACCGTCTCGGCCCGGCTCTCCGGCGGCGAAAAACGCCGGCTGGAGATCGCCCGCTGTCTGGTCTGCGAGCCGCTCTTGATCCTCATGGATGAACCGTTTACCGGCATCGATCCGATCACCATAGCCGAGATACGTCAAATCATCCTCGAATTGTGCGCTGAGGGGATCGGCATTCTCTTGACCGATCATAACGTACACGAAGCCTTGAAGATCACAACGCGTAGCTACCTCATCAAGGACGGCAAGGTGCGCACGCAAGGCACGCCGGGCGAGATCGTCCGCGACCCGATCGCGATTGCCGAATATCTGGGCGTCAGCTTCAACGACCGCAACTACGGCGCGTCCGAGGCGCCTCAGCCGCGCTATCAGCCGTCGCCGCTCCCCGCGCCGCCAAAGCTCGAACCCGCGCCCCCCGCCGTCAGCGCGCCGCCGCATACTCTGGAGTTCCCCAGCCGACCGGCGCCCAAGGTAGCGCCCGCGAAGATAGTCCTGGAGCAGGAGAGAATCATTCGACTCGTCGAGAGCTTGAAGACAGCCGAGCAGACCCGAGCCGCGCAAGAATTGGTTGTGAAGGGCATGACCGCGGTCCCAGCGCTTTTGGACGCGCTGGAACGCCGCGACGCCGAGCTTAGGCAGAACGCGGTCGAGGTGCTCGAGGCGATCATCAGCCATCCGATCCCGTTTGACGCCTTCGCGCCCGAGGCGCTGCGCAAGCAGCAACTCTTGGCGTTGCGCGACCTGTTCGAACGCAAAGCGGGGTAACTGGTTTTCGCCTAGCGTTCGTGCGGCGCCATGCGAAAGCTAAAATGGCATCGGCTTGATTCATTTCTCCGTTGACAGAATTTTTCTCGCCGTCAGATCATACCGCCCCCCAGCGGACAGCGCCTCGTAATCGGATTCGCCCTTGTCAAATTTGCGATTCGTGTCGTAGAAATGTACCTTGCCCTTGCCGATCACGTCGGCGATCGAACCCTTGACGACAAGCGCGGTCGCCTCGTCGATGCCGATGCCGAGGTATTGCGGGTGAATCTTCATGAGTTGCGTCATGTCGGCATGGCGTTTGCGCTGCGTGAAGTGCTGATCGATGGCGACGCCTTTGAGGAAACCGAGGCCGCGTTCGTAGCCTTCGTAGCGAATGTCGACGTTATTGAAGACGCCCCCGCGCGCCAGATAGTCGCCCTGGATGGTGGCGCCCGCGGAGGTGCCGCCGATCACGCCGCCGCGATTGAGCACGTCGAACATCAGCGGCAGGGCCTTGGTGTTCTCATAGCAATCGACGAAGCGCCACTGCCGGCCGCCGTCGAACCACAGGCCCGTCGCTTCCTTGAGCGTATCGAGAAACTCCTTGCTTTCGACTTCGGCCTGCGTCTTGCCGTATAAGAGCGTGGCTTTCTTGGCGCCGGCTTTCTTGAAGAGCACGGCGAGAGATTCGCGTTTGACGATCGGCTCGCTGGCAGTGGGGAAGATGACGATATTCGCCTTGCCTGCGCCGCCGGCATATTCGACGAACTTCGTGTACAGGTTATCGGGCGAACCGCCGCCGCCGACGATGACGAGCATGCCTTTTTCAACAAATGGAACCTCCGGTCGCGCAGGCGGAAAGTTCTCCGACCGATCGCGCGCGGCGCGGAGCCACGCAGTCAGGTCTTCATTGGTCTTGCCTTCGAGCTTGACGGAGCGCACGGCATCCCCCTTGGACCAGTGCACCAGGTGCGTCGCGCCCGGGCCGACGGCGCTGAGCGTGCGGCCGCGAATCTCCAGGGCAGCATCGGGAGTGAGTTGGATAGTGACGACGCCGTCGTAAAACGGCTTTTTCTTTTCCGACCAGGCATGATCGACAACGGGGAGCAGCTTCAGTGCGCCCGGCCCGATGAGCGCCGATGCGCGTCCCGAGACCGCCACGACGCCCGGGCGCTTCAGCAAGGCGAGGCATTCGGCGCGAAGCATGTTCGTCGCGACTTCATCCTCCCAGGCGCGACGATCGTTCCCGGCGATCAGCCAGACGCCTGTTAGTTCCGGGAGTGCTGCTTTGGCGTCTTTCCAGGTCAGCAATCGCGGCGCGGCAGCGTCAAGCCGTTTCGCATGCATGCTCAATCCTTCCAGCACAGTTGCCGCCGACTTTTCATCATGGGCATGGATCACCGCGACTTTGGCCTTCGCGCCGCCGGCAAGCTCGAAGAAGCGCACGAAGGCCGCCGCGGAGACATCGCGATCACCGCAAATAAAGAGTGCTCCCGGAACGCCCGCCGGATCGATGCGCGGCGTCTGGGCGAATGCCGGCCAGGCGGCGCCCAGAAAGACAAGCAAAATCACGGACCATCGCGAAATCAATTTCATGGCAGGATTCCATGATTGGCGTCAGGGCCTGAAGCGTAAGCGAAGAACGCGCGTCCTTCGCTTACGCTTCACGCTCTGACAAGTAAATTCCTTAACGCATCGGCAACGACAACAAACGCTTCGCCTCCGTCAGCACAAACGCTGTGTCCATGAACGGTTCGTAGCCAATGTCGTGCCAGCGCACCAGGCCAGCGGCGTCAATGAGGAACGTCCCGTGCAGCGGCGTTTGCTCGAAATCGTCGTAGGCACGATACGCCTTGAAGCTTTCGCACAACGGATCCGATACGACCGGGAAGGCGATCTTCTTGTCGCCGTTCAGCGAACGCGTCAGCGCGTCCTTCGAGTCGGTGCTGATGGCGACGATCGCGATGCCCGCCTCCTCGAAGCGCTTCGCCTCCGCGGAGAACTTGACCACTTGCTCCATGCAATGGGCACAGCCGTAGCCGAGATAGAAGACGACCAGCGTCGGTTTACCGTCGTACTTCTTCGAGGCAATCAAGTTGCCAGAGGCGTCGGGGAGAGTCCAGGCGGGACTGGACGTCGGCTGCCAAACCAGGGGACCGATCGATTCCAGCGACGGACGTTTGCCGAAGTCGGCGGGATACTTCAACTTGACACGCCAGTCGGCTGGCAGCTTCATTTCCTTTGCAATTTCGCCCAATCGCTTGAACACCGGCGTCTCGAGGGAATCGATCGTGCCCGACATCTTGCGCAGTCGTTCGAACGCCTCGGCGCATTCCTTCGTCTTGCCGGCGGCGTGCAGCGTCTCGACGTAGACGGCCAGCGGCGCGGCCTGCGTCTTATTCGCGTCGGACGCCTGCTTGGCGAGTTGTTCGGCCTTCGCCTTGTCGCCGGCTTGCAGATAGTAGCGCGCTTGCCGGGTCTGGCTCAGGCCCTTGAGCGACTTGAGCATTTCGAGGGCTTCTTTCTGATCGCCGGCGAGAAGCTTTTCGAGCATGCGCAGTTCTTTGAGTGCATTCTCGCGCGCGGCGATGGCGTCAAGGGCGGGCGGCCCCTTGCCGAACTTGCCCTTGAGATCGGGCTTCTTGTCCTTCGTCTCGGGCGGCTTCCCCTTGGCGACTTGCTTGTCGAGCAAGTCTATCGTCTTGGCGAGCTTTTCTTTATCTTCCTTGCCCGCGTGCGCCAGGCCGATGAGCCGCAGCCGTTTGACTTGCTCGCCAGGCGATTCGGTTGAATCGAGATACATCGTGTCGGCGAGCTTGAGTGTTTCGTCCCACAGCTCATAACGGTCGAGCAACTCGAACAGGCGCGTGCGGCCATAGCCGGCCGACTTGTTGCCCTTGTTTGGCATGTTGAACTTCGGATGGCGCGGCAGCTCAATGAGATTCTTGGCGAGCGCGACGGCGTCATTGACGCGGCCGATGTGGCTGAGGTTGCGGATGAGCCATTCCTGATTGTGGGCATAGTTGTGGATTTGATCGGGCAGGACGCGATCGTGCATCATGTGAAAATGATCGGCCCTGCTCGACGCTTCCTGCTGCCAAGTGGCCTCGGCGTAGCGTTTGAGCTTGTCATAGGTGTGCCCCGGCATGTGCCACATATGGGCGATATGCGGCGCTGCTTCCCCGCACTGGGCCGCCGATTGTAGTGCGTTCGCCGGATTGGCGCCGTCCCAGATGTGGATGCGGAAGTGATGGGCGGGGTGCAACGGGTTGGCCTTGAAGATCTCGTCGATCGTCTTGTCAAGCGCCGCTCCTTGGGCGCCGATCTTCCATTGCCAGGACCGCACAACGAAAAACGCCTTGGCTTCGATGTCGTCGGGATATTCGGTCGCGATCTTTTTGAATATGTCTAGGGCCGTCTGCTGGCGTTTGCGTTTGTCGCCGACGGTAAGCAATTGCTCGGTCATGCTTTCGATGTAAAGGAGTTCGCGGGCAGAGACGCCGCGCAATAGGCCGCGGGCTTTCTTGGCGAAACCGATGGCCCGTTTTTCGTTTTCGTGGTTGGCCATCGCCATGCCCCAGTAAGCCATCGCGCAATCGGGGTCGAGCAATGCGACCTGGCGGAAGGAGCGCTCGGCCTCGAAGTACCAGAAGCCGTGCAGTTGGCCGACGCCTTGCTCGAAAAACAACCGGGCGTCCTTTGAGGACGTGGTGATGGGGAAGCGAATGTTGCCCGTCTTGCCCATGAGATAGGCGCGCTGGCGCGGACCTTCGTTGAAGGCTTCGCCCTGATGGGAATAACCGGGGAACGCGTCGGCGTCGTCTTGTGCCGTCGCCATCGAAGGAAGAAGAACAAGGGCTTGCAGCACAATGCGAATGAGGGACATTTGGATGCCTCGCGATATCGTCAGAGCCTGAAGCGTAAGCGAAGGATAGAGTTTCCTTCGCTTACGCTTCAGGCTCTGAAGTTTCTGTTCCATCGTAACATTCCATGAGGTCGCCTTGACCGCGCAGCACATATTCGATGCTCGCCGCGACCTCGGGCTCTTTCCAGAGATAACGGGTACTGCCGTGCTGCGTCCAACGTTTGGCGTCGGGGCGTTCGTTCAATTGTTCGCGTAATCTTCGGCTCGCATACGCTTTCAGGTCGCTCATGATCTTTTCCGGTTTTTCATCGGCGCTTACGACGACATGGACGTGCGTACTGCGAACGTGGCATGCCCACAATCGCCAGTGGCGGTGGCTGCAGACTTCGCGGACGGTGACGAGCACGATTTTTCGTCGCTCCGCGTTTAGGACATACGCGGATTCGCGCATGTTGGTTCGTTCGATTTCCTCCCGCTTTGAATCCGATTCGAGAAATGGCGTACTGAACTGATTGTGCTCCTTGTCGATGGATCCGACGTCGCGTCCGTGCAGCCAGGCGCCGTACGTGGAGAACGTGATGAAGTATGCAAGTGGTGATGAAGCCATGGCATTTTCCTCAGAGCCTGAAGCGTTAGCGAAGGATGCGGAATTCCTTCGCTAACGCTTCAGGCTCTGAAATTCATTCCGTCGCCTCGACCAGCAACTTTTGCGTGAAGCGCTGGCCGTCGATATCCAATTCAATCGTGTATTCGCCCGGAGCGACGAGTTTTGTGCGCGCCGCTCGAAAATCGGTCAGGTCCCACGAGATGCGGCGTAAACCTGGCTCGGCATTGCACGGCTTCGTCTCGACCGCTTCGCCGCCGTTGTCGCGAATGAGGCACGTCACCTTCTTCGCGGGTTCCTTCAAATAATACCAGATCGTCGCCCCGAATTGCGGATTTGGGCCGACGTAGGACTTCGATTTCGCATCAGAATTCAGGGGAACGAATGCTTGCGCCGTGCGAACGCTAAACAAATGCGCCGGCTGCGACAGCACCTTCGGCGTCATCTCTTCCAGAGGGCCTATGTCCATCACGTAGACGCCGCGGCCGTGCGTCCCAATTACCAGCTCACGATCGCGCGGGTGAATCACCAGATCGTGCATCGGCACATTCGGCAAGCCCGCTTTCAGGCGATGCCAGACTTTGCCGGAATCGAGCGAGACAAAGACGGCGGATTCGGTGCCGACGAAAAGGATGTGCGGATTTCGCGACGATTCGCGGATGACGTGAACCGGGCCATCGGCAGGCAGGTTGCTCGCGATACTGGTCCAGGTCGCGCCGTGATCGGTGGTCTTGAAGACGTACGGTTTTTGATCGTCGTTGCGATGCCGATCGATCGTCACGTAGGCGGTCGTTGCATCGTGATGGCTGCATTCGACGCGCGTGATCCAGCGATTCTTCGGCATGCCCGGGAAGTTGGCGGAGACGTCATACCAGGTTTGGCCGCGGTCCTTGGTGACGTGGACTCGGCCGTCATCGGAGCCGACGTAGATGAGGCCGGGCTTCTTCGGCGATTCGGCGATCGTCGTCAGCGTGTGTCCGGTGCTCTTGTAAATGATACCTGGCTTGCCGGCGGTGAGGTCGGGGCTGAGCTTGCGCCAGGAGTCGCCGCGGTCGTCGGACTGGAAGAGATAGTTGCCGCCGTAGAAGAGCGTCTTCGGGTTATGTGGGGAAAGCAGGATCGGCGCGGACCAGTTGAAACGGTAGGAGTCGCTCTTGTCCTTCGGCGCCTGCGGTTGAATCCCGATACTTTTGCCGGTCGAGACGTTAATGCGCGCGGGTTTGCCGTACTGGGCTTCGGCGTAGACGATGTTGACGTCGGACGGATCGCACTGGCAGGAGAAGCCGTCGGCGCCGAGGATTTTCTTCCAGTCAGCGAGGGTAATGCCTTCCGCGCTCCGGGTCGCGCTGGGGCCGCCCCAGGAGCCGTTGTCTTGCAGGCCACCGTAGACGCGGTAGGGTTTGCGCATATCGACGGCGACGCCATAAAACTGCGCCAACGGCATGCCGCGATTGTGGTAGAAGGTCGTGCCGCGATTGGTGGACGTGTAGAGCCCGCCGTCGTTGCCGAGGATCAGGTGCCTGGAGTCGGCGGGATTGATCCACAAAGCGTGGTGATCGACATGGACGCCTTTGGGCGCGGCGGACGCGAACTTTCTACCGCCGTCGGAGGAGACGTAAAACGCGGTGCCGAGAACGTAGATGCGTTGATCGTCGTTCGGATCGATGCGGACCTGGCCATAGTAGAAAGGACGCGGCACGACGGTGTTGACCTGCGTCCACGAGACGCCGCGATCGTCGGAGCGGAAGACGCCGCCGTCGGCGACGTTAAGCCCCTTGTTCGGCGCATTGCCTTTTGTGCCGACGCCGGTCTTGTCCGTCTGCACGACGGCGTAGACGACTTTCGGATTCTTGCGATAGATCGACAGGCCGCATCGGCCATACGGATTCTCGGGCAGTCCTTTGACCATCCTGTCCCAAGTCTTGCCGCCGTCGATCGTCTTGTACAGCCCAGCCTTTGGACCATACTGTTTGGCCGGGTCGCCGCCGGAGAACGCGTCGCGTCTGACGGCCCAGGCTGAGGCGTAAAGGATTTCCGGTTCTGCGTGGTCGATGGCGACGTCGATGCAGCCCGTATCAGCGTCGAGAGCAAGAGCGTGCTGCCAGGTCTTGCCGCCATCGGTCGTTTTGAAAAGGCCACGCTCCGGATTCGCGCCCCAGACGTGGCCGAGCGCCGCGACGTAAACGATGTCGGGATTGGTCGGATGGATGACGATACGGCCGATGTGGTGCGTCTCTTTGAGGCCCATGTGCGTCCACGTCTTGCCGGCATCAGTCGATTTGTAAACGCCGTCGCCATAGGTGACGCTGTTGCGCGGGTTCGCTTCGCCGCCGCCGATCCAGACGATGTCCGGGTTGGACTGCGCGACCGCGATAGCGCCGATGCTGCACGTCAGGTGATCGGTGAGCGGCTTCCAGGTCGTACCCGCGTCGGTGGTTTTCCAAACGCCGCCAGTCGCCGCCGCGATGTAGTAGGTGTCCGGGTTCTTGTCGACGACGGCGAGTTCGACGATGCGTCCGCCCATGTTGGCCGGGCCGATGTTGCGTGCCTGAAAGACGTCGAAGAGCTTCGCATCGACGACGACCTGCTCTTGCGCGCGCAGCGGATCGGTTTGCAGCAAGAACGGCGTACAGAGCGTGAATGCGAGGAGGCAAGCGTGCAGACAGAAGCGGCGCATGGCGGGTGCATCCAAAGAATCGTCGCTTGGGGTATAGCGCTCGCCGTGCAGCGCCACTCACCCGACGCTGCCCTGCAATCGCTATACGGCAAGCGGCTTAAATTAATTGACGTTGACCGTCAGCGCCTTCATGCAGAAGTTCGCCGAGCGATCGAAGACGGCCCAGGTTGGATTGTCGAAGCGATGGTCGTACAGATCGCGCCACATGGCGCCGTCGAAATAGAAGCTCTCGCCAGGATTCGCCTTGGAGACGACAATCGGCCCGCCGTTCGGTCCGCGCGGCGGCGGTTCCTTCTTCGGCTGGTTGACGTCCGGCTTGGGCTGAATGATGATCTTCTTCGGCTGAATGACGAGTTTCTTCGGCTCTGGTTGTCGGAGCAGCACTTCGATCTCCGATGTGCGGTCAATCGCCTGACCGCCGCCCGATACCTCGACGCAGATGACGAACGTCTCGTCTTTCTCGACACGAATCGCCTTTGCGAGGTCAATCGTGTGGAAGCCGGTGTGCTTGAATTCGCCGGTCTGCGCCGCACGCTCGCCGGTCGGTTTGCCGTTCTCGAACTTGCTGTAGATCGTGGCCGTGTATTTGACGTTGTCCGCCGTCGTGTAGAAGCTCAGGGACTGAATGTCCTGCTTCGTGGTCGCCTTGAAGATGTTGGCGGCCTTCGTGATTTCCTTCATCGTGCCGCGCCAGCCGTGATAGTCGTGATGGTAGACGTGGTGATACTTCATCGGCTCGACGTTGCGGAAGGAGGCGGCCCCCATCTCGGCATCACGGCAGCAGACCTTGTCATAATAGCTGATCCAGTAGTAGCCCTGGTCGCCGCGCTTGGTGCCCCAGCTATTCTTGATGAGCCAGGCGCCCGGCTGCGGCAGCTTCTGGTTGGGATCGGCGCTAACCTTCTCATCGTCCCAGCCGACGATTGCGACGGCATGGTTCGGCTTCGCCTTGTGCCCGATCGGCTGGTAATGGACGAAATCCTTGGAGACAAACCCCTTGGGCGCGAGGCCGCTAGCGCAGTAGGCGGTGCCGATGGCGCCTTCGGTCATGATGCGGCGTTTGATGACGTCGATGTTCTCAAGATTGTCACCAAGTGTGAACCATTCGATATCGCGGACGTAAAAGCGTTTGTATTCGGGATGGCGCAATTCGGGGATCGCCTTGTACCAACTCGTGGTGTCGGCGCTGTTGTCGGGTTTCATGGGAGCGCAAACGATGCCGTCGCCACGCGTGATGTAGGCGGCGGAGACGCGATAGTCGCCGCCGTTGTGGACCGTGAGCCCCGTCGGGCTTTTGGCGACGTCGTCGAGGTCGTTGTTCTTGTGCCGGTTGAAGCCGTTCCACCAGTCGAGATGATACTCGGAGAGGCTGGGGAGATCCTTGGCGCCGAGCTTCTTCCAGGTGCCGCTGACGAGGAGATTGCTCTCGATGGCGGCACAGGTTCCGTGTGCCCAGCAGGTGCCGCCTTGCTGTAGCTTGATGGGCGTGACGCCGTTGACCTTGCGCAGGTCGTACTGCTTGGGCAACGGGGCATCCTGGGCGCTGACTACCGACGCGAGAAAGAGAATGAGGAAAAGACTTCGCAACCAAGGAACGCGTTTCATGGAGCCACTCTTGGGAGGAATGTGGTTGTTTGCGGGATAGTACGATTTCAACGCATCCGCGGCACGAATGCAAGCGAAAATACGGCAAATTCGCCGCCTTCAATGCGATCTCACGCAAAGGCGCAAAGGCGCAAAGAGGAATTGACACAAGTTCATGCCTCAAGTGTCCCGGATTTTCTTTGCGCCTTTGCGCCTTTGCGTGAGATTCTTGCTTCCATCAACTCGGCGGACAGCCAAAATAGGCAGCTCCATCCGATCAATCCCGCTCTTCGACTCGCGTGATGCGCTTCACGACCAGCGTCGCGTAACAGCCGCGCGGCAAGTCGAAACGCAGTGTCAGCTTTTGTTTGCCGGGATGCTCCTCGTCGCGGGCATCGCGGGCTTTCAAATCGACCGGGAAACACCACGCGGGGCGTTCTCCCTTCGAGAAGAATAGCTTGCGCATGCCCTTCAACTTGAATTGCTCAAGCGTCAACCCCTCGTCACTCAGAACCCGGTCGAAGTACGGCTTGCGCGGATCGTCGGCCTCAAGATGGATCCGAGCCGAATGCAGCGGCAATTGCAGCGTGTCCAGTTCCGCGCGAAGGTCCGTATCGAGCCGGCGCGGCATCGGCACTTCGCCGAGCCGCAGCGGGATCGAGGTCAGGTCTTTGGCTTTGACATGATCGAGCAGCCAATCCGCGAGCATGTGATTCCAGAGATGGCTCTGATACGCGGACAGGTAGAGCGTGCGCACGTCGGGAGGCAAGCGTTCGAGGGCGCCGCGGAAATCTTGCGGGCGCGTCGTCAGAAACGAGGCGATGTCGCGCGCATTGCCGCGTTGCATGAGTCTGACGCAGTTTTTCCAGTCGCCCCAGTGCTGCCGCAGGATCGTTTTCTCTTTCCTTTGGCCAGCGCGCTCGAAAGCGTAGGGCGCCGTCAGCGCGTTGCGCAGAGCGGCTTCATGTTCGCCGGCGATGAGCTGGCGCGCGAAAAACTCGCCCCCCTCGCTCACGGAGCCGAAACGCTGATCGTCGTAGTAATTCGGCACGCCCACTTCGCGAACTTCGTCCAGAGCACGCAGGGCGGCGTCGATCTGCGGCTCGGTCATGGCACGCACCGTCAGCGCGAAGCGATTGGCCTCGATGTGCTCCGAGACGTACGCTTCCGGGACGCGGCCCAAATACGTCAAGTGGAGATTGGCGTGCGTCAATTTCCGTTCAGGCCCGTGGAAGATGGTGAGATACTGTACCGTCTCGGCATGGCGATCCTTCAATCCGCCGCATGAAATGCGTTGGCGATCGAGCTTCCAACGCTTGCGAATGATCTGGATGGCGTCGGGCGTGGTCCAGCCACGCTTTTCGAGGCGATACAGGGCGAAGTCACCAGCGTGGCCTACCTCGCGATTGGTGATCTCTTCGACGCGAAAGTCTTCTGGTTTTTGCTTGATATGCATGGGGGTCGGTTGCGGTAGATTCTCAAGAAAATTCAGGGCCTGGCAAAAAATCTTGGCAATTCATGTTGGATTGTACCAGGACGACCTACAATTTATTGTAGGGAATGAATCGCCACCCGGGCTTCCAGTGGTGAAGGTACCGGTTTACCCCGATTGTACCCCCATGTCAAAGTCCGCGAACAATCCCATGCCCTTGTTGAAGTTTTTTCACGACTTGGCGGACAGCAAAGTACGTCCACAGTCGGGCCTATTCGCCCAGTCGTCCGTCTACGGTCTTGCGGACGAAGAGTTGCTGCGACGCTTTCCGCTCTTGCGCAGGCCGACCGATGCGTCCACTTTCGTGCAATCCGTCCAGGCCGTCCATGCACCCTCGCCTGGTAAATCGGAATCGGGGAAATCCGCCCGATGCCTTTGAAAAGGGAATGCCCGATGGTAGACATGCAGCCACACCAGGAAAAAGCTCGCCACGACGGCGGCCGCATGTACAGCGCAGGCGACGTGCGCCTCCTGGTGCTCGACGACGATCCCGCCGTCGGCCGACTCGTCCAGGCAGCTTTGGTTGGGCACGAGTTCTCGATCGACATCGTCAGCGATCCGAAGAAGGTCGAACCAACCTTGCGCGGGCAGATCTATCAGGTCGTCATCCTCGACGATGTGTTGCCGGGTTTGGAATCCGAGACCGTCCTCAAGCTGATCCAGGAAACGCAACCGGACGCCAGCATCATCGTCGTCACCGCGTCTCCGTCCGTCGATAGCGCGCTGCAATGCCTGCGTGCGCCTGATTGGTCTAGAGCGGTTTCAGATCCGCCTCGCCCTCCCAGTTGCTCGCATGACGCCATGCGAAATGTTCATCGAAACAAGTTCCACGTGGAGAAAAATCATGAAGACCATCTACATCTTGGCTGTGTTGCTCGCCTTCGCTGCCTCGAGCCTTGCCGTGGCGCTGGCCGGGGGCGGCGGCAATTTCGACTACCTTTCTGACGCTGACCGCAAAGTCTTTCAAGAGCGTTTTGCGAAAGAAATTTGGCCCCTCCTCGAACGCGACGGCAAGAACGGCTGCGTCGGCTGCCATAGCGGCAAAGGGGGCAGTATCGTCTCCGCCCTCAAAATGTCCGGCAATGCCGAGAAAGATTTCCGCATGCTCGTCAAGGACGGTTTCTTCATTCCCGACGACCCGGGAAGCATGCACACTCGCATCATCTCACGCAACAAAAAGCAAATGATGCCGCCCCCCGAAAAAGGCAAACCTTGGACCAAGGCCGACGCCGAGTTGCTCCGCAAGTTCGTGGACGACATCGAAGCGAAGCAGCAGCCCAAGAAGAAATAGCATGGTATGTTAACAAGCTGCGGCCGTCAGGGAGCGGATGCCCAATCCTGCTCCCTGACAGTCGCGGCTCGTTGGAGAGGAGGCACCCATGAAAGGCCCGCGCTCCCGCCACAAGTTCAACGTGCTGCGCGTCTGGGAATGCCCGGCGTGCAAGAAACGCGAGTTCGCGCCGGCGCGCGTCGCCAGCCTGGCGTGTCGCTGCGAAGGCGCCGATCGGCCGAGGTGGATGTGCCTGCTCGAAGCCAAATCCGCAGGCCCCAAGGCGGCGGAACCGAAACCTGACTGAGCGTTTGGCCGCCGGTGCACGCGAGACGCTTACACTACGAGGCAATCGCCTGAAGCGCGGACGCTTGATCGGGATAAAAGTGAAAGAACTTCTCGATGCCCGCGGCGCGGAAAATCGTGCGCGTGTGCGTGCTGGTTTGCGCCAGGGCCAGCGCGCCGCCGAGGTGCGCCAGGCGGCGCGCCAGGTTGATCAACTTCGCCAGCAGCACGCTGATCAGGCACTCCGGTTCCTCGGGGCCCAGGTTCAACACCATCTTCCGGCAATTCTCGTCGTCGATCAGGCGCGCGAGTTCGGCGCCGAGGTCTTCCATTTCATGGTCCGCGATGCGTGGCCGCTGTAGGCGCACGCAGAACACTTCGCCGTTGCGCTCGAACGCGATGAATTCGTAAGGGCGTGACATTGGTTTCTCTCCATGGCATCAACACCCGATCAACGGCAACGCGACTCGGTCCGGCGTCTCGACTTCGGGCTCTCCCAGGAGCATGCCGTCCTCGATGTGGGTCGTGCGTACCGGCACAATCCGCCGCATGAGGGTCGGCGCATGCCCGCGAAACGACACCGGCACATGGCGGCACGACGTTCCTTGGGCATGTCCAGGGCGCGTCGGATCGGCGCCTTCGACGAGCACGTCCAGCCGACGGCCAAGCAAGCCTTCCCGATATGCGCGGGCACATTCGTTCTCGACTTCAAGTAAGCGTGCCCGTCTTTCCTTAATCATTCCATGCGGGATCGTGTTTGGCAACAGCGCCGCGGGCGTTCCGGCGCGCGGACTGTACGGAAAAATATGCACCTTGGCGAACCCGACCTCGCGCACCACCCGGCACGTCGCCTCGAAATCCGCGTCCGTTTCGCCGGGGAAGCCGACGATCACGTCCGTCGTGAACGCCGGCGCGTCGAGCGCTTGCTGCAATCGTTCGATGCGGCGCAGAAACCCGCCCGACGTGTAGCGCCGCTTCATGGCCCGCAGAATACGATCCGAACCGCTCTGCAAGCACAAATGCAAGTGCGGCACGACGCGCCGCGATTGGCTCATGGCGCGCACCAGATCGTCGCGCGCCTCGGCCGCTTCGAGGCTACTCAGGCGAATACGGAAATCTCCCGATACGCCCTCGAGCCGTTCGAGCAGATGCCAAAGCCGCCGCCATTCGCTCTTTGGCTTCCCCTTGCTGAGGTCCAACCCGTAATGTCCCAGATGCACGCCGGTCAGGACGATCTCGTGATACCCGCCGGCGACAAGTTCGGCGATCTCGCGCACGATCTCGTCCGGAACGCGGCTGCGCACGTTAGGCCGAACCGAGGGGATGATGCAGTAGGTGCAGTTCAGCAGGCAGCCATCCTGCACCTTGACAAAAGCGCGTTGGTGATCGTCGAAGCGTGTGATACCCGTGGGAAGGGTCGTGACGCCGAATTCGCGCAGCTCGTCCGCGAGCAACGCCTTGTCGGCAATGACGCGCGCCACGCCAGGCAATTTCGCAACAGCGTCGGGATCGCGCGTCGCATAGCAACCCATGACGACGATCGGAGCGTTGGGATTACCCCGGTGCAGCCGGCGGACGGCAGTGCGGCTCTTGGCGTCCCCTTCGCCGGTGACGGTGCACGTGTTGACGACGCACAGGTCGGCGCGTTCCCCGTCCGCCGCCTCGCGATAGCCGTTGAGCTCGAGCGCCTCTTTCACGTACTGCGTTTCATATTGGTTCACCTTGCAGCCTAGCGTGACGAGACGGCAAGTGCGTTCGGCAGTCAACATGAGGGCCTTCCGAATTCGTTTAGCGCTCGCAATGAAGCTTCGGGCACTACCCTGCGAGCGCTAAACGTAAACACATTCTATTCATCCCCCCACCTTTGTGGACGACCATCGGCTGCGGCGAGCCCGCCAGATCCTGCGGTCCGACGCAGATGAGCGTCCATTCGCATCGCAGACGGGCGCGCGTGTCGTCGCTGATGAGGATCGGCCCGCCGATGGCGGTGAATTCGCGGCCGCAGCATGCCCAGGGCGCGGATGGTGAGTCGGAGCGTGCGGAAGCCGACGGCCATGCACAGGGGATAGGAGACGATATTGTAGATGTGGGCCGTGTTCCAAAATACATTCTGCTGATTCTGATTAAGCTGAGGCACGATGAGCATCGTGTTATAGAAAAAATTGAAGAAGCTGCCAGCCAGGTTCGAAGCCAATACGACGATAACAAGGGCGCCGATCGGAAACCGGCGTGCGCAAGCGTCGAACCACACGTACGGCAGGAAGCGCGGCGGAGCGCGGAAACTTAGAATATAATCGGTCGGATTCATCGTCTAGGGAGAACATACGCAATGAAACTCGTGATTTCACCGTCCGTATTGGATCAGCGGCTCGAAAAAATCCGCGCCGCCGCCGCGCCGATGCAGGTCGTCAATGCGCGCGACGAGGAGCACGCCGCCGCCGAGCTCAAGGACGCCGACGCCCTCTTCGGCTACTTGACACCGCGTCTGCTCAAGGCAGCGCCGAAGCTGCGCTGGGCGCAATCGCCGACTGCGAGCATGGAGAAGTATCTCTATGCCGATCTCGTAGCCTCGCCCGTGATCGTAACTAACATGCGCGGCATCTTCTCCGACGTCATCGCCGATCACGTGTTCGGCTACATCTTGATGTTCGCGAAGAACTTCCACATCTACATGCGTCAACAGCTGCGATCGGAATGGCACATGCTCGGCCGCGACCCGGGCGAGTTGCCGGGCTATGGCGGGCCGGGCGAGGTGCATCCGTCGGACCGGGCCGCCATCACGCTCGCGGACTGCACGCTCGCGGTCATTGGACTTGGCGGCATCGGCGCGGAGACGGCGCGGCGAGGCCTGGCGTTCGGCATGCGCGTCCTCGGCGTCGATCCGCGTATTCCCCCCTCTCCCCCGGTACTCCGGGGGAGAGGGGGGAAAGACGCCAGAGGGCGTGACGGTCTTCCCCCCCGATCAACTGAAAGACGTGCTCGCCCAGAGCGATTTCGTCGTCATCGCCGCCCCACACACGCCGGAAACGTACAAGCTCTTCAATCGCGAACGCATTCGCTGGATGAAACGATCGGCATTCCTCATCAACATCGGCCGCGGCGTCATCGTCGATCTCGCGGACCTGACGGCGGCGCTGCAAGCGGGCGAAATCGCCGGCGCCGGGCTGGACGTGTACGAGATCGAGCCGTTGCCGAAGGCGCACCCGTTGTGGCAGATGGAGAACGTGATCCTGACGCCGCACTGCGCCGCCGCGTCGCCGCGGGTGCCGGAGCGGCATCTGGAGACGCTGCTAGAGAACCTACGGCGGTTCGTGTCGGGGCAGCCGTTGCTGAACGTCGTGGACAAGAAAATGTGGTGTTAGCATGTATTCGTTCAGCGTTCGCGCGGCGCATCGTGAACGATAAGTGCAAAGGATTGGGAATAAAAAGCGACCCTGCGAATCCAATCAATGCGGCGACTCCATTGCCCCATTTCTATCCTGGGAGGTCGACCATGCGCCGATCCGCGATTTTCTTTGGCGTGATCCTCTTGATGTTTCTGCCGGCAGTGGGATGCGAGTCAAGGACAGCATTCAGGCCTGTCGAAGGCAGGATGCGCGGCGACAAGGACAAAGACCGGTCCGAATCCATGAAGGAGCACTTCGTCGGCGCCCCCGATGCCCAGGTCGTGGATCTGAAACCCCCGCCGCCGCCCGGCCAAGAAAAAAAAGCGAATGTGGACCAGCCGCGCAAGATCAAATTCACGGCCGACATGCGCGTCATCGTTGATAAGTTCGACGACGCGGCCAAGGACCTGAATGCCGCGATTATCGCCGCCAAGGGGCTGCGCGCCGAAGAATCAATCACCTCCTCGCCCGGCACGCCGCGCGTCGGGACCTGGCGCGTACGTGTGCCGCTCGATCAGTTCGACGGATTCCGGGAAGCCGTCGCCAAGCTCGGCGCAGTCGAGCGAAACACGCTGCAATCGGAAGACATCACTGCCCAGTATTACGATCTGCAAGCGCATATCAAGAACCGCCAGGCCGCCCGCGAAACGCTGCGCGATTTGCTGAAAGAGGTCGGCAAGAAGGAGATGAAGCACTACCTTGAGGTCTGGGACAAACTCGAGAAAATGAGCGACGAGATCGACCGGGCCGAGGGACAGCTTCGACTCTGGGCCAATCTGACCGACCTGACGACCATCACGGTGAGTCTGCACGAGAAGCAGAAATACATCCCCGAGGACAAGGCCAAGAAGGAGGAAGACCCGACCTTCGGGATGCGTGCCGGAAAGACCTGGCACGATTCCTGGGAAGCGCTGCTGAGTTTCGGCCAAGGCGTGTCGCTCGTGGCCATCGCGGTCACGCCATGGCTGCCGTTTCCGCTGGTCGCCGGCTTGACGCTGTGGCTTCTGGTTCGCCGCGGACGCGTTCCTGCTGTGAAGACCGTCGTGCCGGTCCCCGCGCTGCCGCCAACGCAGGAGAAAGAGGCCTGAGCTACGTTCACTTGCCCATCAGTTCGTTCACAAGGCCCTGCGCCGCGTACAGGTTCTGCAGCGATTCCACGATCGCGCGCGAATGCACGCTGATGTGCCGCGCTTGAAAATCGGTGTAGACGAAATTGCGCACCAGGCCGTGGCGATTGCGGTCGAAATTGATGCCGACGAACTCGCCGGCGCGATTGAGCACCGGGCTGCCCGAGTTGCCGCCGATGGTGTCGGCCGTCGAGACGAAGTTGAACGGCGTAGCACCGACGAGCTTCTTCTGCCCGTCGAGCCAGCGTTTCGGCAAGTCGAAGGGATGATGATGCTCCTGCTCCTTGGCACGGGCGTACATTTGCGCGAACGTCGTGGCGTGGCCGAGCTTGACGCCATCGACCTCGTAGCCCTGGACGGTTCCGAACGCCAAACGAAGCGTGAAGGTGGCGTCCGGGGCGATCGACGTGCCGAGCTTCTTGAAACGGATCTTGGCGATGTCGGCATAGGCTTGGGCCTGGACTTCGTCGAGTTCGTCAAATTTCTGACGTATGGCGAGCGCGTTGATATCCCAATCCAGGGCGAATTGGATCAGCGAGTCATCGGACGCCTCGATGGCTTTTTGGCCGCCTTCGAAGAGCCGTTTGCGTTCGGCAACGTCGTCGAGCTTCGTGCCGGCGATGAGTTCGCGTGTGCGCTGAGGGATCGCTTTTCTGCCGAGGGCGGACCGCAGGAAATCATCATCCGCGCCGAATTTCTCGGCAGCAAAATACAGCGAACCGGCGATCTTCATCTGCTCATACTCCTTGGAGATCGGCGCGGGGGAGAAGAGCTGAAACTTGAGCGATTCGAGCGCCGTGCTGCGGTACTCGGGGAGCCGTTCCGCGTCCGGCTTGGGAAGTTCGTAGGCCAGGCGGGTCAGATGCCGGGCGATGCGAAACAGCCGGCTGTCGATCGCATCGCCGCGTTCGAGGACGTAATAGGCAACCTCAAGCGTGCGCAGCTTCTCTTGCGCGGCCGCGATTCGTTGCCAGGGGTCGTCCTCCGGCTTGAGATTGTCCGGCCTGAGCGCGACTTCCGCAGCGCGTTTTTGTTTCATGATGGCCGGATCGAGCAAGCCGTGATACTGGCCGGTCAACGCCTTGCGCGCGTTGGCCACCGGAAACAAGTCACGCTGCGCGAGGCGTCGTTGCTCCGCGCCCTTCTCGGCGTACTGTGAGAGCAGCGCTTCGCGATACCGCAGCATTTGCAAGTTATACGGCAACAGGACGTCGCGCCGATGTTCGAGCCTCGCCAGCGTCTCCAGCCGATTCGTCGTGCCTGGATGGCCCGACACGAATACGAGCTCGTCCGCCTTGGGGCCGGTCGGACTAAACTTGAAGTAATCGGGCGTCGCCGCGGGTCGGCCGTTCTCGTAGACGCGGAAGAAGCAGATGTCGAGGTTGTAGCGCGGATACTCGAAGTTGTCAGAGTCGCCGCCGAAGAAGGCGATCTGATATTCCGGGGCCATCACGAGCCGCACGTCGGTGTATTTCTTGTAGCGATAAAGATGATACTGGGCACCGTGATACAAGGTGACAATGTCGCTGCGCAGGCCGGTCTTGGCTAGCGAGTCCTTGGCAATTTTCGCCATGATCGCCTTGCGGGCCGCGAGCGCGGCGGCGGGTTTCATGTCGGGCTTGACGGCGTTTTGTACGTCCTTGGTGACGTCAACGATCTCTTGCAGGACGTTGAGTTCGAGATCGGGACACTTGAGTTCGTCCTCGATCGTTTTTGCGAGGAAACCGTGTTTGTGCAGGTCTTTGTCCTTGGTGCTGAGTTTCTGGATCAGGTCGGAGCCGATGTGATGATTGGTGATTGCCAGGCCGTTGGGCGAGACGAAGCTGCCAGAGCCGCCGTTGTTGAAACGGATCGACGCCTTCATGACGCGCTCGCGCCAGGCATCGGTCAGATCGAAGTCGTACTTTTTTTTGAGCAGGTCCTTCGGCAAGTTGTTGAGGACCCACATGCCCTCGTCGGCATGCAAGGATCCAACAAAGAAGCTGACGACAATCAACGAGAAGATGCGTTTCATAGGAAATCTCAAGTCCAGGGATGATCGCGCAAAACCCCAGGGATTCGGAGCACCTCACCCTTGGGCTTGGTTGATTTATATAAAACGCAGGGTACGGATCGCAAATTCGGGGAGACGCCATGACGCTGCCGAAAAAGGAACCGATCGTCATCCATCCGGCCGACTCGTTGCGGATGTCTCCCACGGAGCTGTCACGTCAGCAAGCCGACGCCGAAGGGCCGACGATCATCGACGGCTCGATTTTCATCCGCCGCGTGCGCATGGCGGCGTACAGCCTCGTGCTCCTGGGCGTCGTCCTATACCTGCTCGTCCAGTTCCGCACGCTGCTGCAGCCGCTCTTCGTGGCGCTGTTCCTCGGCTTCCTGATGCAGCCGATCCATCGCTGGCTGGTCCGCTGCGGGATGCGTTCGCTCATCGCTTACAGCGTGATAGTATTTTTGGCTCTGGGGATCGCACTCGGCATCGGAGTAATGCTGTATGCGAACTTCACGGAGGCGGCCCCCAAGCTGCCCGAATACGAAAGACGTCTGGAAGAAATGATTCGCACGGGGGCCAACCGGCTGCAGTTCGACGACACGCATTTGCAGGGGCATTTTCTACGCGAGATCGAGATCGCGCCGGCGCAGCTCGCCAGCGCCGCCCGGGCGGCCCTGGGCCAATTCAACGAATTCACGAGTTGGGCCGGTCTGACGTTCCTCTACCTGCTGTTCCTGATCGCGGAAAAGGTCAGTGCGCCAAATCGCTTGCGTCTCGCGCTGGGCGAACAACATGGCGCCCAGGTGCTGCACATCGTCGAGTCCATCAATCAGGCGATAAGCCAGTACATCGCGGTGAAGACACTCGTCAGCGCGATGGCCGGGCTGTTGTCGTACGTCGTGCTGGCGGCGTTTGAAGTCGATTTCGCCGCCACGTGGGGCATTCTGATCTTCCTGCTGAATTTCATCCCCTACCTTGGCAGTTTCATCGCCCTGCTTTTACCCATTGTGCTAAGCTTCGTGCAGTTCGAAGAAATCTGGCGAGGGCTTGCCATCGCGCCGTTGCTCATCGGTATCCAGCTGGCCATCGGCATGGTCGTCGAGCCGCGCATCGCCGGGCAACGGCTGGACGTGAGTCCGCTATTGATCCTGTTGTCGTTGGCGTTCTGGTTTTTCGTGTGGGGGATCGTTGGCGCAATTCTGGCGGTGCCGCTGCTTGTGAGCGTGAAGATCATTCTCGACAACATCCCGGAAACGAAGCCGATCGCGACGTTGATATCCAATCGGTGATGTGCCTTTCGTTTAGCGCTCGCATACAAGCGCCATTTGCTTGCGAGCGCTAAACGAAAATCAATTCACATCCAGGTATTCATTCCGCGCGAACACGATTGCCCCAACAATCAAACACACGACGGTGATACCCGCCAGAACGAGCCATGCCGTCGTGCCGCTGACGGGCATGTAAATATGCGGGCGTTCCGGGTGAATGCCGAAATCGTGGGCGCGATCGAACATCAGACAGCGCGTGTAGAAGCTGATCGACAGCCGTTTGAATTGCCCCGGCATGTTGCCCATGATCGTTTCGAGGAAGAACGCGTACAACAAGGCGACGATCGACGCCCGGCGCAGGATGGCGCCCATCATGTGAAAGAGGGCCGAGAACGCCAGCGTCCCCCAAAATACGGCGGGCCAATAGAGCGTCAACGCCAGCCGCCCGTGCTGACCACCCGCCAGACAGATCAAAACGAACCCGCCGAGATTGAGTGCGAGACACCATGGCAACAGCGCGACGTACTTGGCCAGGAAGATCGCGGGGCGTGGAATCGGTCGCGTCAGCACCCAGAGAAGGTTTTGTGCCTCGCGTTCTCGGCCCAGTCCTTCGGTGGCGAAGCTGACGCTCCAGATCGGCAGCAAGAACGTCGTGAACAACTGAAAGACGATCCATTCGGAGAAGATCGGAAAGCCGGTCCCTTCGTAAAGGGCCGCGCCGTAGGCAGCCTGAGCCATTTGACAAACGGCGGCATCCGGTCCTTGCCAGGGGAGGTGGGTGATGAGCTCGAGTTGTTCGTGATGCACCTCGTACTTCGGCCCCTTGCCACGGGGGTGGGTCCAGTGCGCCATGGTCCAGCGGCCGACGTGCTGGGAATCGGATCGCGCTTGAAGGGCCGTAGGTCGCTTGGCCGCGGGTTCAGGCGCGACATAGGTATTGACGATGACGATGAGGCAGGATAGGCCGAGCAAACCGAGGGCGATCCAGACCATGAGGTGAGCGCGCGCCTGACGTTGGAAGCTGAGCCAAACGAGGTAGCGCCAGGCGCGCCAGGCGGAGGGGGCGGTTTCGGTCGCATTCATTGCGGATCCCAGTATTCGTTTAGCGTTTGCAGTAAAGCGCCAAAGCGGTTTGGCGCTTCCGAACGCTAAACAAAGAAGCTCGTCATTTCGCCATCGGCCAGAAGCGCAGCCCGAAGCCGTCGAGATCGATCCACTCGCTGGGTTCTTCGCCCATGTCGCCGCGGTCGAGGCCGACGCGCAGGTAGATCCACAGGCACGCGAGTTCGTTGGCGTGATCGTAGCCGTGCTCGTCGGTGTCGCCTTCGAAGAGCCAGCGGTAGACGCGTTGCTCCTTGCCGCCGCCGTCGGTCGCTTCCTCCTGCCAGCCCTTGAGGAGACGCGACATGTTGGCAAGCGCGTCCCGCCAGATCTTGAGGTCGGCGATCTGCAAACGCAATTCTTCCGGCGTGGATTCGAGATGGACGCCCGGGAGTTGCTTAACCTCGTTGAAGAGCCGATGTTCGAGCGCCGCTGCCCGCCATGGAGTCCAGAGGTAGCAGGTGACGCGCGATGCCTCGAAACGCAGGCCGTAGAAGTCGATGTGCATGAGAGTTCCAGTTTCAATCAGTCAGCGCGCCGCAGGCCCCTTCGCGATTGAGGTTCATTCTTCGTAGTGCCGAGGCCTGGGCGGCGGAATGCGCGACGCCTTTTTCTTGTCTCCGGCCTTGACCGGTTGACGACCGAACTCGTCGTTGACGATCTCGGCCTCCTCGTCATGATAGTGCGCGTCCTGGTATTCGTGTTCACGCGTCTGGTTGAAGTCTTCTTGCGGTTCGTCAATGGGATTGATCATTGCCGCCTCCGCCCATGCAGGTTGTTCGGCGATTGGAAACCATACTCGGGCGCCCTATGCCAAGGCGACCCACCACATGTATGATACCATCAAGCCTTCGGACGCGGGAGTCAAGTAAAAAAGGATGAAGGATGAAGGATGAAGGATGAATCGGATGAAAGACGATTTTTCCATCCTTCATCCTTCGCTAACGGACCACGAACAAATGCTCGACGAACGCAATCGCCAAGTTCAAGCCATGCGCGGCAAGCTCGATCCGCTCTTCGCGCAGATTGGCCGCGTCATCATCGGGCAGCGTGAATTGCTCGATCGGCTGGTGCTTGGCCTGCTCACGGGCGGGCACATGCTGCTCGAAGGTGTGCCGGGATTAGCGAAGACTCTGGCAGTGCGCACGCTCGCGCAGGGGCTGCACCTGACGTTTCAGCGCATCCAGTTCACGCCCGATCTATTGCCCTCGGACGTGATCGGCACGCAGATCTACAACCCGCGCTCGGGCGAGTTCTCGATCAAGCCCCTGGGTTCTCTTC
>SXGR01425853.1_pt1 | contig 33733 bp, 19 predicted proteins | sample 3174711 | NCBI WGS metagenome assembly SXGR01 (sample SAMN11356860, study PRJNA531348) | freshwater metagenome | isolation source: freshwater sample F1-60 | place: China: Fuxian Lake, Yuxi | collected 2017-12-25 | reverse complement strand
GGGTCATGTCCAAATCGGTGACCAACTTTTTTTGGTGAATGGAAATGAGGTTTCGGTTGAAGAAGTGGGAACCGTCCCCTATACGGAAAAAGTCTTCAATCTGGAAATCGCCGAGGTTCACACCTACGCCGTTGGAAAAACGGGGGTGTTGGTACACAATAGTAACCCTTGTGGTGCGGGTGTTGGTATTGGGAGGGTTGCTCCACCTATCGTGAAACCACTTACTAGAACAGAACAAACTGCGATACGCCGGATCGGTAATATAGAAAAGGACCACTTGAAACCGGGCGGGGGGTATTGGAACCATGCTCAAGAAATGAATAACTCACTTCGTGGCCTGCGAAACGCCGTTGAAAATCTCAAAAGTGCAACTGGACCGCTTGGTGTTGCCGCTCGTGAACATGCTTTGAGGTTGATTAAACAAATTGAAGACCATGCTGCGGGGGCAGGTTTATGACTATTTCCCGAACCTTTCGGCAGCTAGAAACTCCCCATAATGGAGGTAGCGATCCTAATCCGAATAATTCGCCCCTTGATGATTGGTATTGTCGGATTCGCGATACTCCAATCACCGAGTTTAACGACGAAGATTTGTGTCGTGCGTGCCGTCAGGCAATTCATATGGATCATGTCGTCCCGATTGCTGCGGCACATCTGGAAGAAGAACCGCTAGCAGGAGACATGTACGATGGTGAATTAATAGTTGCAATGAGATCAATACCGGCCAATTATTGGATGAGCGACCTTCCGAATTTGGAGCGCATATTGTGGGTCGCTGGACGAGTTAAACAACTTTCCAACGACAAAGACATCCTTCACGATGTCGATGAACGCATTTGTAAATTTGAAAATATACGGCAGATCTAATTCCACATGAAATCCTGTAGTATTCCCAGGGCGATTGCATCCTAGTACTTAGTCACTCAATAAATTTCGGATAAACGGACTTAAGTTTAATTCTTGCATCTCCAATGGTCATAGGCCAATCGCCTGGGCCCTTCCGGCAAGTCGGCAAAAAGTTGAACCGGGAAGGTTGGCAAGGTGAAGTTGGGCCTTGTTTGGACCGTGGGGTAAATCGTTTTAGTTATGATTACGGTATTGTCTGGGTGTTGGAGGGAGGACATTTCCAATGAAGGCAACCGGGAATCCGATTCGTTCATCCGATTCGTTCAATAATGGTAGGTCTAACCTGGGGCCATTCCCAATCAGGGATGCCCAATCCTGTTTCCAGCTGACAACCGATCGTTTGGGTTCTGACCGGATCCTCTTTGAAAAACCTTGGCAAGACCCGTTCAAAGACCTGATTTCCTGCTTCAAAACCCTTTCTTCCGCCCTAGGTTCCGATTGAATCACCCTTGCGGATGGCAACCCGGACGGATGGTTGGGAGTTCGGTGGAAGCGGACGACCTGATTCCCTAAATTAACAGGACGAATCCTTGGCGTCGGTCGCCCGGGCCGCATCGCTTGCTTGGACATCATGAACCCTGCGATTTCCAACCCCGAAACGGCGATGGACTTGGCGCTTTTGGCGTTGGGTAAGCCGGTCTTTGTCCAATGGGAGGCGGGGGCATCGGCCCGGAGTGTTTCAAAGCCTTTTCTTTTCCCCACCCCCGATCACGCCTTTGCCCCGGCTTATTTGCCTCAACAACTGGGCGATCCTCATTTCCGGGCCGACCATGGGGTCCAGCTAGCCCTTGTCAGCGGGGCCATGGCCAACGGTATTGCTTCTGTCGATTTGGTCCTTGCCATGGCCAGGTCGGGAATGTCAGGGTACTTCGGTGCGGCGGGTTGTTCCATGGACCGGGTGGTCCAGGCCATCGACCGCTTTTCTCGTGAAATACCTGAACATCCCTGGGGAGTGAACCTGATTCACAGTCCGGCCGAAACGGACCGGGAAGAGGCCATGGTAGACCTTTTTCTCAAAAGGCGGGTCAGGCGGGTGGAGGCATCGGCATTTTTGGATCTGACTCCTGCCATCGTCCATTATCGTGCCTGCGGCCTATTGCGCAATTCAGAGGGAGCCATCATTGCCCACAACCGGGTGATGGCCAAGGTTTCCCGGGGCGAGGTGGCCACAAAGTTTTTCCACCCTGCCCCCAAGGCCATTCTGGATCGACTTGTTGCCCAAGGAAAGATAAGTGCCGAGCAGGCAAACCTGGCGACCCAGGTACCAATGGCGGATGACCTGACTGCCGAGGCGGACTCGGGAGGGCACACGGACAACCGCCCACTCGTAGGACTATTTCCCTCGCTTTTGTCTCTTCGCGATCGTGTCCAGGCCCATCTGGCCCCTCGGGAGCGGACCCGCATCGGAGCGGCTGGTGGGATTGCCACGCCCCATTCTGTTGCCGCGGCCTTTGCCATGGGCGCAGCGTATGTTGTCAGCGGCAGCATCAACCAGGCGTGTGTCGAGTCGGGCAGTTCAGACCTTGCCCGCCGCATGCTTTGTCAGGCGGATCCGGCAGATGTCATTATGGCCCCAGCTGCTGATATGTTTGAAATGGGTATCAAGCTTCAGGTGCTTAAACGGGGAACCCTGTTCGCCCCCCGTGCGCAAAAACTGTACGATCTTTATCGCCACTATCCTGATCTGGAGTCGATTCCCTCCGTCGAGCGCGAGGCGATCGAGGCCAAGATTTTTCGGGCACCGCTTACCCAAATCTGGGAAGAAACCTTGGCGTTTTTCACCAAAAGAGACCCGGCTCAGGTGGAAAGGGCCGAGCGCGACCCCAAGCACAAGATGGCACTTGTCTTTCGTTGGTATTTGGGACTAGCCTCCCGGTGGGCCAACGCCGGACTGGCCGAGCGACAAGCCGATTTCCAGATTTGGGCCGGCCCCGCCATGGGTGCATTCAATGCTTGGGTAAAAGGAAGCCACCTCGAGGCTCCCGAAAGCCGGCATGTTGGGGAGATCAATCAACAGCTGATGGCGGGAGCTTGTGTGCTTGCCCGATGGCGGATGCTCACCATCCAGGGAGCCCCGCTTGATATGCCCCTGGTTTTGCCCTTTGATCCTGAAATTTTACGAGGTTGGATTCAAACCGCTGCCCCGGGAGGCCCATCGGCGGCCTTTGCGATTGGAAGAACCGTATGAGCCCCATTTCTCCAAGGAACCCCCAGATAACATTTGAACCGATCGCCATTATCGGTGCCGGTGCCCTGTTTCCTGGTAGCCTGGATCGGGAATCGTATTGGGCCTCCATCTGTCACGCCGAGGACCAGATCGGGCCGATTCCCGCCGGGCGTTGGGACCCAAAAGACCACTATGATCAGGACCCAACCACTCCGGATCGGGTGTATGCGAACCGTGGTGGTTTCCTTGAGGAAGTGCCGTTAACGCCTGCAGAATTTGGCCTGAGTCCTACCGGCCTTCAGGCTACGGATACCTCGCAGCTATTATCGCTTTGGGCGACAAGGCGATTGTTTCTGGAAGCGGGTTTTTCCCTGGGAGAGGGGATTTCCGGGCGAATTTTTGATCGGTCGAGGACCTCGGTGATCATGGGTGTCACCGGTGCCCAACAACTCATGCTACCGCTTGGAACACGACTTGATGGGGGGCGTTGGACGCGGATCCTGTTGGACGAGGGGGTGGAGGCGACGGTTGCGTCCAGGGTAGTTTCCTCCATGCTTGATCTATATCCTCCGTGGCTGGAAAACTCCTTTCCCGGCCTTTTGGGGAATGTCGTTGCCGGACGAATCGCTCATCGTTTCAACCTGGGAGGCAGCAATTGTGTGGTGGATGCCGCCTGTGCCAGCTCCCTTGCGGCGATTCATATGGGTGTGATGGAACTTCAGGCGGGCAAGGCCGACATGATTGTCAGCGGTGGGGTCGACACCTTCAACGATCCCTTCATGTATGCCTGTTTCAGCAAGACACCCGCACTTTCGAAGTCCGGGTCTGCCAGGCCTTTTGACAAGGATGCCGACGGCACGATTCTGGGTGAAGGGGTTGGGCTTGTGTTGCTCAAACGCCTGGCCGACGCAAAGCGTGATGGAGATACCGTCCTTGGTGTGATTCGGGGTCTGGGTGCTTCCAGCGATGGTTTGGGTAGTGCGGTTCACGCTCCCCGCAAAGAGGGACAGATTGCCTGTTTGCAAGCGGCGCACAAAAGTGGGGGAATTGACCCAACCACCATTGGCCTTGTGGAGGCTCATGGGACGGGAACCAAGGTAGGCGATGCTACGGAACTGGCCGGGTTGGTGGAGGTGTTTTCAGCAGCCCAAGGCAAGCCTCTGGCCCCTTGGTGTGCCCTTGGGTCGGTCAAGTCACAAATTGGCCACACCAAGGCGGCGGCGGGTGCGGCGGGGCTTATCAAGGCCCTGTTGGCAGTGCGGTTGGGGGTGATTCCGCCAACGGTCAAGGTCGGGGATCCTCAACCTTCCTTAAGGGATCCACTTTGTCCGTTTTATATTGCCGATCGACCGAGGCCTTGGCTCAATTTGCCTGACCCAAGTCGCCAGGGTGGAGTTTTGCCAAGGCGGGCGGGAGTTAGCGCCTTTGGATTTGGTGGCAGTAATTATCATGTCATTCTCGAACAGGCACCAGAACCAGAACAAGCCGCAGGAGTGCAAGGCCTCCTGAAGCAAACGGAAGGTCCCATCGCCTGGGATCCGGATGTCTGGTTTGCTGCCGTTAGTGCCGGGAACGAGGCGGGTGTAACGGAAAAGTTGGCGGGGTTGCACAAGCGTCTCCTGGACAGACATCCCAGCCACTTGGATCATGAGTGGGCCCAAATCGTTGCAAAAGAGTCCCGGAAAGCGTTTCGCTCCACCGATCCCTTGCGGGTAGTGTTGGTTGGATCGGTACACAACCGCGGTCGGGCAAGAGTCCTTTCCCCTTTTGAGCTTTTGGCCAAGGCACTTGATAATGAACCGGATCCCGGAATTCATCGTGGTCGTGGGCCGATTCAAGGTGGAGTGGGTCTTCTTTTTCCAGGCCAGGGGTCCCAAGAACCCGATATGCTCCTTCGATTGTCGATTCGTTTTCCCGGCATGCGGACCCTACTTGAGCGGGCCGAGTCACACTTTTCCCAGCAATTTCCAGGCAACGAACCGCTTTCAAGGGTGGTGTATCCGATCCGGGGTTTTGTCGAAAACGAAGCCGAGCTTTGGCGGGACAGGATCCGGGACACCCGCTATGCCCAGATGGCCCTTGCCGGCTTGTCGCTTGGAGCGTTCAAGGTGTTGGAACGGTTTGGGGTCAAACCCCAGGCGGCGGCAGGACACAGCCTTGGCGAGTGGACGGCATTGGCCGCCGCCGGGCGAATTACTCCGGACACCATGCTGGTTTTGGTTGCCAAACGGGCCGCACTCATGAATCATTCCGGGGCTGACCGGACTGGTGTCACCCGCGAAAAGGGTGCCATGCTAGCGGTGTTGGCTCCCGAAGAACAGGCTCGTCAGGTTTTGAATACGATTCAATCCCCCCTCATTCTTGCCAATCGCAATTCACCCACGCAGGTGGTTTTTGCCGGGTCGAGAGCCATGGTAGACCGTGCCCATGTGTTGCTTAGCCAGCAAGGCATTCGAAGCGTAATTCTGGATGTGGCGGATGCGTTTCATACCCCGGCCATGTTTCCCGCGGTGGAACCCATGCAAAAGGCATTGGCTCAGGAGCCCTTTGGCCCGGGGGCATTTCCCGTGTTTGCCAATGTCACCGCCCGGGAATATCCCACCGATCCGCCAAGTGCCCGATCCCTGTTGGCCGGGCAACTTTCCCAACCGGTTCAGTGGTCCGATACCCTTTTGCAAATGGCCTCGCAGGGTATTGACACCTTTATCGAATGCGGTCCCGGGCGCAAACTATCCGGCCTTGTCACGGCTACCCTTGGCCAGGCGGGTCAGGCCTTGGCCCTGGATCCTGTCCCTGGTATTGGCTTGGCTCCCTTGGCCAATATCCTTGCCCATCTTGCCTCGCGGGGGCACCCGGTCCACCTGGATGCGTGGGATGCTGGGGAATGGGAACAAAGGGTGGCCACCAAGTCGGCATTTGTTGTTCCGGTTGGGGGTGGCCTTGTTCGTCCGAAAGCTAATGGGTCGAAATCGGTCAACACCAAAGCGGCAAAACCCGTGCCGACGATTACGGCTCCGGGGGCCGCACCCCGGCAAATGTCCATTGAAGCAATTCCTTTAACCGCTTCAGGGTCCGAAGTTGGCAGGAGCCAAGCCAACGCCCCCAAAACCACCATCACGGATCCCTCATTGGGAAATTCCCGTGATGCCAAACCCCTTCCCGCAAGAAAGGTATTCTCAACGGTTCCACCTATGGATTCCCTACACCTTCCCGTTTCAAACAGCATGGTAAACCAGGGGGCACTGGCCTTTGGACGCGAAACCCTTGCTGCGCTGCAACAACTTCAGGAACAAACGGCCAAACTGCACAAGCAATTCCTGGAGGGACAAGAACTGGCCCAACGCACCCTTCAGGCACTCATCGAATCCCGGTTCCGCCCTGGATCCTTGGCAATGGCTTCCCCAGCAATTGTCCAGCCACCTTTGGTGGAACCTGTCGAAACGCCAGCTCCCGCCCTGGTTCCTGCCTTGCTTCCTGGTTTGGTGGTTCCAGAACCTGTGAATCCCGTGCCGGTGGTGACGGTTACGGCCCCCATAGTGGCAAAAGTGGCAGCCCCTGCTCCTTTGACTCCTGTCCCTTCGATGCCCGTGGTCGTTCCGGGCAACTCGTCGGCTCTTCGGGTTTTAACCCAAATTGTCGCCGAGAAAACAGGGTATCCCGAGGACACACTTGAGCCGGACATGGCCCTTGATACGGACCTTGGAATCGACTCGATCAAACGGGTGGAAATCCTCTCGGCGGTGCAGGAGGCCATGCCGGGAGCCCCGGCCATCGGGGCCGAGCATATGAGTACTCTCAGGACCCTAAGGCAATTGGCGGACCATTTGTCTGGAGGGGAAAAGGCAGCCCTTGCAGCCATGGTGGTAACGGCTCCCAAAATCGAACCGGTCAAGGCAGAGACGATCAAAGCCCCCGCTTCCGTAGCGGTCCTTGCCAACAATTCCCATGCTTTGGCTGTCCTCACAAAAATTGTCGCTGAGAAAACAGGGTATCCCGAGGACACCCTGGAACCAGATATGGCCCTTGATACCGACCTTGGGATCGACTCGATCAAGCGGGTGGAAATCCTCTCGGCGGTGCAGGAGGTCATGCCCGGGGCCCCAGCCATTGGTGCCGAGCATATGAGTACCCTCAGGACGCTAAGTCAACTTGCGGACCACCTTTCAGGAGGGCCCCCCGCTTTTTTTCCCGATCGGTCACCTCGGGAGCTAGCCTCGAATAGGCCTGCTCCAGAGGTGACCGGGGCCAAGGCCAAAACAGTTCCCTTGGTGCTTGAGCCTTCTGTTCTTTCCCGTTTTTGCCTCCTCCCAAGGGATGTCCCGGTTGATCCGCCCCCCTCGTGGATCGTCCCGGGAACGCGGATTGTGGTTTTGGCCGAAGACGCCGCAACCGGGGCCCCTGTTCTCGAGGGCCTTAGAAATCTTGGTGCCCGTGCCGACCTTGCCCTTCTTGGGGACCCCGCCTCGTTGCCGGAACGACTTGAAGCCTTGGTGATTGTAGCTGGTTTTTCGGTTAACCCGCTTGCCCCAAGGCATCTGGAACATCGGGTCCTGGTGTGGGTGCAAGCCGCCCTTGGTCCCCTTTCGGAATCAGCCGACCGGGGCCCGGTCCAGGTTTGCCTTATTGCCGCCGTACCCTCAGGAAACACCTTGCCTACACACAATTCCCTGATCGCCTGTGGTTTGGCCGGTTTGGTAAAGTCGATCCGTTGGGAGGCCCAAGGTGTCTGTTCTCAGGTGATCCGACTGGAAGGCAAGGTAGATGCCTCGGTAGCCTCCTGGATCGGTCGTCCGGGCCTGGAGGAGCTGCTGATCCAACATGGGCAAACCAGGATCCTTTACCTTGCCGAGGGGAACATCTCGTCCCCCCAAAAACCACCTGTGGAGCCCGGGGACCTCGTTTTGGTAACAGGGGGAGCTCGCGGGGTGACGGCGGCTTGCGCTTTGGAGTTGGCCCGGACCCTTCAACCCAACCTGGTGCTTTGCGGACGGACGCCTTTACCCAAAGCGGAGCCTCATTGGCTCCAAGGGGCTTGTGACGAGGCCCAGGTGCGTAAGGCAATCGCCACCCACAGCCCAACCAAATTGTCTCCAAAGCAAATCCTCGAATCGGCCAAGGGTTACCTTGCGGCCCGTGAGGTTCGTGAAAACCTCGAAGCCTTGCGTTCGGCGGGGACCAAAGTGGAATATGTTTCATTGGATGTGGCCGATCCGGAAAGGGTGCGCCAGACCCTTGCGGACCTTGTTCGCCGCCACGGTCCTTTGCGAGGCATAGTTCATGGGGCAGGGGTACTTGCGGATGCCAGGCTTCTGGACAAGACGCCTTTGCAAATGGATACGGTAATTGGGGCCAAATTGGACGGTCTCCTCAATATCCTTTCCGAAACGGAGTTTGCCAAACTTGGTTTTTTAAGCCTATTCGGATCGTCTACGGGGCGATTTGGCCGTCTTGGCCAGGCGGATTATGCGGTTGCCAACGAGGCGATTGCCGCTTGCGCCCGCTGGGTCGCTTCAAGTCACCCGTCCTGTGCGGTAAGGATAATCGATTGGGGCCCTTGGGAGGGCGGCATGGTTAAGGGAGGCCTCAAAGCACTTTTTGCCTCCGAAGGGGTGGGACTTATTCCCCTGGCCGAGGGTGCAAAGTTTCTTGTCAACGAAATCTGTGCCGGACCAGAACCTATGGCGGAGGTTGTTGCTTTGGCTCCCAACTCCCGCTTGCCGGAACTCCCATCGAACACAATTTTCCCCCCTGTTGGGATCAACAATGCCAATCCCCAATCGGTAAAGGTTCCATCGTTACCCGATACCTTGGAAAAATCGTTTCATCAGAGAATTGATCTGGTTTCCCATCCGGTCCTGGGTGACCATGTCCTCAATGGGCATCCCGTGGTTCCTTTGGCCTTGTTGGCCGAATGGCTAGGCCATGCCGCTTGCCACGCCAACCCTGGTTATCAGGTAATGGGATTTGATAATCTCCGTGTCCTCCATGGTGTCAAACTCGACACCTCCAAACCGATTGACCTTTCCGTGTTTGCGGGACGAATCGATTTTTCCCAGGCTCTCCTGACCTCAGTTCAATCAGAGATTCGTGGGGTTCGTGGCACTCAACAGTCGGCACCTCTTGTCCGCACGGACATTCTCCTTGGGGCGATTGGGAACCATCGGCCGAACCCTAACGCCCAAGGCTTACCCCATGGAATCAAAGGCAATTATCCCTATCCCAAGTCGCAATGGTACGAAAGCCTCCTTTTCCATGGGTCCGCATGGCAAGGTATCACCGACATCGAGGCCTATGCTCCGGAAGGATCCCCGGAGCCCGGGATCGTTTGTCGCATCCAGGCGGCACCTGCCCCGGCGGCGTGGATACGCTTGCCTCATCGTTCCCGCTGGATCTTCGACCCTCTCGTGCTTGATTGTGCCTTCCAGTTGATGATTCTCTACTGCCAGGCCCAGCTTGGGATGCCCTGCCTCCCTTCGCTGGTGACAAGCTTTCGCCAGTTCCAGGGTTTTCCTGGCGAGGGATGTCGGGCGGTCCTTCGCATCCGTAAATGCACCAAAGGCCAGGTGATGGGTGATGTGGATTTCCTGACACTTGCGGGCATTCCCATCGGCCGTATGGAAGGCGTTGAATCGGTTGCGGACCCTGCCCTTGCGGGAGCTTTTGTTCGCAACCAAACCGCCCATTCCTAGCCGGAGGCCATTCGTCCGATGCCAGGAAGAGCTGCCCCATACCGGGATTGCCCGATAGCCATTGTGGGCCTTGGCGGGATTTTCCCCGAAGGCTTGGATCCTGCCGGGTTGTGGCGGGCGGTCCTCGAACAACGGTGGTTGGGAAGCGAACCCACCCCGGGCAGATGGGTCCTTCCTCCGGATGCCATCTGCGACTCTTCGGCAATCCTTCCCGACCGGGTTCGAAGCAAAAACCTTTGTGCCGTACCCGGCTCTTTTTTTTCACTCGAGCTTGATCCACCCGAATCGCTTGCCCTCCATGCCGCCAGGGCGGCCTTGGCATCAACACGGCTTGAAAAGGTCGACAGGAACCGGATCGGAGTGATCCTTGGGAACATCTTTTTGCCAACCAGACAATTGGCAAAGCGGGCCGAGGCTGTTTTTGCAGGGTCAAATCCACCCCTGGCAAGGCCATGTGACGGGCTGGGTCCGGCCAATGTATCGCTTTCGGTAGTCCGGGAATTCGGATTGGGGGGGGGCCACCAGACTATCGATGCGGCATGTGCATCATCCTTATATGCGATCCACTTTGGGGCCATAGAGCTGATGCTTGGCCGCCTCGATGCTGTCCTGGTGGGGGGCGTGTCCGCTCCCGACAGCCTTTATACACAGATGGGGTTCAGTCAGCTTCGGGCCTTGAGCCCAAGCGGCCGGTGCCGACCCTTCAACCACCAGGCGGATGGCCTAATCGTTGGTCAGGGGGCGGGAATGGTGGTCCTGAAAAGGCTGGCGGACGCCATAGCCCATGGGGACAACATTTTGGCACTGATCGCCGGCGCAGGCCTTGCCAACGACATCGACGGCGGTTTGCTTGCCCCCTCTTCCGAGGGCCAACTACGGGCTATGCGGGCAGCATATGATGCGGGGGCAATGGTCCCGGGAGATGTGGATTGGTTTGAGTGCCACGCCACCGGAGCCCCGGTGGGTGATCAGGTGGAGGTGAAAAGCCTTACCGATTTACTTCGTTCCAACAGACGGTTTACCCATGCTAACCTCCATCATGACCACCGCATCCCGGTGGGTTCTGTAAAGTCCAACATCGGTCACCTCCTTACCGCCGCGGGTGGGGCTGCCTTGACCAAGGCATTGATGGCCCTTTCCGCGGAGCGTATTCCGGGAATGGCCGGATCGGACGAACCATTAGGAGAATTGTCCCATCCCGATTGTCCGGTTATCCTCTCTCCTGAAGACAAACATTGGACCCAAAGATCCGATCGGCCCCGAAGGGTCGCCTTGAGTGCCTTTGGGTTTGGAGGAATCAATGCCCATATCATTCTCGAAGGGTTTCAACCGGTAAAAGAATCCGTGGTCAATCCCAGGGCCCTGTCCCCTTTGGTCCCCCCGGTGGCCATTACGGCCGTTTCGATGGTACCCGCAGAGGATGATTTCACGGGTGAAATCCGGGTGGCCGCCGGTGGCTTTCGGATTCCACCTGTTGAGATGTTGTCGATGTTGCCCCAGCAACTACGGGTTTTGGCAGCAGCCAAATCCCTGGTGGTTGATGTTTCTGGCTCAAAAACCGCCCTGGTCCTGCAGGCAACGACCGACCCGGCAACCACCAATTATCACCTTCGTTGGTTGGGTCTTTCAGGCGGCCTATCCCAGGAGGATCCCTTGCTTGTGCCCCCCCTTGATGCCAATCGGGTCATGGGGGCCTTGGCAAGTATTGCCGCGAGCCGTATTGCCAGGCAACTTCGGCTTGGCGGCCCCTGTTTTACTTTTGCTTCCGGGCCAGGTGGAGGGGTTGCCCAAGCCCTGCGGACTGCAGAAGGATTGCTCTTTTCAGGTGAGGCAGAGCAAGTCATTGTTGGGGCTGTGGGTTCGCCCCCCGATCCAAGAACACATGGTGGCCCCCAATCAGAAACCCCCTTAAAGGCTGATCCTGATGCCGATGCCACAGTCTTGCTCCTCCTGGAGAAAGTATCCGGGACCCATTCCCGGGGGCGCCCCATCCTTGCCCACTTGCTGGGAACCGGGCTTGATTCCCTTCCCACAAGCCACCGCATTGGTCCGGGAGTCGATGATGCGATGGAGGAAGCTCTTGAGGAAGCTTTTTCCGGCGAAGGGGCTCATCCCGGTGGTGTAACCCTTTTTACCAGCCACCATGATCCTGCCCAAAAGCCATCAACTGCCGGGCTCGAAGATTTTTTTGGTCCCCGTTGTCCCCATTCACCACGATGGTGGCGGGGTGCCTACACCACCCCGGCCCCTGCCATCACCCGCCCATGGGTATCCCTTGCCCAAACAACCCGGGCCCTTGCCTCCCGCAGGATTCCCGCTTCCCCCATTGGGGAGGGAATGCCTGATATCCCGGGTATTCTTCCCTGTCCGTTGGATATACCTTGGGTGGCAAATGCCGCCGACCAACCCCGAAGTGCCCTGGTTGTGGCAACCGGAGCGGATGGCAACACCTCTGCTGTTCTCCTTGGGGGTCCCCAGGCCCCGCTTTTTGCTGCCCCTGTTTCCCAGGCCGATTGGCCCGAAGCACTGATTTTGATCGAAGGGAATTCCCCTGCCGAAATAGAGAGCCTATTGGGTCGGCTGGAGGTCCTGAACAAACGGAATCCGGGTACCACACCACGCCGCCTTGCCCACCTTTGGGCAAGCTCTGTCCCTCCCTGCCCCATGGCCCGGTTGGGTATGGCCCTTGTTTTTCGACAAGGGAGATCCTTTTCAGAGCTTTTGAATCAGGCAAGGCAGGTCCTGGTTCAATCCGCCCCAGAGGTATCACCCACCACCCAGGGCCTTAATTTTCCGGAGGTTCTCTTCCGGCGAAATCCCCTGGGTAACCAGGCCCCTGTGTGCCTTGTCTATCCAGGTTCCGGGCAGGCCACCTTTGATATGGGAAGAACGCTAGCCCTGGCCTTTCCAGACATTCTTGAAGCACGGGAAGCGTCCACCAAACAGGGAGCATCCGCATTTGTCCCGGGAAAATTCTGGACAGGAAATGCTGCGGATGCAGCCTCTGCCAACCCTCGACAACAAATTATGGGCCAGATCAACCATGGTTGTCTGGTCACAGGCATTCTTGCCACTCTTGGAGTCTCCCCGGCGTTTGCCCTTGGCCAAAGCCTGGGTGAATCGACAATGATGTTCGCTTTGGGGGCATGGCCCCAAAAGGACAGGATGCTGCGTGAATTGATGCGTTCCAGTCTCTTTCAGACCGAGGTTGTGGAACCGTGGAATGCGGTGCGCCAATATTGGAATCGGCCGAAAGGAACAAAAGTGGATTGGGTTCAAGCCCTTTTTCCGGTTTCGTTCAAGCACCTTTCCGTGGCTCTGGTGGGCTTGGAACGCACCTATCCTTTGATCGAATTGGCGCCCGCTTTGGTCCTTGTTGGAGGGGAGGGCGGGGCACTTTCCGAATTGGCCAAGCGGCTTGCCATTGAACCCATCCGGATCCCGGGAGGGACTTCTGTCCATGGACCCATGGCGGGTTCCATCGCAAACGCCTGGCGAAGCCTCCATCATGGCCCCGTGAGTCTACCGCCAGGCCTAAGGCTCTTCCTTGCGGGCTGTCCCGCCGCCATTCCACCCGTAAGCGACATCGTTGCCGAAGCCTTTGTCGAGGCTGCCCTATCCCCGATTTCGATGGTGGACCTTGTGAGGCGGGCTCATGCGGCGGGTGCCCGGTTTTTCCTTGAGGTGGGACCAGGGGCTTCCTGCACTCCCCTTGTTCGTTCCATATTGGGCCCTCTCCCCCACGCCGCGGTTGCCCTTTCGCCGCGGCAAGGAGATGAACGAGCGGGGTTGCTTTTGGCCATTGGAACCCTGATTGCCGAACGCATTCCTCTCGATCGCGAAGGACTTGGCAGACTCCTTTGCTGCGAGGAACAGGTGGCCACTAACCGTTTGGCGAACGATTTGATCATTCCCCGTGAAATACCCAGGTGCTTGCCCCACTTTGCCATAACAGAAACCCCCACCAACCCGGAGCCGGTTGTTCATTTGTCCAATCCTCCAGCCATGGAAGTCATGCAAGATCCCAATCATCCTCTGTCCCGTGCCATTCACCAGGCCGGCCTTTTACATGATGCACAATCTGCCTATTTGCGTTTTGCCCATGCCGGGACGGCCTTGGTGGAACGAATCCATTCCGGGGCGATTGCGTATTCCGAAACAGGAACCCAAATCCCGCCAGAGAGCATGCCTTTTTTCGGCCTTCCCATGGAGGAGGTACTCCCCGCGGTTCGCCGGAGTTTGACTCGCAACCATTGTATGCACCTTGCCATTGGCAGTGTCGCCCAGGCTTTGGGAAGCCGCTTCGCCCCCGCGGATGCTTTTCCCACCAGGGTACGCCTTCCCGATCAGCCATTGATGCTGGTGGATAGGGTCCTTTTGATCGAAGGGGAACCTCTTTCGATGCTGTCCGGTCGTGTTATCACTCAGCATGATGTATTGCCTGGTGGTTGGTATCTTGATAACGATCGTATGCCCATTTCGCTTACAGTCGAGGCGGGTCAGGCCGATATGTTGTTGGCTGGATGGCTGGGAATTGATTTCCAAACACGCGGCCTTTCTGTCTATAGGCTGCTGGACGCAACCATTACCTTTGAGAACTATCTGCCCCGCCCGGGGGAGGTAATGACCTATGACATTCGGGTTCTGCGGTTTTTCCGCCATGGGGACTCCTGGTTGTTTCGTTTCGAATTCGATGGATCGTGCCAAGGCAACCCTGTCCTCAGGATGCGTGAGGGTTGTGCCGGGTTCTTTACCCATGCCACACTTGCCCAGGGACAGGGGTTATTGCCCCAGGATTTTCCCCCACGAAAACCACCCGAGGCGGGTAGGGTGTTTGAAACCCTTGACAATCTGCAAATGGAAGCACTTCGCCGGGGTGACCTTGTTGCCGCTTTTGGTCCGGACTTTGCCGGTCACCCGGTGCAATACCCTGCCACCTTGCCCTCGGGAAGGATGGCGCTGATTCACCGGGCGACGGAAATAGACCTCTGTGGCGGGGCCATGGGTTTGGGTCGTATCGTCACCGAATGCGACATATTTCCGGACGATTGGTTCCTCACCTGTCATTTCATCGACGATCAGGTCATGCCCGGCACGCTGATGTATGAAGCCTGTTTGCAATCGCTCCGGGTGTTGCTCATGCGCAAGGGTTGGATCGCCCCCGCCGGATCGGTGACGATCGAGGGGCGGCCTGGTTTGGCAAGTGCCCTCAAATGCCGGGGCCAGGTCACCCCATCCACCCGCAAAACAGCCTACGAATTGGAAATCGTTGAAATCCATGAAGGCAGCAATCCATCGGTTGTTGCCCACGCTGTCATGTTTGCTGATGGTAAACCTGTGGTTTCCGTCCGGTCGATGAGCCTGCTCCTTGGGGGTACGGATTCCACTTCCTTTCACCCCATCGCTGGTACCAAGGTCCCCACCCTAGTTCCCGACAACCCGGTCCTTGTGATGGACCACAATAGACTCCTGGAATTTTGCACAGGATCCCCCTCCAAAGCGTTTGGTTCAAGGTTTCTTCCCTTTGACAATGATCGCATTATGGCCCGCCTACCCCGTCCACCGTACCTGTTCATGGATGAGGTGGTGTGGGCCGAAGGGGAGCCCCAAACCCAGAGTGCCCCTAAAAAATGCCTGACCCGTTTTCGAGTCGATCCGAAGGCCTGGTGGGTCGGGGCTTCGGGCCACGGCCGTATTCCCTTTGCCGTACTTCTGGAGATTGCCCTGCAACCTTGTGGGTGGATTTCCGCCTGGTCGGGGGCAGCCCTAACTCTTGAGGAAGACCTTGCCTATCGAAACCTGGGTGGGACCGCTACGCTGCTTGGTGACCCCATTGCTGGACCAGGACTCATCGAGGTCCATGCCACCCTCGTCCGCATCTCCCGCTCGGGCGGTATGATCCTTCATTTTTTCACCTTTGATGTCCACTTCAATGGAAAATCCATTTATCAGGGAACCACATACTTTGGATTTTTCACCAAAAAGGCCCTGGCCAATCAGGTAGGCATTACCGACGGAAAGCCTTGGACCTCACCTATGCCAACCCAGGTGTGTCCAGGGGTGGACGATTCCAGATTGCCCTCACCTCCGCTTTTGATGCTTGACGCCATTGAAAATTTCGACCAAGGCGGTGGTCCCAAGGGACTTGGTTTTGCCAGGGCGACCAAATCCGTCAATCCGGCCGAGTGGTTCTTTGAAGCGCACTTTTATCAGGATGCGGTCATGCCAGGATCCCTGGGATTGGAAGCGTTTGTGCAACTTGCAGGATTACTTGCAGATCCCACCGGGAAGAAAAAAGCCCTCATACTTCAAGGTTCTCCGGCCCATTCCTGGATCTACCGGGGACAGGTCATTCCCAAACATCACACCATCACTACCAAGGTAGAGGTCACCGCCCGTCATGACGATCGTATCATCGCCGACGGCTGGGTCGAAGTGGATGGACGCATCATCTATCAGATGAAAGATTTTACATTTGGGCTTTTGTAGAACGGGATAAAGTCAGGGAGGACCGATGAAAAAAGTTGTCGGCCGCCTGCTACGCCTTATCGGGTTAAACCCTCTATTGGAAAAATGCCACAACGAGTCGTGGCGGTGGCAAACAGGAAGCCTCTGGGTGCCCCCCGGACACTATTATTCCCCCCTTTTTCATCGCAAAAATCTTGCTGAAGAGGCGGCCCAACTCGCAAAAGAGGTTCCAAGACACCTTCCCCATATTTCCCTGGACGAAAACCGGTTACTGGCCAACCTGTGTTCCATGGATCTTGCCGGAAGGCCCGTCGGGTTTCCCCGCCAACCCGATCCTTTATGGCGTTACCATGCGGAAAATGGTTCCTACCCGGATAACGATGCTGCCTGTCTTGCGGGGATGGCCCGCATTTTCCGACCCAAACGGATCCTCGAAGTGGGATGCGGGTTTTCTTCCGCCCTTGCCTTTGACCTTAACGATTTCGAGTGGAACCACTCCATTGACCTTTGCTTTGTCGATCCGGATCCCGGTCGGATGTTATCATTATTGAGAGAAGGAGATAAAAAGGATCTGAAACTGCACCGTAAAAGGCTCCAGGATACGGACCCAAATCTCTTTCAAACGCTCGAGGCGGGAGATTTCCTCATCATCGATTCCACCCATGTTGCCAAGACAGGATCCGATGTGAATTACCTTTTCTTCGAGATCTTTCCCCGGCTTGCTCCGGGGGTTTTGGTTCACATCCATGACATCTTTTGGCCCTTTGAATATCCCGTTTCCTGGCTGGAGGAAGGGCGGTCCTGGAACGAGACCTATTTCCTGCGGGCCTTCCTCATGCACAACAAGGAATGGTCGATTGAAATGTGTAACACCTGGCTCATGCGCTTCTACCCGGAAGCCCTCAAGGAGTCGATGCCCGGGATCAGCCTGGAAGGGGCGAGCCTTTGGCTTTGCAAAACCCAATAGCCTCTCATTCCTTCCATTCCCCCCTGTTTTCTAGGCAGACGCCCAAATTCCCGTCACCACCCTTGATTTCCCGGAACAAGGGCTCAAAATAAAAGGATACTCCTGCCGGAGTGGCGGAATGGCAGACGCGCCAGCTTGAGGGGCTGGTTTCTGTATAGAAGTGCAGGTTCAAGTCCTGTCTCCGGCACTTGAAAACCCATGGCGCGGACCCAAGTTGGTCCGCGTTTTGCGTTTGGGGAAATCCTATGGCTTCCTACTCTTCAACCGGCAAGCGAATCCTTCCCCTGCCGGAAACCCTGATTCGGCCCAAACGCTCCATCCATGCCATTGTTGCCGCCCTTTTGCCTTGGACCCCCTCGGGAATCCAATGGGATTCTTATCTAACCCGTCTCGAAAATATCGTGGGTTTGGGAATGGTCCCCGCCATCAACATGGACACCGGCCATGCAAACCTTTTAACAAAGGAACAGCGAACCGAAATCCTTGCCAGGGTTAGCAACCACCTCAGGGGCGTTTCCTTTGTTGCGGGTGCCTACCTCGGTGATGCTCCCGGCCAACCATTTGACCCGGGTGCTTATGGCCGGGAGATGGAGGAGATTCAAAACCATGGTGGCCTGCCCATTCTGTTTCCAAGCCACGGCATGGGATCACTTTTGGGTGAGAACCTCATTTGGGCCCATGAAACCTTGGCCCAATATGCGGATGCGTTTTACGGATTTGAGCTATCCTCCGCATTCGTTCCGTTTGGCCGAATCTTTACACTCTCCGAATTCGGGGGACTCCTTGCCATCAAGGCCTTAAAAGGCATCAAACATTCCTCCCTTTCCCGCATTCCTGAATGGGAAAGGCTGGTTCTTTGCAATGAAATGCGTCCCGATTTCAAACTGTTCACAGGCAATGACCTTGCCATAGACATGGTCATCTACGGCAGTGACTATCTCCTCGGTTTGGCTGCGTTTGCGCCCGATTTGTTCGCCCTTAGGGATCGGTGGTGGCTGGTGGGGGATCCCCGTTTTTATGAATTGAACGATGCCCTCCAGGCCTTGGGAGCCTTCGCTTTTCGCGATCCCATCCCCGCCTACAAACACTCGGCCATCCAGTTTTGGCGTGTTAGGGGCTGGCTTCATGATGATCGCCCGGCACCCGGAGCCCTGGCTCGGCCCGAATCCGACCTGTTGATCCTGGCCAGGTTTTGGGATCGCCTTGCCCCCTTCACCGGGTTTTGTTCATGAGCGAATACCGCAGCATGGCAACGATCAAGTTGGCCGCAGACCTGCAGAAACGCCTTGTTTGCCCCGAGTTTGTCCACCACCAGGGATGGGTTCAGATCCCTACCGTACCCGACCAGGCGGATCCAAAGGGTATTCTCGGCAAGGCGTTTACTCATGATGGCAATCCGATAGGTAACCGCTTTGCCGTACTCCCCATGGAGGGTTGGGATGCAACCACCGAGGGCAAGCCCACGGACTTGACCAAAAGGCGTTGGCACCGGTTTGGTTCCTCCGGGGCGAAGCTCATTTGGGGCACCGAGGCGGTTGCGGTCAGGCACGATGGGCGTGCCAACCCCAACCAATTGCTCCTGAACGAAACCAACTTGTCCCCTATTGCAGATCTTAAAAAGGATATGGTGGAGGGGCATAGGACCGCATTTGGCACATCATCTGACCTGGTGGTGGGATTGCAGCTCACCCATTCGGGCCGTTTTTCCCGACCCAATCGGAAAGACCACTTTGAACCCCTCTGTGTTGTGGAAAATCCCCTTCTCGACGGGCGGTACAACATCCAAAGTTCCGAATTCATGGCCACGGACGATGAACTCGATCGGCTCATTGAGGATTTCATCCGGGCCTCTGTCCGGGCCCAAAAAGCGGGCTTTGATTTCGTTGATGTCAAGCACTGCCACGGTTATCTGGGCCACGAAATGCTCTCGGCAAGGCATCGTCCGGGAAGGTTTGGTGGGTCGCTTGAAAACCGGATGCGCTTTCTCCGGGAAATCGTGGCAGGGATTAAAGCCAAGGCACCTGGCTTGGGCATCGGGGTAAGGCTAAGCATTTTTGATTCAATTCCCTTTAAGCCAGGCGCCAATCAAATTGGCATTCCCGAGGGGCAACCTCGGGATTATGATTTGGCATTTGGGCCAATTGATCCCGATTATGGCATCGACCTTACCGAAACGGTCGCATTCCTCCAGGCATGTCTAGACATGGGGATCCGGTTGATTTGTACCACAGCAGGAAATCCCTATTCCACCCCTCATCTTCAACGCCCGGCCCAATTTCCCCCCACGGACGGCTACCTGCCACCGGAAGATCCCTGCATCGGGGTGACCAGGCAAATATTGGCTACGGCAAGTCTCAAACAGCACTTTCCGGAAATGCTGTTTGTCGGATCGGGATACTCCTTTCTTCAGGACTGGCTACCCCAGGTGGCTCAAACAATCGTCGAGGCAAACATGGTGGATATGGTTGGGTTGGGCCGGATGATTCTTGCCTACCCTGACCTTCCTGCGGATTTTCTTGGGGGTAAAGGCCTTGATAAAAAGCGCATTTGCCGCACTTTTTCGGACTGCACCACAGGCCCTCGGAAGGGAATGATTTCGGGCTGTTTTCCGCTCGATCCGTTTTACAAGGTCATGCCGGAGGCGGAAATCGTCCGCTCCTATCGGTCACAAGTGGGACACTAGTCCAGGTCTCAAATAAATTGATTTTCAACAATTTTTTGGCCTGGATTGAACCAGGGTTGTGGATTTTTCCCGTTAATTGGGAGTATGGCGAGTTCAAAACGGCATTGAATACCGACTCTGTTTCCTGATATTGGCACTACTTGTCCGAATTAATACATGGGAGTATCCAATTGCTCGCTGGACCCATGGTGGGTTTTAAACGATCTGCGCCGGTTTGAACGGTTGAAAACCATTGGGAAATCAGCGGCAAGGGTGTTCACCTTCACCAGAAAAAGGGGATTTGTAGTCCCGATTTTTGAAGCCTGTTTTGACTTTTTCCCTGCAAAAAACACGGTTTTCATGGTCCCAACTGCGTAACTTGGGCTAGAGGGCACCCATGCCAAAGAATACATTCTTTTTGAGGAAGTGATACATGGGGCTGGCTTCGGGAATCTCGCGACCCGGCAGATGTTGGCTTGACCTTGGTTGGATGGACGCCAATTCCGCAAACATGTCCCGGCTGGAATAGTCAACGGCCCCATGATCCCTGATATAGTCATGGAGCTCCTGGGGCTGTTCGAGGATGACGCATCCTTTGGTTCGACATTTGACGAATTCGCCAAATTCCCCCAGATATTTCGACTCTCCAATGGTCTTTACCAGATCGCCTCCATTGTCGGAAACCTTGTCGGTGGCAAACGAAAGGGGTGGGCAGATCTCGATGCTCCCTTGGGGGCCGATGTGAAATCCCATCCCCATTGCGGCAGGACAGAAGGCCTCGCCCGTGGCGGTCCAATAACTGTCAATGATCAGGATAGGTTGGCGTTGGCGGAGGGCTACCAACCGCCCCCTGGCCTCGACCAGTTGATCGGGGCTAAGGCAATACTCGGGATGGGGATCTTCGCCCACCGGCCGATAAAAGTAGTACCAAATGTACATGACCCCCTTTTTGATAAGCTCCTTCAGATATTCCTCGGTTAGGACCTCATGGATGTTTTTGCTGGTAATGGTGCAGGCGATGCCAAAGAGGATGCCGCGTTTTTTGAGCCGTTCCATTCCCTGAAAGGCCGAATCATGAACGCCCTCGCCACGGCGTTGATCATTGCTTTCCTTGAGACCGTCGATCGAAATGAGCGGAGTTACATTCCCCAGTTTTAGCAGGCGGTCCGCATTCCTTTCGGTAAAGAGCATGCCGTTTGTTATGGTTTGGAAATAACAATCCGGGTGCCTTTCCATGGCCTCCCAGATTCCCTTGTACATATAAGGTTCACCCCCCAAAAGGGTGTAGTAATGGGCCCTCATTCGCTTGCCCGATTCGATGATGGCATCGAGTTCACCGGGGGGCATATGGTGTGCCGTGCCTTCCTTCTCCACCCAGCATCCGTGACACCTTAGGTTGCAGGTGTTGGTCAGGGCGATGAACATGAATGGGGGATACAGTTTTTTGCGCTTGAGCCTTTGGCGATAGGCCTCTACCGCAAGGAACCCTTTGCCTGCATAAAGCCATGCTGCTTTGGCAAGAATGCGGGGGTTGAGTTCCCTGACCGCACGAAGGGCCAGACCCGATGCGACCTTGGTGTCGGCCAAATAGGCTAAAAGACCCTGGTAGGACGAAATCGGCTCGGGCACAATGACCGGTTCCGTGACTGCGGGGCGTGGCTTGGGTAAAGTAATGGTGGTGGACATGGTGGCAATGGTTCCTGTGAATTAAATGTCCAAACTGTCGAGGGTATCGAGTAAACCATCAAGGTCGTCTTTGGGCCCGGCAGGTTTTTCGGCATGCCGCCGTTTCACCGCAACGGTTTGGCCAACGGCCTCGCGCCCATCCCGGACCAGTTCCCTGTCCCGTTCCTTGGCGGCAACAACCATGGCATCCTCTCCGCCAAAGAGCTTTGACAAGTCGATCTTGAGACCACTAATGTTTCCCACCGGAGCGCCTGCGATTGCGGGACTTTTGTAATCGGGAAAGATGATTGCCTGTTCCGGGCAGACCCGGCTACAGGCAGGGCACCCCTTCTTGCAACTGTCCTGGTTCTCGACAAGAATGCGATCAAGGCCATCCACCCCGTAGACCCCGAACAGGCAAAAATCGAGGCACTCGAGGCAATTGGTACAGCGGGAATAATCGATGACTGGGTACCACCTGCGCCCGGGAGTTTCCAAAAGACTTTCCGGGGTATACGAGGGTGCCGGTTTTTGGGTAGGCAGGCCCAAAGAGATTACCGCCACAGGCTGGTTTGTCTGTTTTTGGGCAAGGCGAGCCTTTCGCAAAAGGGCCGCCTCGGCGGAAATCCGCCGGATTTCCTCCAAATAAACCTGATGCCCCGCATGATCCCTAAGGTCCAGGCACCAAATGGTTCGTTTGGGGCCTTCCAAGGCCGATCCAATTCCGGGAGCCTTTACGGCCTGATCTTCCTTTTCGTCCTCGTCCTCGTCCTTCGGAACAACGGGATGGAGCGGGCTTTGCCCCTCGGTTCCGGCAATACCATCCCGATCCAGCAACCAATAGGCAGCCCGTGGAAAGAGCCACGCCAAAACAACCATATCGCCCGGAACGGATTCGAGGAAAAGCCGCCCGGTATGATCGGGGCCAAGGTCATAAAGGTGGGGAACGATGGAAAGCTCAATGCCAGGTTCCAAAAGGAGGCTTGCCGCCAGATTTTCTTCGAGGGCGCGTTTGGCAGGATTTTTCCCGGGGGCTTGGGAAATGACAACTGTGATTTTTCCGCTGCTCATGAGTCATCATCCTCTATCTGATTCATCTTCCCCTTGAGCATGGCTTGGGTTTTATCCCAATTGGCCGTGAGGAATTGAAGGTAATCCCCGGCATTCATGAATTCCAGGGCAGGAGTCTCCAAGTCGAACAGCCACCCATTACCATAGCCGTCGGTGTTGATTGCAGAAGGGTCATTCAGAAGGAGCGGGTTGAATCGTGTCAATGTTCCCGCCGAAGGAGTGTATAGGGCAGACTCGGCTTTGGAGGTTTCAATATGCCCGATCTCTTGCGAGGCATCCACAATGTCACCCTCGGAGATGTGCCATTCCAGAAAATAGACATCCTTCATGAGGAGAATGGCATAGTGGGTAAAACCCAGCCGCCATTGGCCTCCCTCGGCTCGTGCCCACATATGATTGCGGGCGTAAAAGAGATCACCTGGCAATCGAGCCGGGATCTTACCCATGGTAAACCACAAATCTTCGGACATGAGAGGTTTAGGTGTACCTTGTATAGTTTTTGTGTTCGGGAAGGAACAGTTCCGGTAACCAACGATCAATCTGGATCAGCCCCTCCCGTGACAGGATGAAATCATTCCCCAGGAGGTTGCCAAGGCCGCGTCTTTCCCATTCCTGAAAAGTGGAGCCAAACTCCCGGGCGGGAATTTTGCCATGCCTTTCCTGAAACTCTTTACCCGATAACCGTCCCTTTTTGAGCAACAGAATCGATTCGCGGACAAATTGTTCCTGGCCCGACAGGGAATAAGCCCTTGCCCAGGGTGCCTGGTTTTGGCTTATCGATTGGGTATAGGTCTCCCAAGCGTCCAGGTTTTGAACATGAATGCCACCCAGGTGGCCAAAACTGGCGACCCCTGTCCCCATCATGTCCGCCCCCTGCCAAAGGGCATCGCGATAAACGAATTGGGTCGATTTGGGATCTTTGACCACCGTTGTTGCACTTGTTACCGTGTATCCTGCTTTTTCAAACCGGTCAAAACACTCCGCCATCCAGCGGCGCTTGGTTGGCCAGTCTGCAACCCCCACCGTGTCAGGCTGGTCCTGCCCTACCAGACGCAACTCTTTGGAATAGACCGTGTTGAAGGGCAATTCCATCTGGTATACGGTGAGGCTATCGGGAGCCAAAGCAAGGGCTTTGTCGATGCAGTGGCTCCAATTGACATCCGTTTCGCCCACCATTCCCGCAATCAAGTCGATGTTGATCTGGGGAAACCCCAAATCCCGGGCCCAACCATAGGCCCTGACAATCTCTTCGCTTAAATGAGCCCGACCGTTGGACAAAAGGATCTCATCGGAAAAGTTTTCGATACCCAGGCTCAGCCTGGTAATCCCCATATCCCGAAGGGCCTCGAGTTTGTGTTGCTGAAGGGTGCCTGGTTCACACTCAAAGGTGATTTCCTCGGCTTTATCCCATGAGAAAAGGGGTTTGATTCGGTCCACAAGACTACGAATCTGATTTACCGAAAGAAACGAGGGAGTTCCGCCCCCAAAGTAGACAAACTTGAGGGGACGATGGGCGAGATAGGGGTAAGAGGAGAGGATTTGAATTTCGCGGACCAGGGAGTCGAGATAGAATTCGATATCACGGGCATTTTTGTCGGTGTAGACCCGGAAATAGCAAAACTTGCATCGTTTCCGGCAAAAAGGAATGTGAAGGTAGAGCCCCAAGGGACGATCGATGGGGGCCGATTGAAGGCAAAGGTTTTCGACCTGTCCTATGGTCGTTTTGTTCCAAAAGGAAAAAGGGGGGTAATTGGCGACGAAATAATTCCCAAGCCCCGTCTTTTCCTGATGGTTTGAATCTGCGGCGGGGATCATTTTGGCATAGCTTTGACGGTTGGAGTCATCTAAGGTCGGCCGTATGGCCCTGTTCCCAAAGATTATTGAGGGGGAGAAGGATAAATGGCACCAAACTTATTCTAATTTGGATTGGGCTTCAAACAAGGCGTGAAACCAATGAGAAAGGGGGAAAACCAATCTCTCCGCCTCATTATCCGCCCCAACCGGGCCGGTAAGGCCCCGAAGTTGCCCCAAATGGCACCAATCTGCCGATTTTGGGCAAGTCTTTGCCCCTTTTCCAAATGGACCTAGCCGAAATGGCCTAAATGAGGTATCCTTTTTAGTTCCAAAGCATTTTCAGGAGTTTGTTGCGATGTATGCGGTGATTGAGGACGGATCGCGTCAGTATCGTATTTCAGCTGGTGATATTGTCAGGCTCGACCACCGCGAAGCGGAAGTAGGCGCCAAGCTTGAATTGGATCAGGTACTCATGGTCAAGACCGACAAGGAACTCATCGTGGGTAAGCCCCGCGTCGAGGGAGCCAAGGTTTTGGTTGAGGTAGTGGGCCACCCTTCCATCAAGCACTACATCCAGAAGTACCGCAGGCGCAAGAACTATCGTCGATTGACGGGCCATCGCCAACACTACATTTCGGTAAAGATCCAGGAAGTGTTGCTGGCTGGCCAAACGCCCTCCAACTGACGCACCTTGCCCCGAAAACCCGTTGCAGGATACGATTGGCTTCGTGTCCTGCCATTTTTTTGCCCATGCAAAAAAGCGTTTTTCGGGGAACTTGGCCATGCTCTTGAATGTCTTAACCTGTCGTTTGACCCAAGGGGCCCTTTCTTTTTTTTGCCTTTGGGTTCTCCTGTTCGGATCAAAGCAGCTGTTTTCCCAAACACCAACGGACTCGGAATCCATTTTTGCCCAGGGTGCCAAGCCTACTCCCATTCCGACCCATCCGATTCAATTTCAGGTATTCCAAGCTGCCAAACGAGGTGAGGATTGGCTCTTTCGAATCCATGGTGCCAAGGGGCGTTTTTCTCCCGGTCTATTGGTGGATGTTCAAAAAGAAATCGAGCAGGACAGCTTGATCAAACAAGCCGTGGGAGCCATGGCATTGGCCCGGGTCGGCAAGATATTCAACGATCCTCGCCACGAGGCCAGGTCTCTTCAAACGATACTAACCCTGATGGAAGAAACGGCCCCGGATGCCAGCGAACCAGGGACGCGTGTGACCCGGGCCCCATCCCTTGTTCTGAACAAATTGGCGGGTGCCGCTACCTTGGCGATGGCCATTTATGAACTGCCCAATCCGCCCAAAGATCAGCTCGATCACGCCGAACAACTTATCGATGGCCTTAGGAAATGGATCAAGGCGGATGGGCTTTTCCAAAACGATGGCTGGATACTCTCCCCGGAGGACATGGATGGCCCAACCAGTTATCCGTTCATGGTGATTTGTGCCCTGGTGCGATCCCATCGCCAGCAACCCGAAGCGTGGAAACTGGAGACCGCCCAGAGGGCATTTTCCGTATATAGCCACAAATGGTTGGAACAAAAACAATTGGGTTCATCAGGTTGGCTGGTTCAGGCGGGAGTGGATCTGCACACCCTCAACAAAGACAAGGCGACGGCGGAGTTTGTATTGGGAGTTTGCACGGGTTTATCGACCCTTCAATATGACAAAATAGACCCGCGAAGGGGGGGGTATTATGGAGGATTTCGCAACTGGAGTGCGGGCCAAGTTCAGGACCAGGCCCCAACCAGCACAACCGCAGCAGCGGTAGAGGCTTTGGGTCTTGGGTGGCGCCTGGCCCAAAGGGTAGGGGATGTCACCCGTCACGAAAGCATTCAGGAAAGCCTTGAAAGGGGCCTTCAGTTTTTGGCAACCCTGCAATATGTCGAGACCAATACCAAGCACTTTGCCGAGTGGTATGTTCCCGGTCTTTTGGGAGGCGTTCGCCAAGGTCCAAAAGAGGGGAAATTGCGGCTTGAGGCTACTTCCCACGCCTTATTGGCATGGTCCAATTACCTGGAACAACCCCTCAAGTGAATGCATTTTGGCGGACCAAACAAGGGTGGTCAATGGGGTAGGGATTCCTAGACTCTACTTTTAATAAGAGACCGGTCCAAACAGGCTGAACCGAATGGTATTGTTGGGTTATTTGGCCGACCGGCAGGGATGGTTAACCGTACATGAGTGAAGAGCGTGCAACTCCGCCCCGGCCCCGTTGCCGCCGTCTTACTGGTTTCAGAATCCTTGGAACGGGCAGTTATGTTCCCGACAAGGTGATCGACAACGAACAGCTGCACAAGCAACTGGGATTCGACTCGGATTGGATTGTCAAACGCACTGGCATCCTGGAGCGCCGTCACGCCGCACCCCACCAGGCAACCAGCGATTTGTGTGTCGAAGCTGCCCGTAAGGCCTTGACGGCGGCCAATGTATCGGCGTCCGAAGTGGACCTCCTTGTCCTGGGAACATTTACCCCGGACATGACTTTTCCAAGTACAGCGTGTCAGGTACAGGATCGGTTAAGGCTCAGCTGTGCCGCGATCGAGATCCAGGCCGCCTGTGCCGGTTTCATCTATGCCCTTGCCACGGCAGCGGCTTATGTCAAGGCAGGCTTGAGTGATTGTGCCTTGGTCATTGGCGGGGATACCGCCTCCCGGATCATTAACCCCATGGATATTAAAACTTATCCCCTGTTTGGAGACGGCGCCGGGGCCTTTGTCATCACCCGGGGAACGGAAGAGGAAGGGTTTATCTCCCTTAGCCTTGGGGCGGATGGGGGGGGAGGAGACCTTCTCAATCGCCCTGCCTGTGGAAGTCGTCTGCCTCCCACCCCGGAACTCCTTGCCCAAGGTATGCACTATATGCACATGGACGGAAGGGCGGTGTTCCGTTGGGCCGTGGGAATCCTTTGCGATACGATTACCGATGTGTTAAACTTTGCCACCCTCAAATCCGAGGATGTGGACCTTTATATTCCCCACCAGGCAAACATTCGCATTATCAATACGGCCATTGATGTCCTCCACATACCAAGAACAAAAGTCTTCCACAATTTGGAGATGTACGGCAACACTTCGGCCGCTTCCATCCCCCTTGCCTTCGATGAGGCCTTGGCCCAAAATCGCATAAACCGGGGCGATTTGGTTTGTGTCAGCGGGTTTGGTGCCGGCCTTGCCTGGGGTACAGCACTTTTGCGGTTTTAGACTTGTTTCGGTTGGGAAATCGTGATCCCTCCTTTCCACCGGGTCCATAATGTCCAGATTAAATCACCCGATTCGGGAAGAAAGTGATCCCGATTGATGGGATAAGGTTTCCAAGGGAGAGGGTATGCCTAAAATAACCTTGAACCATTCTTCCTTTCGAAACCTGGGACGGAAACTATGCGCGGATCCAATTGGCTTGGTTGGCTAGGCGCGGTTAGTGTACTGATGCTATCGGTTTTTTTGATTACCTATTTCACCAACTTCAGCCCGGTAAAAGCCCCCGCAGTGGGCGAAAATTTGCCGAAAACGGGTGCCTCCAGCGTAGCCGACCTCTCCTTTGTGGAGCGTCAATTTCCTAACGACCCGGCCCTGCCCGCCACCATCCATGAAATAAGTGTGCCTGGCTCCCACGATTTTTGGTTTACCAACGAAAACCCGGTTGAAGTCGTTTTTGGCCTGGAGTTCAAGAATTGCACCTGTGCCTCGGTGGAGGTGTTTGTGGTTCCCCCAGCATGGCTTTTGAAACCCGACGCTTTGGCCCTGGGCAAGGGGAATTCCCCGACGGCACGGGATCTTGCCGCAGCCTTGGAATCGCCCGCACTCAAAGCCCTGGAAGCGACACTTACGCCTACTTCCCTGGAAAACAAGGACGGAGTTACCCTGAAAATTCCCGCGGGAGCCTTGGGCTGGATTCGGCTCAGGTATAACAACGAAAAAATTGGCCCCATTACCCTTTCCAGCAAGTTTTGGCTGGGGAGTCCCGACACGGGCGTCTCCACCCGGCTTGAAGTCCGAAACGATGTTGTTCCTGTGTTTCTTGCCAATCCTGGCGAGGTCAGGCTCGGGTTGCTTTCCCCTTTGAGGCCTGTGGTAACTGGTGAATTGATTGCCCTCTCCGCCACCAGAAAGAAACTCAACCTTCACACCGAATCCAAAATGAAATTTCCCAAGGGAGACATCCTCGAGACCTTGGCCCCCGTCCTTTTGAACGAAAAGGAAACCAGCGAATTATCGAAAAAACTCAACCTCAAGGTTTCCGTGGCGTATCGTATTGGAGTGCGGGGGCACCTTCCCAAAGAAGACAAAAATGAAGCCCAGTCCGAGTTTGGCCCCTATGCCCGGGCCTTCCGTATTGTCTGTCTCGACCTCCCCGAATCCGATTCCCATAGGGCTGCCAATTTCACCATCAATGGTTCTGTCGAGAGCGATGTGCGTGTTCTGGGTGCTGACCCCGAAGGCAGCGTTCCGATGAATAATTTCCCCTGGACGGTCGGCAAAAAATTTCAGGTCCGGGTCGAATCCCTGATTCCCGATGCGAAACTGGAAATCGACCAAGTCCGGACTTCTTCGTTTTTAAAGATCCGTCAAATGGGTGAACCGGAGAAACTGAGGCGGGGAACCGCCTATGACTATGAGGTCCAGATCAGTGGCGGAAAAGTGCGCGGAGCCTTTCCCCGGGAAGAAGGCGATCCCGGCCTTCGAGATAGTGCTTTTTATATCCGTTCCGTCGGTCCCAAAACCAGGCTGATTCGGGTTCCGGTTTCGGGACGCGGCGATGACGATTGACAATCCAGGCGTCCCTTTGAAATCGGATTGGAAGGAAATGGATATGCCCTCCCCAAAAACCACCGGGCGGTTGTTCCCCATCATTGGGGCCGTTTTTCTCCTCCTTGTTAGCGGGCTTGGAGGGACCTGTTTGGCCAAGTGGTTGAGACCTCCCGTCGCCGGTGAAGTGGCCCATACCGTCGGCCTTTCCCTTCCCCCCGCCCTGGCCCGGTGGAAAAAACCAGACCTCACCCTCATTCTCACCGGCCAACAGTATGGCTATTTGCTTCCCTGTGGTTGCTCCCGGCCCCAGGTGGGAGGTCTTGAGAGGCGTTATAACTATTTGTCGGCCCTGCGCGAGGCCGGGTGGCCGGTAACGGCGGTTGACCTTGGTGATATTGCCCAAAAACAGGGACTTGGCCCCCTTACCAACCAACAAGGACTCATCAAATACCGCTATTCGATGCAGGCCCTGAAAAAAATGGGGTATGCTGCGGTTTCCCTTGGCCTGAGTGAGGCCAAGCTTGGGCTATTCAAAATCCTGGGGGAATATGCACTCAATGATCCCGATCCCAGGGTTCTGGTTGCCAACCTTTCCAACAAGGAGACCGATTTCCCGGAACAAGTTTTTGAGACCGCCTTGGTCCAACCCTCCGGTTCCCCGATCAGGGTCGGAATTACCGCCGTTGTGGGACCTACCATCTCAAGGAAAATGAAAGATCCCATTGCCCAATTTGGCTCTTCCAGGGATGCCCTTGCCAAGGCCCTCAAATCGTTTGAAAAGAAAACGGATTTGCGTGTGCTACTCTATCAGGGAGCCATGGGAACGGTGGCTAACGACGACTCCGAACCGATTGCAGCGGCCAAGGCGTTTCCCGATTTCGATATCATTCTCTGCGTTTGTGATGAGGATGAACCTCCGGGGGAACCGCTAGAGGTCAAACAAGCCGATGGTCGCTTGACGCGTATCATCCGCATAGGGCACAAGGGGAAATATGTAGGGACCATGGGTGTGTGGAAAACGCCCGTGGGTTTGGAGTTCAAATACCACCTTCAAGACCTTGGGGAACAGTGGCTCACGCCGACGGGCGGGGTTCCGGACCATCCGGTGATCGATTTGATGGAGCGGTATGCGAAAGAGGTGGAAAGGGGAGATTTGTTGGGCAAAACAGCCCAATCCACCCATCCCTTTTCCGCATCGGTTCCCGATGCCCAACCCACCTATGTGGGCTCGGACAAGTGCAAAAAGTGCCACGAGGAAGCCTACAAGGTTTGGGAATCCTCAGGTCATGGCCATGCCTGGCAAACTTTGGCGGATGCAAAAAAACCCGGTTTGAGGCACAAGGACCCTGAATGTGTTCTTTGCCACACCGTCGGTTTTGGCTATAAATCCGGTTTTGTGGACGAGGTTCGCACCCCAAAACTGAAAGATGTTGGCTGCGAGAGTTGTCACGGGCCCGGAAGTGAACACCTGAAATCCACCTCCGATGAGACTTGGCACAAGCTGATGAATCCCTGGAAGGCCAAGGAGAAGGAAACCGCCACGGAAAACAAAACCAGGCTAAAGCGCATCGACCAGTTTTGCCAAACCTGCCATGACATGGAAAACGATGTAAACTGGGTGGACCAGGGTTTTGCCAAGAAATGGCCCAAGATCGCCCACCCCACCCCTTTGGAAAAGAAGTAAGCTGTTTGCCCTTGGTGGGACTAAATGGCCCTCCTATTTTGCCACTCCTGCCAAGTTGAGAAAAATTGACCTCTTTTCAGCCCGTTTCCCCGTTACAACCGGCAACCCTCTCGCCGTCCTAATAGCCGTTTCAGTCGTCATGACCTTGTTGAAATCCTGCTACAATCCTTTTGGACCTACCGCCTTGGCCATCCGATAGAACCATTGGTTTGAACATTTTTGGTCCTGGTTTGGATGGAACCATGATCCCTCGTTTGATGAAAAGGGGCTGCGTTGCAGCCTTCGCTTTATTGGTTTGGTTAGGGCAAGATGCCCGTTCAGCCAACCCTGTGCGTCCGGTGTACCGGGATGTCACCGCAAGGATGACCGCTCTCGAATTCACTTCGGATCATAACCTCATGTGCCGGGATGGGTCGGATCTGCTTCATTGCGGTTCCCGCTACCCGGATGTCGAGTGGTCCTCCGCCGATCCCAGGTTCACCGCCCCCATGAGCCACACCCAGGGCCAACATGTCGAGGCGAGGGTATTGGTGAAATTAAGTCGATTGCCCCTTGGAACCACGGTTCGTGTTCGCGGCATTTCGGAACAGGAAGCCTTTACCTTTGAGGGAGAGGGTCGGGTTGAGGAAAGTGGTGGGGACCCGTGCATGGCGGTTGTTTATGTCCGCTCAAAAAGTAGGCTGCCCGCCCAACTCAGGCGGATGCAGGCGACCATCGATTGGACTGTTTCGGTCATGATCCGTGGGGAAAATATCCGGGAATTGGATCTTCCGGACACTGGGCCTCATGTTTGTTATCTGACCCGGGGTATCCCCAAACGAACCAACGAGGTTGTTTCTGCTTTGACGCCAAGGCGCATTCAAACCAGCTATGAGCGCCTGGCCATCGCCTTGGAAGGGGTGGAAGAAATTCCTTCCTCGGTTGCCATTGTTCATGCCTTAACCCGCCATGTGGGTCAGTGGTACAACCCAAAGAAACACTTTGAACGGGAGGATGCCTGGTTTGTTCCCTCTACCTGGAGGCTGAAACCCCCAGGTGCCAGTTGTATCTCCATTTGCAACTATTGTTCGCTGATCCTTGACCAACTCGGCATGGAGGGCAATTATCGCCTTATCGCCCTCTACGCCAAACCCAACAATCCGGATAAAGCCCTGGAGGGTGGGGTGGAGGCTGAAAACTACACGCGCGATGTCGGCAAACAACAATGGGAACTGTTTTTGGTCGATGACCGTAACAGTCGTTTGGGCAAGGTCGGCGGCTGGGGCGGCATGAACTACTATGAAGCCTGCATTGCTTACGACTTCCAGGGAAAAACTTACTATTTCCCAGGGGGAACGGATCGGGTCTACGATAACAAGGACCAGGTGCTTCGGATCTTTCGAACCCTTGCTTGGGCCAGGTGGGACAGTTGGCGCAAAGATTGGCAAGTGATGCAAATCGTCCGGACCTACACCCCTCCGGGCTCCGGTGCCCCCGCCAATTGCGAACTTCCCGAGGGGGAAAAACGATAGGGGATTAAGGGATGGGGATCGGGAAGCGGGGCATTTCCGATCGAAGGCCTTGCCAATTCCCCCCTTGCATCGGGGGTTCCCAGGACCTTGTCAGGCCCCCATGAAGAAGGATTCAACCCCGGCCCAATACCGGGCAATCCCAATGGGTGCATGTTTTCCAAAAGGGCACCAGTATTTCAAATCTTAAGACATAATGGACCAGCTTGGGAACCAAGTCCATCGTGTCAGGAAATAGGCAGGTGTCAAAAGCTTCCGTTTCCTTTCCCAAGAAAACCGGGGACGGTTGAGATAGTCTGCTGGCTATCTTTAAACAGCTGTGAGTTTCCAAATTCGACCATACCAATCTTTCAAGATTGAAATCCAAAAGAAATCGGTCCTCTTCCTTTGGGCTTTTGGCGAAGCGGGCCGGTCGGATCAATCCTTGCCATTTAATTGTATCTAAACTATTTGGTAGCAATCATTTAGATACAAAACAAGAAAAGGTTTTTCCCGGGCCTTTGTTCCTCAGGGCTAGGTCACCTGGATTAAGTGAAAAAGGATCGGCTGGGTTAATTAAGGCCGTCTTAACCGGGCTTTGAGGGCAATATTGCGAAAAAATTTTTGAAATTGGAGAAATATGGGGCAAATGGGGCGTATGATCGGACCGTTTCTGTTATAGATACCATAGTCTCCTCTTGGTGAAGTATACCTCCTCAATTAGGTGTTTTCATGAAAAACAAACCTCGCTCCTTCCGGCCAACGCTAACCATTCTCGAAGAACGATGTGTCCCGACGGCCTTTTCGGAACCTGTGGTCCTTTCGAGCGTGGATGGGTTTTTGGATGTCACCCTGTTCGCCCATCAATCTGTCCAATCGCTGGAAACATTGGTAGCTGGCGTTCCCACCCCCACCCAGGTCAGCCAATTATTAACTTATCAATGGACCCTGAACGCAGGGTTGGCATCCGATGGAAAGACTACCGGGGAAGCGTATCCCGGCCCCACCTTCAAGGTAAACCGTGGCGATACCATGCGGATTCGATTGGAAAATGGGTTGGAAAACCTTGCGATCAACCCGCCGGTGACAACCCCGCCCACTCCCCCGGTCACCGAGATGCCCATCAACAACCACACCCATGGGCTGCATATTTCTCCCGCAGCGGCGTCTGATAATGTTTTGGTCACCCTTCCGGCCGGGGAATCGTTTGTCTATGAATATGTCATTTCCGGTGATCAACCCAATGGTTTGATGTGGATGCATCCCCAGTAATTCCCTGATTCAAAAAAAAGATGCGCCCTGATTTACCCATTGTGAAAGGTCTCCTGTTGAGACACTGTTTTTGGTTGAGCGACAGGCGGTAATATGCGATCAAAGAGTGGTTCAGAGGTGGTCCTGAACCGACCACGGGTCTGTTTTG
>SXGR01530059.1_pt1 | contig 33741 bp, 29 predicted proteins | sample 3174711 | NCBI WGS metagenome assembly SXGR01 (sample SAMN11356860, study PRJNA531348) | freshwater metagenome | isolation source: freshwater sample F1-60 | place: China: Fuxian Lake, Yuxi | collected 2017-12-25 | reverse complement strand
CGTAGTCAGCGGGCGCGGCTTCGAGCGTGGTGACCTTTAGCGCCTCGCGATAAGCTTCGACCGCTTTGTTGAGCCGATTTGCGCGGTCTTTGCCCGCCAGCAGGTTGGCCTGATTTTGGAGCGCGTTGCCCAGATTGTTCTGCGTCATGGCGTAGTCAGCGGGCGCGGCTTCCGGCGTGGCGACCTTCAGCGCCTCGCGATAAGCCTCGACTGCTTCCTTGAGCCGGTTTGCGCGGTCTTCGCCCGCCAGCAGGTTGGCCTGATCACGGAGCGCGTTGCCCAGCTTGTTTTGTGTGCTGGCATAGTATGAGGGGGCATCGCCGCTGTGAATGGTCTTGAGTGCAGCCCGGTAGGCTGCTATGGCGCGGCTTAGCACGTCGCGGGCGGTTTTGCCCAGCGCGCCTTGTGCCGCATCGCTCAGTTCGTCGCCCACCGCAATTTTGCCTTTGGCTTCTAGCAAGCGGTCGGCTGCGTTACTTTGGGCAGTTGCCGCGGCGACGCGTTGCAGCGTGGGCTTGGGAGTTTGGGCAGTTGCGCCAGGGAGCTGATCTGCCTTGGGCCAGAACGCGTAGATGAAATCCGTGGTCTTTACCGGGCCGCCCCCAGTGGATTGTTCGTAACCTTTGTGCTCAACCTTTAGTTGCGTGGAATACCAATAGTCCGTCTTTTTGCTGATCAGGTTGTACACGCTGGCGGCGATAAACACGCGTTGATGTGAGTTCAACGATGCGGGCGCGTTTTCAATGATGGCTTCAAAGTGCGCCTTGCTGGCGCCCTCGCAACGGCTGGCGTGGTTGATGGCTTCGCCGGCGACATTGCCTTTCAGTTTTCCGCTGGAAATTCTACGGTAATTGCCAAACGCGACCCCTGTGCGCAAGCTCAACGAATGTTGTTCGTCCGGCAGCGGAACTTTGACGCGCTGCAGTTTGGTGCGGTAGTGCTCACGGCGTTCTTCCCATGCGTTGATCACCGCCGCCAGACCGCGTATCGCAAACTCTGCCTGCTCGAACAACAGCAAAAAACCATCGCCGGTGAAATTGCCAATTTTGCCGTCCCACATTTTGGTTTGCGTAACGGTAACATCATTCAGATCATTCAGGATTTCTTCAGCGATGTCGGCATTCAGGTTCCACACATAGGTGGAGTCGCGCAAGTCGATAAACGCAGCGAAGCCGGTTTTTTCCTTGCTTGCAGATAGAGAGGTTTTGGTTGGCATGGGTAATCCGGCACGGGTTTGCAGAAGTATCGCGTCAAAACCTGCGACCGGCAATGACGCACCAGCTACGTTCGCCGGGCCGTGTTGTGGACTGCGCTGCGGCGCCGTGACTTTGCAGGCGCGCGGGATGGACATAAAGCAGCCCTTGCCACAAAATCCGCACTCATTCTTCGCGCGGGAACAGTCTGTGATGGGGTCTTTGGTTCGAGCTGCTACAACGGCTACGATGGGGGCAATGCCGCTTGCGGCATGGTTTTTCGTTGCGCCGCCGCTGCACGCACAAACCCCTTCGACAGGCGCGGGACAGGGCTACCCCGTCAAACCCGTCCGCCTCGTGCTGCCTTATCCACCCGGCGGGGGCACCGATATCATTGCACGGCCGCTGGCGCAGTTGATCAGCGCCAACCTGGGCCAGCAAATGGTGGTGGAAAATCGCGGCGGGGCGGGCGGCAATATCGGCATGGAACATGTCGCCAAGTCGCCGGCGGATGGTTACACGCTGGTGTTCGCGATTACCGCACAGCTGGCGGTGAATCCGAGTTTGTATCCCAAGCTGCCGTATGATCCGGTGCGCGACTACACGCCGGTTTCGCTGTTGGGTATTGCGCCTTATGTGTTGACGGTGCATCCCGCGCTGCCGGTGAAGTCAGTCAAGGAACTGGTGGCGCTGGCGCGGGCCAAGCCCGATGACTTGCGCTTTGGCTCCGGCGGCAACGGCAGCGGTGCGCATCTGGCGGGCGCCATGTTGAATTCGCTGGCGAATGTGAAAATGGTGCATGTGCCGTACAAGGGCGGCGGTCCGGCGATGGTCGATCTGGTGGCGGGGCAGTTGCAACTGAGTTATCTCACGTACACCAGCAGCAACAGTTTTATTCGCGTGGGGCGCTTGCGTGCGCTGGGTGTCACCACGACCAAACGCTCGGCGGCGCTGCCCGATTTGCCTGCCATCGCGGAAAGTATTCCGGGTTACGACTCGGCGGTGTGGTATGGCGTGCTGGCGCCGGCGGGCGCGCCCCCGGAAATCATCGCGCGGTTAAATCGGGAGTTTCTCGCGGCCTTGAAGTACAACGATTTGCGCCAGCGCCTGATGACGGAAGCGTTTGAACCCATCGGCACGTCGCCGGAAGAACTGGGCGCCTACATGAAGAGCGAAATCGCGCGTTGGGCCAAGCTCGTGAAAACCACCAACACGCGCATCGATTAACCCAGGATAACCACTATGAGTGTCGAACAACCGTGGGCTCCGGCACAGCCTGGCAGCAACCTGCCAAGCGTACTGTGCTTTGCTGACTAACGATCATAAATAAATCAATTAAAACATATACTTACATGAGGTCACTATTATGTTTTCTGATAGGCGTTGGTGCCGTGCGGGCGGTTTCCGCGCAGGGCTGTGGTTCGCTGTTGCGCTGGCGGTGGTGCCGGTGACGGCTGTCGCGCAAGGGCCGTCAGGCGCGGCGGGTGCATCTGCGCTTCCGCTGGTGGTGGTGCTGTCCACCGGCGGCACGATAGCCGGGCGTGGCGGTTCGACCACCAGCCTGTCCGAGTACAAGGCGGGCTCGAGTCTCGGTTCGGAACTGGTTGAAGCCGTGCCGGAAATCAAGCAGTACGCCCAGGTGCGCGTCGAGCAAATCATCAACATCGGCAGCACCAACATGAACACGGCGGTGTGGCTGAAGCTTGCCGCGCGCATTAACGCGATTTTCAGCGAAGAGCCGGCGGTGGCCGGCGTGGTGGTGACACACGGTACCAACACATTGGAGGAGACCGCGTATTTTCTGCATCTCACCGTCAAGCACGACAAGCCGGTGGTGCTGGTCGGTTCGCAACGCCCGGCCACCGCGATCAGTGCCGACGGGCCGCTTAATCTGCTCAATGCGATACGCGTGGCGGGCGCGCCGGTGTCGCGCGGCAAGGGCGCGCTGGTGGTGATGAACGATGAAATCAACGGCGCGCGCGATGTGACCAAGTCGAACACCTATCGCGTCGAGGCTTTTCGCTCCGGCGAACTGGGGTTTCTCGGCTATGTTGATCCGGACGAGGTCGTTTACTATCGTACGTCGACCCGGCGCCATACCGCGAAGTCAGAGTTCGACGTGAGTAAACTCAGCGCGTTACCCAAAGTGGAAATTCTCTACGCTTACGCCGAGCCCGGCGTGGATGCACTAAAGGCGGCGGGCGCGAACGCGGCCGGCATGGTGTTTGCGGGCACTGGCGCGGGCGGACTGTCCAATGCGGAGCGTGCGGCGGTGAAGACGCTGGGGCCGATCGACACGCGGCCCGTGATCGTGCGTTCCAATCGCACCGGCAATGGCCGCGTGATTGCGCGCAAGGAATACGACGACGAAGGCATGGTGCCCGGCGACAATCTCAATCCACAGAAGGCGCGCATTATGCTGATGTTGGCATTGACCAAGACCCGTGATCTGGGTGAAATTCGGCGGATGTTCAGGGAATATTAGGCATAGGCGCGAACGGGAATAGGCACGAAAGATGTCTGCAACAGCTATGGCACGGCCCGCGCCTTATGCGGAGAGCTATATCGAGGTCAACGGCCTCAAACTGCGGGTGCAGGATTACGGCACCCCCGGCAAGCCCGAACTATTGTGCCTGCACGGCGGCGCAGCCAATGCGCATTGGTATGATTTTGTCGCGCACGGTTTTACCACCGATTACCACTTGCGCGCAGTCGATTTGCGGGGTCACGGCGACAGCCAGTGGGATCCGTCACCCACGCCGACCTACGGCTACCACCAGCACGCCGCCGATGTGAAGGTGCTGGCCGAGCAACTTGATTTGCGTGATTTTGTGCTGATCGGCCACTCGATGGGTGGCATGATCGGCAGCATTTACTGCGCCACGTATCCGGGCCGTGTGAAGGCATTCATGTTGGTGGATACCACCATCAAGTTTACGCCCGAGCGTATCGCCGGCTTCAACGCGATCAGCAATCGCGAAGGCCGCCACTACGCCACGCAGGAAGAATTCATCGCCGCTTACAAGGTGCACCCTGGCGGCAGCACCGCAGCAGCAGAGATTCATCGCCATATCGCAAAAGGCAGCAGCCGCCAGTTCGACGATGGCCGCTGGCGGCACAAGGTGGATCGCAAGGTCTACAACAATCGCGAAATGGTGGACAGTTTTCCGTTGTGGAACAAAATCAGGATTCCGGTGCTGCTGATGAAGGGTGAACGCAGCCAGCGTATCGATCCGGTCACCGTCGCAGACGTGAAATCGCGCGCGCCGCAGGTGGAAGTCGACGAGGTGCCGAATTGCGATCATCACATCACGCTGGATAATCCGGCGGGTTTTATCGTGGTGGCGAGAAGGTTTTTGGATAAAATCCGCTGATGCCTCTTTGGCCACAGCCCCGCTTAGTCACGATGTCTACCGAATTGAATACCACCACACCGATGAAACCCGCGCCCTATACCGACCGTACCGTCGAAGTCAGCGGCCTGAAACTGCACGTGCAGGACTACGGCACCGCGGGTAAAACGCCCCTGCTGTGCATCCACGGTAGCGCGGCGAACGCGCACTGGTATGATTTTGTGGCGAATGGCCTTACCGATGAATATCACGTGCTGGCGCTGGATCTGCGCGGTCACGGCGACAGCGATTGGGACCGTTCCGCCTTGCAGCACTACACCTATGATGACTACGCCGCCGACATTCACGCGCTGACCGAAAAACTTGATCTGCGCGATTTCATTCTCGTTGGGCACTCGATGGGCGGGCTGGTGTCGACGGTGTATGCGTCGACTTACCCGGGCCGCGCCAGGGCGTTCATCATGATCGACTCATCGCTGAACATGTCGCCGGATCGCATCGCCACCATGAACGCGGTGGGTGCGCGCGAAGGCAACAGCTATGCCGATCAGAACGAATTTGTTGAGCGATTCAAGATTCGTCCGGCGGGCAGCAGCGCCACACCCGAGGTGGTGCGCCATCTGGCATTGCACGCGGGACGGCAGTTCGAGGACGGGCGCTGGCGCAACAAGGCGGACCGCAATGTTTACGCGCTGCGCATCGGACGCAATCTGATTCCGTGCTGGGAGCGCATCAAGATTCCCGCGTTGCTGATGCGGGGTGACCGCAGCAATCGCGTAACGCCGGAAATCATCGCGCAGGTGAAAGCGCTGGCGCCGCAGATAGACGTGATGGAAGTGGCTGGCTGCGATCACCACGTCACGCTCGACAACCCGCCGGGGTTTGTCGAAGTGGCTAAAAAATTCTTGAATAAAATAAAATAGTTACGATATAGCCTCGCCCGTTCACGCGGCGGCGGCTTCTTCTTCGGCCTGCGCCACGGTAGGCACGTCACCAGAAATGGTCGTGCGGCGCACGTCACGCGCTTCCTCAACCGGGAACGGCCGACCGCGATGCATGGCCTGTCGGTTGTCCCACATCACCAGATCATTGACGCGCCACTTGTGCGAATACACAAACTCGCGCTGCGTGGCATGCTCGGCCAAATCGCGCAGCAGCAGCCGCGCTTCCGGCAATTGCCAGCCGAGAATGGTGCCGGCGTGCGAGGACAGATACAGTGATTTGCGCCCGGTGCGCGCCAGCGTGCGCACCAGCCGCTGGCGCACCGGCTTGAAGCGCTCGCGCTCCTCGGCTGAAAACTCACGAAAGCCAATGAGATCGCGCGAAAACATCTGTGAGTGTTCGCAAATCAACGGTTCAATCAAGGCCCTGGTGTCGTTGTCGAGCGCCTCGTAAGCCGCGCCCATGTGCGCAAACTCGGTGTTGCCGCCTTTTGAGGGCACGCGCACCGCCCGCAGCAGCGAATATTTTGCGGGGATGGCCTTGAACGACGAATCGGAATGCCACAGCCGGTTGCCGATGGCAAAGAGGCGCTTGCGGTCATCGCGTCCGAACGGCTGGTTGTTGCCGTCGAGATTCGATACATCGGCAAACATCGGCGGCAGCCGGAAATCCTCCGCCGCACGCAGGGTGTTTTTCGCGGTGTTTTCCAGCGGCCCCAGCGCCTGTGTAAACGCCAGATGCTGCTCGTTGGTGACGGGCTGATCGTGAAACACCAGTACTGCGTGGCGATCCATGCCATCGTGGATGGCCTCAGCCTGTGCGGGCGTCAGCGGCTCACGCAGATCAATGCCGTCAACCTTGGCGCCGATGAACGGCCCCAACGGGCGTATTTGCAGGGTCATGACGTGTCTCCTGTATCGATCAACAAAGATTATGCCGCAACCGCTTCCTGCTGTTCCACCGTCGGCGCGTGCCCTTTGATGGTGGTGCGACGGACGTCGCGCGGTTCTTCAGGCGGGAAAGGCCGCCCGCGATGCATGGTCTGGCGGTTGTCCCACATTACCAGATCGTTCACCTGCCAGCGGTGCGAATAGACGAACTCGCGCTGTGTGGCGTGCTCGGTCAAATCGTGCAGCAACAACCGTGCTTCGGGTAACTGCCAACCCATGATCGTGCCGGCGTGCGACGAGAGATAAATTGATTTTCGCCCCGTGCGCGGCAGTGTGCGCACTAGCCGCTGACGCACCGGCTTGAAGCGCTCACGTTCCTCCGGCGAGAATTCACGAAAGCCGATGACGTCGCGCGAAAAGAGTTGCGAGTGTTCGCAGATCAACGGCTCGATCAGGTCCCTGGTGTCCCCGTCAAGCGCCTCGTAGGCGGCGCCCATGTGGGCGAACTCAGTGTTGCCGCCTGCCGACGGAATGCGCACTGCGCGCAGCAGCGAATATTTTGCTGGCACCACCTTGAACGACGAATCGGAATGCCACAGGCGGTTGCCGATGGCGAACAGGCGCTTGCGGTCGCCGGGCGCGTAAGGCTGGTTGTTGCGGTCGAGGTTGGAAACGTCGTTGAAAGAATCGGGGATGCGGAATTCGCCGCTGGCGCTGCGCATGACATTTTTTTGTGTGGTTTCAAGCGGCCCCAGCGCCAGCGTGAAGGCCATGTGCTGATCGTTGGTCAGCGGCTGGCCACGAAACACCAGCACCGCGTAACGATCCATGCCGTGATGAATGGCCTCGGCCTGCGCGGGCGTCAACGGCTCGCGCAAGTCGATGCCATCAACCTCGGCGCCGATGAACGGCCCCAGTGGGCGTATCTGCATGGGCATGATGCGAATCTCCTGATGGCGAAGTATCAAGACACCGGCTGCGGCAAAAACATCATGCTACGCCCACGGTGCAGGCTTGTCACCCGTGTGGCGCCCGGATTTGCGCCTATTCCGGCTTCAAGCCGATGCTTTGCACCAACGGCTGAAAACGCACGATTTCCTCGCGCGCGTAGCGCGCGAGCTCAACAGCGCGCTCATCGCGCGATTCAGGCGCAGCACGATGGCCTCCGGCGTCTGGCGCGGTGCCGCCAGTGCGTTCCACGATTTGCTTTGATAATCCTTGAGGCTGGCCTCGGCAAGGGTGGGAATATCCGGCGTGATTGCCAAACGTTTGGCGCTGGACATCGCCAGCGCACGCAGCCGCCCGCTATTGGCATGTGTTTTCAGCACCGACATGCCCGGCGCGGTTGTGGCGAACCATGCGATGCTGTGTAGCTTGGGGCGTCAAATCAGGGTTCTTGAGTGTGTGGCTCGGATATCGCATCGCAAGCTTTGCGCCGCGACGTGATCGGGACGCAAGCACGCGCGAGTGGCTTAACAAATAGCGCGGTATACGGTAATCTGCCTCCATGCCTGCCCTGACCCAAGACGAAATCGCGAAACTGTGTCCGCCAGAACGCCTCGCGCTCATTGGGGACATATGGGATAGCTTGGGCGATGCGGAACTTGCCGCACGGGTACCTTGATCCGGGCAGTCGTTTTCGTGCCGGCGGCGCGGTTGGACATCATCGACGCGGTGTATGTTATTGCCTGTTTGCATTCAAGCCGTGCGCCGCTGATTTGGCAGAGCCGTGTATAACGGCCTGACGGTACGCGTGAACAAAATCGTTTGCGTAAACTCGCGGACTACGGCGATGGCCTGTGCATTCGTTATCTGCCTGATGGCAACGCTTGCCCAGGACGCTCGTGCCTACCCCACCAAACCCATCCGCCTGATCACCGCCGCCACGCCTGGCTCCGGCCCCGAAGTCATCGCGCGTCATCTCGCGGCCAAGCTCACCGAAGCCTGGGGCCAGCAGGTGGTGGTGGATCCGCGGCCGGGCGCCACGGGCATGATCAGCGGCGATCTGGTCGCCAAAGCCGCGCCGGATGGTTACACCTTGTGGTTTGCGACGTCAACGCAAATGCTCGGTTCAATGATGTTTCAGCGTAACTGGATGGTGAAGGATTACGCACCTATCGGTATGTTGTCGAACACGGCGTTTGCCATCGCCATCAACAGCAGCGTGCCGGCGAATACGTTGGCGGAGTTCATCGCTTACGCCAAGGCGCGGCCGGGTAAGTTGTTGTTTGCGTCGAATGGTCAGGGTTCTACTTCGCATATGTGTACGGAGTTGTTTCAGCGGCTTGCGGGTATCAGCATGTTGCACGTGGCTTACAAGGGCGGCACGCCTTCGCTGGTGGATCTGGCCGGTGGGCAGGTGCAGCTGTCGTGCCAGCCGCTGCCGTCGTTGCCGACGTATGTGAAAGCCGGCCGCGTGCGCACGCTGGGCGTGGCCACCTTGCAGCGCACGCGTCTGGCGCCCGATGCGCCACCGATTGCGGAGACGCTGGCGGGCTTTGAGGTGCTGGGTTGGCACGGCTTGCTTGCGCCACTGGGCACACCCAAACACATCATTGCCAAGGTCAATGCCACGGCCACCAAGGCCGTGATGAGCGCTGATATGCAAGAGCGCATGCTGCCGCTGGGTGTAGAGCCTGCGCCAAGCACCCCAGCCGAGTTCGTTGCCCGGCTGCAAGCCGAGACCGCCAAGTGGACGAAGTTGATGAAGGACGCGAATATTAGTCCGGTGCAGTAGCGGCGCGGGGCTTCACGGTATAAAGTTCGCCTGCGTCAAACGTCAAGGGAGGACTTATGAAACGCTACGCCATGGCAGGGTTGCTCTGTGCGGCATGTGGACTTGCGGCCGCGCAAACCAGCGAAGAGTTACTCAACCCGTCACAAAATCTGGAAAACGTGCTGCATCTGGGCGCGGGCTATGACCTGAAGATGTTCAGCCCGTTGAAGCAAATCACCAAGTCGAACGTGAGGCGGCTGGTGCCGATATGGAACTTCAGCACCGCCAACGACATGGGCGAGCTGTCGCAACCCACGGTCTACAACGGCGTGATGTACGTGGTGAACGGCAACTGGACGTTCGCCATCGATGTGGCCACCGGCCGGCAAATCTGGCGTACGCCCGCCAATTATGACCGTGGCGCGCTGCGCATCGGCAGCGCGGGCGCGTTTTTGCGCGGTGCGGCGGCTATCTACAACGGCAAGCTGTTCCGGCAAAACATCGACGGGCACGTGGTTGCTCTCGATATGAAGACCGGCAAAGAGGTGTGGAAGGAAAAATTTGGCGAGTGGAAAGAAAGTTACATCGGCGTGATCCAGCCGATGATTGTCAACGGCGTGCTGATCAATCACATGGCTGGCGGCGACCGCACCGCGCGCGGTTTTGTCGAAGGCTACGACCCGGATACCGGCAAGCGTCTGTGGCGCACCTGGACGATACCTGCGCCGGGCGAGAAAGGTTCAGAGACTTGGCCCAACAAGGAGATGCCTGACGCATGGAAATATGGCGGCGGCGCGACCTGGCAAGCAGGTTCGTACGACCCGGAACTCGATTTGTATTATGTCGGCACCGGCAATGCGCAGCCCTATAACCCGAAGTACCGCATGGGCATGGACAGCCTTTTCGCCGCGACGCAACTGGCGATCCGCCCGAAAACCGGCGAGCTGGTGTGGCACTACCAGTATGTGCCGAACGACAGCTTCGATTTTGACGGCAGCCAGGAAAGCATCCTCGCCGACGTGCGCATTGACGGCAAGCCACGCAAGGTCTTGTTCAACGCCAACAAGAATGGCTTCTTGTATGTGCTGGACCGTACCAACGGCCAGTTGATCTCGGCGCGGCCATTTACCAACCAGAACTGGGCGAAGGAGATCGATCTGAAGACCGGGCGACCGGTATTGACCGATTTGCTGGAGCGCGCGATCAATGGCGAAACGGTCGAGATGAATCCAGCCCGCGCCACCAACGCCACCCTGTCTGCCTACAACCCGAAAACCGGATTGATGTTCCTCAATTCCTGGGAAGCGATACGGGTGATGAAATTCGTGGATGTGAAACTGGTGATCGGCGCCGGCTACACCGGCATTCAAACCAGTTTCAAGAATCCGCCCAAGGGCGAGCCGCTGGCGTATTCGATTGCGATCAACCCGGTGACGGGCAAGGTGGCATGGAAGAATCCGATTTACGACTATGGCATTTCCGCGGGCACGCTGGCCACCGACAGCGGCCTGTTGTTCACCGGCAGGCTTACCGGCGAAGTGGTGGCGCTGGATCAGGATACCGGCAAGCAGCTGTGGCAATTCAAGACCGGTTCCAGCGTTAACGCGCCACCGATTACCTATACCCACAAGGGCGTTCAATACGTCACCGTGCTGTCGGGGCGTGGCGGCAGCAACCCCAATCGTTCTGCGGGCGCGGTGGTGCCGACAGGTGGATCGGTGTGGACTTTTGCTTTGATGCCAGAATAAAATAATGTTTAAAATCAAATACTTGGTATGCGCTGTCGTGTTGGCCTGCAGTGCGCTGGTCCAGGCGCAAACGCTGGACGATATCCGCAATCAGAAAAACACCGACAACGTGCTGAACTTCGGCATGGGCTACGACTTGAAGGCTTGGAGCCCGCTGCGGCAAATCAACAAGTCGAACGTCAAGCGGTTGGTGCCGGTGTGGCATTTCAGCACGGCCAACAACAACGGTGAACTGGCGCAGCCGACGGTATACGACGGTGTGATGTATGTGGTGAATGCCGAATGGACCTTCGCCATTGATGTCGCCACTGGCAAACAACTGTGGCGTACGCCGGTGAACTACGATCGTGGGGCGCTGCGGGTGGCGTCCACCGGTGCCATCATGCGCGGTGCTGCAACGATTTACGAAGGCAAGCTGTTCCGCCAGACGCTCGATGCGCATGTGGTCGCGCTCGACATGAAAACCGGCAAGGAAATCTGGCGCACCAAATTCTGCGAAACGTTCGTGGAGGGTTGTCGCGGCACAGTGGCGCCGGCGGTGTTCAATGGCGTGCTGGTGTCCGGCATGAGCGGCGGCGACAGCACCACGCGCGGGTTTGTCGATGGTTACGACCCGAATACCGGCAAGCGCCTGTGGCGAACCTGGACGATTCCCGCGCCCGGCGAAAAAGGTTCCGAGACCTGGCCGCACAAAACCTGGCCCGATGCCTGGAAATACGGCGGCGGCGCGACATGGCAGGCGGCATCGTACGACCCGGAGCTTGATCTGGTCTACATCGGCACCGGCAACGCGCAGCCCTATAACCCGAAGTATCGCGACGGCATGGACAGCCTGTGCACCACCTGTGTGCTGGCGCTGCGGCCGAAGACGGGCGAAGTGGTGTGGTACTACCAGACCACGCCCAATGATCCGTATGACTTCGATGCCAATGCGGAATGGATGATTACCGATTTGCGCGTCGAGGGCAAAATGCGCAAGGTATTGATTAACGCGCACAAGGGCGGCTTTCTCTATGTGCTCGATCGCACCAACGGCCAGCTGATTGCGGCCAATCCCTATGTGCGTGTGAACTGGGCGTCGCACATTGATATGAAGACCGGTCGCCCGGTCTATACCGACTTGCTTGACCGCGCATTGAAAGGTGAAACGGTTGATGTGTGGCCGTCGCGCGGTACCAACGCCACGCTGATTGCTTTCAATCCGCGCACCAATCTGGTTTACGCCAACACCTGGAACTTCGCGCGGGTGATGAAGTATGTTGAGGTCAAGCACATTTTGGGCGGCAACACCACCGGCATCGAATCCACAGGCCTGAATCCCAAGGGCGAACCGGTCGGTCATCATCGCGCCATCGAGCCGCTAACCGGTAAAGTGGTTTGGGAGACGCCGCTGTGGGATATGCCGAGTTCCGCCGGCATGCTCGCCACTGGCGGCGGGCTGTTGTTCACCGGCAAGCTGACGGGTGAAATGATCGCGCTGGATATCGACAGCGGCAAACAACTGTGGTCGTTCAAAACCGCTTCGAGCGTCAATGCGCCGCCCATCACCTACACGCACAAGGGCGTGCAGTATGTGTCGGTGCAGGTGGGCCGCGGCGGCATCTCCTCCGCGCGCTACACCGCCAATGCCGTGCCGGCCGGCGGCTCGGTCATGACCTTTGCCCTGATGCCGGAGTAAGCGGATGAAGCGAACGGCAATATTTGGATTGGCGTTATGGGGTGCAACAGCCTGGGCGCAAACGGCCGTGACCCCGGCACAGATCAAAGCCGGCAGTGAAATTTACGCCCTGCACTGCGCCACCTGCCATGGCAATCACATGAAAAATCCGGAGTGGGCGGTCGATCTGGCCACCATACCCAAGGACGATCACCGGCGGTTTATTCAGTCGGTGGCCAATGGCCGCGGCAACATGCCGCCGTGGGGCGATGTGTTAAAGCCGGATCAGATCGAAGCGCTGTGGGCTTATTTTTCGCAGGGGGAAAAGTAGTAGTGCAATACGCCCTCTCCCCTTAAACGGGGCGAGGGGATCATTTTGTGTCTTGCATCATTCGATGCATCAAGGGAGATCACCAATGAAAAAGCTACTGGCAGGCGCATTGTTAAGTATTTGTTTCAATTCAAGTTTTTCGCAGACCACGGACGAGCTGCAGAACGACGGCAAGAACACCGATAACGTGTTGACGCACGGCATGGGGTATCACGCGCGCAGTTGGAGCCCGTTGAATCAGATCAACAAATCCAACGTCAAGCGGCTGGTGCCGGTGTGGAGTTTCAGTCTCGCCAACGACATGGGTGAGCTGGCGCAACCCACCGTCTACAACGGCGTGATGTACGTCGTGAACGGCAACTGGACCTTCGCCATCGACATTGCCACCGGTCGCCAGATCTGGCGCACGCCTGTGACGTACGACCGCGCTGCGTTGCGCGTAACCACCGGCGGCGCGTATCTGCGCGGCCACGCGACTATCTACAACGGCAAGCTCTTCCGGCAAAACATCGACGGGCATGTGCAGGCGCTCGACATGAAAACCGGCAAGGAGTTGTGGAAAACCAAATTCGGCGAATGGAAAGAAAGCTATGGCGGCATCGTGCAGCCGATGATCGCCAATGGCGTGCTGATTTCCGGCATGGCGGGCGGTGACCGTACCGCGCGCGGCTTCATCGACGGCTACGATCCGGACACCGGCAAGCAACTGTGGCGGCGCTGGACGGTGCCCGCGCCCGGCGAGCCGGGCTCGGAAACGTGGCCGAACGCCACGCAGCCTGATGCGTGGAAGTACGGCGGCGCGGCGACGTGGCAGCCGGTGACCTACGATCCGGAACTGGATCTGGTGTTTGTCGGCACCGGCAACGCCGAACCGTACAACCCGAAATACCGCGAAGGCATGGACAGCCTGTTTGCCGCCAGTGTGATCGCGATCAAACCCAAGACCGGCGAGATGGTGTGGTACTACCAATTCATGCCGAACGACAGCTACGACTACGACGCCACGGCGGAGAACATCGTCGCCGACATTCAGATCGACGGCAAGCCGCGCAAGGTGCTGATCAACGTCAACAAGAATGGTTTCGTATATGTGCTCGACCGCACCAACGGCAAGCCGATCGCCGCGCACGCGTACACCGACCAGAACTGGGCCAAATACATTGATCTGAAAACCGGCCGGCCGGTGCTGACCGATCTCTACGATAAAGCGGTGAAAGGCGAAACCATCGCCATCAATCCGCGGCTGGGCACCAACGCCTCACTGTCGGCGTACAACCCGCGCACCGGCATGCTGTATTTGAATTCGTGGGAAATTTTCCGCGTGATGAAATTCGTCGACGTGAAGCTGGTGGTCGGCGCAAGCTACATCGGCGTCGAATCCAGCTCCAAGATTCCTGAAATTACCGGCTACCACGTGGCGATGAATCCGCTCACCGGCAAAACCGCGTGGAAGATTCCGCTGCGTGACTTTGCCGTATCGGCGGGCACGCTGGGCACCGACGGCGGCCTGCTCTTCACCGGCAAACTCACCGGCGAAGTAATCGCGCTGGATCAAGCCGACGGCAAGCAGTTGTGGCAATTCAAAACCGGCTCCAGCATCAACGCGCCGGTCATCACCTACACGCACAAAGGCCAGCAGTACGTCAGTGTGCTGTCGGGGCGTGGCGGCAGTAATCCCAGCCGTTCGGCAGGGGCGATTATCCCCACCGGCGGGTCGGTTTGGACGTTTGCGTTGATGAAGGATTGATGGGCGCGTGAACGATTGAGGAGCTGCGGGCGTCCCGCCCGCAGTAGCTGATGGTTTGCCGCCACATGACATCGTTGTGTCACAGCGGGCGCGATGCCTGCAATCCCGATGTTACCGGTAGCGGTGCAAGTCTTCGTAGAACTCCTGCAACATAAAATCCTCCAGCCCGGCGTTGTCGCGCGCGCGCGCCGATAGCGTGAGGTTCTTACCCACGCGCTGCGAATACCACTGGAAGTCACCGCGCTCGTGGTCGCGGATGAGAGCGATAATTTTGCGGATGACGGCGATGTCGATATCGCTATTGCCTTCCTTGCGCACCTCGATCAACTGCGGCACCACACGGCCGAAATTCTGATTCCAGCCGAAAAACATGAATTCGGCGTAGTCGTAACCGCGGCGGCGTATTTGAAACAGGCCGCCACTGGGCGTGGGCGGGCGCTCGCCGAAGGTGATGGTTGGCGGCGATTTTGCTGTCGCCTGGGTCATCGCGACTCGGTTGGCTGATTCTGTGTCGGCACGTGGTACATCTTCGCCGCGCGCGCGCTGGCGTGCTGCGATAAGGGCGGCGAAATCGGCCTCGGGGGGCGGTATTGTTGCGGGGTCCGCTGTTGCGGGCGTGGTGAACGCAGGCGGAACAGGCTGGGGCTTTGTCAGTGCGACCACTGGTGCGGCCGGAGATTTCGTAGGCGGCGGTGGCGCTGCCGGGGCGGCACGCGGTGGTGGAGGCGGCAGCACCCGTGGCGCCGGTAGCACGGGCTCCGGCGGCTGCGGCGCGGATTGCAAATAGGCCGTGAGCCGCGGCGGCACCGGTTCATCGGTGTTGGGCTTGGTCAGCGGCGGCGCCCACAGCAGCAGTGCGACGTGTAGCACCAGCGATGCCACCAGCCAGAGCGCGATGGTGGGTATGGTGACACCGTCGTGACGCGGACGGTAATCATCGAAGGTGGCGCTCATGCCGTGCTCAAATGCCGGTCGCTGGCCATAAAAATAATTCAATTAAAACAATAGTTTACATCAATTCCCGGTGCGCGGTGGCCACGCGGCATGGGTGCGCGGCCTAACCGATATTGAGCAACGCCACGTGTTTTCCCAACAACACCACGCTGCCCTGCAAGCGATTGTTGCCGGTATCGCTGAATTCAAAATCATACGCTCGCTGCAACTGCACATGGCCGTCGGCGTTGCGCGCGAGCTTCAGGCTGCGGATGCCGACGGTGTCGTCGAGAAACAACAGGTCTTCCGATGCGCACGCCTCCCGCGCAGCGCGCACCGCGATTTCGCGCGCATTGAGGCTGTCGTACCACAGCAAGCCCAGCAATAAGAGCAGAATCAGTCCGGCAAGTTCCATGATTGTGATGTCTGGACTCTCTTGAAACTATCCCACCGCCACCTGCACGGTGTCCTGCCCGGCGCTGACCCACACCTGACCCTCCTGCACGGTGTAGCTTAGATCCATGCCGCGCTGCGCGAGTTTCGCCATCGCCTGGCTGGCATCGCGCGGAATGGTGCGGATGCTGAGGTTGCGCGTGCGCGCGGCAGTGGCGGCGATCTCTGCGCGCCATTTTTCAGCGGCGGGACCACCGTAGCTGTAGACCACGACCTGCGCCGCCCGCCCGCAGGCCTTGCGCAGCCGCTTTTCATCGGGCTGGCCGACTTCAATCCACAACTGAATCGCGCCGGTCAAATCCCGCAACCACAACGCGGGTTCGTCTTCGTCACTCACACCCTTGCCGAATTCCAGCCTTTCATCCGCGTGCAGCGCGAACGCGAGCAGCCGCGCCATCATGCGTTCGTCGGTTTCGGACGGATGCCGTGCCAGCGTCAGCACATGCGTGGCGTAATAGTTGCGATCCATGTCGCTGACCTGCACGGATGCCTTGAAAATGGTCGCTTTGAGAGCCATGGGTCAACGACGCTCAGGGCCACCGGCGGGCGTTGCTTGCCATGCTAAGCGCACCGCCAACTTGCTGTGACAAAAACAATAAAAATATGTTGTAAATCGATTACTTATATATTATACCGCTTTGCGCCCCGCCGCCAATTGCTCAGCGATAAAGCCCTTCACCATGTTTTGCGCGCGGGTGGTGGCCTCGCACGGTTCGGCTACCCATTCGTGCGAGCAGCCTTCATACAACTCGTACTGGCAGTGGCCGCCCGCCTTGCGATACGCGGCAGAGAATTTTTCCTGAATGACGGGAATCACGTTGTCGTCCAGCCCGCCCTGCATGACGAGCATCGGCGGCAGTTCGACTTTCTCGCCGCGCTCCAGCATTTCTTGAGGATTGGCTTCGTGGATCGATTCCCACGGGTTGAAAAACGTGGTGCTGTTTTTGATCATGTGATCGCGCTTCATTTTCTCAGCCTGCTTGAAGCGGGCGAACGGATCGCTGATCGGCGAGCGCGTCGCGATATACGCCGCGCGCGAGTTAATGCCCGGCGCGCCCGGCACCGCGTGCACGTTGTAGCGCCCATCGTTGGGCCGCATGCCCAGCAACTGCGCCACGTGGCCGCCGCTGGAACTGCCCAGCACGCCCAGCGTGGACGAGTCACCGTTCCATTCAATCGCTTTGGATTTCAACCAGCGGATGCCGTAGCTCGCCTCCTGCACGCACGCGGGATACGGCGCTTCCGGCGCCTGCGACATGTCGATGGCCACCACCAGCACGCCGCTTTTGGCGATGGCGTCGTCCATCGGCGCATTGGCGTGACGATCCTTGTTGTTCCAGGCGCCGCCGTGCAGATCGAGCAGCACCGGGAACGGCCCGTCGCCCTGGGGTTGATAAATGCGCGCCATCAACTGGCGCGAGGCGGTCTTGCGGAATTCAACGTCCCAGACTTTGATCTCGAACTGGGCAGCGGGGTTGTAAGTGGTGGGCATGGAAGGTTTCCTGGAATAAGTCCCGGGGCGGGATCGACAAGGGTGAACACGAGTTTCTTCAAGCGCCTGAATAGCGTTATTCCGCTGCGCTGTCAACGAAGTGCTTGCGCTTCGCCGGGCGGCCGTGTGGGGGCTCCAAACCGCAGCGGGAACCCGCTACGGGACATCCAGTCGAATCGTATAGGCACGCGTGAGGTTTCATAACCTATTGTATTAATTGAATAAAATTTATCCTCGCAGAAACTTTTCGCCTCGTTAACCCCACTCTTAATGAGGACGCGTTTATATGGGTTCAACTCACAGAGCGTTTCTCATGAATCATTCTGCGCTACTTCAAGGTGTTGCTGTGCTGCCGCGACGCGTTATCACCTTGTGGCTTGGTCTGGCCGTGCTCGCGGGTTTGGCGGCTATGCCCGCCAGCGCGCTTTCACCTATGCGCCGGCCGATCATGGTCGCGCCGGCGGCTTCCCTGCCGATCCAGATGCGCGAAGTCAAAATCACCACGTCGATTGCCGGCGCGCTGGCCGAAACGCGCGTCGAAATGGTGTTTTTCAATCCCAACAACCGCCAGCTTGAAGGTGAATTGCAGTTTCCGCTGATGGAAGGGCAGGAGGTCACGGGCTTCGCACTTGATATCAACGGGGTCATGCGAGACGCAGTGCCGGTGGAAAAGGCGCGCGCGCAAGCCGTATTCGAGGAAATCACCCGCCGTCAGGTTGATCCCGGACTGCTGCAGGTGACGCAGGGCAACAACTACAAACTGCGTGTTTACCCAATATTCCCGAGGAACGAACGGCGAGTGACTATACGCTACGTCGAAACGCTGGCGTATCAGAATGGCCGCGTCCACTACCGGTTGCCGCTGGAATACCCCGATGCGGTGCAGTCGTTTGAGTTCAGGATGATGGTGAGCGGTGCCAGCGGCCTGCCTGTCGCGCAGGGACCGCAAGCGGGCTTGCCGTTCACGCGTCACGCTGACATTCACGAAGCCCAATTCACCCGCCGTAACTTTATCGGCAAGGGCATGCTGGAAGTGGCGATACCGGCGGCGCGGCAACTGATTGCGTATACGCAAACGCTCGACGGGCAAACCTATTTTCGCGCGGAGATTCCCCTTACCCAGCCCGCCGGACTGCGCCCTATCGCACGCGACGTGACGCTGGTCTGGGACAGTTCCGCCTCGGGTGCGGCGCGCGATTATGCCCGCGAGCTGGCGTTGCTGCAGGCGTATTTTCAGCAGGTACGTGACACGCGTGTGCAGCTGGTCCGCGTGCGCGATCAGGTTGAAGCGCCACAGCTTTTCAACGTCAGCGGCGGCGACTGGCAGGCCTTGCGCGAAACACTCGAACGCACGGTCTACGATGGCGCGACCAACCTCGGCGCGGTGAATTTCAACGACGCCGCGGGTGAAGTGTTGCTCTTCAGCGACGGGCTTTCAAACTACGGGGCCGGCACGATCAAGCCCGGTGCGGCTCCCGTGTTTGCCGTGTCGTCGTCGGCGCAAGCCGATCTCGCGGCGCTGGCACGGCTGGCGCGTGCGAGCGGCGGGCAGGCGATTGATCTGCTGGCGGAGTCCGCCGATGCGGCAGTGCGCAAGCTCACCGGCGCGGCATGGCAGATTGCCGCGCTGGATGGCACGGGCGTCACGCGCACGCTGGGCGAGTTGCGCGCGGGCGGCACGGTGGTGACGGGCCTGCTTACGCGTGATGCGGGTACCGTGACGCTGCGCCTTCGTGGTCCGGGTGGTTCCGGCGCACGGCAACAGGTTTTTACCGTGCCGGTGCAGGCCGGCCGTTATCCGGCGGCGCAGGCCGCCCCGGCGTGGGCGCGCATGCAGATCAACGCGCTGGAAGGCGAATACGCCTTGAATCGCGGCGAGATACGCCGCCTGGGCACACAGTTCGGCCTGGTAACGCGCGAGACTTCGCTCATCGTGCTGGAAATCGTAGCGGATTACGCGCGCTTCGAAATTGTGCCACCTCCGGAACTGCGCGAAGAATACGAGCGCCTGGTGGCCAGCGGCGTCGCGCGCCGCGAGGCCGATAATCAGGCGCATTTGAATCAGGTCGCGGCGCGTTATCAGCAACGCATCATTTGGTGGGAACGCGAATTTCCCAAGGGGCGCATACCCGCGCCGGTGGTGGAGCGTGGGCGGCCCCATTTGCAGGCAGAGACTGCGACGATTGGCATACGCGGCATGGATTCGGATCAGACAGAAACCCGCACGCGCCTCGGCAGCGCGCAGCAGGGGCCGGTGCCCCGGCCGGCGGCGTCGCCACCGGCGAAAATGGCCGTGGCGCCCCCGGCCAAGCCGGCTACCAAACCCATGCCGCTACAACGCCGGGCTGACGAAGCAGCGGCGCCGGTTCAGTCTGCGCAACGAGAGTTGTTGCCGTTGCCGGGCGTGACCCTCGCCGGCAATACAGTCAAGCGAGAAGTCTGGCGCAGCGATTCCGCTGCAGCACAACGTCTGCGCGAAGCCGCGCCCGGTGATCTGTATCGTATTTATCTCGACGAGCGCCCCGGCTATTCGCACGACGCGCGCTACTTCGCCGACGTGGCCGAACTGCTGCTGCGCGCCGGACAGACTGAACTTGCGCTGCGCGTGCTGTCGAATTTGGCGGAAATGGATCTGGAGAATCGCCACAACCTGCGCCAGCATGCCATGCGTTTGCAACTGGCCGGGCGCAATGATCTGGCGATACCGCTGCTTGAACGTGTGCGCGATCTCGCACCCGAGGAGCCACAGTCGCACCGCGATCTGGCGCTGGCGCGGGCCGAGCGCGGCGAGCATCAACGCGCGGTGGATTTGCTGTATCACGTCGCCGAACGCCGCTGGGATGCGCGCTTTCCCGACATTGGCGTGATCGCGGCAGTGGACATGAACGCGGTCATCGCGACCGCTACGGCCTCCGGCAAGACACTCGAAACAGCCCGCATCGACGCGCGGCTGCGGCGCCATCTGCCGCTGGATGTGCGCGTGGTGCTGACGTGGGATGCCGATAACACCAATATTGATCTGGTGATGACCGACCCCAACGAGCGCTTGCAGCGATATGGCTTCCCATCGTATCAGGGCGGCCAGTTGTCGATGAACTACACCGGCGGCTACGGCCCGGAGGAATACGCGCTGAAAAACGCCAAGCCCGGCAAGTATCGTTTCGAGGCGCGGCATTCCGGGCATCGCCAGCAAGTGGCGCAGCCGATAGATCCCACCGTGCTGGTGCGTGTGCAGACGGCATTCGGCACGCCGCAACAGCAGGAGAAGCTCTACAGCGTGCGTCTAACGCGCGCGGGCGAATCACGCTTCATCGGCGAACTGGACATCCCCGGTGTCGCGGAAGAGCATCGGTAAGCTGCAGCCGAGGGCAGGGTGCGCACAAACAACTTTCCATCACGGGCGAACTGCTGGTACACTGAAGTCCCGCAACTTTGAAAGGAGGTGATCCCGTGAACGACCGAATAGGCACGACCCTGCTGGATGATGCACTGGACTCAAACTGCGTGGCCGTATACTGCGGATCAACCCGCACAAGAGGACATTACGCCGGATAGCAGGCGAGCGTGTCTTGGTAGTAGATCGGTAGATTCAAGCAGCGCCCCGTGGATGGTTCACGGGGCGTTTGTGTTTGTGGCCGTTGCTGCCGCCAAGCCGCAAAGGCAGTCGCGAAAGTAGCGCGAAGCCCCGTAGCGAATGGCTTCCCAACCCAACCCGTCATTCTGGCGAAGGCCAGAATCCAGGTTGAATCTTGATCCTTCGGATTGGGGTTACGTACTGGATTCTGGCCTTCGCCAGAATGACGGGAGTAGGAATGCACCCGTTGCTATCCTTGCCCCAGCTTTGTATTCGCCTCACGTATTCCCCTCACCGCGCCGTAATCCCCGCCGCCTTGACCACCTTCGCCCACTTGGCGATCTCCACCGCGATGAATTTTTCAAATTCCTGCGGTGTAGTGCCTTGTGGCAGCAGACCTTCGTTGGATAGGCGCTTTTGCATGTCTGCGGTCTTGGCGATGTCGGCGAGTTCGCGGTGCAGCCGTGTTACCAGATTCACCGGTAACTTGGCCGGGCCGAAGAGCCCCTGCCAGCTTGAGCTTTCATAACCCGGAACACTGGCTTCGGACACGGTGGGAATTTCTGGCAACGACGGCCAGCGTTCGGGCGACGATACGCCCAGCGCGCGAAGCCGCCCGCCGCGCACCAGCGGCAGCGTGCTCGACATGCTGCTGAAGCTGAAATCGATTTCGCCGCTGACCAGCGCGGTGAGCGACGCGGGAGCACCTTTGTAGGCCACGTGCAGGATGTCGATGCCCGCCATCACGCGAAACAGTTCGCCGGTGAGATGCGAGGCACCCGCCGTTCCCGACGACGCATAAGTGACCTTGCCGGGCCGGGCCTTGGCGCTGTTGATGAGATCGCGCACGGTGCGCGCTGCGTGGTTTTGCGTGACCACCAGAATGTTGTAACCGATGCCAAGCAGCGAAATCGCTTTCACGTCGCGCTGCGTGTCGTACGGCAGCTTGGCGATCAGGCTGGGGTTGATGGCGTGCGCGGTGGGGGAGAGCAGCAGCGTATAACCATTGGGCTGTGCGTTCACGACGATTTCGGTGGCGATGATGCCGGAGCCGCCGCCGCGATTATCCACCACAATTTGCTGGCCGAGTTTTTCACCCAGCCGCTGGCCGTAGGCGCGTGCCACCATGTCGGAATTGCCACCGGCGGTTTGCGCGACGATCAGGCGAATCGGGCGTGTGGGGTAATCGGCGGCGTGGGTACTTGCCATTACTTGAAAGAGTAGTGAAATTGTAAGAATTTGTTTTATTTGCATTTTTATTGGTGGTCTGAGGGACGGGATTGGCTCGTGCAGCGCGCATTATTGCGCATGTGACTGGCGCTGGGCATGCGTGCGGCGGATTCCACTATCATCCACGCTACCCGTGCAGCGTGTTACGCGGCGTGCGTTTTATCCATCAACCTGTCAATCAATATTCTCAAGGAGTTTCACCATGCTGTGGATCGTCACTTGCATCGATAACCCCAACACGGCCGCGATACGCGAATCGGTGCTGCAACCGCATCGCGATTATCTGGGTAGCCAGAAAAAAATTCTGGTGCTCGCGGGTGCCACGCAATCCGACGACGGCAAAACCGCCATCGGCAGCCACTTCGTGTTGAACGTCAACAGCCGCGCCGAAGCCAAAGCGTTTTCCGACGGCGATCCATTCACACAAAAAAACGTGTTCGCCAGCATCACCATCACACGCATGCGCAAGGGGCAGTGGAATCCGGACGCGGCTACCGACGCCTGATATCAACGTTATCCATTGAAAGGAGGGCAGCATGCCAACCATCCAGCACCAAGGTGCAACGATTTATTACGAAGAGTACGGCACGGGGTTTCCGATACTCACCTTCGCACCGGCAGGCGTGTTGTCGACCATCGACGTGTGGCGCAAGCCGATGGCGCCGGTCAACCCGATGACCGAATGGTCGAAGCATTACCGTGTGATTGTGATGGATCAGCGCAACGCCGGCGGGCAATCGCACGCGCCGTTGACGGCTCAATACGGTTGGCCGTCGTACGCCGATGATCATGTCGCCGTGCTTGATCATCTGCGCATCAAGCGTTGCCATCTGTATGGGCAATGCATCGGCGGCTCGTTCATTTTCAGTCTGTTGAAGAACCATCCGCATCGCATCGCCAGTGCGGTCATAGCGCAGGCCATAGGCCGCGTCGGGCCGCTAAAGCCGGGACGCGCCGAACGCTTCAACACCTGGGCCAAGGGCCTCGCGGACAGCGGCCAACATCCTGAGATCAACGAAACGCTACTCGATACGGTGTATCAAAACCTGTATGGTGCAGGCTTTGTTTACAGCGCCGACCGTGCATTTGTTGCCAGCTGCCAGACGCCGTGCCTGACGCTCGCCGGCAACGACGAGGCGCATCCGTACCCGATATCGGAAGAAATCGCGCGGCTGCTGCCAAGGAACGAGGGACTGATCAAGGAATGGAAATCCGGCCAGCCGCTGGTGTCGGCCAAAGTGGCGATCAGCGCGTTTTTGGCGAAGCACACGCCGTAACAACGGTGCGTGGCCCCAAGGGGGATTGGAATGAGGGGCGCCGCACAATCGATCAAGCCGCCAAGAATTTAAACTCAAACGCATCTCCCGCCGGTGCAATACGCCCGGCGGTCGTTCCCGGAAAATGCGTCGGAATCACCAGCGTGTCCGTACTCACATGCTCGCGGAAAAACTTCCAGCGCGTGGCCGCTGATGCCTTGATGTCATAGCAGAAACACGAACTCCAGTCGGGCTGCAACACCTGCGCGCAATGGTGCATCATGTCGCCGGTGAAGAGCGCGCGTTCGCCGCCGGATTTCAAATCCACGCACACGTGGCCCGGCGAGTGGCCGGGTGTCGGCACCAGTGACAATTCATCAGACAGCACGAACGCGTCATCCACCAGCAAGGCCTGGCCCGCGTTGACGATGGGTTCCACGCAGTCTTCGTGTACCGCCGCGAATCCGGGCTCGGTGGCCTGTTTCCAGTGTTCGTACTCGCGGCGGCTGAAAACATATTTTGCATTGGGGAAGGTCGGCACCAGACGCCCGTCACGCAGGCGCGTATTCCAGCCGACGTGATCCACGTGCAGGTGCGTGCAGAAGACGTAATCGATGTCCTCGAATTTCAGGCCGTGCGCCGCGAAGCCGTCGAGCCACGGTTGTTTGCTGAACAGCAATTGCGGCGGACGCCGCTGATGCTCGCCCACGCAGGTGTCAATCAGCGCGGTGCATCGCGGCGTGCGAATCACAAACGTCTGGTATGTGATGCACAGCAAATCCTGCTTGCGGTCGTAGGCGAAATCGGGCACGCGTGCCATGGTTTCGATGAGCTTGTCCGGCGTGGCGGTGGGGAACATTGTGGCCGGTGTGCGCCACGGGCCTTCACGTTCGATGATGCTGGAGATGCTGACATTTCCGACTTTGAGGGGTTTCATGAGAATCCTGTAAGTATTTGATTTAATTGAATATTTTTTGATTGATTGTCCGGCGCTTGCGCACCGGATGGCGCGACGAACCTTGCTTCGAGTGGATTATGATTGTGGCGCTGCGCGTTCCGGCATGTCGAGCATTTTCATAGATAGGCGCCTTTTATCGGGTGCAAACGAATGGAATTTTGCGCCACAACTTCCATCATGCGGCGGCCTTAACCCAGCCGGGTTGACGCAGCGCTGGCGCAAGGATTAGGCTAGTCCAGCTTTCCGCCTCTCCCACGCAGTCCCGCCGTTACGGAGCCGCCCATGTCCGCTGTACTCAATCCCCAATCTGCTGCCACCGGTATCACCATTAAGCCGCTGCATCCGCTATTCGTGGCCGAAGTCACCGGCGTCGATCTCACCGTGCCCGTAACGCGTGCGGATTTCCGCGCGATCTGGGAGGCCTTCAATCAATACGAAGTGCTGGTGGTGCGCGACCAAAATTTTGAGGACGACACGCAGATTGCCTTCAGCCGCAACTTCGGCCCGCTCGAAACCATGGAGGCTCACCCGGCCAACAACTTCAAGCCGGGCCACATTGCTGTCATGACCAATCTGGATGGGCAGGGCAACCTGCTGCCGCTGGATGACCCGGGCATGCAGCACCGCTTGCGCAACGAGCATTGGCACACGGACAGTTCATTCAAGCCAGTCGCGGCGTTGTGTTCCATGCTGTCGGGGCGCATCGTGCCGCCGGTGGGCGGCAATACCGATTTCGCCAGCGGCCGCGCGGCGTATGCGGCGTTCCCCGATGCGCGCAAGCCGGCGCTGGAAGACTTGATCGCGGTGCATCGTGTGGCCAAGCCCGAGGACGAGGACGATCCCGCCTACAACGAAGAACAGAAAAAACGCCTCACCGTGACGCACCCGCTGATTCGCATCAACCCGGTCAATGGCCGCAGGAATTTTTACGCCGGTGCGCACGCGCAGGCCATTAACGGAATGCCGCACGAGGCAGCACGCACGCTGATCGCCGAGATCACCGAATTTTGTACGCAGCCACGTTTTGTCTACAGCCACCCGTGGCGGCTGCACGATCTGGTGATCTGGGACAACCGCAGCGTGTTGCACCGTGCCACCACCTTTGACAAGACCCAGTACCGCCGCAAGATGCATCGCACCACCGTGGCAGGTGCGGCGCAGGACAGTTTTTTTGCCAACCTGCCGCAACCACACGCCGCCTGATTGAATCACACTACCGCCCCGTAACCCCCTTTGCCGACCCTTTGAAGGAGACCGTCATGATCGACATGCACGCCCACTGGAGACCCGCTGAACTGATCGACGCTCTGCGCGCCCGCACGCGTGAACCCCGCATCGTGCGCAACGACGCCGGTGTTGAAGTATTGAGAACGCGTAACGGTGACGAGCCGTTGGCGAAAGCGTTCGACGACGTGGAATTCCACCTGGCACGCATGGATCGGCAGGGGGTTACCACCAGCGCGCTTTCGCTGATTGGGGGCTTCTGCTGGATCGAATCGCAGCCGCTGGAGGTATCGCTGCCGCTGTGCAAAATGGTCAACAACGCACTGTCGGAGATTACGCAGAAGTATCCCGGGCGCTTCGCCGCGTTTGCCGCGCTGCCGCTCGCCGACATGTCGGCTGCTGCCGCCGAACTGGAGCGAGCGATGTCGCTGCCGGGCGTGGTCGGCACGCAGATTCCGGGCAATCTGTTTCTCACGCACAAACATGCCGAAGACGCGAAGCCGCTGCTGGAAGTGGCGAACAACCGCAAGGCGATTCTGTTCGTGCATCATGGCCCGCGCCCCGGCGATGCGTTTCCCAAAATCGGCGGCGACACCGACAATGCGCGCCGCCGCAATGGCACGCTCGACATGCAGGCAAGCCTGTCGTCGGTGATGGTGACACTGTGCCTCACCGATTTCCTCGCACCGTATCCCGATGCCACGCTGCTGGTGCACAACCTTGGCGGCAATATTCCGTATGAAATCGAGCGCATGGATCACCGCTGCCTGCTCGATACACCGAAGGAGGAATTGCCCTCGTCGCGCTTCAAACGCTCAAAGGTGTTCGTCGACTGCAACTCGTTCGGCCCGCGTTCCATCGAAGCGGCTGTGCGGCTGTATGGCGCCGAGCGTATCGTGTGCGGCACGGACGGCAGCGAATTCGGCTGCGAATGGACCGCCAACGCGTTGAAGGAAGCCGATATCGGCGCCGACAAGCGCCAGGCCATCCTGCACGGCAATGCCAGCGCGATGATTGCCGCGCGTCTGAACAAGGCCGGGCAGCGTGAGCGCGCGGCGGCTTAGTTGAAGCCAACGCACGCGGTCGTGGGCCGTGTGCGCCTATTAAATATTGTTTAAAAATCAAATAGTTATAAACTAATCGGCGTGGTGCAAACCGCGGGAATTGGCCGCAACCCGCCGCACTGTGTTGCGTAAGGACATTTCATCATGACCCTGACCGTCAATGCCCTCACGCCCAACTTCGTCGCTGAAATTTACGACGTTGATCTGTCCAAACCGGTATCTGCCGAGGACATGAGCGCGATCAAACAGGTGTTCTGGAAATACGGCGTGCTGGTGTTTCCAGAACAAAAACTCTCGCCGCAAAATCACGTGGATTTCGCGCAGCAGTTCGGGCCCATCGAAATGGATCGCGTGCTCGCCGCCGAGAACACCGATCCACGGTTGGGGCATGCGTTTGCCGACATCTCGAATCTCAACCGCGAAGGCAAAATCTGGGACAAGGCCAGCCGCCAGCGGCTTTACAAGGAAGGCAACAAGCTGTGGCATACCGACAGCTCGTTCAAATACAAACCGGGGGTGTGTTCGCTGCTGTATTCGACGAAGGTGGTGCCCATCGGCGGCCACACCGAATTCGCCGATCAGCGTGCGGCCTACGACGCCCTGCCGCCCGGCATGAAGCAAAAGCTTGACGGCCTGATCGCCATGCACGCCATCGAGTATTCACGCAAGCGAACCGGGTTTGCCACGTTTGAGGAAAGCGAAGCCCAACGCCTGCCGCCGGTGCCGCAATTACTGGTGCGCACCATTCCCGAAAGCGGCCGCAAATCGCTCTATATTGCTTCGCATATCGGTGCGATCAAAGGCATGGAGGCTGCGGAAGCCGAAGCGCTGTTCCAGCATTTGCTCGCGCACGTCACGCAACGCCAGTTTGTCCATACCCACCGCTGGCGCGTCAACGATCTGGTGATGTGGGACAACCGCTGTACCCTGCATCGCGGCACCGATTTCGATGACATGCGCTTTGTGCGCGACATGCGCCGTGCGACCGTGGGCGATGTGGCGAATACCTGCGAGCAGGCGGGGGTCGCGGTGCCGGCGTAGCTGCCGGCGGTGGTTTTTGCCGCAAACGGGCCGACGAAACAATCAACATAAGGAACCCCATGAAATTTGACCTGACCAAAGCGGCAGCAATAGCACTCGTGTTGACGCTCTCCGGGACAGCGTTCGCTCAGGACTACCCGGCCAAGAGTATACGTATGCTCGTGGGGTTCGCGCCCGGCGGCGGCACCGATATCATCGGTCGTATCGTCGGCCAAAAACTGTCGGAAACACTTTAGGCCAACAGGTGCTGATCGATAACCGTGGCGGCGCGGCAGGCCAACTCGCCGCCGAACAACTCGCAAAAGCGGCGCCGGATGGCTACACCATCATGATGGCGCATATTGCGGCGGTCTCGGTGCTGCCTTCGTTGGTGCCCAAACTTCCCTATGATCCGCAGCGGGATTTTGCGACCATCTCGCTGGTGGCAACCGGCCCCAACCTATTGGTGGTGCACCCCTCGCTGCCGGTGAAAAGCGTCAAGGATCTGGTCGCGCTGGCGAAAGCGCGGCCCGGTCAGATGCGCTACGCCTCCTCGGGCGCGGGCAGCATTCAGCACCTCGCTGCCGAACTCTTCAAATTGCAGTCGGGCGTTGACATGCTGCATGTGCCGTACAAAGGGAGCGGCCAGGCGCTCATCGATTTGATTGCGGGGCACGTCGACATGAACTTCGACTCGGTTCCGCCGGTGATCAATCAGGTACGGCAAGGCAAGCTGCGCGCCATTGCCATTACTGCTGCCCAGCGTTCTCCGTTGTTGCCTGATGTACCCACTGTCAAGGAAGGCGGCGTGCCCGGCGTCGAAGTGAACACGTGGTGGGGTCTGGTGGCGCCCTCGGCTGTCAATAAAGACGCCATCGCAAGGCTGCACAACGAGACGATCAAGCTCTTGCGGCTAAACGACGTGAAGGAAAGAATCGCGAATATCGGGGCTGAACCAGTCGGCAATGAGCCGTCGGAGTTTAGTGCTTTCATTCGTGCGGAGACCGCAAAGTACGCGAAAATCGTCAAGGTGGCCAACATCAGGCTTGAGTAGATTGCGTGGGAGGTGTAGTCCCCGTCCCGCGCGTACACGTGCGGCATCGGGCTATCTGTTAAGTTTGCCTACAGCCCCACCATCCCCGCCCACCACTGCAACTTCCCATTCAACTCCACGTCGTACTTCCGCACAAAAGTCAGTTTCCCGTCATCCCCAATACGGAACACACTTAACGCAGCAGGCGCCAGGCGCACATCGTTACCGTCTTTAACCCACATGTCGCGGATGCTGGCGCAAACTAGTAACCGGCCGCTGGGGTCGATGCCGAAGGTGCGCACGTGGTGGGTTTGCGGGTCGACGCTCTGGATGCGGGTGGGTTCGCCGGTTTTTGGGTCGATGGCGAATACGGCGATGCTGTTTTCGCCGCCCGCGAAGACTTGTTTACCCTTGAATTCCACTTTGCCGTCGGCGCGGTTGGCGGTGTAGACAAAGCGGCCGTTCGGGTGCCCGTGGATTGCGCTGGTGGTTTGATGCATTTTCGGGTCGCGCGGCGCGGCCAGCGTGGTCTTGACGAACTCCGGCACGGCGGCGATTTCGTCGCCGTTGATGCGGTGCATGTGCATCTCGTTCTGGCTTTCGATGTTCGCGTACATCCATGGCTGCGTCGGATGAAAATCGACGTGGCGCGGGCGGTAATCCATGCCGCCCTTGCCCACGGCATCGATAGATTGCGATTGGGTAAGCTGGCCGTTGTTGAAGTGAAACACCTTGATCGCGCCGGGGTCTTCCGGTTTGCCCGCGCGTGCGTCGTTGCCGCGCGCCGGGAACACCACCAGCCGGTTCGACGGCGTGGTGACGACCTGATGCGCGTAAATGCCGACATCGACATTCGCGGGCTGAGCCACGCGCGGGCCGATGCTGCCGTCGCTGTTGATGCGGTTCACCGTGACGTGGCTGGGATTGTTGAAGGCGCACAGCGCGTACGCACCTGCACGATCCACGCAATGATGAATCGGGCGAGAGGGTAGCGGTTGCGGATAGCCGTGCAAGGCCGGCGTGCCGTCTGCCGTGATGCTCACCGAGCAAAGCCGGTGCATGACGCCGGGCACGGGCGTGTTGCCCGATGCGGCGTCGCTGGTGGTCACCGTCAGAAATTTACGCCCGCCGGCGGCGGTGACGGGCCACGCGTATTGCACGTTCGACGGTAACGTAACGGAACCGCGCCGTGTCAGTGTGGCGGCTTCCACATCGACATCAAAGTGCGTCAGTTCGGCGCCGACGCTTTGGTAGAGCACGGTTTTTCCACTCATGGCCTGCCTCTTAAAAAAATCAATTAAAACAAATATTTATGATAAGTCGACGGAAGGCGCGATGCGTCCTGCGCGAGTTACGCATGGGTCAGCGGCGCGGCCGATAGGCCATCAACACCGCTCTTGTCTATCCACTTGGCCACCAAGCCTTCGGCCTTGACCGCTTCGACGAAGGCGGTGAGATACGCTTCGCCCTCAGGGCCGCGTCCACGCGGCACACCCGCCGTGTGGCACACTGTCATGAAACGTCCATCGAGGATGCGGCAGCCCGGCATTTGCGTGGCGAACTTTGCCATTTCCGTTTTGAGACCGGCGTAGGCTTCCAGCTTGTCAGCGACAAACTGTGTGAAGGCAGGCCCGGAACCGGCGACCGGCACACGCTGTGCGTGCTTCAACGTGCGCGCGAGATAAAGATCGTAGCCGCTCTTCGCACCCAGCGCGATGCGCACGCCGGGGCTGTCCACATCCTCGATTTTTTGCAGCTTCGATCCGGGCGGCACCAGATAGGTGGCCACAATTTCCGTGGTGGGGCCGGCGAAGGCAATGTCTTTCGCGCGTTCCGCTTCAACGGCCAGCACCGATACATCCCATTTGCCGCTGGCGACCGATTCGGCCAATTCACCGGCTGAGAGATACACAATGACTTCGATGGGCACGCCCATGCGGCGCGCAAGTTCGTGTACCAGATCCACAGCGACACCGCTTTGTTCGCCATTGGGGCCAAGCCTGGTGAGCAGCGGATTTTGAAAGTTGATGCCCGCGCGCAGCTTGCCAGTGGGCGCGAGTTGGGCGAGCACAGCAGCGGAAGGCGAGCTCATGGTGTATACCCTTCAACAATGCGCATATCGCGCTCGACGCCATTGCCCAACACCTTGAGTGCAGCCTGATAGCCTTCACTGTCATGGGCTGCAATGGCTTTTTCGACACTGGGGAATTCGATCACCACCACGCGTTGATTCAACCCCAGTTCGTAGGTTTTGGAGGGCGTACCACGCACGAGAAATTTGCCGCCGTGGGCTTGAATCGCGGCGGGCGCGAGCTTGGCATACGCAGCCAGTTGATCGGGATTCTTGATGGATTTATAAAAGGCAATCCAGTACGCATTGGCCATGAAAGTCTCCGGAGAAGTTGAACGGGTTGGGTTTGTACAAGACGGGGTGTGGATCAGAAAACTGCGCCGGACAAGTTTACCGCTATTCGCGTTGGTCGCGTGGTTCGCCTTGTTCACCATGGCTCGCGCTTATACTGAGTGCCTTTCGGCAAGGAGGGGTTCCATGATCCGGTCTGCATTGCGGTGCGTTGTGGCCAGTGTGCTGGCGTGGTGCGCCACGGCAGGTGCGCAATTTTACGAGGGTGCGCGATTGATTCCCGGCGACGGCAGCCCGGCCATCGAATCGGCGGTGTTTGTGGTCGAGGGCGGCTTGATAACGCGGGTCGGCAAACGCGGCGAGTTTGTAGCATCTGAGGGTATGGTACGTGTCGATCTGTCCGGCAAAACCGTGATGCCCACGCTCATCAGCACGCACGTGCACCCGGGATTTCAGAAGGGACTGACTTATGGTGCCGGGAACTATACCCGCGAAGTCATTCTCAACGATCTGAACCTGGCGCTCTATTACGGCGTGGGCGTGGTGATGTCGCAGGGCATTGAGCGTGGCGATCTGGCGATACAAATGCGCGACGAGCAGATCGCCGGCAAGCTCGGTGGGGCGTTGCTGCTGGTGGCGGGACGTGGCATCGGCGCGCCCAATGCCGGCCCCGGCGCGATGGCCTACAAAGGCATTGCGTACGAAGTCACCACCGAGGAGCAAATCCGTCAGGCCGTGCGTGAGCAGGCCGCGCGCAAGGTCAACGCTATCAAGATCTGGGTCGACGATCGCGGCGGCCGCGCACCGAGTCTGTCACCAGAGTTATACGCTGCCGCAGTGGATGAAGCGAAGAAACACAATCTGCGCGTCAGTGCGCACGTGTTTTATCACCGCGACGCGGTGGGCCTTGCCGCCGCCAAGGTGGACAGCTTCGCGCACCTGGTGCGCGACGCCGTGATGGACGAATCGCTGCTGGTATCGGTGATTCGCAACCGTCTGTTCGTGATGCCCAACATGGGCGGCGGCGAACGCAACACGCACACCAGTACGCCACCGTGGTTTGAAGAACCGTACCTCGCCGGGCTGTTGAAGGACACCGCGTCCCCCGAGGTGATCGAGCGCATGAAGGGGCTGTGGGCGCCGCGCGATCCGGCTATTGTTGAGCGCGTGCGCGGTATTTACCGAAACGTGCATCGCAACACCGCAAGGCTGAAAGATGCCGGCGCGCGCGTCATCCTCGGCGCCGACACCGGCCTGCCCGATCATTTGTTTGGTTACGCCGAACAGCGTGAACTGGAGTTGATGCACTCGGCCGGTATGACCACCATGGAAGTGATCGTCGCCGCCACCAGCCGTGGCGCGGAATATCTGCAACTGCCCGACACCGGCACACTAGCGCCGGGCAAACGCGCGGATTTTTTGGTGCTGGATGCCAATCCGCTGGACGACATCCGCAACACACGGCGCATCGCGCGCACGTTTATCAAGGGTGTGGAAATTGATCGTGCGGTGTTGAAAAATAAAATAATCAAATAAATCAATAAGATACGAAAAATCTCGTAACGCGTCACACCTATTCGTGGTGAATCGGTTCAGCGTCACGCAAGCTGGGTAGCGCGTTCGCGCGCGCTGTCGAGCGAGGCCTTGATGTTGTCGCGGCCCAGCGTTGCGACGAGGCCGGACAGCAGCATCAGCCGCAGCGGCTGGCGTTGTGCCGCGGCACGCACCAGTTGTCCGCCGTGTTGGTGAATGCGCGTGGCGAGACCTTCAAGGCTGTTGAGCGCGGTGGTATCGAGATAGGCCACGCGCGTGAGGTTCAACACCAGCACGCGCGATTGCGGGCTCAGTTCAATCGCGTCGAGCTTGTCCGCCGTGCCAAAAAACAAAATGCCCGTTACGTGCAGCACGCGGACTGCGGGTGAGGGACTGGGCGACTGGCCAGAAGCGTGGGTTGACGCTGCGCTTTCGTCATAGATCGAGGTGACTTCCATCATGCGCCGGATCAGCATGATCATGGTGCACAGCACGCCGACCTGAACCGCCGTGGTGATATCCAGCACCACAGTGAGCACGAACGTGGTGAGCATGATCAGATTGCGCGGCGTTGTATGCGAGCGTAGCGTGGTAAACGCGTGCCACTCCCCCATGCGAATCGCCACGCCCACGAGTATGGCGGCCAGCACCGCCAGTGGAACGTGCACGGCCAGTGGCGCCGCTGCCAGCACGATCAGCAACAATGTCAACGCGTGCACCAGACCCGACACCGGCGTTCTCGCGCCATTTCTGATGTTGGCGGAGGTGCGGGCGATGGTGCCGGTGGCGGCGAATCCGCCAAAAAACGGAACGGCCATGTTGGCGATGCCCTGACCCATCAACTCCTGATTGGGGTCGTGCCGGTCATGACTCGTGTGATCCGCAACAACGGCGCACAAGAGTGATTCCAGTGCGCCGAGCAGCGCGAGGGTCATCGCGGGCAACAGCAGCCGGCGCAGGTTTTCCATCGACAAATCGGGCATGGCAACAGCGGGCAGCTGTTGCGGACTGCCGCCACAGCGCGTACCGATG
>SXGR01349748.1_pt1 | contig 33799 bp, 37 predicted proteins | sample 3174711 | NCBI WGS metagenome assembly SXGR01 (sample SAMN11356860, study PRJNA531348) | freshwater metagenome | isolation source: freshwater sample F1-60 | place: China: Fuxian Lake, Yuxi | collected 2017-12-25 | reverse complement strand
TGGTTGCGAAGTACTCTGAAAGCGCGAGGCGTCATCTTGCGGTCCTTCCTCATGGCGAGGCCCGGAACGCACTGGGTGACCTCTTGACCTACCTTGCTTCCCGGGACGCGTGAGCGATCCCCTCCACCGCCCGTGATTGCACCACGCTTCATCCCCACCCCATCGCCCGTGATTGCAATACGCTTCGCTCGACCACCCCGTCGCCCGTGATTGCAATACGCTTCGCTCCACACGCGGTTCCCGCCCTGTGGGTGTGGCTCGCTTTGCTGCAAGGGAAGGAACTGATCGAGGTTCCCGGATCACGCCTATAAAAAGCGGGAGGCGATGTCATTGCTCGCCAGGAGGCCGCGGTCGGTCAGGCAAGCACGACTGTCGTCGACATGCAGTAACCCATGCGGGGCAACCTCTTCGAAGACTTTCCGCCACCGCTCACGAGGGTCGATGCCAAACCGTTCGATGAACCGAGCGAAGTCGATACCCTCGTCACGCATCCTCAGTGCGAGCATTGCGGTCTCGCCGGGAGTGGCGTCCGGACCGAGGGTCTCGCTCCCTTCCTCCACCGGACGGCCAGACTGCATCGCAGCGAGGTAGTCAGTTAGGCTCCGGACATTCCAGGACCGCCGACCGCCGATGTGCCGGTGCGCCCCAACGCCAAAGCCGTGATAGGCCTCGTTGCGCCAATACGCGAGATTGTGGCGCGATTCATGCCCCGGTTTTGCCCAGTTGGAGACTTCATAGTGGCGGAAACCGGCTTGGGTGAGTTCGGGTAGGGCGGCGTCGTACATGTCGGCGACAAGGTCGTCGTCCGGAACGGCCCACTGGCCACGGGCGACCTGTCTGGCAAGTGGCGTGCCCGTCTCGATGGCGAGGGCGTAAAGGCTAATGTGATCCGGTTCAGTGTTGAGGGCGGTCTTCAAGTTTTCCCGCCACATCTCCAAGGTCTGCCATGGGAGGCCGTAGATCAGGTCGAGGTTCACCGATATTGATCCGCATGCCTTCAGTGCCTCGACGGCCCGGATTGCCCCGTCCGCGTCGTGGGTCCGCCCAAGGCGTTTGAGTGTCGGATCGTGAAGGCTCTGGACACCTAGGCTTACCCGGGTCACGCCGAGGTTCACCCATGCATCGATCAACTCCGGGTTGAAACCTGGGTTCGCCTCAAGGCTCACTTCGGCGAGGTTCGGGTGCGCGCCAAACCGGGTGGTGATGGCCTTGATGATCGTTTTCAATTGGGCAGGGTCGAGAAGAGATGGAGTACCCCCACCGAAGTAGATCGTTTCAAGCGGAATGTCGAATTGGGCACCGGATGATCCGATGCGTATCTCTTCGGCAAGCGCGACGACATAAGCCGGGATGTGCTGTTCAACCCCCGCGAAGGTAGCGAAGTCACAATACGCGCACATACTTCTACAGAACGGGACGTGAATGTAGGCGCTGCGGGGCGTGTGCCACCGTGGCGGTGGTGGGTTCATTTCCCGTCCAGTCTCTCGAGATCTGTATACGCTGCACTTGGCCCAGCCCCACCCCATCGCCCCATCATTGCAATACGCTCCGCTTGCCCACCCCATCGCCCCATCATTTCCATACGGTTCGCTTGCCCACACCATCGCCCCATCATTTCAATATGCTCCGCTTGCCCACACCATCGCCCCATCATTTCAATACGCTCCGCTTGCCCACACCATCGCCCCATCTTTTCTCTGCGCTTCGCTTGCCCACACCATCGCCCCATCATTTCCATACGGTTCGCTTGCCCACCCCATCGCCATTCATTTATACGCTTCGCACCATGATCGTCGGGTCAATGTGCCTACCGCCTCTTCCCAACCTCCAATTCGCTTCCCCACTCTCCGCTTCGGCTGGGCCACGCTTCACATTGCCTTGAGGGTGCGCCCCTCGTCTCCAGCGCGTGGCGGCCCGCGTCCCCGTTGCGTCGCCCGTGATTGCAATACGCTTCGCTTTGGCCCTGGTTTCTCATTTCTTCGCCCTGCCAAGGCACTCGGCCAACGACGATTGCTGGGAAATGTAGAGGGGTCGTGATCTCGCACTGAGTGCGTAGCAACACCACCCCGTCGCCCCTTGGTTTCAATACGCTTTGCTTGGCCACCCGACTCCCAAGCCCGTTCCTTTTTTCGCTTCGCCAGAGGCGCCGGGCAAAGGCGGTACAGTGCGCCGGTGAGTGCAAGCCAGTTGCCAAATCGGCCTGCGGTTGTTGATGTGCATGCGCATGTCCATCACGCATCGGTCATCCGAAACCGGGCAGCATTTGGTTCACTTGACAAGTGGTTTGGGGTGCAAAACCCGACGGGTTCGCGTCGGTTGTCGACGGTTTCGCACTTGGTTGCGCAGATGGATGCCAACGGCGTTGATGTTTCGTGGGCGTTGGGTTTCGGTTGGAGGGACCACGGCGTCGCGGTTGCTCAGAACGATCTGATCCGTGAAGCCTCTCTCGGGCATGAGACGCGGATAAGGCTATTCGGGTCGGTAAACCCAGCCGCGGGTCTTCGGGCCATTCGGGAAGTTGAGCGACTGGCGTCTCGTGGATTTTCCGGGATCGGTGAACTCTTTCCAGACGGGCAAGGATTTGATGTCACTGACCGCGATACGATGGCCCCGTTTCTGGAGGTGTGCGAGGCCACACAGATGGCTATCGTCGTCCATGCGAGTGAGCCGGTAGGTCGCGACTACGCCGGTCGCGACCGCACGACACCTGATCGGGTGCTCCGCCTGATTGATCTCGCAGCCGAGGTTGCTCCCATGGTGACGCTCGTCTTCGGTCACCTTGGCGGTGGGCTCCCCCTGTACGCGCACATGCCGGATATCCGGCGCCGCATCGAACGCGCCCGGGTCTGGTTTGACACGGCAGCGTGTCGGTTTTTGTGGGACCCATCAGTGCTTGCCGCATCATCGAGGCTCTGCCCAGGGCGCATCCTGTTCGGTTCGGACCACCCGGTAGGAGGGATCCGTGCGATGCGCCGGTGGGTGGACGATGCGGAACTTGTGCCGGTGGTCCGGGATGGCGTGATGGGAATGGATGCTCCCCCACTGAGGGGGAAGGAGGCACCAGGCAGATAGCGTCCACGGCGACTTGCCTGACCCCACCCACGTTGCCCGGCCACCCCATCGCCCCTTGGTTTCAATACGGGTTGCTCATTAGAACATGCTTCGCTTGGCCACCCAACGTCGCTTTTTTGTTTCGATACGCTTCGCTGGACCGCCTGCTTGCTTCGCACTCATGGAGTGACTGGTGGATGGACACAATGCACTGGAAGTCTTCGCTCGAGTTGGGTCTACGCAATGAGCGTTACTATCCCAGTGGGCCCACCACCCCATCGCCCGCTTATTTCAATACGCTTCGCCTGACCACCCCGTTGCCCGATTGTTTTGAATACGCTTCGCCTGGCCACGTCGCCCAATTCTTCATTGCAAACCCATCATCCCTGATTGACAAACGCTCCGCTTATTCGCTTCGAAGGAATAGTTCCCGGTGCAACGTGTCCTGATCGCAACGACCAATGCCCACAAGATCGAGGAACTCGGGGCACTGCTCAGGCAGGTTGGCTGTGAATTTGTAGTGCCTCGTGACGTCGGCCTCGATGACTTCGATGTCGATGAGACCGGTTCAACACTGCTTGAGAACGCGATACTGAAGGCGGAGTCATTTGCGCGAAAGGCCGGCATGCCTGCGTTGGCGGATGATTCTGGCCTTGAGGTTGACGCGTTGGGTGGCCAACCTGGTGTGCGAAGTAAGCGGTATGCCGGGCCCGACGCAACCGACGCTGACCGGGTGAGACTGATCGTGTCAAAGCTGGCGGGTGTGCCCGCTTCCGCCCGGACGGCACGGTTTCGGTCGGTGCTGGCTTTGGCAACCCCGGATGCATTGATCGGCACTGGAACCGGATCGGTTGAGGGGCGCATCGGCCTTGAACCGTTTGGTTCCCACGGGTTTGGCTACGACCCGATTTTCCTGGTAGGCGGACATCGACCGACGATGGCGGAACTGACCCCCGACGAGAAGAATGCAATCAGTCACCGCAGCCGGGCGGTCGAGGCGATCCGCCCGGTCCTTGACGCGTGGGTGGCGACCCAATGCCCGACCCTTGATCATGATGACAAAGCTTCGCGAGGTGGGTAACCGGGCAAGCGCAAATCGTGGAGGTGGGGCGGTGCGCAGGATCGGTGGCGGTCCGCCGTTGGTTGAGGACCGTTTGACGGTCGCCATGCAACTCGCGTCGATTCTGGTGCTCGATGTCGGTGCGAATGACCGCCTCGGACTGGGGCGACGCCTTGGGGTACCGGTGCCCTTGACAGAGCCTCGTCAGGCAAGTGGGCGCGTTCGCGAGGCCGAACTTTTCGAGAAGGCGTGTCGGGAGCGATTGGGGCGCCTTGACCTTGCCCTCCTCGAGCAACTACAACGGCTCTTGTCGAATGGGGCAACGCCTCTCGGGTCCGTGGTTGACGAGGCGATGCGGGATCGCGTTCGCCTTGGTCTCAGTGGTGAGGGGTCCGACGGCGCCGTGGCCACAGACCATCACCCCATCGCGCCTGATTTACATACGCGGTTGCCGGTGGCGGATGACACTTCGGATGCGGCGCACACGCGGAGCCAACCCTTTGCGTCGTGGGGTGCCTTGCAGAAGTCTCCGGAACGCGTGCGCATCAGCGAGGATCAGGTCATCGCTGCTCTCGGTCCGGGCGGATCGATCAATGAAGCGATGGCGGGCTACGAACCCCGGCCTGGCCAGGTGCGGATGGCGCGCGCGGTGACGCGGTCGCTCAACGACGGCTTGCGTCTGGTGATTGAGGCGGGAACGGGAACGGGGAAGAGCCTGGCGTACCTGGTGCCGGCGTCGATGTTCGCGGTTGCGAATGGCCGGCGTGTCGTGATTTCCACTAACACGATCACGCTTCAGGAACAGTTGTTCAACAAGGACATCCCGATCCTCCGCAAGGCGCTTCCGCATGACGTGCAGGTTGCGGTGCTCAAGGGACGGACGCACTACCTGTGCCTCAGACGGTGGCGGGTGCTCACATCAAGTGGTCTGGACGGTGCAACCGAGCGGATGCTGGCGGCGCGGATTGCGATTTGGGTGCGGGACACGGAGACGGGTGATCGCGGTGAACTCGCGATTACGGAGGCTGAGAGCGCGATCTGGACGAACCACCTGTCGGCGGATGTGATGCACTGCACGTCAAGGTTGTGCCGGGACAATCGTTCTGGCCGATGCTTCCTGGCCCGTGCAAGGCGCCGGGCGGAGGGGGCCCACCTGCTCGTCGTGAACCATGCCCTGTTGCTTACCGACCGCTCCATGGAAAACCCGGTCCTTCCCGAGTACGACGATGTGATCGTGGATGAGGCGCATCATCTGGAGGCGGTTGCAACCGATCAACTCGGGACGACGGTGAGTGCGCGCGAAGTCGGGTTCGAGCTGGCCACGCTAAGCCAACCACAGGGCGGGACGCGGTTCGGTGGCACGGTTGCCCGGATCGCGGCGGTGTTCGTCGAAGCGGCTGGAGAGGTCGGGCGCGAGCAGGTTGCATCGATCACGGCGCCCGTCCATGAAGCGTGCGAGGTGGCCCGCGTGGCGGTGTCGGCGCTTTTCGATGCATCGACAGACTTGTTCGACCGTGTCACCAGAGGAGACCGCGGCGAAGCGTCGGGACACCAGGGCGGATGGCGGGGTGGTGGGGATGCGGTTGACCGTGAACTAAGGCTGACTGGAAGCCATCGCGAGAGTGAAGCTTGGAGTCCGGTGGCGATGGCGTGGGAGGAGGCGTCGGCGTCCCTGGCTCTGGTTGAGCGTGGCTTGCAGGGCATGGTGGCGGCGTTTGACCCCTTCGTTGGGAGTTCGGAGACGGTCGATGATGCGGTGGCCGACCTGGGGGCAGCGCGCCAGGCGATTGGTGAGGCCCGTGAAAGCCTGACCCGCATCCTTGTGGCGCCCGATGACGCCGAGGTCTACTGGATTGCCGGTGCCGGTCGCGAGATGACGATGCATGCCGCCCCGCTTGCCGTGGACGCGCTGTTGCAGTCGAACCTGTATGAGCAGAAGTCGGCGATCATCATGACGTCGGCGACGATCCAGGTTGGAGGATCGTTCCGGCATTTCAGGAACCGCCTTGGGTTGCCAGCGGACACCATGGTGCTGGAAGTGGCATCGCCGTTCGACTATCCCAGCCAGGCGCTCCTGCTGGTGCCCCGTGACTTGCCGGATCCGGCGACGCCGGCCCACGGCACGGTGATCCAGGACATCCTTGCCGGGGTGGCCAGCGCGATGAATGGCCGCACGCTGGTGCTGTTCACCTCGCATGCGTCACTCCGGGCGGCGCATGGGCACTTGCGCGAGATGACGCCGCACCTGACGATCCTTGGGCAGGGAATTGACGGGCCACGCAGCGTGATCCTTGACCGGTTCCGGGCCACGCCGAACGCAATCCTGCTGGGCACGAACAGCTTCTGGGAGGGCATCGACGTGGTTGGTGACGCGCTGTCGTGCCTGGTGATCGTGAAGCTGCCATTCACGGTTCCGAGTGACCCGGTATTCGCGGCGCGCAGTGAGCTGCTTGAGGATTCATTCATGCAACTGGCGGTGCCGCAGGCGGTCCTCCGACTGAAGCAGGGGTTTGGCAGGCTGATCCGGAGCGGCACTGACCGGGGTGTGGTGGCAATTCTCGATTCCCGTCTGGTGACGAGGCGCTACGGGCAGACATTTCTCGGTTCGCTTCCTCCGGCGACCACCGTCCAATGTGGCGCGCGTGAACTTGCGGGCCTGGTTGGTGACTGGATGACGAGGGGTCCTGACAGGCCGGGTTTCGGGCACGTAACCGGAACTGGACATGGAACCGGTCTGAACTGATGTGCAGGGTGGACCGACGCACAGGGATGCCGGCGGGCCAGACGCCGGGTGGCCACCACGCCTACGCCCATCGCCCCGTTGTTCATGTTTGCTCGTTCCTCGCTTGACAGTCAACCTTACGCCTATCGCCGCGTTCTGCACCCACGTGCGTGCCTCGTTTGACAGTCACTCCCACGCAATCGCCCCGTTGTGCGCACACGCTCGATCCTCGTTTGACAGTCGCGATGGTGCCAACGTACAGTTCTGGCAGGATGAAGGCGACCTCGCAGCGATGTGCTTCCTACAGGCCGACTGCCTCGGGCCATGAGCCTGGCGGGTTTTCCTTCTATTTCTTTCGTACCCCGGTGTGAGTTGACGGCCACGATCAGGCCGGACGCGCACCGGGCAAGGCAGGGGACGGATCCTCTGCCTTTTTTGTTGCCTGCGGGCGTTGCTGACCTGGCCGATCGAACACGAGTGGTGATGGGGTGAGTGTGGAGCGCATGGAAGACCGTGGCGATGGCTGGGTGGTGAAGGCCATCGCCACTGATTGCAATGCGCTTCGCGAGTGACGGCCAAGAGGAGACTGGAACCGAAATGATCATAAAGATGAAGCGTGGCGCGACTGATGCCCAGGTTGAGGAAGTGGAGAGGCGGATCATCGCTGAGGGGTATACGCCGAGCACGATCCGTGGTGTCGAGATGGCGGTGATCGCGGTGATCGGCAAGCGGCCCGAATGGATGATTGACACGGTCGAGTCGATGGCTGGCGTGGATCAGGCGATTCCGATCGAGAAGCCGTACAAGCTGGCTGCACGTGACTTCCAGGAGGCGACCACGGAGATCCGTCTCGGCGAGGCGACGCTTGGCAGCAATGACGTCGTGATCATGGCAGGGCCTTGCACGGTTGAGACGCGTGACCAGTTGCTTGCCACCGCGCACGGCGTGAAGGAACATGGCGGGCATGTCCTGCGCGGTGGCGCGTACAAGCCGAGGTCGTCACCGTACAGCTTCCAGGGCTTGGGCGAGGACGGCTTGAAGCTGCTTCAGGAGGCGCGTGAGCGCTCCGGACTGCCCATCATCACCGAGGTGATGGAACCTGGCACGCTTGACACGGTTGTGCGGTACGCCGACGTCCTGCAGATTGGCGCGCGGAACTGCCAGAACTATCCGCTGTTGCGGGAGGCAGGACGCACGCGGACGCCGGTCATGCTGAAGCGCGGTCCGAGTGTGACGGTGGAGGAATGGATCATGGCTGCGGAGTACATCCTGCACGGCGGCAACATGCAGGTGATGATGTGCGAACGTGGGATCAAGACGTTCGAGAACTACACCCGGAACACGCTTGACATCTCGGCGATCCCGGTCATCAAGCGGCTCACGCATCTCCCGGTAATCGTTGACCCGAGTCATGGAACCGGCAAGTGGCACCTGGTGAAGTCGATGTGCCTGGCGTCGGTGGCGGCCGGGGCTGACGGGGTGCTGATAGAAGTGCATCCGACCCCCGATACCGCGTTGTGCGACGGTGCGCAGTCGCTGACGATCGAGAACTTTGCCGATGCTGCCAAGGCGATCGCGCTGGTTGCGTCGGCGGTCGGACGGTCAGTCCCCGGCTTCGGGCCTGACGGGATGCGTTCGGCCACGACGGTGGCGGCGGCGGTGGCATGAGTGGCGAGGGTGGCGGGGGCAACGGCGGGGCTGGTGACGCGGGATTGCATGGCGGCAGGCGGGTAGTGCGCGCCGTCGGGCGCTTGTCGGGGTCGCTGACGGTGCCGGGTGACAAGAGCATCACGCATCGTGCCGTGATGTTCAATGCAATCGCGACCGGAACCGCGACGGTGACCGGGGCCGGGCTGGGTGGCGATTGCCTGTCGACGGCTGGCGCGATGCGGATGCTGGGTGCGCGGGTGCGTCGCCGGTGGGCGTCGGGCGAACTGACTGACGACCTCCGCCGCGACCCGGTGACGGGCGTGGACACCCGGGACGATGCGGTGCTGCTGGTGGATGGTGCGGGCCTGGGTGGCTTGCGGGAACCGCATGATGTGATCGATGCCGGGAACTCGGGAACGACGGCGAGGCTGCTGGCCGGCATCCTGGCAGGACAGCCGTTCTTCAGTGTGCTGACGGGTGACGGTTCGCTCCGGGGACGACCGATGGGCCGGGTGACGGCTCCGCTTGGGGTGATGGGTGCGCAGGTTCGCGGACGCGCGGGATCAACGCTGCTGCCGCTCGCGATATCACCGGCGCCGTTGTCGGGAGTGACCATCGATATCCCGGTGGCGAGTGCGCAACTGAAGTCGGCGCTGATCCTGGCCGGCCTGTACGCATCAGGCGAAACAGTCATCGTCTCTCCCGGGGAAAGTCGTGATCACACCGAACGAATGCTTGCCGCCCAAGGCGCGGACGTGCGGACGGAGGGTCTGTCGGTGCGGGTGAGGCGACCGTCTGGCCTGCGGGCTATCGATGTGGAGGTGCCGGGTGACATCTCCAGTGCGGCATTCTGGCTGGTGGCGGCCTGCATTCACCCTGATGCGGCCGTGACGGTGCGGAATGTGGGGGTGAACCCGACGAGGACGGGCATCATCGACGCGTTGACGTTGATGGGCGCGACCATCACGGTGACGAACGAGAGGACGGTCGGTGGCGAACCGGTGGCTGACCTGACGGCATCGTCATGCCGGTTGCGAGGCGTGCACATCGGTGGTGCGATCATCCCGCGCCTGATCGACGAGGTGCCGGTCCTGGCAGTAGCGGCGGCGGTTGCCACGGGGACGACGACGATCCGGGACGCGGCCGAACTGCGGGTGAAGGAGAGTGACCGGTTGCTGGCTGTGGCGACCCACCTTGCGGCGCTGGGGGTTGCGGTGGCGGAACATCCGGACGGGCTGACCATCACGGGCGGGCGCATCGCCGGTGGCGAGGTGGCAAGCGAGGGTGACCATCGCATCGCGATGGCGCTGGCCGTTGGTGCGCTAGTGGCCACGGGGCCGGTGACCATCGGTGGGGCGGCGGCGGTTGACATCTCGTATCCGGCGTTCTGGCGGACGCTGGCAAGGATAGGGCCGGGTTGCCTTGGCGATGAGGCTGCCGACCGGAGTGATGGTGGCAACCGCCCGGAATCGGGGGGTGATGGCAATACGCTTCGCCTGGCCACCCCAACGCCGCTGATTGGAATACGCTTAGCTGACGCGCCAAAGGGCGGGTCTGGGAGATGATCACGGAAGCTGGCCCTGTGGGAGCGACGCAACGCGCGGGGGTAATCGGCTGGCCGCTCGGGCATTCGATCAGCCCGGCATTCCAACAGCCGGCGTTCGACGCCTGTGGCCTTGCCGTTTCGTATCGGGCAATCCCGGTTCCGCCTGGGGGCCTTGAGGAGTTCATTGCCTGTATTCGCGCGTCGGATGCACCGGCCTGGCTTGGCGTCAATGTGACGATCCCGCACAAGGAGGCCGTCGCAAAACTGGTTGATGACGTGACCGAGGAGGCGAGGCTCATCGGCGCCGTCAACACGGTGATCTGCAAGGGCGGTCGGCTGACTGGTCACAATACCGATGCTGAGGGGTTCCTGCAGGGCCTGATGATAGATGGCAAGTTCGATCCGGCGGGTGCGAGGACGCTGGTGATCGGGTCGGGTGGTGCGTCACGGGCAGTCTGCGTCGCGCTCCTGCAAGCAGGTGTGCTGAGGCTGTCGGTAGCAAACCGGTCGCCGGAGCGGGCTGAGGCACTTGTCTGGCGTCTGTCGAGTGCGTTTCCCGGCAGGGCGATCGAACCGTTGCCGTTTGATGCAGGGGTCTTCCGGGACCTGCTGGGGTCGACGGACCTGCTGGTGAACACGACGAGCATCGGGATGGCGCATGGACCGTCGCCGGATGGCTCGCCGGTGCCAGTGGATGCGATCGGGCCGGGGCTGGTTGTGTACGACCTTGTCTACAATCCGGCGGAGACGCCATTGCTGCGGGCGGCCCGGATGGCCGGGGCGAGGCCTGTGGAGGGATTGCCAATGCTGATCTATCAGGGTGCGGCGAGCTTCACCCGGTGGACGGGGGTGCAGGCGCCGTTGGAGGTGATGTTCGCGCACGGACGCCGTGCCTTGGCAACTGGGGGTTCGTAGCGCGGCTGGGTTTCCTGGTTGGTGGTGCTCGGTTGCTTGGGGGCTGATTGGAGGGTGTGCCCGCTGCGGGTGGGGATTACCCGGTAGATGGTGGCATCGAGGCTACGATCCCCGCCCCGTCTGCGACCGACGATGCGGTAAACACCAAGTACCATTGTTATTAGTGTCTACACTGTGCCATTGATCCTGATCCACGGATGATCCGCTTGTCGCTCAGCGTACTCTTTGCATACGCTACGCATGCCACTCCGGCCCCATGCCTGTTGCATGCACGCTTGGCTTGCCGCGTGATGGGGGCGTTGGCACCTGCGAGAAAGGTCCAGATGGGCAATAGCTTCGGCACGATTTTCCGTGTCACCACGTGGGGTGAGTCGCATGGCCAGGCCATCGGTGCGGTCGTCGATGGCTGTCCATCCCTGCTCCCGCTTGATGAGACGGATATCCAGCCTGACCTTGACCGCCGCGCGCCGGGGCAGTCGCTCTTGGTGACGCAGCGGAAGGAATCGGACACGGTGCGGATCCTGTCGGGGGTGTTCGGGGGACAGACCTTGGGCACTCCGATCTGCCTGCTGATCCCGAACGAGGACCAGCGCAGCGGTGACTACCGGGAGGTGGAGCTGAAGTACCGTCCGAGTCATGCGGACTACACGTACGACGCGAAGTACGGGATCCGGGATTGGCGCGGTGGCGGGCGAACAAGTGCGCGTGAGACGGCGGCGCGGGTTGCGGCGGGTGCGGTGGCGCGCAAGGTGCTGGCAAGCAACTATGGTGTAGAGGTGGTGGCGTGGGTCTCGGCGGTTCACACCCATCTGGCTGAATGTGATCCGCGGACGGTGACCCGCGAACTCGTTGACTTGACACCGGTGCGCTGTCCTGATCCCGAGGTCGCGGTGGCGATGATCTCGGCCATTGAGCAGGCGAGGAAGAACGGAGATTCGCTCGGCGGAGTTGTGACCTGCGTTGCGCGCGGAACCCCTCCCGGCTGGGGCGAACCGGTGTTCGATCGGCTCGAGGCCGACCTTGCCCGGGCCATGCTCAGCCTGCCCGCGACGAAGGGGTTCGAGATCGGGTCTGGCTTCGGCGGTACCACGCTGTCTGGATTGGCGCACAACGACCTCTTCTACATGGACGGCGACCGTGTGCGCACCCGCACGAACCGGAGCGGGGGCGTACAGGGGGGCATTACCAATGGCGAGGACGTGCTGTTCCGGGTCGCGTTCAAGCCAACGGCGACGGTGATGCGTGAGCAGGAAACGGTGACGCGAAACCATGAGCCGTCGACGATCGCCGGGCGTGGACGCCACGACCCTTGTGTGCTGCCTCGGGCAGTGGCACTTGTTGAGGCCATGGCGGCACTGGTTCTGGTGGATCACGCCTTGCGCCATGAGGCGACGCGTCCGCGTGATCCCGAGGAACCCGGGTACTCGGTTCCACCACTGGGACGTGGTCGCTTCGCCGGCTGGGGTGACGACGACGGCGCAAGGCTCGGGTTGTGAACTTCCATCATGTTGTGCTTGTGGGGTTGTCGGGTAGTGGCAAGTCGACGATCGGACCCCGGTTGGCGCGACGGCTGGACCTGCTGTTCGTGGACACCGACAAGGCGGTTGTCGCGCGCGCCGGATGCCGGATTGATGAAATTTTCGCCACCCGCGGTGAGGCGACTTTCCGTGCGCTCGAGCGCGAAGCGGTTCGCGAGGCCGTCGCCGGACCCAGGTCGGTGATTGCCACCGGGGGCGGGGCGCCGATGGACCCGGAGAACTTCCGCCAACTGTGGGAAGGCAATGTGGTGATATGGCTTGACGCACCGATGGAGGTGCTTGTCTTCCGGATGGAGGGATCGCTGCGGTCAGGGCGCGAGAAGCGGCCGCTGCTGGCCGACGGTGGTGCAAGGCTTCGGTTGCCGGCGCTTCTGGAGACCCGGGCGCCGTTTTATTCGCAGGCACATGTGAGGGTGGAGACCGGGACACAACGGCCGGAGATGATCGTGACCGAGATCATCCGGCAGGTTCGTCGGGGGCAGCCTCGCACGCGGGGCACGTCACGCGTCACACGTCACGCGCGGCACGTCACGCCTGATCGCATCCGCCCCGCGCTCGAGTGAAAGGCGATGCGCTTGGCGCCCCACTGCGATACGCTTCGCTGGCTGTAGGGAAGGGTGGATTGGCCGGGAGGATGCACGATTGATCATTGAATACCGCGCTCCGGCGCCTGTCCCCGAGGCTATGGTTGGCATTCCAACCCGTCTTTCTTTCGGTAATGGCATCGTCGCCGGGCTGGGCAAGCTGATCTCCGAACTCGGGTTCGGAGGCCGTGCGTTCGTGATTGCCGATGACACGGTTGGCCCGCTGCACGGCCCCGATGTGATGGCGTCGCTGGCCGGTGCGGGGTTCGTTCCTGAGATCCATGCGGTGCCGGTGGGCGAAGCTTCCAAGTCTCTTGACCGCGCGGCGGAGCTGTACGCGTGGCTTGCGTCTCATCGGGCGGAGCGCGGCGACGTGGTTGTTGCCCTTGGCGGGGGTGTCGTCGGTGACCTGGCGGGTTTCGTGGCGGCGACATTCCTGAGAGGCATGGCGCTCGTTCAGGTTCCGACGACGATCCTGTCTATGGTCGACAGTTCGGTCGGCGGGAAGACGGCGGTCAACCTCCCGGCGGGAAAGAATCTGGTGGGCGCGTTCCATCCGCCTGTCCTGACGCTTGTGGATGTCCGTCTCATCACTGGTCTGCCGACAAGAGAGGTGCGGGCCGGCTGGGCCGAGGTGATCAAGACGGCTGCGCTCTTCGACCGGGTGCTTTTCGATGAGCTTGAAACGGTTACCCTGAGTGATGTGCAGCCAGACAGGATGGCGGACATTCTGGAACGGACGGTGCGCTGGAAGGAACGAGTGGTTCATGCGGACCCGCGCGAAAGGGGCATCAGGGTGGTGCTGAACTTCGGGCACACGGTGGGCCATGCCATCGAGGCGACGACGGGGTATGGGACGTACCTGCACGGGGAGGCGGTGGCCATCGGGCTGGTGGCGGCGTCGCGGCTGAGCGTGCGCGCGGGGTTCCTAGACGCAGGCGTGGCCGCTCGCATGGAGCGGATACTGGAGCGGACGGGCCTGCCGACGCGGTATGAGGGGGGGGTGACCAATGCGAACGCAATCCTTGACCGTACGTTGGCCGATAAGAAGGTTGAGTCGAATAGGGTTCGATGGGTCCTGTTGCGAGACATCGGGCAGGTAGTGGTGACTGATGAGCTAGGCACCGACATCATTCGGGACGTGGTAGAGGCGTTGGCTCGTCGGTAGGCAAGCGGAGGCGTCTTGACTGATCGGCACGTGGCGGCTACCTTCAAGGCAGACGGGAAGCAATGAACCATGGTTGGAAATCTTCCGGGCATTCGCATTGGTGCGACGCTCAACATGGAGGCGGATGACCCGACGTTGGGTGCGGATACGTACCGTTGTCGGATTGAGGACTTCTCAGGTGAGCGTTTGACGTTGACATGGCCGTCTAAGCGTGGTCAGAGCGTCAAACTTGCGGTTGAGGACACTGTTTCGCTGGCCTTGACGCAATCGGGTGCGGACGGGCAACCGACGGCAACCATCTATCTTGATTGTGTTGTCGTGGACCGGTTACCCCCATCGCCGGGCAACCCGGTGGCTTTGGTTGTTGTGCGTGTTCTGGCGGCTGGGCGCCAGGCACCGCGAGGTTCGTACCGCCTTCCCGTCACGATCCCGTTGACGGAGTGCGCGGTCCGCGAGAGCAGCTACGGGGCAGCGACCTGGAAGCCTGTCTGCGGCTTCGTGCATGACATCAGCGGCGGTGGCCTTGGCCTGACCTTGGACGAGGAAGTCGCACAGGGCCTGAAACTCCGGGTGCGTTTCCCGGTCCCGATGGGGTCCGGTGAGATGTCGGTGACCGTCGAAGTGATGAATGTGATTGACGTGAACCCGGGCGAGCGCTTGTCGAAGTTCAAGGTTGGTGTCAAGTTCGACGACGCGACAGGTCTCCAACGGGAACGAATGGCGCGAGCCGTTCATCGGTCACAGGTTGAGAATCGCCGACGAGACCAAGCTGCGGGTCGTCTTAACATCGCGGCCATCGAGACCGCTGAGGATGAGGTGGCGGCCCAGTAGGGCCTGACCTTGCTGTACCATTAGAAGAGTTGGTCGGCTTGGCGCCGTAAGGAGGGTGTAACATGGCTGGTAAGCCCCAGATGGTTTCGCTTGAGGATTTTGGCAAGCCACCACCACCACCACCGAAGACCCCGCCTAACTGGCCTCAGATCATCGGTGGCGTAACTTTCCTCGTTGTTCTTGTCGTGGGTTTTGTCCTCGCCATGCCGTGGATGGAACAGGTCGGTATGGGTTATTGGTCGGCTTCAAGCGAAATCGCTGACGCAGGGCGGTTCGCTTCGAAGTAGCGCCTCGCCGGTGGATACCACTAGATTCGGGCCGGATCAGGGGAGACCTTGGGACCGGCCCAATTCTTTGGTTGGCACTTGCTGCAAACCGGGCGGTCATCAACAAGCATTGGTGCCTCGGGGGTGGCCGGTACAATGTCCCCATGACGGCATCCGTACCAACCGCACCGACCCGCCTTGGCCAGGCTCTGGATGATTACCGGGCCCTGATCACCCCTGATGATCATGCGCGTCTTCGCAAGTTTGTCACTTGGCTTGGCGTTAGCGTCACCGTGGAAGCAGTACAGGCGTACAAGATCGAGGAGTTCCTTGCCCAACAGGTCAAGACTTCGGTGCTTCCCCGTGCGTACCTTGTGCCACTGAAGACGTTTTTTGCGTACGCCTTGGAACAGCGGCTCATTCCAAGCGATCCGATGAAGAATGTCCGCTTGCCCAGGTCTGGCACCGCTGCGGTCAAGAAGAGTGCGGCCGCGGCAGCGGCAGCAGCGGCAGCGACTGGTTCGCCAACTCACGTGGCAACGACATCCGGAACGTCACGGATCGAAGATGTGGAATACGTGAGCCGTGCCCGTCACGAAGAGATGAAGAAGGAGCTTGACCGGCTTCAAGTCGACGAGAGGCAGCGCATCAGTGCACTCCTTGAAGAGGCAATCAAGGATGGCGATCTGTCCGAGAATGCCGGCTACGAAGACGCCAAGATGCGCCAGGGGTTGCTCGAGGCGAGGGTTCGCGAGCTCGAGAGCAAGCTCAGGCACGTCGCACTGATCGAGGACCAGGACAACGACGGGGCCACGATTGGCGTGGGAAGCCGGGTCAAGGTGCGCGAGATTGCCACGGATGACGAGGTGGAGTATCAGGTTGTTGGTCCGGAAGAAACCGATCCGCGCCAAGGAAAGATCTCGCATCGCTCACCGGTTGGTAAGGCCCTAATCGGCAAGACTGCTGGTGAGGAGACCGATGTGGTGACCCCTGGTGGCACGACCCGCTACCTGATCGTTTCGGTCGAACGGGGGGCGTGACCTCGGTGGCGGATTGTCGGGTTGAGAGGGTTCCGGCGCGTCCGGCGAGACACTTGATCGTGGACGCGCTACGGATCCGGGCTTGGGAGTAATCTGATGCCACCTCTCAGCACCTTGGTTCAGTTTATCGTTGCCTTTGGGGGCGCATACCTCGTTGCGCTCTGGTTCAGCATGATTGTGTGGGCCTACTACGATATTCGCGCCCGCTCCGCGGATCTGTACGTGCATATCTTCGCCACGGCGTTGGTGCTGATTTTCAACGTCTTCGGGCTGCTTCTGTACTTCATTCTTCGGCCACGCGAGACACTTGCCGAGGCGTATGAACGATCACTTGAAGAAGAAAGCCTGCTGCAGGAAATCGAGGATCGGTTGCACTGTCCGAGTTGTCGTCAGCGGATCCACTCTGACTACGTGGTATGTCCCAGCTGCCACGTGATCCTGAAGAACCGGTGTGGGGCATGCGATCGTCTCGTCAATCCCGCCTGGGAACTCTGCGCATACTGCGGCGCCCTGCAGGGGGTCGGGCATGTGCATGACGTTGATGACCACCGCCACGACGGCTCGAGTGGGTCGCCGAACGTCGTTGCCACGACTGTGGAAACGTACGGTTTGGACGCTCCGGGACCTGGTGGCAGTGTCGGCAGCGTCGATTGATCGGACCGGCCACCCACACATCCACGGTGCCTCAGTGACCCCGGCTGAGAAGGCTCGCGGATCGATTTGCCTCGCGTCGCGGTCTCCTCGTCGTCAGGACGCACTGCTTGCGTTGGGTGTCGCGTTCCAAGTCCGGGTTTCGGACATTGAGGATAGTCTCGACGGGGGACAAGACCCAACTGACCCGGTGCCAATTGCCATAGCCAAAGCACGAGACATCCTTGCCATCGGTGGCAGTGGTTTGCCTGACGTGGTGTTGGCAGCCGACACCATTGTCGCGCTCGGTGGCGAACCATTGGGTAAGCCAATGACATCGGACGTCGCTGTCCGGATGTTGCAGCGGTTGCGCGGACAGGCGCACGCCGTCCGGACGGGTGTGGCGATGGTGAGCGGGAGTGGGAGTGTCAGTGGTGAAGTTTGCACACCGCTTGTGATGCGGGATTATCCGGATGACGATATTGCTGCCTATGTCGCGACCGGCGAGGCACTTGACTGCGCCGGCAGTTATGACGCGCGCGGTGGTGGCGGCTCACTCATCTTGTCGGTCTCTGGATGCATCAGTTCGGTCGTCGGATTTCCGATCCTTGCGATCGCCGGACTGCTGGTTGATGCCGGCGTGGACGTGCCGGTGAACCCGGTCGAGGCATGTGCTTCACTCTATGGGCGCCCGTGCTTGGGGGCTACGCACCCGGAAGCCTGCGCGCTCTCCCGGGTTCGGCACGCCAACGCCTTCGACGTCTGATCTGATGCCGGGTGACACCTAAGGGGCATTTCGATCACTAGTCGCTCAGGTGTTCTTGTGCTCCCCCATCCCATCAAAGTGGGGTTCTGGGGATGGCGGGAGTTCTAGGAGATCCCGTCGGCGGCATTGCGCAGGGATTTTGCGAAAGATCGAAGCTCTTGCACATGCGTCTCGGGTGGAGTGTGTTCCATCCGGTCAATGATGGCACTGGCTACGATTGCTGCGTCAGCGATCCCCCGAAGGCTCGCCACATGTTCCGGGCGAGATACGCCGAACCCGACCGCTAATGGAAGGGTGGTGAAACTACGCACGCGGGAGAGATATTCAGGCAGGTCGGTTGGTAGTGCCTGCCGGGCGCCGGTGACGCCGGTAAGGCTGACGCAATAGATAAAACCCCGCGCCCGGGCGACGATTGCGCGGAGACGCGGTTCAGGCGTCGTGGGAGCCACCAGGAAGATCGTGTCGATTCCTACTCCATCGAGGGCATCAATGAGGTCGTCAGACTCTTCGGCGGGCAGGTCGGGAACGATCAGTCCATCGACCCCGGCTTCGCGGGCGTCGGTCGCGAAGCGTTCTAACCCCCGGGACAGGATCGGGTTGTAGTAGCTCATGAAGATCAGTGGTGCGGTGATACCGTCGCTGCGAAGTGTGCGAACGGTATCGAGGGCGATCGAAAGCGTTGCGCCTTGGCGGAGGGCTTCGTATGAGGCCCTCTGAATGGTTGTGCCATCGGCTTGAGGGTCAGAGAACGGCACGCCAAGCTCGATCAGGTCGAACCCTCCGTCGATGAGGGCCGGCACGAGGGTCCGGGATGATTCGACTGTGGGAAACCCGATGGTTTGCCATCCAACCAAGGCCATGGTGCCGGCTTCGTGGTGACGGGCCAGAGTTGCGCCAATTCGTGACTGCTGGTGCCCGGGCCGGTTGTTCACAAGGTCACTCCCAACCGGGTCGCGACCGTACTCAGGTCTTTGTCTCCCCGGCCCGAACAGTTGACCACGATGATTTCCGACGAAGGTCGCGATGCGGCGTACTCGGCTGCGTAGGCAATGGCATGGGCGGTTTCGAGGGCGGGAATGATCCCCTCGGTCTGGCAGAGGAGTTCGAAACCTGCCAGTGCGCTTGCATCATCGACCGCAACGTAGGAGGCTCGCCCCGAGTCCTTGTACCAGGAGTGTTCCGGACCGACACCGGGATAGTCGAGACCCGCAGAGACGCTGTGGGTCTCAACGACTTGGCCGTCCCCATCTTGCATCAGGTAGGAGAGTGCACCGTGCAGGACACCGGGGCGACCGGCCGAAAGCGGAGCCGCGTGCCGTCCGGTATCGAGGCCATCGCCGCCGGCCTCAACACCTATGAGCCGTACGGATGGATCGTCATGGAAGGGATGGAAGATGCCCATGGCATTGCTGCCTCCACCGACGCATGCGATCACGGCGTCTGGGAGGCGACCGATCTGCGCGAGGGACTGTTCGCGGGTTTCACGGCCGATGACACTCTGGAAGTCACGCACCATGGTGGGGTATGGGTGGGGTCCGACAACGGATCCGATGATGTAGAAGGTGTCCTTGACGTTGGTGACCCAGTCGCGGATTGCCTCGTTGATCGCATCCTTCAGGGTTCGTGATCCGGACTTGACCGGCCGGACTTCGGCGCCGAGAAGTTTCATGCGGAACACGTTTGGCGCCTGGCGTTGAATATCTTCCTCGCCCATGTAGACAATGCACCCGAGGCCTAGCATCGCGCAGACGGTGGCAGTGGCAACTCCATGCTGTCCCGCGCCGGTTTCCGCAATGATGCGTGCCTTCCCCATTCGCTGGGCAAGGAGGCCCTGCCCGAGCGCATTGTTGATCTTGTGTGCGCCGGTGTGTGCGAGGTCCTCGCGCTTGAAGTAGACCTGCGCGCCACCAGACCGGGCAGTCAGCTTTGTTGCGTGGTAGAGGGGAGTTGGACGCCCGATGAAGTCGCGGGCAAGGGCATCATAGGTCGCGGTGAAAGCTGGATCGTGACGGGCAATGCCGTAGGCGTCGATGAGTTCCGCAAGGGCAGGCATCAGCGTCTCGGGCACGAACTGCCCACCGTACGGTCCAAACCGACCGGGACGCGCGGCTTCGGAAGGTCTGGCTGTTCTGGTGGATGGACTGGCAGTTGCCATCTGCGTCGGTTCCTTTCATAATCGGGGTCATCCAACACCCCAGTGCCCCTGATTGCAACACGCTTCGCTCGTCCGCCCGTTTCCCCCCGCCAACGACGGGAAAGGGCATGGTTTGATGACCGTAATCGTTCGCGGGGTTACCGCAGGCCCATTGCAGTGCCCACCCGGTTGAGGGTGCGGTCGGCAATCACGCGCGCGCGGTCAGCGCCATCTCGGAGAAGGTCATCGAGGTCTGAAGAGTTCAGAAGGGAGTTGCATCGCGCCTGGATTGGCGACAGTGTGTCCAGAACCGCGTCAGCAAGGGTTCGCTTGAGATCACCGTATCCCTTTCCTTCGAAGCGGGTCTCGATCTGTTCCCGCGTCTCGCCGCTCAGCACCTGATAGATCGTGAGCAAGTTGTAAAGGCCCGGTCTATTCGCGTCAAAGACGATGGTGCGCTCACTGTCAGTCGTGGCACGCATGATCGCCTTGCGGATGTCTGTGGGGGTGTCGAAGATGCCGATTGCCTGTCCGGGCAGGTTGTCCGACTTGCTCATCTTCTTTGACGGGTCGGCGAGACCCATGATCCGTGCGCCGGTCTCGGCGATCAGCGGTTTCGGGACGACGAGGATCTCACCGTAGAGGCGGTTTACCCGCTCGGCGATGTCGCGTGTCAGTTCCACGTGTTGCTTCTGGTCGTCCCCAACGGGAACAAGGTCTGCGTCGTAAAGAAGGATGTCGGACGCCATCAGGACCGGGTAGTCGAACAAGCCGGTTGAGATGCGTTCACGATTGTCACCTTCCCGGGCCGCCTTGTCCTTGAACTGGGTCATGCGTTCAAGCCATCCCATGGGGGTGATGCAGTTGAGCACCCATCCGAGTTCGGCATGTGCGCTGACGTGGCTCTGGACGAAGACGATTGTCCTCGCCGGGTCGAGGCCTGCAGCGATGTAGAAGGCGGCGACTTCGCGGGTTTGTTGGCGGAGGGCGACAGGATCCTGAGGCACGGTGATGGCATGGAGGTCAACGATGCAGAAGACGTTCTCGTACACGTCCTGATCATCAACCCATCGCTTGATCGCTCCGAGATAGTTGCCCAAGTGCAGGCCTCCACTCGGCTTGACCCCGGAGAAGGTCTTCAGGCGCGTGGTCGTTGTCTCGCTCATGGTGGGTTCTCCTGATCGTGGTGTTCGGGGTGAAATGCGCCTGTTCGAGACGACGAACCCATCTGCTACGCCTTCCCCCCGCCCAATCGCCCTTGATTGCAATGCGCTTCGCGCGACGGCCCGGGAACGAGAAGCGAGGTACGGACACTTTTGATGAAAGAATGCACACGGGCCGTGTCGGTCATGCCATTGGTTTCAACACCACTGGCGACATCGACCCCCCATGGACACGCATGGTGGATCGCTTCTCCCACGGTTTCTGGGGTGAGGCCTCCGGCGAGGAACAAGTGAGGCCTCGAGGCTAAGGCGAGAGACCGGACCGATGCATAGTCCCACGGTTCGCCGGTCCCCCCCCATGTGCCGGGTGTGTCGGCGAGGAGGGCGAAGAGACTTGGCAGGGATCCGAAGGAGCTGATGGGTTCGTGGTCGGACGCGGAGGCAAGTCGGACGGCTTTGATGATTGGAAGTCCGGTCGTCTCCGCGATGGAAGCGCATTCTTCTGGCGTTTCCGTCCCACTCAGTTGCACGATGTCGAGACCACACTCGCGTGCGATGTCGTCGATTTCGCGGGCTGTTTGGTTGACGAAGATGCCCACGGCGTAGGGAGTGGACGGGTTGACGGTGGATTGCCCGTGATCGAGAGTTGCTTCACTTGCCGCTCCACCCCATCCCATCGCCCGTGATTGCAATGCGCTTCGCTCGGCCTTGAGCGCCTCGATGGCGCGGGATGCGATTGCGGGATCTATACGTCGACGGCTGACGGGCGCAAAGTTGTACCCGAGGAAATCGGCACCGGCGCTGGCGCAGGCAAGTGCCACGCCGACGGAGCGAATGCCACAGATCTTGACGCGAACGTGGCCGGAATTGGCGTCCATCACGCCGGGTTCCCCCCCATCCCCCCGCCCCTGACTGCAATGCGCTTCGCTGGTGGCGCGCTGCTTGATTGATGAACGCCATGCGCGGCTGACGCCCCAGGCATCAGGGCTGTCCCGCTCATCTCACGCACTTTTGCACCAATGTCGGGCGCACGAACCAGGGCTTCGCCGACGAGGATGGCGTGGGCGCCGGCCATGCGAACCCGCTCGACGGCTGTGTGGTCATGGAGGCCACTCTCGCTGACGATCACGGGACCGTTGGTGCCTCTTGGGAGGCGAAGGGCAACCCGTTCGGTTGCGTCGAGGGTAGTAATGAAAGTGCGGAGGTCACGGTTGTTGATGCCGATGACCGCGGCGTTGACGGAAAGCGCGACGGCGGCTTCGGCCTCGTCGTGTACCTCAACCAGAATTTCCAGTCCCACGCCACGGGCCACTCCAAGAAGGTGGGCAAGCCGTTCACTGGCGGTATCGAGGTCCGGGTCGCCGTGTCCGATAGGTTGGTCGAGTTCATCGGCGTTGCCGGGAGTAGCCAGAGGCGAGGCGAGGGCGGCGACGATCAAGAGGGCGGCGTCGGCCCCGGCGGCGCGTGCTTCCCACAGCTGATATTCGGTGAACAGGAAGTCCTTGCGAAGGACCGGGATTGTCACGGCCTGACTGACTGCACGGAGGTCGTCCAGACTGCCCCCGAAGAAGTGACCGTCGGTCAGCGTGGAGATCGCACTCGCACCATTCGCCTCGTATGTCCGCGCAAGGATGACCGGGTCTGGCACAGTGGCCATCGCTCCGGCGGACGGTGACCGGCGTTTGATTTCCGCGATCAGCCGTGCCGGAGTGCCGGTGGTGGCACGGAGCTTTGCGCCGAAAGGCCGTGGGGTCGGCTGCCGGAAAGCCTCGGAGCGCACCGAATCGAGGGAGCGCTGGCGCATCGACGCGGCGACTTCGTGGCGTTTATGGGCAAGGATGTCGTCAAGGATCATCGTCTAGCTACTTTCCCGCTGGTTCCCAGCCCCACACCATCGCCCCTGATTGAAATACGCTTCGCTTGTCCACACCATCGCCCCTGATTGAAATACGCTTCGCTTGCCCACCCCATCGCCCCTGATTGAAATACGCCTCGGTTGCCCACCCCACCGCCCCATGATTTCGATACGCTCCGCTTGCCCACCCCACCGTCCCGTCATTTCAATACGCTCCGCTTGCCAATACCATCGCCCCTGATCTCATAGATGCATGGATGTTCAGGCGAGTGCTTGGCTGACGCGGATGAGGGTCTCCAAGCGTTGGAGCGCTTTTCCTGACGCGATCAGTTCGCGTGCACGTGCAACGCCGTCTGCCAGTGCAGTGACCCTGCCGGAGGCGACAAGTGCGGCGCCGGCATTGAGGCACACGATATCGTGACGTGCGCGCGACGCATGGTCTACCGCGGGCATGCCTAACAGCTCGGTGATTAGTTGGGCGTTCTCAGGCGCCGTCCCACCAGCTATGGCCGAACGTGGCGCAATCGCGATGTCGTGGTCTGAGGGATGGATCGAGTAGGTTGACGATGATGGGCCGTCGACATCGTGAACGACTGTTGCGCCGCTGATGCTGATCTCGTCAAGATTGCCGTCACCGTGGACGACCAAGGTTCGCACGGCGCCGAGAATGATGAGAGCGCCGGCGATCACTGGCATGACTGTCGGTGATGCGACCCCGATGACTTGCCTTGTGGCACCCGCAGGGTTCGTGAGTGGACCCAGAATATTGAAGATGGTGCGGATGCCGAGTTCACGACGTAGTGGGGAGGCGAACTTCATTGCCGGGTGGTAGGCGGGGGCGAACATGAAGGCGAGGCCGGCTTGATCAATGCATCGGGCGACAGCATCGGGTCCGAGGGAAATCGAGACACCCAAGGCTTCCAGGACATCCGCTGATCCGCATCTGCTTGTCAAGCCACGGTTGCCGTGCTTGGCGACGGGCACTCCGGCCGCGGCGACAACGAAGGCCGACGCAGTTGAGACATTGAAACTGCCGCTTGCATCGCCTCCGGTGCCACAGGTGTCCACGAGCTCATCCTGGCGGTCCGAGGTGACGCGCACGGCCTTCTCGCGCATCACCCGGGCCATGCCGGCCAGTTCGGCGGATGTTTCGCCCTTCAGGCGCAATGCCGTCACAAAGGCACCGAACTGGGCGGGAGACGCGCGGTCCTCCGTAATGTCGGCCATCACGGCGGCGGCTTCAGCAACGGTCAAGTCATGTCCTTCTACGACCTTGGCGAGTGCTTCCACGATCATCTCATTGGTTCCCCTACGTCTCCACCGAGTCGCATCCACCATCCCCTACCTTTGGCTCCCGTTGTGAAGGTAGATGGGAGTGATGCCACAACCTCACGCAGCATTCCCCGGTCGTCGTCCATGAGACGCAGAAAGGGAGACCAGGCACTCGACCGAACCGGATGTCGATGGGTACGTTCCTCGCTCGAGGCCATCGCCTCCGCACCGTGATGCTGGCAGCTTGCGTGAAGGGCAAAGCCTTGTTGCCACCGAGGTGCGCACTGAAGTCAGGTCAATCACAACTTGTCCTCGGTTGGCGTTCATGCAACTGGTTCCAGGCGTCGGCGAGATTGAGGAAGTTCCTCAGGAGGTCCTTTCCCGCCTCGGTCTTGATGGACTCGGGGTGGAACTGCACGCCTTCAATCGGATGAACGCGATGGCGGAGACCCATGATGAGGCCGGTATCGGTCTGTGCGGTCCGGACAAGCGTGTCTGGCAACCCCTGCCGATCCACGATCAGCGAGTGGTAGCGGATTGCTTGGAAGTCTTCGGGCAGTCCGGCGAAGACGCCTTGTCCATCGTGTTGAATGCGCGAGGTCTTGCCATGGACGACTTCTGGCGCGCGGATGACCCGGGCGCCAAATGCCTCACCCAGCGCCTGGTGACCCAGGCACACCCCCAACGTCGGGATCAATGGTCCGAGGGTTCGGATGAGCTCGACGGAGATACCTGCCTCTTTCGGAGTGCACGGCCCAGGCGACACGACGATCGCGCTGGGTGCCATTTCCCGCACATGCTCGACGGTCACGGCATCGTTGCGGAAAATCTCCAGTTCGGCGCCGAGTTCGGCCAAGTACTGGACGAGGTTGTACGTGAACGAGTCGTAGTTGTCGATCATCACGATCATCGGTGGTTCTTCTCCCCGTTTGACCCCTCGCCACCGTGGCCCCCATCGACCGAAGCGTGCGCATCGGTAATGGTGTCGGCCTCGACGGTCTCGGCAAGGTCAAGGGCGCGCAAAAGGGCTGCGGCCTTGTTCAGGGTTTCCCGGAACTCGGCCTCCGGTGAAGAGTCGTACACAACACCGCCGCCGGCTTGCACATGGGCAGTACCGTCCTTGATGACGAGAGTGCGGATCGTGATGGCGGTGTCCAAGTTGCCATCAAACGAGAAGTAGCCGACTGCGCCCGCGTACGTGCCACGGCGGCAGGGCTCCATTTCGGCGATGATCTCCATCGCCCGGATTTTCGGGGCGCCAGAGACGGTTCCGGCGGGGAAGCAGGAACGCAACGCGTCGAAGGCATCTGCGCCGTCCTTCAGGTGACCCTCAACCTGGCTCACGATATGCATGACGTGCGAGTACCGTTCGATGATCATGAGATCAGTCACGTGCACGGATCCGGGCTTTGCGACGCGTCCGACGTCGTTACGTCCGAGGTCAACGAGCATGATGTGTTCGGCCCGTTCCTTCTCGTCGGCGAGCAGGTCGGCGGCGTTGGCGTCGTCGGCCTCCGGATTTGCGCCACGCGGACGGGTCCCGGCAATTGGCCGAGTGCGGATCACCCCGTCCTCGACCTGAACAAGCATCTCGGGTGATGCCCCGGCAATCTGCATGTCGTCGAGGTTCAGGTAGTACATGTACGGCGATGGATTGACCGCCCGAAGCGCACGGTAGATCGTAAATGGGTGGGCGGCCACCTCCCGGCTGAGCCGTTGGCTGGGAACGACCTGGATGATGTCTCCGCTTGCCACGTATTCGCGTGCCTTGCGCACGGCGTCCTGGTAGGCGTGACGCGTGAAGGTGCTAGCGACATTCCCCGGGATTTCGTCGACAGGTCCGCGAGGGACGGTTAGTGGCGCCCGTCCAGGGGTCAGGGTTCCCGGAGACCCAAGGCGCTTGCCAATGGCCTCGATACGGCGCAGGGCGTCGCGGTAGGCCTTGTCCACGTCACCGTCATGTGCGGTCAGGTCGGCGTGGGCGAGGACGCGCATGCGGTGCTTGACGTGGTCGAAGATGACCAGTGTGTCCGCGAGCATCATGACCGCATCCGGGAGATGCAGGTCATCACGCGTTGGGACAGGCAGTTTTTCGAAGTAGCGGGCGCACTCGTACGCGAGATAGCCAACGACACCACCGACAAACCGTGGCATGTCCGGTAGGGCGACTGGCTTGTACGGCGCAATCAGGCCCCTGATGAAGGCAAGCGGGTCGATGAAAGGTACAGAGTGCGGATGTTGTCCGGGGGAGTGGATGGTTGCCATCCCATCTCGCAGGCGAGCAACGAGGCGTGGTTCAGTGCCGATGAATGAGTAGCGCGCCAGACGTTCGCCACCCTCCACACTTTCAAGGAGGAAGCTGTACGGACCGGTGGTGACCTTGTCGTAAACCGAGACGGGGGTCTCCATATCTGCGAGGAAATCGCGGTAGACGGGTATGAGGTTTCCGTGACGTGCCAGTTCCCGGGCGTCCCCGAGGGTTGGCGTGATGCCGGAGGCACTGGTTCGAGGTTGCAGCAGCACCGTCATGGCCGCACCCCGGTCGGATCGCCTGGAAGAGGGGCTGTCTGGGTGGCTTGGATCACGTGCACTCTCCGGTCGTCGGTGGTCAACAAAAAACCTCACGTCCCTTGGGGACGAGAGGTTGCTTCCAACGACCCGCGATGCCACCCCGCTTAGTGACACTTCTCTTGCCCGCGCCCTGATGCGCGTGATGGTCGAGTGTCACTCTCTCTATTCAGACACTGGTGAACGGTTTTCAGAAACCAGCCCACATGCCTGCCACGTGGGTAACGGGTGTGGGTCCCGGATTGGCTACTTGCCGCGCGTTTACCACGCAGGTTCACCGTTCAGCTCACTGGTCCATTCCGCCGCGCGAACCCCGACAGGCTTTCACCGTTGCCTGTCTCTCTGGGGGGATGCGTCCTGCGACGTACTCGTCCAGATCCATGCCGATAACTATGGCGTACCGTCGCATAGCGACCCTACGAAACTGGGAGAAGTATGGGGCCGCCCAATCCGAACTGTCAAGCGATGCGCACGCAGGTGGGTTCCGGTGGATCGTGCACACTCGCCCCGTCGGGTGCGCGCTCGTTTAGACCGTCATGGTAAGCGACGGTCCTCCCGAAAGGGACACATCACAGAGCTTACGCCCGCCTGCGAAGGGAAGTCGTACACTCGCGGTACTCCGGGGCGCGCCTTCGGACGGCGCGCCCCACCAGACGCCTGCATTGCCTCGATCGGATCGAACGGCGCTGCAACCCACGGGAGATGAGTGGGTGGGGCGCACCCTGAGCCGGCGGGGGCCCGGCCGTGCGGCCTTGCATGGAAGCCTGCGCGTAGTCATTGGCTCATTAGCGTTGGCTCTCTTCCTGTTCGGGATCTGGGTCACCTCTCCTGCTTTCGGGGTGCCGACACGCGGTTCGATCCCCGTTGAAACAGTCTTCGAAGCGTGCGAAGGTGTGATCGAAACATCGGTACGGAACCCAGTTGGGATACCTGGAGGCTCGCGCCACACCATCCGAGTTGTCACCGGTTCGCAGTCCGGGCGAGTTGTAGTTGTCACACTCGGCGCGCCAAGCATCGTCGTTCGGGCGGGCACGATCCCCATGTACGAGCCAGGCGACCGGGTTGTGCTCCAGTACCGCTCGACCCCGCCGGATGGTGTTGGTGCGCTGAACGGATCGCCGGAAGGTTCAAACGGGGACGTTGCCGATACGCAGAGTGAACGGTTCCAGATCACTGACCGCGTGCGGCGCCCGTGGCTCTACGCCGGGATTGGCCTGATTGCGGTGGCATCGGCAGCCGTGGCGGGGTGGCGAGGCCTGCGCGCGATGGTCGGGCTTGGCGCCGCCGCGTGGATTATCTGGTGGTTTGTCGTGGCCCGTCTGCTTGCAGGCCAGTCGCCGGTACCGGTGGCGATCGTGGGTTGTGCCCTCATCGCAGTGACTGCGCTTGTCCTGACCCATGGGTTCACCCGGGAAGCTGGTGTGCCACTGGCTGGCATGGCGGGAAGCCTTGCGGTCGCCGGCGTCGTGTCAGTGGGTGCGGTCCGGTTTGCCAGCCTGTCTGGGCTTGGTGCGAACGGGGAGATCCATCTCGTCCACGCGGCACTTCGGGGCGAGATCGACACGCAGGGGCTTCTTCTGGCCGGCATGCTGCTCGGCGCCGTCGGCGGACTGATTGACGTCACCGTTGCGCAAACGGCGGCGGTGTTCGAGTTTGCGGTGACATCGCCGCTGATGTCCCGCAGGGAATTGTTCTGGCGCGGGATGAGTGTTGGACGGGCGCATGTGGTCGCGGCGGTGCATACCCTCGTGCTCGCCTACGCCGGCGCGTCGCTGCCAAGCTTGCTGCTCATCGCTCTTTACGCAGCTGAACTCGGTGACATCTGGAACCGGGAACAGATCGCAGCGGAACTGCTTCGTGCAGTCACCGGGATCGTCAGTTTGAGCATCGCAATGCCGCTGACCACATGGATCGCTGCCCGTGCGGTGCCACGAACGGGTTGACCGTTCAGGTCGAGATGCCGGGTGGTTCGCTCAGGACTTGGCAGTGACGTCGCCTTCGGCGTGTGGCACCGAAGAAGTCTGGGGCGCCGCGACTGGCGTGCGATCAAGTGGAGGTGCGACCGGCGCCGGTTCGTCCTCGTCGTTGACAAGGCGGTACAGGGCATACCCGGCTACCCCAAGCGTCGCAAACGTCAGGAGACGTCCGATGCCAAAGAAGGACAAGACACTCCAGACGATCCGGAAGGGTAGGGCCACAACCCACAGGGCCAAGCCAACCGTCCAGATGACAACCCGGAAGGGCAAGGAGACAATCCACAGGAGGCCGTTGAACACGAACATGATGGTTAGTGTAGCGTGTTTGGCAGGCGGTGAGAGGCTCGACAATCAACCTGCAACGCAACGCCACTGACTGCGATACGCTCCGTCAGGCCGTCTCACCACCCCTGCTACCGATCAGCTCCGCTGCTTGCGCGCGCGGTCTCGCCGCCTGCTCCCGGGATTATCGGCGGAGGTTCGTCAGGTGATCCCCTTCAGCCGCGCCCATACGCAAACCCAGGGCAATCTACCGCAAGCTTTGGTCAAGTATCAGGTGACCGAAGCCATTGGGGTGGCCTCCGACTCTACAGATGACGTTGGTCGCACATAATCACGCCGACCGCGGATCAGGCCACGCACGCTGAGCAAGTGCGAAAGCCACCAGACGATCACCTCAACCTTGATCGCACCTTCAGTGAGAGCACCGGGAACACCGCCCCAACCTTCCTCCAGTCCCAAGGCGTGACTCGCCGGAATGATCGCCCATTGCCAGACAGCAAGAGAAAGCGGTGCGAAAACAAGGACAGCCCAACTGCTCCACGAAGAGAGTGTGAATGCGTCATCCCAAGTCGCCTGGCCGAGAAGGATTGCAAGACGCGTGGTGTACGCCAGCCAGCACCCAATCCCGGCAACAACGGCGAAGAAGAGTAAACCAAGAGGTGGCACGAGGGCACGAAATGTGTCCTGACCCGAAAACAGGAAAATCGCCCAGTAGAGAACAGTAGTCATCAGAAAAAGAGCCGCCCACAGTCCGTGGTACATCAATGTGTACGTGAGTGGCTTCGGCACTTGGTCGTTCGAGAGAGATGGCATAAAACTACGCGTAGTTTAGCGGGAGGCGAGACGGTCGGTACGCGACGGGACGTCCCTCGTCAGTACTAATGCGTACGTGCGTTCCAAAATGGCGGCGGCATCATCCCAAGAGAACTGGTTGCGAACGTGTGCCTGCAGGGCCGGACCGAGGACCGCACGACGGCTTGCGTTGTCAAGCATATCGATGATCGAGTGGGCTAGCGCGCTGATGTCGCCCATTGGCACATACACGCCGAGGTCACCGAGGATCTCGCGCGAAACCGGGCTGTCGTAGACGACAGTTGGCAATCCCGCCTGCATGTAGTTGAGAAGTTTTCCGTTTGCCTCGGTGGTTGAACGTTTGGCGGACACCCCGATATCCGCCAGGCTGAGGTGCAGGAGGGCATCCTCGTACGGTACGCGGCCCGTAAAAGTGACATTGTCGAGGATCTGCAAGTCGTACGCCTGCCGCCGATACTGTTCCAAACCCGGATATCCCATGATGAGGAAGTGGGTGTCTGGCCGGCGTTCGATGACCTGTCTCGCTGCGTACAGAAGGTGGTCGACGCCTTGGTAGTCCACAAGGAGACCAAGGTAGGCAACGATTTTGCGGGCTGCCGGCAGGTTCAGGCGTTGGCGCAATTCGGCGGACATGGCTTGGGTGATGAGTGGCGTGGCGACGGCGACGCCGTCCGGTACGACCGCGACATTTGGCAGGGGTTTCCGGTGCCCACTTGCCAGATGCGCCGCTCCGTGCGTGGAGCTGGTCACGATCGCATCGGCGTGCCGCTCAATCGCGCGCTCAAGCCACTGGAGGGGGCGCAGCAATGGACTCATCGGAGATAGGAACCGATGGTCAAGCATTTCCTGGGTCATGCTTCCCTGGTAGTCAAAGACGAGCGGAACGCCCCGAAGACGCGCGACGCCGAGACCAATCGCGGCACCCTCGTGGAGGTGGGCGTGAACAAGGTCCACTGGCCCCAACGCTGAAACGAGCGCTCGTACGCCCAGAAGCAGGTCGAAGTACAGTTTATGCAGGTGTGATCCAACCCGGACGGTTGATGCCCAGGGCACCCTCGGCATCCTGACAACTTCGATCCCTTTCGGGGTGCGTCCGGAGTGGTAGGTGCACAGGGTGATCCGGTGGCCCCGATCTTGGAGGGCGCGAATTTCCTCAAGGATGCGGACATGGCATCCATAGTCCGCAAAGAAGCTTGTCGGTGCGATCGCGAGGATCCGAAGGCCCATCAACACAGTCCGAAGTTCATGTCTCTTGTACGCGAAGTCTCTTGAAAGCTACGGCGGTGAGGTGCGACCGTCGAGCTCATCCGCACGCACAAGACTGCACCCCACCCCACCGCCCTTGGTTGCAATACGCTTCGCTTGGCCCACCCCACCGTCCCTGGTTGCAATACGCTTCGCTTGGCCCACCCCACCGCCCCTGGTTGCAATACGCTTCGGTATGTATGAGCGCATGCTTCGCTATTACTGCAGGAGTATCGTCGCCACGTTCAGAACGGACGAACCTATCGCGAGGCGAGGATCTTGGCCGTCCGGTGCGCCGTGCAACTGGTAATCGACCGGTTCCCGTCGATTGGGCGACTGTTCCGAAGGAGAAGAGATGCCACCGATGACGAGTGCCAACGGCGAACTTGACATTGTGAGTCACGGTTCGGCCCAGACCCACCGGATTGGCGTCCGGATGGGCTCAATGTTCACCGGCGGTGAAATCATCCTGCTTGATGGTGACTTGGGGACCGGAAAGACGACGCTTGCCCGCGGCATTGCGGAGGGTATGGCTGTGACGGAACTGGTTACGAGCCCCACGTTCACGATCATCCGCGAGTACAAGGGCAGGCTGCCTCTGGCCCACATTGACCTGTATCGCCTCTCGGGTGATGGAGACATCACACCGACCGGCATCGACGACTATCTTCGGGGGGATGGTGTCACGGTGGTCGAGTGGCCTGGGCGGGCACCGGACTACTTTCCCGACGATCACCTGCTCATCGCCATGCGCCATCTTTCGGAAAGCAAGCGGGGGTTCCAGTTTGTACCTCGCGGGCGGGTATGGCGCGACTACGTCGGACGCCTGGCCCGGGAGGCTTTCGGGGGCTGACACTCCCCATCGCCCCTGATTGCACTCCGCTTCGGTTCGATTGTCGTGAAAAGGTGTTGCCGGGGCACGCCCATGTGGACTGTCCGGGTAAGACTGGATGGCATCGACGCGCAAGCCGCTCGGCGAAACAGCGGTCGGTTGGCCCTATTTGCGTTGAAGCGGACGTACCATCTGCCTGAAGATGTCCAATGTTTCTGACGGCCAGTCGAACTCTGAAGTCGTGGAAATGGCTGGCGAACCCGGCACAGGTTCGTTGGGTGGCGGGTCAACCGTGGAACGAACTTCAGCGTGGTGGAATGACGACGCGGGGACCGATCTCCTACTCGCAATAGATTCCTCCTCGCGGAGCGGAAGCCTTGCAGTGCTCAGGGGTCAATTTGTCCTCGCTGAGGCCTCGTGGACCGCGACGGGCCCCGGGGGTGCGCTGCACCTCGGATATGCCGAAATACTTCTGCAGAGCCATGGCTACCGGGTGGCTGACTTGAAGGCCGTTGCGGTGGCGATTGGGCCGGGATCATTCACGGGTATCCGCGCGGGGTTGAGCCTCGGACAAGGTCTAGCCAGTGCTCTGGACGTGCCACTTGTCGGGGTATCCACACTCGAGGCCCTTGCTTGGCAATTGGGGAGCACTGCCAGGTCGGGGGACCTTATCTGTGCCGTGGTGAGTGCCGGGCGAGGCCTTGTGCATGTCGGGTTGTCCGAAGTTAGTGCGTCCAGAACGTTCGTCCACCGTTCTCCCACGACCATGACTGCTGATGAGCTATGCGTTGCTGTCGCGGCCATCCCTAACGAATGTGTGATCGTCGGGGGAGAGATTGAACCGGACCTTGCCCGCCAGGTTGTGATTTCACGTCCCGGCCTGACCGTTGCAAATCCGGTGACCGCGCAACGTCGGGCGGCCTACGTTGCGATGGCTGGACTAGTCTCGCTGCGGTCGCGAATTGGAACCGAAATTCCACGCCCGGAGACTGTCCAACCGTTCTACCTGAACCGTGAGAACCCGGTGCGCGAGGCAGTGTCCGGGTGGTCTGGCGAACGGTGATGGGTCAGATGGTCATGGTCCATTCACGGGATGTAACCCGGTACTGCGCTCACCAGTTCGAGGAACTGACCTCCTGAGTGGCTTGAACGCCTTGGGGAGCTAGTGGATTGCAGACCTTGGTGTGTGTGGGCAAGGGGTCCCATGCCTGCGCCTTTGTCGTGGCGGGGGTCGCTTCAGCCCCAGGGTTCCCGGAGCGACGTGCGCAGGCTCAAGGGGATTGCCATGCCCGTCCACAGCCTGACTTCCTGGCTAGCCGGGATTGCCGAGGTTGCCGGCTAGATTGGTGTGATGCCTCCGGTTGCAACCAGAGACGCTTCGGATCCTCCTGTTGACCTAGTGGTTGGCCATCATCATGTCGTGGGCAGCGTTCTTCCACGTGCGTGAGGGCAAGCGGAGTACTGCTTTCGTGGACATCGGGCCGATGGTCATGTGTGCCGTGGTTTTCGACCGATACCAGAACTGATGATCGGAACCACGGTGCCAACTCGCGCTTGGCCCGGTGCACGCTGGCATGGGAAACATGGATGCGCAACGATCCGCTACTGATGAACGCGCATTCATAGCCGCGTTCCTATCCCCGGAATTGAACGCCTGCGGTTACGTTTTTCCCCACTCGCGATCGTCATTTCCTAAGCACAGGGGGCATGTCACACCGAAAGTCTTTCACCTGACAGGTTGTGGTCCTGGAACGACCGACGGCGCGAGGAACATTGTCGTACCATCTCGCTTCATCCCGGCAACTGACCGGGACCGGAGCATGACAGCCGTGCAGTACCGCCTCGAACCCATGCACGTGCGAGATATCCCGGCGGTCATCGAGGTGGAACGT
>SXGR01550010.1_pt1 | contig 33880 bp, 30 predicted proteins | sample 3174711 | NCBI WGS metagenome assembly SXGR01 (sample SAMN11356860, study PRJNA531348) | freshwater metagenome | isolation source: freshwater sample F1-60 | place: China: Fuxian Lake, Yuxi | collected 2017-12-25 | reverse complement strand
CGCTTGAACAAAGCTACCTGGGACATCTGGGCGATCCCGCTGGCGCGAGCCTGCGCCACCGTCTCTCGAAGCCCGCCGTCGTTCACCGCGTGAAATAGCAGCAACCGCAGCAGCGCCGCCGGCTCGCTCAGGTACCGCGCGCGCCGAATCGCCTTCTGTTCTCTCGCTGCAACCTTCCAGCCAGCAGGCAACAGCGTCTCGATCACTCTCCATTCATCGTTCGCAGGTGGTTTCATGCACGCGAGGCTAACAACTCGCAGATCGAGCGTCAAGTTATTAGGTTAACGCCTATGCGGACCCTCCCCCACGTCGGCTCGCCAGCCGATCGGAGCGAGGGCGGCGGCAACAACGACACGCGGCCTCTCCCTCCTCGGCGCCTCTGGCGCGAGCAGCCGCAACCTTTCGCAGGCTGCAAAAAGTCTCATCACTGCCCGCGTGCGGTAGAAAGAATGGAGTTTTGATCAGACCGATGCCCTGCTGGCGGCGCAGCTTGCTCGCGCGTTGCCCGCGACGGTGTTCGACGCTCACGCGCACCTGTTCCGTCGCAGCCTGTTGACCGTGGCTCGGGTGAGCGTGTTCGCCACCGGCCCCGAGGAAGCCAGCCCGGCGGTCCGTCTTGACCCAATCGCAGCGTTCGATGGAGCTCCTACCCGGTGTGCCCGGCCTCGTCCGCGCACCGCAAGAGCTCCGGCGGACCCAGCCGCTTCAGCTCCCGATCGAGGGCCATCCAGCCGTTCGGAACCGTCCCGACAACCTGCAGTTCCCCAGCCCCGATGGCCTGCGCGATCGCGATCGTATCCTTGTGGACGTCCAAACCGACATGGCGCATCGTACTGGAATGGACCACCCTCGAGTTGTGGCTCTTCACTTCGCCGCGTCCTTTACGACTCGCGCAGTGCAATCCACGCAAACCGTGAAGCGTTGGTCCAGCCATGATGACGATCGATGGAACGCGGACGCAGCTTCGTCTCACCCCCGACACGATTCCGGCTATTGCGCGCAGCTCGACTCTTCCGCAACCGGCAGGCGACCACAGGCCGGGAACGGCGGCACCGGCGCGGGGCCGCCGAGGAAGAGATGGCTCAGCGTGTAAGTCGCGTCGGAGATATCGACGACCCTGTCGCCGTTCGAATCCGGAGCCGCGAAGCAGACGGGCGCACCTTTCCCCGGGAACAGCCAGTTGAGCGTGCAGATGCCGTCCGAGATGTGGACCGCTCCGTCGTCGTTGCAGTCGCCGCGGAGTATGGACAGGGACCGAGGGGTCGAATCGTTGCGGATGGAGAGCGCCTGAACGAGTGGAGGGTGCTGGGATCCCGTTCCGGAATCGGCGAGATCGATGTTCAGGGCCGCGTCCGTGACCTCGACCTCGAAGACCAGCTCGGTCGCAACGTGGAGCTTGCCGATGCCGTCACGAGCCGGAGGAACGACGGCGTCCGCCGGGTTGTAAACGACGCCCTGATCCTCCACCGCGACGAGGAACTCCCGCTTGCACGTCGAGCAGCCCCTGCCGCCGAGTCTGGGGCTGACACACGCGGAGCAGATCTCGGAGAAGTAGAGAGTCACCGTGTAGGGGCCGTTGGGTACCGAGAAGGCATAACGCAACTCCCCGGCGCTACCGACGCTGAGCACCGCGAGCGGAATGGATCGGTCGCTCAAGAGATCGGTGCTGATCCTGCTCGAAGTGCTCAGGACGGAGGTCTCCTCGAGGGATGTCAGATAGGCCTCGTCCGGATACCAGAATCCGCCCTCACCGTCGCTCAGCGCCGTGGCGCCGATTCTGAGGTTGAGCGTGGCTCCGGGGCTCAGCAGTTCGGGGGGCGCGGTGACCGCCGAAAAGACATCGGTCGGGGGCGTCAGCGCGCCGCTCAGCCCTTCTGCCTGGAGATAGTAGAACTGTTTCACGTGCGGCGCGGCCCCCATATCCCGGTAGAGTCCACGGGGTCGCACGCGCACATCGACAGCCGCGATCTCCACGAAATCGCTCCAGTCGGGATTCAGTGTCGATGCGCGGTGGATGTGCATCGTCTGGTACTCGGTGCTGGCCGGAAAGCGAAGGACCGTGCCCGGTGGAGGCGGCTCATCGTCTCGCACGTCAGTGACTCCCCTGACCACGCCGTAGTCCTCTATCCGCGGCAGTTGATCGTCGCGCTCCCAGACCGGGTCGCGACCGAGAGAGACCTCGGAGCCGTCCGACTCGCCCCCGAAGTCGCTGTCCGGGTTGAAGGGGTCGGTGCCATGGACGAACTCGTCCCTGTTCTTGAGGCCGTCGTTGTCCTCTTCGCCGAGCGCGTCGCCGGGATCCGTGGGGTCGAGCCCGACCTGCTCCTCCCAGCGATCGAGGAGGCCATCGCCGTCGGTGTCGAGCGCGCACTCCCCGGAGAGCCTCTCCGTGACGGTGAACAGGGCGCTCTCGTATCGGGTGTCGCGAACGGCGACGCGCACCGATAGCGATCCCGGCACGCCTCGGGCAAAGCGTCCAGATTCAGCCGCTTCGTGTAGTTGGCGATGGAGAAGTCACGGAAGAGCGTCACCAGGCTTCTCGTCGGATCGAAGTCCTCGATCGTTCGCCGCAAGTACTTCATGCTGTCGGGAGGATTCTGCGGCAGCGCGTACGCCATGAAATGACGGATGACATCGACTCCCAGGGCCGGCTCGTCGAAGCCGGTGCCAAGCTGTTCGGAGATGTACGTCCACCAGAGCGCGGCCTTGTAATCCTGGTAGTAGAGGGACTCGCCGGGCGCGCCGAGGTACCCGCCCGCCCAGTCGCGGACATAGAACGAGTCGGGATTCTCGTCGACCTGTGACTCGATCTTGTCCTCCAGGCACGCCGCGGTTCCCTCGATGATCCACTCGCCCCACGCCTCGTACTCCTCGATGTCGTAGTGGCAGAGCTGCACCCAGTGGACCCACTGGTGGTAGACCACCTCGGCGACCTCGAGCGGCGTCGCCTGAGCGATGAAATTCATATCCAGGAAGATAAGGTGCGGTGCGCTCGGAGGCACCTGACCCTCACCCGCGATGTCCTTGATGACGATGCGATACTTCGGCCGGCAGTGCGGCTCGATCGTGCACGCGGGTCCGAGGTCCCAGGGCGGGAACGCCAAGAGGCTGGCTCCCGAAGCGTTCTCCGCGACACATCTCGCGCGGTCTCGATCGGTCCGGTTTGGATCGTAGTAGACGACGATGTCGCCGTTGATCGGCTGAAAGGTCGGCTCGACCGTCGCACAGGAGGAGCACGCGACGCCCCGACAGTCGCCACCAAAACTGGCGTCCGGAGCCCCGGGGCCACAGGCAAGCGCGAACGACAGGAGACGAACCGCAGGTCGACTCAGGATCATTGCTGGAAAGGTTCTCCGTGTGGACAGCGACCGCCCGGCCGGTGAACGCCGTATCGCCCAGTTCTCTGCTCACGATTGGAAGATGAAACCCTCTCTGGGACCATAACCTCTTCTCTTGGTCCGGTAAATGGGTTGGCGCGGGTAGATGTTCACTTCCACCTCTCCGTCACTCCCCACGCCAAGACGAGTTCGAGAAAGAAGAGGCCGCCAATGACGCGGAGGTCTGCCAGCGCTGCCCCGGCTCGGGAAGAGACCACCAGCTCTCGCGCCCATCCTGGTAGAATGACGGTATCAGGTGGCTCATGAGGATAAGCGCCTCAACAGGATTCGAACCGGACGGCCCCGGCGCCAGGCGCCTGGGGGCCTGGTTTCTCCTCGGGCTGATGCTGGCTGGAACCATCGTCATCTGGCGCCACGAGTTCGACCAGCTCCAGGTGATGAAGGTCCAGCGCGTGGACAGCGACATCCGCGAGCTGCGGCGCAACTTCGAGCGGCAGATCGAGGCCTACCTCGACGGCTTGCGCGCGGCCCGCGGGCTGTTCGCCGCGAGCCTCACCGTCGAGCGCCAGGAGTAGCGGGAATTCGTCAACGGCATGAAGCTGCGGGAACGCTATCCCGCCGTCAAGGCCCTGTCTTTCATCCGTTATGTCCCTCTGGAGGCCAGGGCGAGCTTCCTCGAAACGTCTCGCTCGGACCCCGCCTTCTTGCTGGAGGGCGTTCCGCCGCTCGAGATCCATCCTCCCGGGGATCGGAGCGAGTACTTCGTCGTCGACTACGTTGAGCCGTTCGAGGCCAACGCAGCTCTCCTGGGCCTCGACCGCGGCGTCGAGCCTCAGGCCCGCTCCGCGTTCGAGCGAGCCAGAGACTCCGGTAAGGCAGTGGCGAGCGGTGGCCTCGGCGCCGGAGAGGGGCCGGATTTCGAGTTCGTGCTAGTGCTGCCGATCTACCAGAACGGCATGCGCGCGCTCGTCGTCGAGGAGCGGCGCAAGGCGCTGACCGGATTCGTGGGGCAGCTCATCGACGCCCGGGAGCTCTTCGAGGCGATGCTCGGAGGCTGGACGGAATCGTCCTACAGCGTCGAGGTCCGGGACGAAACGGAGCCAGGTACCGCGAAGATCCTCTACGCGGAGCCGACGGCGCTGCTCCCGGTGCATGAGCCCTCCGCGGTGACGCGCGCAAGCGCCACCTTGAACGTCGCTGGCAGATCCTGGACGCTCAGCCTCACTCCCCGATCGACCCGCTTCCTCGGTTTGGAGGAGCACATGCCGCTGCTTTTTCTCGTCGCCGGCCTGGCGATCAGCCTCCTCGCGTTCGGCCTCACATGGTCCATGTTGACGAGCCAGGCGCGGGCTCTACGCATGGCCAGCGCCATTACCGACGAGCTGCGCGAAAAGCTCGAGGTCAGCCGCACCATCCTCGACAGGGCGCCCGACGCCCTCATCGCCATCGATCAGGAGAGTCGAATCATCGACTGGAGCTACCAGGCGGAGTCCATGTTCGGCTGGCCGCGATCGGAGGTCCTCGGCCAGCGACTGGACCGCACCTTGATCCCCCACCGACTCCGGGAAGCCCACGACGTGGGCTTGCGGCGTTTCCTGGAGACCGGCGAAGGCCCAATCCTCAACAAGCGCATCGAGATCATCGCCTGTCACCGCGACGGACAGGAGCTGCCCGTCGAGCTGACGGTGACGCCCATGGCGCGGGGCAACAAGTACATTTTCTCTGCCTTCGTCCGGGACGTCAGCTCTCGCAAACTGCTCGATGAGGAGCTCAAACGGTCTCTCCTGGGGGCCCAGGCGGAGAGCCGAGCCAAGTCCGAGTTCCTGGCCACCCTGGGCCAGGCGCTCCGCAAGCCCGTGAGCGGGTTGCTGGGTGCCATCGACAGGCTGCTCGAGTCGGCGATCACTCCGGAGCAGCGCGCTTGCGTCGAGGACGCCAGGTCATCGGCGCACGCGCTCGCCGACGCCGTCAACGATGCCACGGACTTCTCGAAGATCGAGAACCAAAGGGTCGGCCTTGACATTGCCGAGGTCGAAGTGCGGTCGCTCATCGAGCGCGCTGTCGACCTCTTCGCCGAGGCGGCGGCGGCGAAAGGGCTCGAGCTTGTGATCACGATGGGGGCGGACGTTCCCACCGCAGTCAGGGTGGACGTCGGCCGTCTCGAGCAGATCCTTGTGATCCTCCTCGGGAACGCCGTGAAGTCCGGGAGCGCGGGGGAAGTGCGCCTCGCGGCCTCCGTGGTCGAGCAGGCCGATTCCGACCTGGTCCTCCGCATCGCGGTGAGCGCTCTGGAGGGCCCTCTGCGGCCGGAGCGATCTCCGGGGCTCGACCTCGCCATCGCCAAGCGCCTCGCCCACTCGCTCGCCGGCGACTTGGGGATCGAGAAGTCCGCCGGGGCCGTGACCGTCTGGTTCACCGCCCGCCCGGGGAGAGTCGCTCCACCGGTGCCGCAGGCGTCCGACGGAGCGCGGCCCGCCGTGGAGCTCCGAAATGTGCGCGTCCAGGTCGTGGGCCAGGACGAGAGCGACCGGGCCACCCTGAAACAGTACCTCGCCGGCTGGGACATGAAGGTGAGCGAGGCGCGCACGAGCAGCGAAGCCCTCCGGCTCGCCCGCAGCGCGGCCGGGGGCGGGGCGCCCTTCGAGCTATGGATCATCGATGCCTCGGCTGTCGCCGCGGAGGGGGCTGCCCTGGCGAAATCCGTGCGGGCCGACCCGAGCCTCCGCGCCGCGCCGATCGTCCTGCTCGCCCCGGATGATCCTGCGATCGTCGCGAGCCTCCGGGATGGTGGGGACGCTACCGCCATCGTCACCAAGCCGGTGCGGCTCTCCACACTCCATGAGTCGATCTCTCACCTCCTGAGCTCGCGGCGCCGGCCGCCCGGCGCACCGCAACTTCCGTTCCTCACCCGACGCCTCCTCGAGGAGGCGAGAGGCCGTCCGGCTGCAACCGCGAAAGTGCGGAACGACGAGCGAGCTTGAGTGGGCATCGGCGGCTCGCATGGAAGGCTTCAGGTTCATTGCGTGCTGAAGCCCGGGCTGGTAAGCCCCCCCGGACGTCGAACCATTGCGGCGCGCAAGCCTTGACGGTGCCGCCCCGACTCCACCGTTTCCTGCTTGCACCGCGATGCCCTGTTCTCGGGGCCGCGCTGACGGGTACCATGAGTTGCTCCAGCAGCAAGGGTCCCTTGCGTCGGCCCATCGCCTCGAGCGAGACCCGCCGCTGAACTCAACCAGGAGCCCACCTTGAAACATTGCCTGCTCAAGATCCTGATCCTTCCCGTCCTCGCTGCCTGCAATGCACCCGCTCCCACTCGGACGACGGCGCCAGCCGCGCCAGCCGAGCTGTACCCGCTGAGCCCCGAGATGCTCCTCCTCGAGAAGGACACGCTCAGCGAGGAGTACCGGAGGCTGCTGCGGTCCGAGTCGCGGAATGTCAACGTCCTCGACGCCGAGTGGAAGCGCGTGGGCGTTCCCGACGGCCCCGCGGGGTTCGAGACAGCGCACGGCGGGGCCGAGCGAGTGCGCGCCGATCCGGCGCTCGCCGCCGCCCGCGGGCGGCGGCAGCAGATCGCCGAGCGATTCCTCGCCATCCTCCATGAGGAGTACGCTTTTCGCGGCAAGAAGGCGCCCCTCGACGAGGGGGCGCACGCCACGCAGGAGGCCCGGGCGGAGGCGGCCGCCGGCCCGGAGCTGCCCATCGAGCCAATCCTGCCGGCGCCGGGAGCCGATCGGGAGTGGCCGCGCTGGCGCGGGCCGTCGGGCATGGGGCTCTCCCGGGAGCGCGGCCTGCCCGTGCGCTGGAGCGCAACCGAGAACGTGGCGTGGAAGTCGGAGCTGCCGGGCGCGGGAAACTCGTCGCCCGTCATCTGGGGAGAGCGGATCTTCCTGACCACGGCCTTCGATCGGGGCAAACGGCGCTCGCTCGCCTGTGTCAACCGCGCGGACGGCGCGCTCCGCTGGGTGAAGGACGCGCCGGCGGTGGAGCCCGAGGGCCGTGTCATCGACAAGAACGGCCACGCTTCTGCGACGCCGGTTGTGGACGGCGAGCGCGTCGTCGCCTTCTGCGGCAACGGCGGCCTCGTCGCCTTCGATCTCGAGGGGAACGTCCTCTGGCATCACCCCCTGCCGCCGTTCGATGCCATGCACGGCACCGGCGCCTCTCCGCTCATCCACGGCGATCTGGTGATCCTCTTTCAGGAGCAAAGCTCGAAGCCGTCCCTGGGCATCGCGGTCGACAAGCGGACGGGCGAGCGCCGATGGAGCGTGGAGCGGGCGTCAGCCCTCGGCTGGTGCACGCCGCTCGCGCTCCGGGTGGCCGGCAGCGACCTGCTCATCCACGGCGCCTCCAACACCCTGGTCGCGTACGACCCAGCGACCGGAGCCGAGGTCTGGACGTGCCGCGGCCCGACGCGTGAGGTCATCCCCACGATCGTCGCCGGCCACGGGCTCATCTTCTCCGCCTCGGGCCGCAGCGGGCCCATGCTCGCCGTGCGGCCTGCCGGAGCCGGCGACATCTCGGCGACGGGCCTCGCCTGGAGCTCGTCGCGCGGCGCCCCGCACGTGCCGTCGCCCGTCCTCACGGGCGATCTCCTCTACCAGGTCAACGACCTCGGCATCGTGACGTGTTTCCGGGCGCGGACGGGCCAGGTGCTCTTCCAGAAGCGCCTCGGCGGCACGTTCAGCGCCTCGCCGATCGCCGCCGATGGCAAGGTCTACTTCACGAGCGAGCAGGGCGACACCACCGTCGTGCGGGCTGGTCCCGAGTTCGACGTCTTGAGCGTGAACCCGCTCGGCGAGACGACGCTTGCCTCGGCGGCCGTGCTCGGCGGGCAGATCTTCATTCGCACGGCGAAGCACCTCTGGGCTATCGGCGGGCGCGGCGGAGCGGCAGAGGACTCGCGGTGAGCGGCACGACTGTCAGGAGAGTGCAAGAGAGGGCAGACCGGCGGTGTTCCGTGCCAGCCAGCAGCGCAGCTCTCCCCTGCCTGTAGTCGCGCCGGGCTTCGGCGCTCAAGCTCGGCCTCGGGCCTTACGGCAGTGAGCGCTCGAACTCACCGGTGCTGCTGACCGTCGTGGAGAACGAGAGCGAGTTTCAGATGGTGCGCCGCCGGAGCTGGGCGAATGCCGGCGGGAGTACAAGGCGTATACAGGTTCAAATCCTGACCCACCGGGGAAACCCAGTGGCTAACTCTCGCTCCTCCTGTCGTCTCACTGGATTTTGGCCACGAATCAAAGTGAAAATGCCGCTGAATGCTCCCGGGACTACATTTACCAACCATGTTGCGTCTCGAGGAAACCTTGTCAGCGGCCTTGAACAGCAAAACGGCGGCGAATGCTGGTGGAACTACATAACGTTGGGTTCCCGGTTCGAGTCCGGGCGACTCCGCTCCAGGCGGGTCCGTAGCTGAATGGATAGAACAAACGATCGTTTCACCTCCACCTTGTCGCCACCGTTTTTTTGAGAGAGCTACCATGCCCCGCAACGACCTGATCACGATCACCATCGATGGCTCGCAAGGCGAGGGCGGCGGGCAGATCCTACGCTCGGCCTTGGCGCTGTCGCTCGTGACGCGAAAGCCCTTTCGCATCGAGAAGATCCGCGCCGGCCGCGACAAGCCCGGCCTCCTGCGCCAACACTTGACGGCGGTGCAAGCGGCCCAACGCATCGGCCAGGCGCGAGTCCAGGGCGACGCCATCGGCTCGCAAGACCTCTCCTTCGAGCCGGCGACTATTGTCCCGGGCGAGTATGAGCTCTCGGTCGGCACTGCCGGGAGCACGACGCTGGTTCTCCAGACAGTGCTGCCGGCCCTGGCCCTGGCCAGCGGGCCGTCGCGCCTGGTGCTCGAAGGGGGCACGCACAATCCATTTGCGCCGCCATTTGAATTTCTCGATCGCGCCTTCTTGCCAATCTTGCGGCGCATGGGTGTGGAAGCCCACGCCGCGCTCGAGCGCCCGGGCTTTTATCCTGCAGGCGGCGGCCGCATGCAGTTGACTGTAGTGCCTGCACCTCGCCTCGAGCGACTGCACCTCCTGGAGCGGGGCACCATCCGGAGAAAGCTGGCTCGAGCGCTGGTGTCGAGCTTGCCCTTCGCAGTCGCCGAGCGCGAGCTCAAAGCGCTGGCAGCCATGATAACGCTCGAGGCGAGCGAGCAGCGAGCCGAGACCGTCAAGGATCCGGCCGGCCCCGGCAATGTGCTCCTGGTTGAGATCTCGAGCGAGCACTTGACCGAGGTCTTCACGGGTTTCGGGCAGCGCAACGTCACCGCCGAAAACGTGGCGCAGGAGGTTGGCCAGAAAGTACGAAGCTACCTCAAGGCCGGCGTGCCGGTTGGCGAGCACCTCGCTGACCAGCTCCTCTTGCCCTTCGCCTTCGCCGGCGGCGGATCGTTCCGCACCGTCACGCCCACTCGTCATACCCTCACCAACGCCGAGGTGATCCGGAGGTTTCTCGACGTCGAGGTCACGATCACACGCGAAAGCGACGATGTCCATCGCGTCGAGATCCACTCGTAACCTTCAATTTCGACCAAGTCCTCTCATGAAAGCAGCCTGCCATGAAATCTCACGGGCTCAAACAACTTGGAGTTCCCCCCGGAGCCTGCGTGGCGGTCGCCGTCGCCGTCTTCCCGGACTCTCTCCCCGTGAGCGAGGGCAACGGCGACCGGCTGCGCCTCCACGCCGTCCGCACGGCAAACAACGACGGCAGCCAGGCCGCGACCATCACGCCTGAGGAGATCCCGATCCTCGTCGAGCAGGCCAATGTCGTCTTCTGCTCCGCGGGCATCGAGTTCCGGTTCGATCCGGTCAGGGACTTCGAGCGCAGGAATGATACCCTGCTGAATAACCACTTCACCTTGTGGGTCGACCCGGCCGACTACACCGGACCCGACGGGTCCCCGTAGGCCAGAGCATTCCAGGCGACGGCATCGAGGAGTTATACCTCACGGGGGCTGTGATGAGACCTTTTGCAGCCTGCGAAAGGTTCCGGCTGCTCGCGCCAGAGGCGCCCGGCGCCCATCCGGCGCCGAGGAGGGGGTTTGCGGCGAACTGGCGGAGCCGCAAACGGCTCGGAGGGAGCCGGCGCCAGCGAGAGCTGGCGGCTCCCGAGAGCCTGGCCCGGAGGCGCACGCGCAGCGTGCGACCGGAGGGGCCGCGTGTCGCGGCCGTCGTGGGGGAGGGTCCGCCTCCCCCACCAGCAGAAACGCGCAGCAGACTTGAGATGGTCCTCCTCTGCCCATTCGGAATGTCTCACGTGTGGGCGCGCGAGGTATAATCGGAAAGCTCCTCATCGAAGTCATGAAGCCGTGTCGGGCTCGAGGTCGCTCTGGCGGTCCAGGCTGAGCTCGAGAAGCGCTCGGAGGAAGCTGACAAGCTCCGCCATCGTGCCATCGAGCGTGCGCAGTACGAGGTGGATCTCGCACGCCGGCGCTACATGCAGGTGGATCCGGACAACCGGCTGGTGGCCGATTCTCTCGAGGGGAAATGGAACACGCGCCTGCGGGCTCTCCGCGATGCGCGGGACGAGTACGAACGGGCTCGGCAGGCGGATCTCCTTGCGCTCGGCGAGGAGAAGAAGGCGCGGATCCGGGCCCTGGCCTCGTACTGGATCAAACCCTCGAGGCTCTTGCGGTCATCGCGCTCTATCTTGCGCTCGAAGCTCGCCTGGAAGCCAGAGTGCGGCCGCTCGCGCAGGCCCTGGGCTACCTCCTGGGTGATCTTGCAGGCCTGGATCAAAAAGTCGAAGACACGCTCGCGGAAGACCTCCTCCAGGCCGGTGAAGTCGACGTCGTCCATGGCGTAGAAGCTGCCATCGCGAAGAAAAACACCGAGCGAAAGCAGAGCATGCGCGTGGGGATGGTGAAGACGAGCTGGCGGTAAGGAACGCGCGGCAGCACTTCGTCCACCATCCGCTCCGCCCACTCGATGGCGCGGCGCTGGCTCGCAACTCGGGCAGAGGCCTCGAACTTTTCAGGAGAACCCCAACAAAAGCTCCCCCTTCTTTTGGCATTTGGGATTCAGGCAACGGAGCCGCAGAAACCCGAAGCTCAAATCGCCACAGCGGGTGAAAGCCTCGAAGAGCTTCTTGACCCTTGGGTGAAGCGGGCCAAATTCCTTGGCGAAACGCTCATCCCAAAGGCGGAGAAGATCCTCGAGTGCCCTCCGGTCTCGCGCTACGCGCGAGCCTCCGGGCCCGGGCCTCGGGACCGACCAGCCTCTGGCTGGTGCCCGGTCCCTCCGGCCTCTTCGCCGCTCCCTCTTCGGTCGCGTCTCAGCCTCGACGATCTCCTTGAGGGCGTTGGAAGCGGAGCGCGGCCGGTAGCCAGGTGCGCCCTCGGCGGGACAGGCGGGCATGCGGGGGCCTCGGAGAGGCTCAGGCAGCGGTCGCGGCGAGGCTCAGGCAGGAGAGCCAAGAGTAAAGGCTCCGGCCTTGCCGCGGCAACGGCAAAAAAAGCTCGGGTCGTGGAGCGGCTTGCCTGTTCGGGCCCGGGCGTCCAGGGACTGCGCACCTGCTGCCTCGCTGCTGCTCGCGGTGCCGGGTTTCCTCCTTTCCTCCCCGGCGGAAGGCGTGCGCCTCAGCCGCGAAGCACGGCAATGGCCGGGCATGATTTGCGCACCCAAGTATCTGAGGCTCAAGGACGTGCCGCAACCGCCCGCCGAGGGACCTACGGCCTCCACCCCCTCACCTCCCGCACCACCACTCCGTCTTCTTCCCCACTTCCGGCTGCTCCAAGAACGCCTCGATCCGACCCGCGCGGATCAGGCGGTCGCGCAGGCGCGAGAGGTCCGCTGCCGGTCGATTCCTGTGAAACAACGCCGCCACCTCGCTCCTTGTCATGCGGCTCGCTCTGGCCTCGGCGAGAGCGTCGAGGACCTTCTGAGTGTCGGGATGACTCACCTCGTCGCCGAAGATTGATCGCGCCGACTCCACCGAGTAGCGCCAGACCTCGCGCGCCGCGTTGAGATCCTCGACCGCGATCTCGGGCCACAGATCGAACGCCGCCGATCCCAGCGTGATCCGCTGAGGCGATCCCTGCGCCTGCGGCTCGTGGACAAAATCCCGCACCGCTCCGAGCCGCGCCACCAAGTCTTGCTCGACGCGCGGATCGACCGGCGGTGGCCAGGGCGGGCGAGAATCTCTTGGTAACGCTGAGCGATCTGGCTATAGATTCCACCTTCCAGATCGGTGGCGATCACCACTGTTCTCGGCGGCAGAGATCTGTTCAGCCAAACCCCGAAGGCGATGTTCAATACAAAGCCGGCACCGGCGGCGATCATCTGCCACCGAGTGAGGTTCGGCCTGGTTGATGAAGGCGAGGGGTCGTTCATGCTGCTCGGCGATCGAATCGAGAGGGCACGCTAAAATAGTCGAATACGTGACCGCCAGCGTCAACCCGCATTATTCAGGGTGCGTCCGTCCGGCTCTTTTCGGAAACAGGCGCGTGACGGCGAAGCGCAGTCCTCAGTCCGGCCTGTAGGCCGAGCCCCCGCGGCCTCATCGCCTTCATGGCGCTGCCGGCCAGGAATTTCTCCCCGGCCTCGGCGGCGCGGGGGCGACCGCGGCGCACGCCTTGCGCCGTAGAGCGCGATCCCCGTCCTCTCCCGCTCCTCGCGCACCTCCTCGACCGCGAAGCCCTGCTCCGAGAGCGCCGCCTCGAGCTCACGGCGGGACACGATCCACGCGTGCCACTCGAGGACGATCTGGTCCACGCGGCGGAGGGACGAGCCGCTTTCGGCCACTCGGGCAGCGGGCCAGGCGGGGGAGATCTTCCCAAGCTCCCAAGGTGCGCGGCAATGTGGCTTTCGAGGCCTTCGGCCTCGAAAGCCCAGGACACCTGGTGCGGCGGAGCCGCGATGGAGCGGAAGCGTCCCTGCTCGCCGAGGCCCTCTTCTTCACTCAGATCCCTGCCCCGTGGCGAGGGGAGCTTCGCCAGGCCCGAGTCGGCCCCGAAGCCCGCCTGCACCTGCTCCTCGACCTCGTTGCACAGCGCGCCGTTCCAGGGGTCGAGTTCGTGGACCTGCAGCTGGGCCAGGTAGGCCTCGGTCCCCTGCCCGACCCATGAGGGCCCGTTCACGCAACCCCGAACACGGGTCCTCCAACGAATGCCAGACCCGGCTCACTCGCAGGCTTCGTAGAACTCGCAGGTGAGCTGGGCCCCGGGACTGGAATCCGGACCAACCCCGCAGGGAAGGGGCGGAGGACCGGGGTCTACCGGAGCGACTACTGTCCCGAGGAACAGGTATCCGAGGACGTGAATCGCGTCCGAGCAGTCGAGCCTGCCGTCGCCGTTCGCATCGGCGGCCTGAAGGCAAGGTGGCCGCCTGCCATCGGCGAAAAGGTACTCAAGCACGCAGAGACCATCAGACACATCCAAATCTCCATCGGCGTTCGAGTCGCCGCGGTGGAAAGGAGTCGATTGGCACTCGTCTGGGACTCCGTCGTGGTCGCGGTCCTCGCTACGTGGCAGCCGCGTGTCATTGGACAGGAAGAGAATCTCGTCCCCCGCGTAACCGCTGACGAGGAGGTCGTGGCCTCCATCACCGTCGAGGTCACCCGCGACGATTTCCACGCCACTCCGACCGGCCGACCAGGGTGGAGGGGCGTGGAATCGACCGGCACTGTCGTTGAGGAACACCTGCACCGTGGAAACACTCACGTCGACCACGGCAACGTCGCTGCGGCCGTCCCGGTCCATGTCAGCGGCGACGAGGTTCAGTGGGGTGTAGCCAGCAGCCAGGGTACTGCGGGCACGGAACTCCCCATCGCCGTTGTTGAAGAGGACCTCGACGCGGTTGTTCCCGAAACGGATACCATCGCGCGGGATCGCTACAGCGAGGTCGTCATTCCCATCGCCGTCGAAATCGGACGTCGCCACGTCTGTGACCCGTAGAGAATCCAGGTGCCCTGTGAATGAAATCCGGAAAGGGGCGTCGAGGGTGCCGTCGCCGTGGTTGCGGTAAAGCCATATGCTGCCTCCCGTGTCGTCGGCCGTGGCTAAGTCGCTCAGGCCGTCACCGTCGAGATCGAGCGCGGCGAGAGCCATCGGTTCTTGTCCTCCCGGCAAAGAGTTCCATAGCCGGCCGAACTCCGCGTCGCCCAGGTTGAAAAGGATTTGCACTCGTCGCCCCTGCCCGTCCCCAAGCGCCAGGTCGAGGTCCGCGTCCCCATCCAAATCGACCGGCAAGAGCGCTGCGATCCAGCCAGAAGCCTGCAAACGTTCTGGCTTCGCGAAAGTGCCATTCCCCAGATTCCGGACGAAGGAGACGGTGTTCCCTTCCCCCAGGCCCGCGTGAAACGCAAATACGTCGGCAAAGGAATCGCCATCTACGTCGGCGACCGCGAGCCCGAAGGCCTCAACTCCCAGACCGACTCTGAGCAGGCGCTCGAATTGGGACTCTCCATCCTTGCGGATGGCGGTACATGTTTACCCCGTCGCCGCTCAAGGCCGCCACGTCGAGATCTCCCTCACCATCGAGATCGCCCAGGGCGATTCCACGCACCCTGAACCCTGGGATGCTCTGCGCCGCGCGGATCACTCCCGGCGCTTCTGACAGATAGATGCTCGTGTGCTGAGAAGTCCCGACTGCCAGGTCAACATTCCCATCAGCATCCCAATCGCCCGCCGCAATGCGGACCGGATCTCCATCGGTTCGGAGCGACAGGATCTCAGTGAGCTGCTCGGCACGGTCATTCAAGCGGAGAACAACTACGGGAGCGTCTCCTTGTGCGACCGCCAGATCGAGTAGCTCATCACCATCGAAGTCGGCGAGCTCGCCGGAGTGTGCTGTGTGCTTTCGGGCAAGCACCTGAGAGAGACGAAGATCCCCACCTGCTTGGTTCCAGAGGACGGCGATCGCTGGCGGGTTGCCTCCGAGTACGCAGAGATCGGTGGCTTGGTCGCCGTCGAGATCAGCGGCATAGATATGACGGGGTGCTGCAGGGGACGGAAGCAGGACCGGCTGCGCGAAGCTGAACGCTTCGTCCGCCACGTAGAGAGAGATGACCTCGTCGGCGGTTCCCCCCCCCGTCGCCAGGTCCGGTCGTCCATCGCCGTTGAGGTCGGCCACTGCAAGCGCAAAGAGCTCCGAGTGCCCCCCGAGCTTCCCAACGACCTTAAGCCGGCCGCTTCCCCGGTTCTCGATCAAGGAAATCCCGTTCGAAGCGTAGAGGAGGACGGCAATATCGAGATCGCCGTCGCCGTCGAGATCCGCGGGGACGGCCCGCGTGGGGGGGTTCGCAAGAGCCAGCGTCGCGCCGGGCTTGAAGCTCCCGGACTGGTCCTGTAGGACAGGCGTGATCCCACCCTCAGCAGGTGTCCCCGGTGGCGGGCGTCCTGAGATGATGAGATCCGGTTTCAAGTCTCCATCTAGATCGCCGACCGCCACAGCTTCCCCTCCAGCCACCTCCAGGGTCTTCTCCTCGAAGTGCATCCCGAGGTCACGCTGGAGAAAGACCTTGAAACTGCCCACCTGGTACGTCAAACCCACCAGGTCCGAGCGTCCATCCCCGTTGATGTCCGTGGAGAGGAATTCGGACAGGGGCGGGAGAGCCATCGGCCCCTTCATTCGAAAGCTGCGCGCCAGATCCTCGCTGTCGGGGATCCCGTTGCCGTTGCAATCTGCACCGTCCGCTCGTGTAGAGCTACCGCAGAGGATGATGAGAAGAATTGCCGAGATGCCGGGCAGCGCCGTGTATTCAACCAGCCCGGATAGCCCAACGAGTAAGTTCATGATCCTCCCCAGATGACTTGATAGATGGGATGAGAAGGCCAATCCCCACGCAGTGTCGATATAGACCTGCAGAATCTTTACGGGCTCCGAAGGGCCCACAACTCAAGGAGATTGGCCATGCGTCAGTCTACTCAGTCGGGGCTGGAAGGAACACAATCGCTTTGGATCTCGGTGACAAGTACTGCCACTTCTACACGCTGGACGCCAAGGGCGAGCGCGTGAGCGCGGGGCGGGTCCCCTCGGTGCCTGATGGGCGCCGGGCGCCTCTGGCGCGAGCAGCCGCAACCTTTCGCAGGCTTCAAAAGCGTCTCATCACTGGCAGCGTGCGGTATACACAGCTACCAGTGCCTCCCTGGAGCGAAGCACTACCGTCAGACGCCGATCGCTTTCATCCGCTGCTCGATCGCCTCGCGGATGTAGCCGTCCTTCGGATCCTTCGCGGTCGCAAGGAGCTGCAGGTAGAGGTGCTTCGCAAGCTCCTTCTTCCCAGCTGCTTCAAGATTCTCGCCAAGGAGGAACACCGCCTTGAGAGTGCGCGACCGCTCCCAGGGGTCCTCCGCGCCCATACCGCGGAGGATGACGCCAGCCGCTTCGGAGTCACCGATCGCCGCCAACGCCCACGTGGCAGCCATGCGTGCGTCCGCGTCGTTCTTGTCAACTGCGATCTCCTTGAGCATCGGGACGGCCGCGACGTCTCGGAGGTGGCCGAGTGCTTGGACAATCCCCGTGCGACGTCGCCCCTGCGCACGCGGCAGCGCGCTGCGAAGCTCCTCGGCCGCCGGGGCACCGATGGCCTCGAGCGCCATCGCTTGAGCGAGCGCCAGGTTCTCGTCGCCCAGGAGGCGAGCGAGGGCAGGCACGGATTCCTTCCCGCCAGCGATCTGCAGCTCACGGACAAGCATGAGTTGCACTTCGATGCTCAGCCCCTTGGCCAGGAGGGCCTCCCCCACCGCCTCGGCGAACAATCTGCGCATTGCGTCGTTGCCCGGCTTCCCCGCCATGAGGGCGAGGCCATGGAGCACGTACTGCGGGCGGAAGTCCTTGTAGGTCGGATCGCCAGCGTCCTTCACCAGCGACACAAGGGCGAGAATGGAATCTCGCCCTCCGGCCAGGATGGAGGCAAACACCTTGTCTGCCTCTGTGGATTCCGGTCCAGTAAACTTGCTTTCCTTGCCGGACTCGTCGGCATCCGGCATCCGTCCCACAAGCGCGGCAATGTCGTCTGCATTCTGCATGGCTTTCATCCCTTTCCAGGCGTCTCGTATCGATCAGAGGTGCCACGGCGCCCGCATAGCCTGGTAGGCCAGGCGGTTTGCCTGCTCGTCACCAACAATCTGTTCCGTCTGCGGATCGAAACGGATCTTCCGGCCAACTCGAATGGCAATGTTGGCGAGGTGAAAGGCCGTCGCGGTCCGGTGGGTCACCTCGGCATTGCCACCCGAGGGCTTGCGCGACTTGACCGCGTGCGCGAAGCTAATAAGTGGAGCGGGATCGGGGATCGCCTGCAACTTCTTTCGGTCCTCATCCGACAAGTCGTCAGGAGAGATTTCCCTCGGCTCCTTGCGATCGTAGGGCTTCCCCCACTCGCCGGAGTCAAACACCAGAGTGAAGCCGTTCGCATACTTCAGCTCCACCCAACCCCACATCCCGCAGACGTCTGGGTGGGCGGGCGGCGCATTGACGTCCACCTCCACCGGCGCGGTGTCGTCGAGACCCAATCTCCAGGTGAGTGGATCCAGGAAATGCTGGGCCATGTCGGAGAGCCCACCGCCCTCGTAATCCCAGTAGCCGCGGTGGGTGCCTCCACGGCGGTGCGGATGGTACGGCCGAAGCGGAGACGGCCCACAGTACAGGTCCCAGTCGAGGCTACCGGGAACGGGCTGGGGGCGTGCGTTAATGAGCCCACTCCATTCCTTCACCTTGAAGCCACCACGAATAATGAGCACCCCCTTGCAGCTCTTCAGGAGGCCACTCTTCATGATTTTCCGCGTCATCCGAGCCTTCGGGTCATTCGACTCCTCGAAGCGCCCGTAAGTCCCCACCTGCCAGATGCGGCCGAAGCGCCTGGAGGCGTCGGCAACCGCGCGACCCTCGGCAATGAAGCGCGTCATCGGCTTTTCGCACACAACGTCCTTTCCAGCTTCCATCGCGGCGATCGAGATCAACGCATGCCAGTGTGGCGGCGTGGCAATGGCCACCACGTCGATGTCCTTGCGATCGAGCACCCGCCGAAAGTCTGTATAGACCGTTCTGTTGTCCGCTCGGTCGAGCCACTTCACATCGCACGAAGCGAGCCGCACTGGATTGAGGCCCTTGAATCCGATCCCGTACGTGTACTCACCTCGACCTCCACACCCAATGAGCGCGGCGCCCACGCTCTCACTTGGCGGCACCTGTCCCTCGCCCCCCAGCACGTGCCGGGGAACAATGCTGACCGTGGCGGCCCCGAGCAGGGAACCTTTCAAGAATCGCCGCCGGCTCATTCCGGTCTGTTGTCTCATGACATATTCTCCTGGCTCCTCTGCTTACCGTGCCTGCGGTTGAGTCCTTCAAATCGTTGGTCTCGCAACTGTTGGCCTGGAGCTCAACGAACGCTGACCCCAAAGACTAACAAGAGGAATGTACTCGACGGTTGTCCCCAAGTCACGGAGCTAGGGGCGCAATCGAGAAGAATCCACAGCGCGCCGCGCTTTTCCGCGGAACACAGCAGCCTCGGCTGGTCCTGGGGTGCGGGAGGTGACCGTCAAGAATCTTCGGGTTGCAAGACCGGTGCCGGGGAATTCGATCAGGAACCCCCCTTTACCTCTCGAAGGGCCGCGTTTAGTGTCATTCTGGTTGCATTCTGACGACCTCAAGCACTGCCTCTGATCTCCACGGTGAAAATATGCAAAGCCTCGTCGTTCTGTTGCCCGGTATCGCCTGCCTCTTGACGCCAACGGCTCTGGCCACTGCCGAGGATCACCTCGTTCACTCGTGGAAGCGCCTCGCGCTGAGCGACGCCTTCCACGCTGAAGGCGCCAACCTTGGCGACTTGAACCGTGATGGCCAGAATGACGTCGTCGCGGGTCCGTTCTGGTACGAGGGCCCCGGGTTCTCAATACGCCACGAGCTCTATCCGCCGAAGGTCTTCCATCGGAACGGATACTCCGACAATTTCTTCGTCTGGGTGCGCGACTTCAACAAGGACGGGTGGAACGATGTACTTGTCCTCGGGTTTCCCGGAAAGGAAGCCTCGTGGCTCGAGAATCCCAGGGACGTGGCGAGCCACTGGAAAAGACACGTGATCTTCGCAAACGGACTCGACAACGAGTCACCGAGCTACGTCGACATCAACGGCGACGGCCGCGAGGAGCTCGTCTTCAGCTTCCAGGGGCAGCTCGGGTGGGCAGCACCAGGTCCCGACGGAGTCGAGAAACCCTGGCCGTTTCATCCACTCACGCCAAGGGGTGATTACGGACCGTTCACGCACGGCCTGGGCGTCGGCGACGTGAACCAGGACCTCCGGCTCGACTTGATCGAACGCACAGGCTGGTGGGAGCAACCGCCCGAGGGATCCCGGGAGCTCTGGAGAAAGCACTCGTATGACTTCGCGCCGGGCGGCAATGGCGGCGCGCAACTCCACGTGTACGACTTCGACGGCGATGGTCTGAACGACGTCCTTGCCGGCCCTCAGGCGCACGGCTTTGGCCTCAACGTGTTCAAGGGCCGACGCGAGGACGGCCAGGTGACGTTTGAAATTCAGCGTATCCTCGGAGCGTCTGGCGAGGAAAACGATTATGGCGTCGTCTTCTCCGAGATCCACGCCGTCGACCTGGTCGATATGGACGCCGATGGCATCAAGGACATCGTCACTGGCAAACGCTTCTGGTCTCACGGGGCCGCCGAGCGAGATTCACGCGGTCCACGAGTGCTCTACTGGTTCAAGACCCTGCGCGCGCCCCACGGCCTCGATTTTGTACCGTTCCTCATCGACGGCAACTCGGGGGTGGGCGTGCAGGTCATTGCGGGAGACTTGAACGGGGACAAACTGCCCGACGTGGTCGTCTCGAACAAGGCGGGCACGTTCGTGCACTTGCACAAGGCCCACAAGGTCGAACGAACCGAGTGGGAGGCATCTCTCCCGCGACCGTGGCCGGTCGTGGCCGAGACGCGAAGAGCTCGTCTCGCTCAACAAAACAGGGACCCGAAGCAGCCAGGCGATGGCGTTGACGTCTACCCCCACGCAAGTCTCCAGCCGGAGGATGCCGCCAGTGCAATGACGCTCCCACCAGGCTTCAAGGCGACTCTCTTCGCCGGAGAACCCGACGTCCTTCAACCGATTGCCATGGCACTTGATGATCGTGGCCGCCTCTGGATCGCGGAGGCCTATTCGTATCCGGAGCGGCAGAGCGAAGAGAACTGCCGCGACCGCGTTGTAATCCTTGATGACGTGAACAGCGACGGACGCTTCGACACGCGAAAGGTCTTCGCCGAGAAGCTGAACCTAGTGAGCGGACTCGAGGTTGGGTTCGGGGGCGTGTGGGTCGGCGCAGCGCCCCATCTACTGTTCATTCCTGATGCGGACTCGGACGATGTGCCCGACGGTCCGCCACAAGTCCTTCTCGACGGCTGGGGCTACCAGGACACGCACGAAACCCTGAACGCCTTCAACTGGGGCCCCGACGGCTGGCTCTACGGATGCCACGGCGTATTCACGCACTCGAAGGTCGGCAAACCAGGCGATTCCGACGAAAAGCGGCAGCGCATCAACGCAGGAATCTGGCGCTACCACCCAACGAGGCACGCGTTTGAGGTCTTCTGCCACGGAACAAGCAATCCGTGGGGTGTTGATTGGGACGATTGGGGCCAGGCGTTCCTCACGTCCTGCGTAATCCCCCACCTCTACCATGTGATCCAGGGAGCACGGTACGAGCGCCAGGCAGGGCAGCATTTCAACCCCTACACCTACGATGACTTGAAGACCGTTGCGAACCATCGCCACTGGATTGGGCAAACTCCGCACAGCGGTAACAACCGCTCTGACTTGAACGGCGGAGGCCACGCGCATTGCGGCGCGATGATTTATCTCGGCGATTCGTGGCCACAAAACTATCGCAACCAAGTCTTCATGCACAACGTGCACGGTCAACGCGTCAATGTCGACCGCCTCGTCCAGAAGGGTTCGGGCTACGTGGGCTATCACTCACCCGATCTGCTCCTGTCGAACGACCGTTGGTCGCAGATGCTCTCCTTTCGCTACGGTCCCGACGGAAACGTCTACCTGAATGACTGGTATGACAAGCAGGCGTGTCACACAAGGAACCCGGGCGACCACGACCGCTCGAACGGCCGGATCTTCAAGATCACCCACGTTGATTCGAAGCCCGTCAGACTTGACCTGGCAAGACTCTCTGACAGGGAGCTGGCCGAGCTACAGGTTCACCCCAACGATTACTTTGTCCGACACGCGCGTCGATTACTCCAGGAGCGCACTGGCAAGGGTCCGATATCGAGGGAAGCGGCGGCAACTCTCAGGAAAATCGCGCTCGAGAGTGTGGAGGAGACGCGCGGGCTACGAGGCCTCTGGGCACTCCACGCCACGGGCGAGCTGACCGAGGCCGACGTCCTCTCGTCGCTTCGAAACCAGAGCGCGTTCGTCCGCGCCTGGGCCATCCAGCTCTCCATGGAAAGCCGATCGCCCTCACCCGGCCTACTCACAGTCTTCGCGGAGCTGGCCCAAAAGGACCCTTCCTCCGTCGTACGGCTCTACCTCGCCTCGGCCTGTGACCGAATGGAGTGGAAAGACCGCTGGCCGATCCTCGCCGGGCTCATCAACCACCCCGAAGACGCACAGGACCAGAACCTGCCCCTCATGTACTGGTATGCCATGGAACCGCTTCAAGGCGACGATGCCGAGCGGGCGCTCGCACTGGCGGTCCGGTCGAAGTTGCCACCGCTTCCCGCCTTCATGGCGAGGCGAATCGCGGCGAAGGCAACGCCTGAAAGGCTGGCGCTGCTCGTCAAGACACTTGGCGAAATCCAGGACTCCTCCGTAAGGATCGCCTTCGCGAAGGCCTTGAATGTGGCGTTCAAGGGCCAGGGAGGGCTTGCAATGCCAGTCCACTGGGCGCAAGTTCGGGACGCACTCACCCCGGCGGCGGATGAGAGCCTCAAGGCGGAGCTGTCGGCACTGGCAGTGCGGTTCGGCGACCCGGTTGCGGTCGCAAGCCTGCGTGCGGTGCTTTCCGACCCGGAGGCCGACCTCGCGGGGCGTCGAGGTGCTCTCTCGAGCCTCGTGGAAGCCAAGGACAAGGGGCTTTCCGAAGGGCTGCTCGCCATCCTGCGGCGTGGCTCGGCGAAGGATGCGGGTTTTCGAAGCGATGCCATCCGCGCTCTGGCAGCCTGCGCGGACCCGAAGACTCCCAGGCGCTGCTCGACATCTACGCATCGCTCAACGGAGCCGAACGTCGCGATGCGCTCGGTACTCTCACCTCGCGTGCTGATTTCGCGCTTCCTCTGCTCGCCGGAATCACCTCAAGAAAGCTAACAGCCGCCGAGGTCCCGGCCGAGCTGATCCGCCAACTCAAGAACCTGAAGGACGCCGAGGTCGACAAGCAAGTCAGAGAGGTCTGGGGCGCCTCACGCGATACCACCGAGGACAAGAAGAAGCTCATCGATCAGTACAAGCGGCTCCTTCAATCCACGAAGGAGCCCGCCGATCCGACGCTGGGCCGAGCCGTCTTCGCGAAGACCTGCCAGCAATGCCACAGCCTCTTCGGCCTGGGCGGCAAGGTGGGTCCGGAGCTCACGGGCTCAAACCGTGCCGACCTCGATTACATCCTCTCCAATGTGCTCGACCCGAGCGCGGTCATGGCCCGGGAGTACATGCCGAAGGTATTCGTGACAAAGCAGGGCCGCGTCATCACGGCGATCGTGAAGACGGAGGAAAAGAACACCTACACCGTCCTCACCCAGAACGAAACGATCGTGATCCGTCGTGACGACCTCGAGGACGTCCAGGAAAGTGAGCAATCGATGATGCCGGAGAACTTGATCCAGCCACTCAGCGAGGCCGAAGTTCGCGGCCTTGTGGCTTACCTCGCCAGCACAGCACAGACTCCAATCCTCGCCACGCAGGAAAACGCAAAGGACCTCTTTGGCGGCCGCGACCTCACCGGTTGGCATGGAAACATGGATCTGTGGCGCGTTGAAAACGGCGAGCTCATCGGGAAGAGCCCGGGGTTAAAACGAAACGAGCTCCTCAAGAGTGAGATGCTCCTGAGCGACTTCCGTTTGAGCCTGAAGGTCAAACTGACGCCGAATGAAGCGGGCAGCGGGATCCAGATCCGCAGCGAGCCGCTCGAGGAGGGCGAGATACGAGGTTATCAGGCCAGATTCGGAGAGGGCGGGTGGGGAACCCTCCACGAGCCGGGAGGCCGTGGCCTCCTGTGGGACAAGTCATCCGAAGCGCACGTGAAAATTGGCGAATGGAATGACTGCGAGGTCGAAGCGGTGGGCGCCCACGTCCGCACCTGGATCAATGGGCAACCCTGTGTTGACCTCAACGACCCCGCGGGCGCTCGCCAGGGCATCATCGCCGTCCAGATGCGCGCAGGAGGGCCGATGGAGATTCGACTCAAGGACCTGCGGCTCGAGGTGATCGGGCCAGCAACGGAGGGTCGGTAGCATCCCCGGAAGCGCCGACATTCTCGAACTTCGCCACCCGGGGTGAGCGACAATCGCGGGCAAGGTGATCGCCCGGCAAACCTCAGGCGGGAAGCGATGCGACGAACTCGACTGCCGAGGCAAACCTCTGGGCCGGGTTGCGGGAGATCGCCCTGGCGAAGTAATTGACCCATTCAACAGAAAGGTTCAGCGGAAACGTCGGCTGCGGCAGGGGACTATTCAACGCAGGATCTTCAGTGGCGAAAGACTGCGAAGTCTTCGTTTCCGGCAGCTCCTGCACCGGGATCTCGCCACCCATCATCTCGAGCAGGATCAACCCGAGGGAGTAGAGGTCCGAGCGCGCATCGGGCTCGGCGCCGCCCATCTGCTCGGGTGAAATGTAATCACTCGATCGGTCCCGCTCGCCTGCAACTGCAAAGCGGTCGAAGAGGCTGGAAAGTTGCTTCAAGTTCGAGAGCCCAAATGGCGCCACAAGGAGCCTCTCTGGACCCCGAGCCCCCTCGGCGACGCGGATCGTCTCCGGGCTCAATCCACCAGAGACGATCCCACGCTCGTGCAGAACTTTCAAGGCGTCAGCCGCACCGTGGATCAACGCAACCGCCACGGTGCGGGATAGCCCACCTTTGCGCCCAAGAAGAGTGCGAAGCGAGACAGAATCCACAAGCTCGGTGACCACGTAAACGCACTCATCGTTGTAGCCGAGGTCAATCACGGCGATCAGGTTTGGGTGGCGAACGCCCATCGTCCTGGACTCCTTGCGGAAGGCATCGAGGAGGCAGTCCCGGACGACGCCGCGGCCAGTTCGCCACAGACGCAGCGCGACGCTGGCTCCAGTGCGGAGGTGCGTGGCGCGGTAAACATCACTGCCAAAGCGGCCCGGCGCGACCCATTCATGGATCTCGTAGGTCTCATCGAGAACGAGCCCGACCCAGTTGGAGGCATGGACTCGAATCGTGCGCGTGCCTCCTCCCGGCGCTCCATCGACGCGGACCGTTGGCAGGCCAACGAGAGCCCTTGCGAGCTCTCCAGCATCGGCGTAACGGCCTTCGGGTTTCTTGTGAAGACAACGAGCCACCAGATCCTCGAGCTCCTCGGAGACCTCGGGTCGAAACGACGACAAGGCCGGTGCTGGCATACTCGAGTGGACGCGGATGAGCTCCAGCGGATTTCGGCCCGTGAACGGCACCTTGCCCGCAAGCGCCTCGAACAGGATCACGCCGAGTGAATAGATATCGGCGCCCGTGGTCACGGCATGGCCCGCGGTCAGCTCCGGAGCCATGTAGAGCAACGTGCCCAGGAATTCGCCCGTGGAGGTTAGTCGCTCCCCCGGCCGATCCAGGATCTTCGCGATCCCGAAATCAAGCACCTTGACTTGTGAACGCTCCTTGTCGATTCGGTGAAGGTAGATGTTCGATGGCTTCAAATCGCGGTGCACTATGCCCTTCGCGTGGGCCAGTGCGAGGACCTCACACACCTCTCGAATGAGCTCAACGACCCGCTCGGGCTGGCCAAACTTGCCGGCCCGGCGAAGCTCGTCCAGGGTCGAGCCATACAACCGCTCCATGGCGATATAACTGAGCCCTTCCGGATCGCGTTGAAACTCCAGGACCTTCACCACGCCGGGGTGATCCAGCGATGCGGCCGCCTCGGCCTCCACCTCGAATCGCTTCTGCGCGGCGCTACTTACAAGACCATGACCGGAAAGCTCAGACTTCAGGAGCTTGATCGCCACGGGCTGAGCGTCTTCAATCCTTGAAGCTTCGAAGACCTTGCCCATCCCGCCTTCCCCAAGCAGGTTTCCGAGACAGTACCGTCCGCTCAGCACACGACCGGTTTCACTCACCGCTCGCCCCTCGTAGACGAGCACATCACTATCGGCGGGGCAAACAAGCCTCTGGTCCTCAAACCGGCTGCTGCAAGTGAAGCATCGGCGCATAAATTTCAGCATAACACACAATGAGCCATGGATGGGCAGCGCCCCTTGGGATACCATGATTCTAACCGCCATGGGTTCGATAACGCCGCCACCAAGGAGCGAGGAGTCGATTCGCTGGTTCTCTTCGTAGAATTGGGTCCTCTCCCTGGGGCCCGGAACCGTGCAACCGCAACTCTCTTTGGATACAGATCATGCCCCTATCTGCAGTCAAGGACTCCCTCAAAGCACGCTGGGACCGCCTCCCCGAAGAGGCGCGCCACGAGATCAATACCTACGAAACTGAGCTGGACCGCTTTATCGCGGGGCAGGTCATTGACAAGGTGTTCATGGAATTCCGGCTGCGCTTTGGCACCTATGGCCAGCGTCAACCCGGGATTCAGATGCTCCGCATCAAGATCCCACTGGGGATGCTCAACAGCGAGCAGTGCGAGGTCCTTGCCGACTGCGCGGAAGAGTATTCGGACTCGATCTGCCACGTCACGACTCGGCAGGACATCCAGCTCCACTTCGTGGAACTACTCGACACACCCAATCTCTTCCGCAGGCTGGCGGAGGTGGGCATAACGACCCGGGAGGCCTGCGGCAACACGGTCCGGAACGTTACCGCTTGCCCCTACTCGGGCGTCTGCGCCGACGAACCCTTCGACGTCTCTCCCTACGCCAAGGCCATGGCCTATTTTCTCCTCCGCCACCCCGATGCGCAAAACTTTGGGAGGAAATTCAAGATCGCCTTTTCGGGCTGTGCGCAGCACCAGTGCGGCCTCGCCCGCATGCACGACATCGGGTGCGTGGCCCGGACACGTGTCGTTCATGGGAAGACGGAGCGTGGCTTTGAGTTTTTCGTGGGCGGCGGCCTGGGCGCAGTACCCCACCAGGCCCGGATCCTCAGTGACTTTGTGCCCGTCGACGAGCTGCTGCCGCTCGCACAGGCCATAGCCCGGGTCTTCGCAGCCCGAGGTGAGAAGAAATCTCGAGCCCGCGCCCGAATGAAATTCCTCGTAGATGCCATGGGCATCGACGACTTCAAGAAGGCCGTCCTGGAGGAGCGTTCAAGGCTCCCGCACGATCCACGGTGGACAGGCTACGTGAGTGAAGCGGAAAGGTTTGCTGAGAAGCCGCTCAAACCAGGGAAGGAGATCGACTGGTCAAAGCAGCCGCCCATCGAAGGGAAGAAGTGGTCCGAGTTTCTCGCCTGGTATGCTGCAAGCGTGCGACCCCAGAGCCAGAAGGGCTACTCGGTCGTGACGGTTTTCCTTCCGCTTGGCGACATCACTTCCGACCAGTTTCGAGGCCTGGCACAGATTTCCCGAAAGTACGTCAACGGCACGATTCGGACCACCGTCCCGCAAAACTTGATCCTTCGCTGGGTCTCAAACTCGGATTTGCCGGAACTGCACGGCGACCTGAAAAAGCTCCAGCTGGCGCTGCCGTTCGCCGACACCATCGCCGACATGACAGCGTGCCCTGGAACCGACTCCTGCAAGCTTGGCATCGCCTCGTCGCGAGGTCTTGCGGGCATTCTCCATCGAGAGTTTCTGGACGACCTCACGAAGGGAAACAACAGCAGTGCTCCGGGCGCAACACCCCGAAATGATGTGATCATCAAGATGTCGGGTTGCTTCAACAGTTGCGGACAACACCACGTCGCCAACATCGGGTTCTTCGGATCCTCGAAACGGGTCGGCCAGCGCGTTGCACCCGTCTTTCAAGTCATATTGGGCGGCACGACGGAGAACAACGCAAACTCCTATGGCCTCATGGCGGCGAAAGTGGCCGCACAAAAGGCCCCGGACGTCGTCCGCAAGCTGACGAAGCTCTATGACACCGAGAAGAAGGTCGACGAGAGCTTCAACGCCTGCATGGCTCGCCTTGGAAAGGCAAGGATTCACGAGGAGTTGGCTGAGTTTGGCGAGATCGGCAACGAAGAGCAGTTTTTCCACGACAACCGCCAACCCTGGGATTACGTAAAGCACGTGGAAGCTGGCGAGTGCGCCGGCGAGGTGGTAACCCAGGCAGAGTTCTTGCTCGACTCGGCCGAGCGCATGGTATTCGAGGCGACGCTTGCCCTCGAGGCCGGAAATGCGGCCGAGGCAGCCCAGCTCTCTTACAAGGCCATGACCTCGGCGGCGGATGGCCTCCTTTCAACCCAGGGCCTACTTCTCTCGGACAAGTACAATACTGTGGCGGAGTTCAAGACTCGGTTCCTTGAAGTTGGAAGGTTCTTCCTCGGAGTCGGAGAGTACTTCATCAAGGCCTCGCTCCATGATTTGCCTTCACTCCCCCTGGAGAAGTGTAGGCAACTCCTCGAGGAAGCCAACCTCTTTGTCGAGGAAGCCCACGTCGTCTACGGCCGCATGGCCGGATCTGCCACCAAGTAATCGCAAACTCAAGCCAAAGAAACGGTAGCGCCAGTTGACCGAGCCACTGACGAGCCCCATGGGCCTTGAAAAAATCAACGTCAAGTTATTCGCGGATGCCCCAAGCGACTTCGACTACGACGTGCTCCTCGCCATTTTCGGGAGGTGGAGACTTGAGCCTGGCGAGGAAATCATGGACCTCGCCGACTACGCCCACGTCGACCATGGCCCCAATTGCCTGCTGGTTAGCCATCGCTGGCACTTCGGGATAGATCTTGCGCAGGGCAAGCCGAGCTTCATGCTCTCGGTTCGCAAGGGTCTTTCCGGCTCTCCAGCCGAAAGGATCTCCCAGGCGTTGCGGCTCCTTGTGGAGAAGACAAGGCGCCTCTTGAGCGAGCCCGATTGCCCCGGGACACTCAAGCCCAGGTGCGGCGAGATCGAGATCGTGCTCAACGATCGCCTGGCGGCCCCCAATACCCAGGAGACTGGACTGCAGTGGCGACCCGGCCTCGATCAAGTGCTCTCAAGGCTATACCGCTCAGGAGATCTGGAGGTTTTGGCCGAACAGGACCGCTCCCGGAGGCCAGGCTGGACCGTTCGATCCAGAGCTGGCGCCTCGTTGAGTCTTGAGGAGCTCTGGCAGCGACTCCAGTAGACTCGCTACAGCAACGACAGATGATGTTCGAGGTGTTTGATGTAATCCTCGGTGAGGAAGCGGAGGGTGACAGCCTCCCGGCCTCCAATCCGACAGGGAGTCTTGAGTCGATCGGCCAGGAGTTGCTCGATCACGCACGCCATGTGGAGGCTGATGGAACGCCACAGGTCGATGAGAAGATCCCAGTCAGCGTTCAAATAGTCCTGCACTCGTACCCAGGCATCCTGGTCATGGCCAGGAAACTCGAGACCACCAGTGCCGACTTGAGCCCTCACAAGACACTGGTGGGTGTTCAGGGCTGAATCGCACAAGTGGCCCAGGATCTGTTTCTTCGTCCACTTGCCCAAAGCTCCAGGCTGACTGACGTCGGGCTCGCGCCTGTCTCGTAACATGGCCCCGCGGATGCGAACCAACAGACGCAAATTTTCGGCAGCTGTTTTCATCGATGTCAACTCAGAGAAAGCACGTGGGACCGTGCCCCCGATAACCATTGAGCGCCTCCCCCGGGGAATTGGAACTGGCCACCTGCAACACCCAAAGCCCCAGAAAGGTCACCCGCTCGAGAGGGCATCGGGCCAGAAGCCCGGCCTCTGTCCCAACATGATGAATCACGCCTTAGGGCATACTGCATCAACTTCAACCGCACCATGCTGGCTGCTCCTGAAAAAAGAACACGGCTGGCCACATTCAAGAAGACCTCAGAGTAGGTGGTTTATTCGAGTTCTGACACGGGTCAAACCAGAATTCCCCCCCCACGGCATCTCGTTCGGGAACAGAAGAGGGCCAGATGCAGCTTGAATCTTGGAAGGTCCCGTGTTAACGAAGAGGACCTTTTTTGATTACGAAAATCCACTGGAAGCAGGCTGAAGGTCATGACCCGCAGAAGCAGAAACTACAAGTTCGCCTGGAAGAGCAAGAAGGCCAACCACGGACGCAAGGGCGCTCGTGGAAAGAGCAAGAAATGGGGCAAGAAGAACTGAGCCGGCATTGCCGCCCCGCGGATTAATCCTGCCAGACGAGGCGGCACAGCAAGTTCGTGAAGGCTTCCCCATCGTGGAGCTGAGTCTGGTTCCCGGGGCTGGATCTGCGGCTGAGCCAGGTCGGCCGCTTCATCTCCTCGACAGCCACGGTGGCTTGCTCGCAAGCGGCATCGCAGACCCGGAGAACGAGGTCATCCGGGTCCTCTCCAGGGACGCGGTTGATTCGTTTGACCTTGCTTTTTTCCGCCGCCAAGTGATTCGGGCGATGGAGCTTCGTAAAGCCCTGGGGCTCGTGGATGGCCGATCGGCCTATAGACTGCTCAACGCCGAGGGCGATTACCTCTCCGGCTTCGTCGCCGATGTCTATGGGCAGTTCGTCGTCCTCTATGTTTACTCGAAGGGCCTGATCCAGCTGGGTCGAATCGTTGCGCAGGCCATCGCTGAGGTGGCGGCACCCAGGGGGATTATCCTCAAGGTCCGACCCAGGGGCGGGCCCGCACCCGGCAAACCCAGGCAAGAGATTCTTGGCGAAGAGCCTCCGGAGAAACTCGTCGTGGAGGAGAACGGCGTTCCGTTGGAAATCCACCTCCTCGGCGGACTCAACGTTGGCCTCTTCACGGACATGCGGGAGCACCGACTCGGGCTCGGACGGTTCGTGAAAGATCGACGGGTGCTCAACACCTTCGCCTACACTGGCGCCATCTCGGTGGCAGCGGCGCGGGGCGGAGCGGCGCAGGTCACAAGCGTCGATTTGTCTTCGGGGGTTCTCAAGTGGGCAAGGGAGAACTTCCGGCTTTCAGGGCTCGATCCCGAGGATGCGCGCTATCGTTTTGAGACGAATGACGTGATCCGGTTTCTGAAGGACGAGCGCACCCGTGGTGTTACGTATGACACGATCGTGCTGGATCCCCCCACCTACTCTGCCGCACGGGCCGCTGGATGGTCTATGAAGAACGACTATCCCGACCTCATCGCTCTGGCGGCTGCGCTCTTGCCTCGCGAAAAAACTGGCTTTCTCTGGGTCTCGGCCAACGTGCACCGCTCGAGAGCACTCTTGCGGCACATTGAGGAGGGCTTCGCCAGGTCCCAAAGGGAGGTGAGGCTCCTCCAACTCGGTGGCTTGCCACCCGACTACCCCACCCTCCTGGAATATCCGGAAGGCCGCTACCTGGAAGTGTGCTACCTGGAAGTACGGTAGACTGCTTGCTCAAGGATGACCTACTCCCCCTTGATGTCCGTTGCTTTTCGTAGTGCAATTGCAGCCTGTTACTCAACCTGAAAGGATCTTCCATGGCCATTGCCCTCTGCGCTTCGTGTAAATCCCGCGTGGAAGAAGGCGCCGTCCGCTGCGTCAACTGCAACGCCGACCTCGCCCTGCCCGGTACGTTTACCCAGGTGCTCGGGTGGGTTATCGTCGCGATCTCCACGATCCCCTTTGCCGTCAGTGAGGTCACCACTGCCGAGCGCGACTGGACACCCCTTGTTCTGGGCGGACTCATTGCCGCATTCGGTTTTGTCATGGTGTTGTCGGGGCGAGCCAGGAACAAGGCGGCGACGAACCCTGTGATCATCGAAGCCAGCCCGACCACATCCCAGTCCCAGTGAACAAATCCCCGCGGTTGCGTTGCGAGCACCGATGGATCGGATAGAGGGAACAAAGGACAACAACGAGCTCGATGAGGTCGCGAAGTGGCCCCGAGGAACTGTGGCGTGGCCTCGCGTACTGCCGGAGCCAGGATGGGCCTACCCAAATAGGCTCTTATTCCGATTCCCCCCGGCGCAGCTCGTCAGCGAAGACTCTCTTGAGCCACAGGGGAATCACTCGCAACTTCCATCGCGGACCGAGGATCCGATCGTTCAGCTCATCGCGCTCCGCGAACGCCGTCCAGCCCGCCGAAGTGAATTCGCGACCAGGGTTCCAGGCGGTGCAACCAATAGGCTTCGCCCTGTCATGCACGAGACACCGAGTGCCCTCCAGAAGAGGGCAGTCAAAATTCTGCCGACGAGTGCTTTCCTCAACCTTTCCGAGCTCACGACGCAGCCTCTCCACCACGTCAGGCAGCTTCGCTCGCAGCGCGGGATCACTCCGGAACGCTCGGGCGATCGCCTCTGCTTCCAGCGGCGAAATGCGCATCTGATTGAGCCTCCGAGTACAACAGAGGTGGGCCGGCTGCCCCCTGTGGTACCTGGGGTCACTGACAAGGCAGGCCAGCTCCTCAAGGAGTGGACCGCGGATACCGTCAAGCTGCCGGATCGCGGAGTCCAACTCCTTTTTCGAGATAGCGCCCCTTCTTGGATAAAAAGGTCTGTTCGCCATGGCTCCAGATTCTAATCGCAGCCGGCGGTGGAGCGACATCATCGAGCGAGCTGCCAGGCTCCGAGCTTGCCTCTTCGGATCCTTCGGGGCAGAGCCTGTGACCAACGCCTACCGGCTCTTGAACGACTCGGGCGACGGCGCCGAGGGGTTCACAGTAGACGCCTACGCCGGTTTCCTCGTCGTGCAGGTACTCGACAGCATGGCGCTCCAGTCCGCGCCAGCCCTCGTGGAGGCTCTCGAGAAAATCCTCCAGCCCCGCGGGATCGTGCAAAAACTCAGGTACCAACAAACGGAGAGAGGCCGGGTGCCCGGCCAGATTGTCCAGGGCGAGTCGCCTCCTTGCGCCCTCGGAGTGCTGGAAAACTCGGTGCCCCTTGAAGTCGAGCTTCTGGAGGGTCTTCACACCGGCCTCTTCACCGACATGCGAGAAGAGCATGCTCGCATGCGACAGCTCGCGGTCGGCCGGAGGGTGCTCAACACATTTGCGTACACGGGGGCCTTCTCGGTGGCTGCTGCGCTCGGAGGCGCGACTTCGGTAACGAGCGTCGACGTCATCGCCCGACCCCTCGATCGAGCAAAGCGCAACTTCGAGCTCTCGGGCGTTGAGACAACGGCACATCACTTCGTTCGGATGGAGGTGATCGAGTACTTGCAGTTGGCCAAACGCCGCGGCTGGACCTTTCAAGCCATCGTTCTCGACCCTCCGACCTTCGCCACCTTCAAGTCGGGCCACTGGTCCGCAAGAACGGGGTACAAGCAATTGCTCCAGCTCGCACTCGGCGTGCTCGATCCTGAAGGTCTGTTGTGGGCCGCCGCCAACACCGAAAGCATGCCCCCGGAGCGCTTCGAGCAGCTCATCGGCCATGCGCTCCGGGAGGCGCGGCGCAACGCTCGGGTAATCGCCCTGGGCGGCCTCCCTCCCGACTACCCGACACCGATCGATAATCCCCAGGCACGTTACTTGAAGGTCCACCTGCTACAGGCCTGATTGCAGGAATATTCCTGCTGTTTGCCCCGTTTTCCGGCCTGGCCTATACTTTGTCGTGACTCAAGACAGAGTCGTGCCCGGCCAGGAAGCCTGGCCGGGCCCGGTCGAAGTGTGGTCAAGGACCACCGGTCGTTCTTGTTACTCCGCGAGCAGGCATTTCTTGAGCCCAGTAATTTTCCCTCCGTTCCCATGCGCGTAACTCAGACAAGCCTGAAGGCGCTCAGCTCCGGGTGGGCGAGGTTTCTTCTTTGGTACGAAGGCCACAAGGTCCTCACGCTGAGCATGCTCAACGCGCTGACGCTCTTCGTCTTTGCCTCTCTCGTTTTCATTGTCTGGGCGACCCAGCCGCGCGAGTCTCAGGCGCTCGAGAATGCAAGATCCAGTAAGTCCCCGGTGGTCGAATCGCGCAGGGCGCCACCCACACTCGCCGAGAAGACTCGACCCGGGGTCGATCCCGTGGCCGCCACTGCCTCATCCGCCGCAGCAGAAGACCCACAAGCCTCACAACGAATCGGGGTAAGAGAATATCAGGTCGAGGTGCGTCGGGCCCGGAGATTCTTCGCGCAGGCGGAGGCCCCACCCGTGACCGGAACGAGGAACGTTACCGAGCCAGAAGATGAAGAGAGTGAGCGAGGGGACGAGCCCGAGTCGCTCGCCCCACGCGACTGAGTATCGCCCACCGCAAGTTAGTGCCTGAAAGTACAGCCCTTGCGCGGTACTTACCACGGGTGTGAGGGGGGAACGTGGCCCCCTCAAATGTACCGGACGCCTCCAGCGCAGATAGTGACGTTTCGTTGATCAGGACGTCCTGATCATGGCCGCGAGGTGTATATACCGCACGCGGGCAGTGATGTGACCTTTTGCAGCCTGCGAAAGGTTGCGGCTGCTCGCGCCAGAGGCGCCCGGCGCCCAT
>SXGR01638213.1_pt1 | contig 33882 bp, 40 predicted proteins | sample 3174711 | NCBI WGS metagenome assembly SXGR01 (sample SAMN11356860, study PRJNA531348) | freshwater metagenome | isolation source: freshwater sample F1-60 | place: China: Fuxian Lake, Yuxi | collected 2017-12-25 | reverse complement strand
CGGCTGTTAACCGCTAGGTTCCTGGTTCGAGTCCAGGTCGGGGAGCTTTTGGTGTCCGGTTCGAGTTTCCGGGACCAACGGGTTGACAGAGAACGCCGAGAGTTCATACTCTCGGCGTTTCGCGTTTACGGCCTTTCCCGCAACGCTTTCCGATCACCCCGCCCGTAGCGCCGAAACTCTCCGTTTCGACGGAGACGAATCGGGGTCCGAGAGGAACCTTGACTGTTCCCCTCGGACCCCGAAACTCTCCCGCCAAAACTCTCAGAGTCTCTGGTTACCACCCCTCTCAAAGTTACCAACCCGTTTCCTCTCGGACCCCGATGCGTCATCTCGAACTCGGACCGCAAAGGCCTATGGGTAGTGCGTCTCGTTCCCCTCCCGCCAGACAGCCGGCCGGCCGCGCCGCGTAGGTCGCTGTGGGCACCTCCCCGTGGAGATGGCCCGCCATGCGACCCGATTTCGACCCGTCCTTGATGACCCCCGACGAGCGCCGCCGCGCGGTCGCGGCGCTCCTGGCCGCCGGCCTGCGGCGGCTCCGCGACCGCGCCGCGCTCGCGTCCGGTCCCGTCCCGGAAATCTCGTCCGACACAGCGGAAAAGCCCCTTGAAGCTGCTCCCGAGAACCCGCTCAGTGGACACGTCGGTTGACGGTTTCCGAGACCACGAGACAACGGAGCGGACACATGGAGATGAACGTCGGACGGGAGGTCGCCGCCTTGCAGCGGATGACCGTGAAGCAACTGCGGCAGAAGTACGCCGAGGTCTTCGGCGAAGACACGAACGGCCACAACAAGGCCTGGCTGGTCAAGCGGATCGCCTGGCGGATGCAGGCGCGGGCCGAGGGCGGACTGTCGGATCGCGCCCGGCTGCGGGCCACGGCACTGGCCGACGACGCGGACATCCGGATGAACCCGCCGCCGATGAAGGCGGCCCCGACGGTGGAGGACGACGCGCCGGTGCGGGTGTTGAAGTTCCAGGCCGACGACCGACTGCCGCCGCCGGGCACCGTCCTCACCCGGAAGTACAAGGGCGAGGTACTGCACGTGAAGGTGCGGCCCGACGGGTTCGAGTACGAGGGCGTGGTCTACACCTCGCTCAGCGCGGTGGCGAAGCAGATCACCGGCTCACACTGCAACGGCTACCTGTTCTTCCGCCTGGATCGCAAAGGGGGTGAGGCATGAGACGCAACGGCAGCAACGGAACCAAGGGCACGCCAGCGACGCTCTCACTCGTCCGGTGCGCGGTCTACACGCGGAAGTCCACCGAGGAGGGGCTGGAGCAGGAGTTCAACTCGCTCGACGCCCAGCGCGAGTCGGGCGAGTTGTTCGTCCGCAGTCAGGCCGGCGAGGGGTGGACGTTCCTGGCCGACCGCTACGACGACGGCGGATTCACGGGCGGGAACATGGAGCGGCCGGCGCTCCGGCGGCTGATGGCCGACATCGAGGCGGGCAAGGTCGATGCGGTCGTGGTCTACAAGGTTGATCGGCTCTCCCGCAGCCTCCTCGACTTCGCCCAGATGATGCAGACGTTCGAGAAGTACAAGGTGTCGTTCGTCTCGGTCACGCAGCAGTTCAACACGGCGACCAGCATGGGCCGGCTGGTGCTGAACGTGCTGCTCTCCTTCGCCCAGTTCGAGCGCGAGATCATCTCGGAGCGGACGCGGGACAAGATCGCCGCCACGCGCCGCAAGGGGAAGTGGGCGGGCGGGTGGCCGATCCTCGGCTACGATGTGGACCCGAAGGGGTTCAAGCTGAACGTCAACGCAACCGAGGCCGAGCGGGTGCGGGCGATCTTCAACCTCTACCTCGAACACGAGTCGCTCTTGCCGGTGGTGACGGAACTGGAGCAGCGCGGGTGGAAGAACAAGGAATGGGCGACGCGGAAGGGGCCGACGAAGGGCGGCAAGGGGTTCACCCGGACGAACCTGTACAAGCTGCTGACCAACGTCGCTTACACCGGCAAAGTGCGCTACAAGGACGAGGTCCACGACGGCGAACACCCGGCCGTCGTCGATCCGGTGGTGTGGCAGCGGGTGCAGGCGATGCTCGAACGCAACGGCCGTACCGGCGGCGCGCCCGTCCGCAACAAGTTCGGGGCGCTCTTGAAGGGCATCATCCGATGCGTCCCCTGCGAGTGTGCGATGACGCCGTCGCACTCCACCCGCGACGGGACCAAGCGCTACCGCTACTACGTCTGCTCGTCGGCCCAGAAGCGGGGCTGGCACACCTGCCCGTCGAAGTCGATCCCCGCCGCCCAGATCGAAGACCTCGTCGTCAAGCAGATCAAGACCATCGGCCAGGACTCGAAGGTGCTGCACGAAGTCCTCACCGAGGCCCGCCGTCAGGACGAGGAGCGGGCCGCCGAACTCGGGGCCGAACAGCACGGGCTGGAGAAAGACCTCCGCGCCTGGCACACCGAGATGCGGTCGTTGTCGGGCCAGATCAAGCCGGGCGACGACAACGGGTCGCTCATCGCCCGCCTCGCCGACATTCAGGAACGCATCGGGACCGTCGAGGACCGGGTGCGAAAGGTCCGCGAGCAGATCAACGCCGTCCACACCCAACTGCTGGAAGAGGACGAGGCCGCCCTGGCGATGTCGGTCTTCGACCCGGTGTGGGGGTCGCTAACGCCGCACGAACAGGCGCGGGTGGTGCATCTTTTGGTCGAACAGGTGGACTACGACGGGTCGAAGGGGAAGGTGGCCATCGCCTTCCGGCCCGCCGGCATCAAGACGCTGGCCCGCGAGCTGGCGGACACACTCGAGGAGCAACGAGCATGAAGTCGCCGCTGACCATCGAGTGCGAGGTCCACTTCGACCGCCAGGGGCGGGGCAGCCGCAAGGTGCTGGAGACCGGCCCGAGGCCGTTCCGCCCGGCCGAACCGGGTCGGGTGCCCCGCGTCGCCCGGCTGATGGCCCTGGCGATCCGGTGCGAGGAATTGCTGCGGGACGGGGCGGTCGAGAGCTATTCGGAGATTGGCCGGCTCGGGCACGTCACCCGCGCCCGCGTGAGCCAGATCATGAACCTGCTCAACCTGGCCCCGGACATTCAGGAGGCGATCCTGCACCTGCCGCGAACGGAGACCGGCCGAGCGCCGATCATCCTGGCGCAGCTGCGGCCGATCGCCTCGACGCTCGACTGGCGGAAACAGCGTGTGATGTGGAACGAACTACTGGCACAATCGGGAAAATCATCATGATGCAAGGATTCGGTGTTCAAGAAACGACCTGGAGATAGTTGCCAATCCGCAATTATAGTGTACATTAGTACAAGTCGTCCCGTCGGTCGGGCAAGTCCGTCATTTGGTCGCGGGGCCGACACGGCCCGAATTGAGCGACCCGCCAGAACCACAGGAGAGGCGATCATGGCCACCTTTCGGCTACCACATTTCTCGTCCCCGGAAACCATCAAAGCCATCGACCGGCGGCGACTGGTCGCGTTCCTCGACCCGCACCGGCCGTTCTTCCGCACCCGCGGGGTCGATCTGCCAACCCTCGGCTCGGACGCGGAGCCGGACTACGACGCGCTGGTCCGGGTGTTCATGTCCCCGGACGAGGGCACGCCCAAGGAACTGATCGATGCCCTGTACTACGTCGATAGCATGTCCACGGCGAAGGGGATGGAGGATCTGATCGAAGCGGCGCGGGAGGCCCGGCTGTCCCTCGACGCGGCCGACGAGGTGACCCCGGCGGATCTGGCCGTTCAGGTTTGGCTCCGCGACCCCGACCTGCTGGAACGCAAGCACGCCGAACAATACCTGTTGAACCCGAAGTCGTTCGAGCACTACCTGACGGACGACCCGGACGCCGGCGCGTTCACGCCGCCCGCAGCTGACACCCACCGGCGACTCGAAGAAACCCTGAACGACTGGTTCGAGCAGCGGAAGCGGGGGCGGACGGCCCGCGTGTTCATCTTCCCGCGCGACGACGCCGTCTGGTTCATGGTCCGGCACGGCGAGCCGTACAAGCGGGAGGAAAGCGTGGTGGGCGTGGAGCCGTCGAGCGTCGCCTACCGGCCGCTCAAGTACGACGTGGTGGTGTACACGCCCGCGCTCCGCGAACTCCGCATCAACGCGCAGTTGAAGGGGGAACGGCAACTCTACCGTACCGAGTTCGGCCGACACTTCTTCGGCGGCCAGAACTACTTCAACGACGGGGCCAAGTACACCCTCGAGCCGTTGCGCGCCGCCGGCGAGAGCAGCCTGGCCTGTACCGACTTAAGCGGGATGGAATGGGTCCGGTTGAAGGAGTTACATTACAACTGGGGCGGGGCGCACGGGGAGTACGAGATCGCCAAGGCCAACGACCTGTTCGCCGCGATGAAGGACCGGGGCGGCCGGCGCATCCCGCAGACGCCGGCGCTGGCCAGGGCGGTCTTCCTGATCAAGTTCGTCGGTGCGAAGCGGGCGCGGACGGTGTCGATCAAGCCGCCGAACACGGCGCTGTACGCGCGGGACGGGGACAGCGACCAGGTGGAAGAGTGGCTCAAGAAACGGGGGTTCCTCAATGTCTACGCTGACGCCGACGATCCGGCCCTTGACCCGCTTCTGGCTAGCGCTTGAGCGGGTGCCCGGCCAGGCCGCCGTGGCTCCACAGTGGCGACACCTGATCCGGTCCGATTTCGACCTCGTCTTTCGGCTGATGTCCCCGGACACCCGCCTGGCCACGTCGTTCCCGAGGCTCGACGGGCGCGGGCCGGACTTCCAGGTCGTCGAACACGGCTACGACGACTTCGTCGGCGTGTGCGAAGACGACGGCGAGCGGACGCGGATGTCGCGGGCCGACCTCGTCGTCTACCGACTCGACTCATCCAAGTTCGTGGCGGCCGTCGCGGCGGCGTTCGATTTGGACGCCGAAGGCACCGCCGTCGAGGGCCTGGCCGCCACGCACCGCGTTGGGACGTACCGGCCGCTCGCCGGGTTCGCCTACCCGGTCTACCTGACGGTCCAACTCGAGCAGCAGGACTACAAGGCCGTCGTCGAGTCGCTCGTGGCCACAACCGCCGGCCCGTTCGTCCTGCTGGCCCCGACGAACCGCCACCACCGGATCGGCAGCAAGCTCCTTCTCGACGCCCGCGGGTGTCTGTTCCTGCCGCTCGCCGACGCGATCCGTCACGACGCGAGTCGGTGGGAATTGACCAAAGCGGCCCGCATCGCGCTCGACGCCTTCACCGCCAAGTTGTTGCCCAGGGCCGATGACGCGAATCGCTTCTTTCCGACGCCGGCCGGTGCGACGTGGGCGATGCTCCGCATTCGCTTCATCGACGGCCATCGGGTCGCGGCCAAGGTCGGTGCGGCGGCCGAGACACTGAACTACACGCAGATGGGAATGGCCGACGGCCGCAACGGCAATCCGACCAAGCAGTGGGAACTGCTGCGGGTCTTCGCGGACGGGCACGGCACGTTGACCTGGGGGAGCAAGGGGGCCAGCCGGGACAACCAGAAGCGGCGGGACAAACTCGTCGAGAACCTGAAGGCGTTCTTCCGCATCGACGGTGAACCGATCCGACTTCTGTCAGGTGGCAAGGGGTGGGAGACCGCTTTCACGGTCGAACCCGATGCCTGATCCCAGCGACTTTTCGCTGGGGGATTCCGCGAACGGACCACATTTCTTTCCACTCCCCATCTCCATCCCAAACAGGCCCTTGCGGCGATCAAGCCGGTCGTCCGGGAGAGAGTTTTCTCCCCCTCCGCGACTTTTCGACAGTCACGGGCGACAGGTCCGGCGAACGCGAAGACCGCTTTCGTTACCCGCACCCGCGGGCCGAACCACTCGGGCAACCCTCTGTGCCTGACCTGTCGCCCGAGGGGCCGTCGGCCCCGGTGACTGGAGGTCCGGCATGGTGTCGAACACGTCCAAGGCGACGCTCACGTTGGCGCGCCGCCGATTGCTCGAACTGATGCAGTCGATCAACTTCGGTCGCATCGAGAACCTGATCGTGCGGGGCGGCGAGCCCTCGCTCGTGCCGCCGCCTCGCGTCGTCCGTGAGGTCAAGTTCGGCGGGGACAACGGCCCCCGCCCCGAACTGGCGACCGACGACTTCCGCCTGAAAGCTCAGGTCGTGGACCTGTTCCGCGAACTCGACCGGCTCGGCAGCGGCACGGTCGAGGCGCTGGAAGTCAAACACGGCCTGCCGTTCCGGCTCCTCGTCGCGGAGGCCATCGCGTAGCCGCGGGCCGGATCCGCACCCCGACAACAACCCGGTTTCTTTACTCACCCGACTTCTGGCCGGCCGCGTAGCGGAGGCGATTGTGGGCGACGCCGATCGTGGCGCTCGTCGCATCGCCTCCGCTTCGCGTTGGCCTGCACCTTCACGCCCGTCGTCGTGGCCCACGCCTGCTCCTCCGCGGCCGGAGGAGATCTCACGTGCTTCCCGACAACAAGATCGTTCTCCAGGGTTTCGCCCGTTCCATCGTTCGCCGCAAGGCCCGGCTCATCGTCCGGTGCTGCGGGTTTAACGCCCAGGACTTGCGCGACATCGAACAGGAATTGCTCCTGCGGCTGCTACAGAGCCTGTCCCAGTTCGACCCCGAGCAGGGCCACGTCAACGTGTTCATCACGACCGTGGTCGAGCGGTCGATGGCCATGCTGATCCGCGAGCGCCAGGCCAAGAAGCGGGACACCACCGGCATCCGGTCCCTCGCCGCGCCGGCCGACGACGGCGGGCCGACCGACCTCCCCGACCACCGCGACGCCGGCGGTGACGCGGAGCGACTCGACCTGGCCGGTGACGTGGCCGAGGTGCTGGCCGCGCTGCCGACGGAACTCCGCGACCTGGCCAGGCGGCTCACGGAACGGACTGTGTCGGAGGCGGCCCGCGACCTGAACGTTCCCCGCACCACGCTCATGCGCCAGGTCGATCGGCTCCGGCGCTGCTTCGAGGACGCCGGCCTGCGGATTTATCTCTGACCCCTGCGTCAGTTCCCCCTCGAACCGCAAAGGCCTTCATGTAGGAGACCCGAACCGATTCGCAGGGGGACGGACGTGACCGCCACACTCTACCGCTACCTGTTCCAGCCCGACGTGCCGAAGGCCGAGGTCGAGGCGTCGCTGCTCCTGGCGGTCATCGCCGTCGAGGGGCTGCACGGCGAGGCGCAGACCCGGCTCGACGCCGGCCACGCGATCGGCGGCCAGTTCGGGGCGTGCGTGATCGACGCCAGCACGCCCGTCGGCCGCGACCTCTCGAAGGTCTTCACCGCCTTCCTCCGCCGCGAGTTCGGCGAGGACTCGTTCCGCGTCGAGCGCCTGCACCCCATCCAACCCACCACCCCGGAGGCCACCAAGTGAACCGACTGGCGACCATCCAGAAGGGCCGCACGCCGAAACCGCCGCGCCTGCTCGTCTACGGCACGGAGGGCATCGGCAAGTCGAGCTTCGCGGCCCAGGCCCCGAAGCCGATCTTCCTCCAGACCGAGGACGGCCTCGACGAGATCGACTGCGACAAGTTCCCGCTGGCGACGAGCTACGAGGACATCGTCGCCGCCCTCACCGAACTGAGGACGCAGGACCACGGGTACGAGTCGGTGGTGATCGATTCGCTCGACTGGCTCGAACGGCTGATCTGGGACCGCGTCTGCCGGGACGCGAACGTGACGAGCATCGAGAAGGCCGACGGCGGGTACGCGAAGGGCTACACCCACGCGCTGACCCAGTGGCGGGAGGTCATCGACCTGCTCAACGGCCTCCGCGCCGCGAAGAACATGGTGGTGCTGCTCATCGCGCACACCAAGGTCGAGAAGTTCGAGGACCCCGAGTCCAGTCCCTACGACCGCTATTCGCCCCGGCTCCACAAGCACGCCGCCGCTCTCGTCTGCGAGTGGTGCGACGCGGTCCTCTTCGCTACCCGGAAGGTCCGCACGCAGAGCGAGGACGCGGGGTTCGGCCGCAAGCGGACCATCGCCAGGGCCATCGGCAAGGACGGTGGCGACCGCGTCCTACGGACCGTCGGCGGGCCGTCGTGCGTGGCCAAGAACCGCTACGGGATCGCCGACGAGTTGCCGCTCGACTGGGCGGCGTTCATGACCGCCCTCACGACCACCCACCAACCCCCGACCGAGGAGACCCCCAATGGCTGACCTGCGTGGCTTCGACGCCAACACCGTGGAACCGTCGAGCGACTTCGAGCCGATCCCGGCCGGCAAGTACTTGGCAGTCGTCGTCGAGAGCGAGATGAAGGCGAACAAGGCCGGCACCGGCCACTACCTGCAGCTCACCTTCGAGGTGATCGACGGGCCGTTCAAGGGCCACTACCTGTGGGCCCGGCTCAACCTCGACAACCCGAACGCCACCGCGGTCCAGATCGCCAAGGCCGAGCTGTCGGCCGTCTGCCGGGCGGTGGGCGTGTTGGCCCCGAACGACTCGACCGACCTGCACGACCTGCCGCTGGTGATCCACGTGAAGTGCAGGAAGCGGCCCGACACCGGCGAGATCGCCAACGAGATCAAGGGCTACTCGCCGAAGGCCTCGCTCGCGGAGGCGACTCCGCCCACGAAGCCCGCGGCCGCGTCGGCCAACGGCAAGCCGACCACCCCGCCGTGGAAGCGTTGAGGACCACCATGTTCGAGGTCGAACTCCCCTATCCGCCGTCGATCAATCACTACTGGCGGCGGGTCGGTCACAAGACGCTGATCAGCCGCGAGGGCCGCCGGTTCCGCACCCGCGTGCTGGCGATCCTCGCGGCCCTCCACGTCGAGCCGATGACCGGCCCGCTCCACGTCGAGGTCGACCTGCACCCGCCCGACCGCCGCCGGCGCGACATCGACAACGTGCAGAAGGCGCTGCTCGACGCGCTCCAGCACGGCGGGGCCTACGAGGACGACGGCCAGATCGACCGGCTCGTCCTCACCCGATGCGAGTGTGCCGAGGGCGGCAAAACCGTGGTCCGAATCCGGTGTCACTGATGCTGCAACTGCGAGCCTACCAGCACGAAGCCATCGACGCGGTCTACGCCCACCTGCGGACCCGCGACGACAACCCGTGCGTGGTGATCCCCACCGCCGGCGGCAAGACGCCGGTCATCGCGTCGATCTGTAAGGACGCGGTCGGGCTGTGGCAGGGACGAGTGCTAATCCTCGCGCACGTCAAGGAGTTGCTCGAACAGGCGGCCGACAAGCTGCGGGCGGTCTGCCCCGAGGTGCCGTTCGGCGTCTACTCGGCCGGACTGAAGCGCCGGGACCGTCGCGAGCCGGTGATCGTCGCCGGCATCCAGTCGGTCTGGAAGAAGGCGTGCGAGTTCGACCCGTTCGACCTGGTGATCGTGGACGAGGCCCACCTCATCCCGCAGGACGGCGACGGGATGTACCGGCAGTTCCTCCACGACGCGCGTAAGACCAACCCGAACCTGCGGATCGTCGGCTGTACCGCCACGCCGTACCGGCTGAAGTCGGGCACCATCTGCACGCCGGACGGGTTCCTGAACCACGTCTGCTACGAGGTCGGCGTCCGCGAGTTGATCGTGGGCGGCTTCCTCTGCCCGCTCGTCTCGAAGGCCGGGCGGACGAAGTTCGACACGGCCGGGTTGCACGCCCGCGGCGGCGAGTTCGTGGCCGACGAGGTCGAGGACTTGATGGATCAGGAGTCGCTCGTCCAGGCCGCGTGCGCCGAGATCGTCGAGGCGACCCACGACCGGAACGCCTGCCTCATCTTCGCCTCGGGCGTCCGCCACGGCCGGCACGTCGCCGAGGTCTTGCGCGACAAGCACGGCGTCGCGTGCGGCTTCGTCAGCGGCGAGACGGACACGCCGGAACGCGACCGGCTGCTCGGCGAGTTCAAGGCCGGGCGGCTGAAGTACCTGTGCAACGTCAACGTGCTGACGACGGGCTTCGACGCCCCGCACATCGACTGCGTGGCCCTCCTGCGACCGACGCTCTCGCCCGGCCTCTTCTACCAGATGGTCGGCCGGGGCTTCCGCCTGCACCCGTCGAAGGCCGACTGCCTGGTCCTCGACTTCGGCGGCAACGTGCTGCGGCACGGCCCGGTGGACCGGATCAAGGTCAAGACGGCGAATCCCAACGGCACCGGACAGGCACCCGCGAAGGAGTGCCCGGAGTGCCGGGCGCTGATCGCGGCCGCCTACGCCGCATGCCCCGCGTGCGGGTTCGAGTTCCCGCCACCCGAGCGCCAGCCGCACGACGCGAAGGCGTCCTCGGCGAGCATCCTCTCCGGGCAGGTGACGACCGAGACGTTCGCGGTCCAGGACGTGTTCTTCAGCGTCCACACCAAGCGCGGTGCCGAGGATGACGCCCCGAAGTCGGTGCGCGTCGACTACAAGGTCGGCTGGCACCGCTTCAAGTCGGAGTGGGTCTGCTTCGAGCACCAGGGCTTCGCCCGGCAGAAGGCGGTCGGGTGGTGGAAGGCGCGGTCCCGCGATCCGGTGCCGACGACGGCGGCCGAGGCGGCGGCGGTTGCCAACGCGGGCGGTCTGGCCGTCACGAAGTCGATCACCGTCCGCGCGGTCGGCGGTGAGGAGTACGACCGCGTCACCGAGTACCAGCTCGGGCCGATCCCGGCACCGGCCGACCGCTGGAACTGCGAACGGGATGAGGGCGAGGACGCGCTGGACTTCCCGTTCGGCTTCAACGTGGCGACTACGGAGGAGGAGATTCCGTGGTGAGTCCAGACGACCTGCTGAACGCCGCGATCCGCTACGCGGAGATGGGCTACCGCGTCTTCCCCTGCGCGACGAATGGGAAGACGCCGCTGACCGCGCACGGGTTCCACGACGCGACCACCGACCTCGGGCAGATCGAACGGTGGTGGAAGCAACACCCGTGGGCCAACGTCGGCATCGCGACGAAGGGACTGCTGGTCCTCGACATCGACGGGGAGAACAACCCCTGGCCGGGCGACTCCGACCGGAGCGCGGACCTCGCCGCCGGGCCGCTCGCGCTCACCGCCAACGGCGGGCAGCACCGGCTCTTCAAGCAACCCGTGGGGAAGAACTGGCGCTGCACGGAGTCGCGGCTCGCACCGAAGGTCGATACGCGGGCCAACGGCGGCTACATCGTCGCGCCGCCGTCCGTCCTCGGCCCCGACCGAAACTACCGCTGGGCTCCGGGGTGCGCACTCGACGACCCGCCGGACCGGCTCCCCGAACCGCCCGCGTGGCTCGTCGCGGACCTCGACGGGTTGGCTCACAAACCGCCCACGACGGCCCACGTCGCGTCGTCTCCGGCCGAGGGGAACGCGATCCCGGAGGGGCAACGCAACGCGACGTTGGCGAAACTGGGCGGGGCGATGCGCCGGGTCGGCATGTCTCAGGGCGAGATCCTGGCCGCCCTGACCCAGGCGAACGTTGATCGGTGCCGGCCGTCGATGCCGGCCCGTGAGGTCGAGCGGATCGCGGCGAGCGTCGCCCGCTACGAGCCCGACGCGGTGTCGGTCGCCCTGGTCGAGAACCACTTCGACCAGATGTACGCGAACGCCGCGGCCGGCGGCTGCCCGGCCGACCCCGGGCCGTTCCCCGAGCCGCTCCTGGCGGTCCCCGGTTTCATCGGCGAGGTCGTGGCCTACGCCACCGCCACCGCCTTCCGCCCACAACCGGTGCTGGCCCTCGGCGCGGCCGTGGCCCTGCTCGGCACCCTCACCGGCCGCAAGGTCCGCGACGAGACGAACTCGCGGACGAACGTCTACTGCCTGGGCGTCTGCCCGTCCGGCGGCGGCAAGGAACGGGCGCGGCAGGTGAACAAGGAGATCCTGTTCCTCGCCGGCGCGGCCGAGTTGGTCGGCCCCGAGGGGCTGGCCAGCCACGCCGGGTTGGTCACCGCCATCGAACAGCAACCGGCCGTCCTGTTCCAACTCGACGAGGTGGGCCGGCTCTTGAGGACGCTCTCCGACCCGGGCCGGTCGCCGCACCTGTACCACATCGCCACCAACCTGATGAAACTGTTCACCAGCGCCGGGTCGGTGTACGTCGGCGACGCCTACGCGGACGCCAAGCGGAACAAGGTGATCCACCAGCCGCACGCCTGCGTCTACGGCACGACCGTGCCGCAGTCGCTCTACGAGGGGCTGACCGCCGAGAACGTCACCGACGGCTTCCTGTCGCGGGTCATGATCTTCGAGTCTGGCCCCGACCCGGTCCCCAAGCAGCGCCCCGCCGTCACGGCGGTCCCGGCAGGCGTCGTGGCGGCGGCCCGGTGGTGGGCCGAGTTCAACCCCGCCGGCAACCTCCAGCCCGAACACCCCGAGCCGAAGGTGGTCCCCTCGACGGCAGCCGCCCAGGGGCTGTTCGACGCACTCGACGCCGAAGCGGAGCAGGCCCAGCGCGACCTGGGCGAACCGCTCGGCACCCTCTGGACGCGGGCGACGGAGAAGGCCCGCAAGCTGGCGCTCCTATTCGCCTGCAGCCGGGACGCCGGGAGCCCGGAGGTCGATGAGGCGGCCGCGTGCTGGGCGTGCGACCTGAGCCGCTACCTGACCCGCCGGCTCGTTTCCCTGGCGGGCCAGTGGGTGGCCGAGAACCCGTTCGACGCCCGGCGGAAGCGCGTCCTGCGGCTCATCGCCGAGGGCGGCGGGCAGGGGCTGACGCGGTCGGAACTGTACGGCAAGACGCGGGCCTTCACGACCCGCGAGCGGTCCGACGTGCTGGAGGCGCTGATGCTGTGTGGTGACGTCCGCGAAGTCCGGGAAGCGTCCGGCGGCGCGCCGCGGGTGCGGTACGTCGCGGCGAACCCGGCCGCAGGGAGTTCTTAGTCGTTCTTCGCAGCCGCCTCGTCCGCGTGTCCGGTGAGTTCTTCGTCGTTCTTCGCACCCACCTTCTGTGTGCGGGGAGAGAAAGGGGAGGAGAGAAGAGGTGGATGCCAACAACGACCAAGAAGTCCTTTCGGAACAACATGGTGGATACCAACAACGACGAAGAACTCCTCTTCTCTCTCGCTCACCTTCTCTCTCGTTCCGGAGCCCTCACGTGCTTCACCGCCTCTTCGCCGTGCGCTGCGGATCGATGCTCAAAGCTGTCCTGGCGTCCGACCCCGAGGAGGCCGCGGTCCTGGCCCTACGGCGGTTCGCCGACGAACGCGACGGCGACCTGCCCGCCCGCCTCCTGGCCGCGGTCATCGTCGTCGCGGAGGAAGGCCGGCCGCAGCAGGACAACTTCGTCGGTGAGGCCCGCGACTCGTTCGAGCGTGCCGGGCTGCCGACGCCGGCCGGCATAGGTACTTCCGGGCCGTTCTCAGCGAACTGACGCCCGCGGGAACAGCGGCGAAGCATGACAGGCTTTGTTTCGTGTGTCCGAATTTTCGAGCCGGTGCCCATGACGCGACATGCATCCACTCCCTGGGCGAAAGCGGCCGCCGGGCTGTCGGCCCGGCTAGGCGCGGACCGCCGCAACCATCGGATACTAGCCGACCCCTGGTCGCGGGCCGCGCACTGCATGGTGCAGTGCTGGCGAATCATTGCCAGCCAGGGACGGCTCGATTACATCCCTCCCTCGAAGCGGAGAGCCAACACGTGGAAAGACGCCGCGAGCCGGATGAAGGTCGACCTGAGGAGTCGCATGCGGTGCCGCCTGATGGACACCACGACGTGGGCTTTCTGGGCCGCGCACGTGCCGAAGGTGACCCTCCGCTACATCCCGAAACGGAATCGCCCCGACCGTGCGGTCCGGTGACGACGGCCAACGTGCTGCGGCTGATCGAGTGGCAACACCACCGCTGCGCGTTGACCGGCCGTGCCCTCACACCCGAGACCGCCTCGCTCGATCACATCGTGCCGGTCCGGAACGGGGGCGAACACCGAATCGAGAACACGCAGGTGCTGCACCGGAACGTGAACCGGGCCAAGACGACGATGACCACCGACGAGTTCGTTCAACTCTGCCAGGAGGTCGTCGAACACGCATCGAAACCGAACGTCCGCGAGGTGCCCCATGCGCTGTTGTGAAGGGTGCGGGCGAGAGACCGCACACGGCCCCTACTGCATCCGCTGCATCGGCCGCCCGGCCCAACTCAGCGAGGCCGGGACGCGCCGGGCCAGGGCCGTGCCGACCGAGCCGTTCGGGTTGGAGAAGCGGACCGCCGAGGAGTTGACCGCCGCCGAGGTGTACCACGGCGAAACCTGGAGGGACGACCTGTGAAGATCGAAGTCTGGAAGATCACCGACGTGACGCCGTACCCCGGCAACCCGCGCCAGAATAATGACGCCGTCGATGCGGTTGCGGCGAGCCTGAAGGAGTTCGGGTTCCGCCAGCCGATCGTCGTCGATGCCGAAGGCGTCATCGTCTGCGGGCATACCCGATACAAGGCCGCGCTGAAGCTCGGTCTGGAAAAGGTGCCGGTCCATGTCGCCAAGGACTTGTCGCCCGAGCAAATCCGCGCCTACCGGATCGCCGACAATCAGACGGCGTCGTTGGCGACGTGGGACTACGACCTGCTGCCGATCGAACTGGCCGGCCTGAAGGAAGCCGACTACGACCTCGCGCTGCTCGGATTCGACGCGGACGAACTGGCCAAGCTGCTCGACCCGACTCTCCGAGACGGGCTGACCGACCCCGACGACGTTCCTGAGCCGCCCGACGCGGCGATTACCCAGCCCGGCGATCTCTGGATGCTGGGCAAGCATCGACTGCTCTGCGGCGACAGCAGCAAGCCCGAGGACGTGGACCGGCTGCTCGCCGGCGCGGGCATCCACCTGGTCAACACCGACCCGCCGTACAACGTGAAAGTCGAGCCGCGTTCCAACAACGCCATCGCCGCCGGCCTATCCTCGCTCGCCGGCACCACGCACCACCAGAAACTCGATGTCGAGCGCCACCCCGAGAAGGCCAAGCCGACGCAGAAGAAGCTCCGCGCCAAGGACCGGCCGCTGGCCAACGACTTCGTCTCCGACGCTGAGTTCGACAGGCTGCTCGCGGCGTGGTTCGGGAACATCGCCCGCGTGCTGGAACCGGGTCGGGGCTTCTACGTCTGGGGCGGCTACGCCAACGTCGCCAACTACCCGCCGGTGCTGAAGGTCTGCGAGTTGTACTTCTCGCAGGCGATCATCTGGGTGAAGGGGCACCCCGTCCTCACCCGCAAAGACTTCATGGGCAACCACGAGTGGTGCTTCTACGGCTGGCGCGAGGGCGCGGCCCACGTCTACCTCGGCCCGAACAACGCGACGGACGTGTGGAGCGTGAAGAAGGTCAACCCGCAGTCGATGATCCACCTCACCGAGAAGCCGGTCGAACTCGCGGTGCGGGCGCTACAGTACTCGTCCCGCGAGGGCGAGAACGTCCTCGACCTGTTCGGCGGGTCGGGCAGCACGCTCGTCGCCGCCGAGCAGACCGGCCGCAAGGCGTACCTGATGGAACTCGACCCGCTCTACTGCGATGTCATCGTCGAGCGCTTCGAGAAGTTCACCGGCAAGAAGGCCGAGCGGATCGGCGCGGAGGTGTCCGCATGATCTACCTCGCCAGTCCGTACTCGCATCCCGATCCGGCCGTCCGCGAGCAGCGGTTCCGCGCCGCGTGCCGGGCAACGGCCGCGCTGCTGCGCGCCGGCGAGGTCGTGTTCTCGCCGATCGTCCACAGCCACGCGCTGGTCGAGTTCGAGTTGCCGACCGGGTGGTCGTATTGGGAACGCATCGACCGGTCCTACCTGGAGCGGTGCGACGAGGTCGTCGTGCTGATGCTCGACGGCTGGGAAGAGAGCGTCGGGGTGCGGGCCGAGATCGGGATCGCCCGCGCAATGGGCAAGGCGGTTCGGTTCCTCTCCCCGGACGACGCCACGGGTCCGCCCACGTTGGCCCGCGTTGCGTTCGCGGGCGGGAGTTGAACGAACGCACCAACGAGAAGAGGCCCCCGCGTGGGGGCCTCGTGGGCGAAAGGGGTGATCCGGTGTCAGTCGGTCTTCATTGCGGCGAAGTGGCCCTTGGTGGTCTTGCGGAAGCGCGACTCGTTCTTCTTGCTACCGATCTCCCGGAGGATCGCGGCGTAGAGCGTGGCGTGCGGCGTCTTGCCGCCGGGGCTCGTCCAGTATCCCTTCGCCGCCATGCCGTCGATCATCGCCTTGGCGTTCATCGGCTGGCCCGCCTCCTCGAGAACCTTCGCGGCGGCGTCGAGGGCGCTCATCTTCTTCGGCTTGGCCTTGGGTTCGGTCTTCTTCGTGGTCTTCTTCTCCGGGGCAGTCGTGGTCTTCGGCTCGACCGGGGCGGACGTCGTCACCGGAGTCTTGGCGATCTCATCGACCCCGGCTGGGGTCGGGTTCTTCACCAGCTTCGGCTTCTTGGCCGATGTGGCCTTCTTGGCGGGGGCGGGCTTGGTCGTCTTCTTCTTGGTCGCGGTCATGGTCGTCGTCCTCGTGGGTGGGGGTTGGCTGCCATCCTCAGGCGGCGGGTACCACCCGCCGCGACGCCCTCGCGGGCGTTTCGGCTTCTACGTCCCGCTCCCGTCGAGGAAGGTCATCGCCTCCGACAGGACCGCGTTGACGCGGTTGATGTCCCCGACGTGGCCCCAGTGGATCGGGTGGTCGTCGTTGCCCGGGGCGGGCATGTCGAAGAGCAGTTCGCGGATGCGTTCGATCATGTCTTGGGCGACCAGATGGGCGTTCTCGTAAGCGGCCTCGGCGGTCAGCTTCGGCTTCGGGTTCTTGCGGGCTTCCATCATCGTTTCTCCTTGTTTTTCAGGCGTTTTCGCTTCGACGCCATGAACAGTTACAGCCGGTTCCGGGATCAGGGAAGCAACATTCGACCGGAATCCGGCAGGTTTTTCGGGGGCCAGAATCATGGCTGATGATGCCGACCCGACGCCCGTTGCCAGCGGCCTTAATCCGAACGCGCTGACCGTGGCCAACGCGGCCCGATTGCTGACGAAGGTGAGCGGGGAACGGGTGACGGAAGAGATGGTGAAGACCGACCTGGCCGCCGGCGCGCCGGTGAACCGCGACGGCTCGATCAACTTGGTTCACTACGCCGCGTGGCTCGTGAAGGAGATGTCCGGTGGCGACTGACCCACGGCGGCTGCGCCCGAGCGAACTGTGCCGGTTGCTCAACTCGACCCCGCTGGGCGAGGTGATCAACGAGCGGCAGTTGCACCGCCATCGGACGAGGGCCGGGTTGCGGATCGGTGACGCACGACACGTCGATCTGCTGCGCTACGCCGCCTGGCTGGTCGGCGTTCGCCACACGCCGAAGCCGACGACGGGCGGCGATCCCTACGAGACGGTCAAGGATCGTGCCCGCGCCCGCAACATCGCGCTGTCGCTCGCCGGCCGGGACATCGGCGACCTGCCGGCCGTCGGCAACCCACAGCGGAAGGCGCGAGCCGCGTCCGACTTCCGGTTCTTCTGCGACAACTACTTCCCGCTCACGTTCCACCTGCCGTGGTCGAAGGATCACCTGAAGGTGATCGGGCGGATCGAGCAAGCGGTGTTGCGGGGCGGCCTCTTCGCGATGGCCATGCCCCGCGGGTCGGGCAAGTCGACGATCTCGGAGTGCGCCTGCATCTGGGCCGTGCTCTTCGGGCACCGTGAGTTCGTTTGCCTGATCGGTTCGGATGAAGGCCACGCGATGGACATGCTCGACGCCATCAAGATGGAGTTCGACGGGAACGACCTGCTGCTCGAGGACTTCCCCGAGGTCGTCTACCCGATCCAGTGCCTCGACGGGATTGCCAACCGCTGCAACGGCCAGCTCTACAAGGGCGAGCGGACGCACATCGGCTGGACGGCGCGGGAGGTCGTGCTGCCGACGATCCCCGGCAGCACGGCGGGCGGGGCGATCATCAAGGTGGCCGGGATCACGGGCCGGATTCGCGGGATGAAGTACAAACGGGCCGATGGCAAGACCGTGCGGCCGACGCTCGTCGTCCTCGACGATCCGCAAACCGACGAGTCGGCCCGCAGCCTGTCGCAGTGTGCCACGCGGGAGAGTGTCCTGGTCGGTGCGGTCCTCGGCCTGTCCGGGCCGGGTCAGAAGATTTCGGGCATCATGCCCTGCACGGTGATCCGACCGGGCGACATGGCGGACACCATCCTCGACCGCGACAAGCACCCGGAGTGGAATGGCGAACGGACGAAGATGGTCTACGCGTTCCCGACTAACGAGAAGCTCTGGCAGCGCTACGCCGAGGTCCGCGCCGAGAGCATGCGGCAGGGGAACGGGGGCGAGGAAGCGACCGCGTTCTACCGCGAGAACCGCGCCGAGATGGACGAGGGTGCCGTCATCGCCTGGCCCGAGCGATTCAACCACGACGAGTTGTCCGCGATCCAGCACGCAATGAACTTGAAGCTGCAGGACGAAGCCGCGTTCTTCGCCGAGTACCAGAACGAACCGCTCCCGACTGAGACTGCCAGTGACGACGAACTGACCGCCGATCAGCTCGCCGGCAAGTTCAACCGCATGGGGCGTGGCGAGGTGCCGGTCGGATGCAACCACGTCACCGCGTTCATCGACGTGCAGGCCAACGTGCTGTTCTGGCTCGTGGCCGCCTGGGAAGACGACTTCACCGGCTACGTCCTCGACTACGGCACCTTCCCCGATCAGAAGCGGGCGTACTTCACCCTCCGCGATGCCCGGCTCACTCTCGCCGCCGCGACCACGTCCGGCGGATTGGAAGGGGCCATCTACGCCGGCCTCGAAACGTTAACCACAGAACTTCTCGGCCGAGCGTGGCGGCGCGACGACGGCGCGGACCTGCGGATCGAGCGCTGCCTGATCGACGCTAACTGGGGTTCGTCCACGGACGTGGTGTACCAGTTCTGCCGCCAGTCCGCGCACGCCGGGATCGTGCTACCGAGCCACGGGCGGTTCGTCGGCGCGTCGAGCCAGCCGTTCAGCGAGTACAAGCGGCGGCCGGGCGACCGCGTCGGCTTCAACTGGCGGATGCCGAACGTCCAGGGCAAACGGGCGGTGCGGCACGCACTCTTCGACACCAACTTCTGGAAGACGTTCGTCCACGCCCGGCTCGCCGTGCCGATGGGCGAGAAGGGGTGCCTGTCGCTCTTCGGCGACAAGCCCGACCCGCACCGGCTGTTCGCGGAACACCTGACCGCCGAGTATCGCGTGAAGACCGAGGGACGAGGCCGCACCGTGGACGAATGGAAGATGCGGCCGGAACGTAGCGACAACCACTGGCTCGACTGCCTGGTCGGGGCCGCGGTCGCCGCATCGATCCAGGGAGCCGTTCTCTTCGGCACCGACGGCCGCGCGACAGCCAAGCGTGAACGGGTCAGCTTCGCCGAACTCCAGCGGAGGAATCGGCGATGAAACCGATGCCGAACAAGGAGGGACCGGCCGAGCCCCGCGGGTTGTGCTGCCGGAAGTGCGGGTGCGGCCACTTCCGCGTCATTTACACACGGCGTGGTGCGGGTGGTCGCATCGTCCGCCGCCGCGAGTGCCGGCACTGCGGGACGCGACTGACGACCTGGGAACGAGCCATCGGCCATTCTTGAACGGTAGAAAACACCGCCAGATGTCAAAACATGGAGGTTGTTTGTACCGTGCCGATTGCTTGATGCGAATCGTCTGGAGACGTGAATAAGTCCTGACGCTTCGTATCAGCCGAGCCCAGACACATTTCACTGGTGACGTCTACCGCCGGACTCACTCGCTCGCAATTTCCATCCCGTCTGCGTCAACTCCGAGTCGATCCGCAAAGGCCTTCTTGTAGACGCCGCATCTGCGTCCGCAAGGAACCGAGCATGGCCGACGACCTCGACGAAACCATCGAACAGAACGCGAAGGGGCCGGCCAAGGCCTCGGGCGACGCCGGTTCGGTCGAGCAGCACCCGCTGCCCGACCAGATCGAGGCCGACCGCTACCTCGCCTCGAAGGAAGCGGCCAAGTCGAAGAAGCGTGGCTTGCGGTTCAACAAGCTCGTCCCACCGGGGGCCGACTGATGTTCCACTGGCTCACCAATCTGGCGACCCGTTCCGCCCCACGCGTGCCCCGCAACGCGGCGGTTCGAGTGGTGCGTGCCCGCTACGACGCGGCTGTTACCACCGACGACAACCGCCGGCACTGGGCAGCGGCGGACGGATTGTCGGCCAACGCCGCCAACAACCCGGAAGTCCGGCGGGTGCTGCGGAACCGTGCTCGATACGAGGTCGCCAACAACAGCTACGCCCGCGGGATCGTGCTGACGCTCGCCAACGACGTGGTCGGCACCGGCCCACGGTTGCAAATGCTCACGGACGATGTGGAGGCCAACCGGCGCATCGAGCGGGAGTTCGCCCGCTGGACGACGGCCATCCGCCTCGCCGAGAAACTCCGCACGATGCGGTTGGCTCGCGCCACGGACGGCGAATCTTTCACGCTGCTCACGAGCAATGCGAAGTTGCCGCTCGACGTGCAACTCGACTTGAAGCTCGTCGAAGCCGAGCAGGTGACCACACCCGACCCGCGCGTGGACGCTTCGGTCGATGGCATCGTCTTCGACGCGGCGGGCAACCCGGTCGAGTACCACGTTCTCAAGGAGCATCCGGGCGAAGTAACCTTCCGCCGGGCGCTGGCGTTCGACCGCATTCCCTCTTCGGCGATGGTGCACTGGTTCCGCGTCGACCGACCGGGCCAGGCTCGCGGCATCCCGGACATCACGCCGGCCCTGCCGCTGTTCGCTCAACTGCGGCGGTTCACGCTCGCGGTGCTGGCCGCCGCCGAGACGGCCGCCGACTTCGCGGGCATCCTCTACACCGATGCTCCCGCGAGTGGCGAGGCGGATGCGGCGGAACCATTTGAGCCGATCGAACTGGAAAAGCGGGCGCTCGTGACCATGCCCGGCGGCTGGAAGATGTCGCAGATTCAAGCGGAGCAGCCCGCCACCACTTACGCCGAGTTCAAGCGGGAGATTCTCAACGAGATCGCCCGCTGCCTGAACATGCCGTTCAACGTCGCGGCGGGCAATTCGTCCTCTTACAACTACGCATCCGGTCGGCTCGATCACCAGACCTACTTCAAGGCGATCCGCGTCGAACAGGCCCAGATCGAGGACACGATTCTCGACCGCTTGCTCGCCGCCTGGTTCGACGAGGCGGCTCTCATTCCCGGCCTGCTGCCGGCGGGTCTCGGACCGATCATCGGCCTCGATCACGCCTGGTTCTGGGACGGCCAGGAGCACGTCGATCCCGCAAAGGAAGCGACGGCTCAGGCCACGCGGCTCGCCAACCACACGACCACGCTCGCGCACGAGTACGCCCGCCAGGGGCGGGACTGGGAAGACGCCCTGCGCCAGCGGGCCAAGGAGGTCGCGCTCATGGCCGAGTTGGGGCTCGCGCCTGCTCAGGCCCAGGCGACGACACCCGCGCACGATCCGAACCCGGAGGACGAACATGCCGACGAACCGGCCCGAACCGATGCCTGAGAAGCTCTGGCTCACCGCCACGATGCAGTTCGCGTCCGACGAGGGCGTGAAGGCGGGCGAAGGCACGCCGCCGCTGCCACGCTTCAACATGGTCGCCTACACGGGCGGGTTGATGCGGCTGGCCGAGTGGAAGTACCCGGTCGTCGTCGATCTCGCGGGGATGGTCATCCCGTCGCAGAACCGCCCGATCCGCGTCGGGCACAACTCGGATCGGCTCGTCGGCCACACGCACGCCATCGCTCAGGAATCGGGTCGGCTCGTCGCCTCGGGCGTGCTGAGCATTCCCGGCCCCGACACCGAGCGCGTCGTCGCCGGGTCGCGGAACGGCTTCCCCTGGCAAGCGAGCATCGGGGCGCGGGTCGATCAGTTCGAGTTCGTGAAGGACGGCCAAGTGGCCACGGCGAACGGCCGCGAGTTCGCCGGGCCGGTCGTCATCGTCCGCAAGTCCACGCTCGGGGAGATCAGCTTCGTCGATCTCGGCGCGGACGGGAACACCAGTGCGAGCGTGGCCGCTTCGGCCCAGGAGAGTTCGACCATGACCACGGCAGCCAGCCCGACGGATAACCTGGCCGCGACCGCGGCCGCCGATGCCGTGACCGCCGTGCGGACGGCGACGGCGAACGAAACCAAGCGGATCGCTGCCATCCGCAAGGTCTACGACGGCAAGCACCCCGACATTGAGGCCCAGGCCATCGAAGAAGGCTGGGACGCGACCCGCGCCGAGTTGGAATACCTGCGCGTCAAACGACCGGCCGCTCCGGCCGTGTCCGGCGGACACAGCGGGTTGCCGAGCGCCGACGTAATCGAGGCCGCGCTCTGCAAGACACTCCGCACGCCGAACCGCGAGAAGCTGTTCTCCGAGCAGACACTCGAAGCGGCCGACAAGCGGTTCAACGGACTCGGACTGCAGGAACTGGTGGTGATGGCGGCGCAGTCCAACGGCTACACCGGCCGCGTGGCGATCCACCGCGAGACGCTGCCGGCAATCTTCCGGGCCGCGTTCGGGCCGGTGCAGGCCGCGTTCAGCACGCTTTCGTTGCCGGGCATCTTCTCGAACGTCGCCAATAAGGAACTGCTCGCCGGCTTCCAGGAGGAAGACCAGACCTGGCGCGAGGTCTCGACCGTCAAGACGGTCAGCGACTTCAAGCAGATCACCAGCTACCGCATGCTCGACGACATGGAGTACGAGGAACTCCCGCCGGGCGGCGAGATGAAGCACGGCAAGCTCTCCGAGGAGTCGTACACGCGGCAGGTGCGGACCTACGCCAAGATGTTCTCGCTCACCCGCGAGGACCTCATCAACGACGACCTGAGCGCGTTCGAGGACATCCGCACCCGGCTCGGCGGCGGCGCGGCCCGCAAGTTCAACAACGTCTTCTGGACCCGGTTCCTCGACAACCCCGCGTTCTTCACCGCGGGTCGCGGCAACTCCATCACCGGGGCCGGCACCGCCCTCGACGTGAACGGCACGGGCTTGCAGGCGGGCATCCTCGCCTTCCGCAAGTTGAAGTCGCCCGACGGCAAGCGGGTCGGCGGCACTCCGGTCCTCCTGCTCGTGCCGCCCGAATTGCAGTTCATCGCACAGCGCCTCTTCCAGAGCACCACGGTCAACACCGGCGGCGCGTCGGCGAACGACGCCGTTCCCAGCGACAACATCCACGCCGGCAAGTACCGCCCGGTCGTCTGCGACTGGTTGAGCGACGTGGCCTTCACCGGCAACTCGGCCAAGGCGTGGTATCTGTTCCGCGCCGCGAGCATCTTCGCCTCGGTCGTAGTCAGCTTCCTCGACGGCGTGCAGACGCCGACCGTGGACATGGCCGAGGCCGACTTCAACCAGTTGGGCGTGCAGTTCCGCGGCTACCACGACTTCGGCGTCGACTTCGCCGAGTGGCTGGCGGGCATCAAGGTCAAGGGCGAAGCGTAACCCAGGAGTTCGACACATGGCACAGGCAGTCTTCGTCCACGACGGCGAGTGCATTGACTACACCCCGGTTGCCGACGTGGCGGCCGGCGACGTGGTCGTTCAGGGCGACCTCGTCGGCGTGGCCAAGCGGGACATCCCCGCTGGCAAGCTCGGGGCACTCACGGTCGGTGGGGTGTTCGACTTCACCAAGCTCGCGGCACTGGTGCTGGCCGTCGGCACGCTCGTGTACTGGGACGACGCGGCCAACGTCGCGACCAACGTGTCGGTCGGCAACAAACTGCTCGGCAAGGTCGTGAAGGCGGCGGCCGGTGCCGACGCAACCGTCCGCGTCCGCCTGAGCCAGTGAGAATGCGATGCCCGACCTGCTTCAAACCGGTTCCGACTGGCTGGCCGACCAGTTGAAGGTTCACGTCTCGCGGCCGGTCGTGTACTGGCGCGGGGCGGCCGAGGTCGCGGTACAAGCCACGATTGGCCGGACGCTCCTCAAGCTCGACGACGGCTACGGCGGCGTGCGGATGGAGTGGACCGACCGCGACTTTCTGATCCAGGCGGCCGACCTCGTCCTCGGCGCGGCGGCCGTGCTGCCCGAGCGAGGCGACACGGTCCGGGAGACGGTGGGCACGAAGACCTTCGTGTACGAGGTGATGGCACCCGGCAAGGAACCGCCGTGGCGCTGGTCGGACGTGTACCGCAAGGTGCTGCGCATCCACACCAAGCAGATCGGCACGGAGACGACCTGATGGCGGCCACGATCCTCGACATCGCCGACGCCGTGGTCACCCAACTGAACGCGACCGCGTTCAGTCAACCGGTGACGGCCGAGCGGCACTACCAGCCGCAGTTCGAGCTGTCGGAAATGACCGCGCTCCACGTGAGCGTGGTCCCTCGGTCGGTGGCGAGCAAGGGACTCGACCGCAACCGCGACAGTTTCGACTACCGCGTCGATGTGGCGGTGCAGCAGAAGCTCGACCCGACGCCGGGGAACCTCGATGCGCTCATGGCACTGGTGGAGGAAATCGCCGACCACTTCCGGTCGGAGCCGCTGTCGGGCTTCCCCCAGGCCCGCTGCACCGAGGTCGAGAACGTGCCGGTCTACGCGGTGGAGCATCTGGAAGAGTTCCGCCAGTTCACGAGCGTCGTGACGCTGACCTTCCGCGTGTGGAGGTGACGAATGATCGGGCTGACCTTCGCCGCTGCCAAGCATGGCTTCTTCGACCGCGAGAAAGTGAAGCGGTCGGTGGACGCCGGCACCCGCAAGGTGCTGTCGAAGTTCGGCGCGTTCGTGCGGCAGCGGGCCAAGACCTCCATCCGCAAGCGGAAGGGAACCAGTCCGCCGGGCGGGCCGCCTTTCTCGCACGTCGGCCTGTTGCGGAAGTTCATCCTGTTCGCCTACGACGCCGACCGCAAGTCGGTGGTCATCGGGCCGACGCTGACGAACGAGGGGTCGGACGCCCCGCGCCTCCTGGAACACGGCGGCGACACGAACCTGGAGACTCGCAAGGGATCGAGGCAGGCGCACTACCGCCGCCGGCCGTTCATGGGGCCGGCGTTCGAGCAGGAGCAGCAGAAGCTCCCCGCCCTGTGGAAGAACTCGGTTCGCTAACGGAGACGACTCATGGCCGTGAAACTCGGGCTCGACGCCAAACTCTACCGCAACACCGGCACCCAACCGGCCCCGGTTTGGAACGAGATCAAGAACGTCAAGGACGTGACCTTGAACCTCGAAGCGGGCGAGGCCGACGTGACGACGCGCGGCAACAACGGCTGGCGAGCGACCGTGGCCACGCTCAAGGATGGGTCCGTCGAGTTCGAGATGGTCTGGGACACCGAGGACGACGATTTCGGGGCGATCCGCGACGCCTTCTTGAACCACACCGCGCTCGAGTTCGCGGTCATGGACGGCGACATCGCCACGGCCGGTTCGCAAGGACTGCGGGCCTCCTGCATGGTCACCAACTTCAGCCGCAACGAGGCGCTGGAGGAGGCGATCACCGTGAGCGTGACCGTGAAGCCGACGTTCTCCACCACCCCACCTTCCTGGATGACGGTGCCACCGCCGCCGCCACCGCCGCCACCCTGATCAAGGGTAAGAGGCCAGAGGTCAGAAGTCACAATCCGAAGCCTCTGTCTTTCGTCCTCTGGCTTCTGTCCTCTGACCTTTGTCCTGACCCCAAGGAGCACCATGCGTTTCGCCTGCACCGGAATTCTGTTTCTCGCCGTCGCGTCCGCCGGCGCGGCGGAGCCAAATCCGCCCGTCCGCATCACGGGCGAGACGAAGTACAAACCGCACTCCCTGGTCCGGCTGCGGGCCGAAGGCGCGGACCCGAAGGCCGCGATCCTTTGGCGCGTTCATCCCGCGAAGGACGTGCGGCGGGCGACCACGCCACGGGGCGTGCTTGAGTTCGCCGCCCATCCCGGCACCTACGAGGTCGAGTTGCTGGTGATCCAGCAAGCCGAGGGCGGACTGGTCGTCGAGGAGAGTCAGATCACGGTGGTGGTCGAGGGGTGCGGGCCGGTTCCTCCCAAACCCGAGCCGAAGCCGCCGGGCAAGGCCGACCCCGAGAAGGCAATCGGCAAGCTGCGATTCGGCAACGCCGGCTGCACGGCCACGGTGATCGGCCCGCGCCGGACCGACGGCAAGTGGGACATCCTCACCGCCGCCCACTGCACCGGCGGGGCCGGCAGCCGAGGCAGCTTCACCCTCAAGGACGGCCGCACCCTCGCCGTGACGGTCGCGGCCCGCAACGCCGACGCGGACCTGACGTGGCTCGTGACCGACGCGGTCGCGGACGACCTGCCGTTCGCCACGCTCGCCGCCAAGAACCCGGCGGTGAACACCGAGGTGTGGCACATGGGCTACGGGATCGACAAGCCGGGCAACCGCGAAGACGGCCGCGTGACCGGAGCCGAGACACCGGACGGCCAACTGCCGATGGAACTGAGCGTCTCGTCCGGCGACTCGGGCGGCGGCATCTTCCGGGCCGACACCAACGAACTGGTCGCGGTGGTCTGCTGCACCACGGAGCACGGACGCAAGACGCTCATGTTCGGCGGCAGCGCCGAGCAGGCCAACCGGCTGCGGCCGGTCTCAAAGACGGATGCCGACGCCTGGGAACCGCTCGCTATTCCCGTCTGCGTCGCCCGGAAGACCGACGCGGATTGGCGGCCGCTCGACATCCCTCTCATTCGGAGGAAGTGACGCATGCACAGCTTCCGCGACAACGCCGGGCGAACGTGGACGGTGGTCATCAACGTGGCCGTGGTCAAGCGCGTCCGCGGGCTGGTGAACATCGATCTCTACAAGCTTATCGACGACGGCTTCAAGCCGCTCGCCGCGCTCGTGGCCGACCCGGTGCAACTGGCCGACGTGCTCTACTGCCTGTGCAAGGAGGAGGCGGACGCCAAGCAGATCACCGACGAGGACTTCGGCCGGGCACTGGCGGGCGACGCGATCACGTTGGCGGCCGACGCCTTCGTCGAGGAGTTGATCGATTTTTTCCCCGACGCCCGGGCGCGGGCGAGCCTGACGAAGGTGCTGGCGGCCGGGCGGAAGGTGCGGGACCGGCTCCTCGTTCACGCCGAGACGGTGATCGAGACGCTCGACCCGGCGGCGGAAGCGAACAAATTGATCGCCTCGTTTGGGAACTCGCCGGCATCCTCGGGATCGACCCCGGCCCCTTCACCCTCCGCGAACTCCTGATCATGGCCGAGGCCGCGAGCCGCCAACGGTGGGCGCACACTTCGGCGCTCCTGGCTCTGCTCGCCAACGCCCACCGCGACCCGAAGAAGTGCCGCCCGTTCCAGCCGGCCGACTTCAACCCGCACCTGCGGCGCAAGGAGCCGGTCGCGGCCAGGGTCGGCATCGCCGTGCTGAAGCAAGTGTTCGTGGACCGACCGCACCAGAGGACGTGAGCGATGGCATCGGCGGCGGGGATTCGAGCGGGGGCCGCCTACGTCGAGTTGTTCGTCAAGGACAACCGGCTGACGAAGGGGCTCGCCGCCGCGGCCGCCATGCTGAAGGCCTTCGGCGCGGGGCTGACCGGCATCGGCACCCAAATGCTCGGCGTCGGCGCGGCGCTCGCCGCCCCGTTCGTGCTGGCCGCCAAGGTCTTCACCGAGATGGGCAGTGACCTGATCGACATGAGCCAGCGCACCGGCGTGTCGGTGGAGGCGCTCTCGGAGTTGGGGTTCGCGGCCGAGCAGTCGGGCGCGGACATGGAAACGCTCGAGGCCGGTCTGCGGAAGATGCAGAAACTCGTCGTCGAGGCGGCCGGCGGGTCGAAGGAGGCCCGCGACGCCCTCGACAAACTCGGCCTCTCCGTCGCCGACCTGAAGGCCCTCGCCCCCGACGAGCAGTTCAAACTCATCGCCGACAAGCTCTCGAAGATCGAGAACCCGGCCCTGCGGGCGGCCCTGGCGATGGACGTGTTCGGCAAGTCGGGAACCAAGCTCTTGCCCCTGATGAACGACGGAGCCGCCGGGATCGAGGCACTCCAGGAGAAGGCCCGCAAGTTGGGACTGACGATCTCGACCGCGGACGCGGCGGCCGCCGAGGAATTCGGCGACACACTCGACGTGGTCTGGAAGGTGATCAAGCGCGGCGCGTTCTCGGTCGGGGCCGCGCTCGTGCCGTCGCTCATGGAACTGGCCAACTGGATCATCACGACCAGCAAGGACGTGGCCGAATGGATCGACCGCAACCGGGAGCTGGTGGTCTCGGTCGCCAAGATCGTGGCGGTCGTCCTCGGGGTCGGTGCGGCCCTCGTGGCGCTCGGTGCGGCCGTCAGCCTCGCGGGGTTCGCCGTTAGCGGACTCGTCACGCTCTTCTACGCGCTCGGCACGGTCATCGGCGTCATCGGTTCGGTCCTCGGGGCGCTGCTCTCGCCCATCGGTCTGGTCGTCGCGGCGCTCGTCGGCCTCGGCTACCTGTTCGCCACCCAGACCGACGCCGGGAAGCAGATGACGGACGAGTTGAAGGCGGGGTTCGTGAGCTTCGCGGAGACGGCGAAGACCGCCTGGGGCGGGATCGCCGACGCGATCCAGGCCGGCGACCTGGAACTGGCGGCCCGGATCGCGCTCGCCGCCGTCAACCTCGAGTGGGCCAAGGCGGTGCTGTGGTGGACCGAGAAGTGGAACGCCTTCAAGGGCCTCTTCGTCGACGGCTGGCACGACGCGGTGGCCGGGCTGAAGCTCATGTTCTGGGACTTCACCGCCTGGATCGCCCGCACCTTCTCGTTCGCCATCGAGAAACTCGTCAAGGCGACCGCCTGGGTCGCGGACAAGATCGGCCTCGACGACCTGGCGAAGAACCTCCGCGAGAACTTCGACTTCAGCGACGAGAACATCAACCGCAACCGCGACCGGATCAAGAACCAGATCCTCGACGACCGGCTCCGCCGGCAGCGGGACGCCGACGCGGCCCGGAAGGCCGACGCCGCCGGGGCGATGGACGACGTGGCCAAGGCCGCCCGGGAACTCAAGGACGCCGTCGATGAGGCGGCGCGCAAGCGGGCAGCGATGGGGGAGCGCGTCCCGCCGAAGGCCAAGTCGGGGTCGATGTCCTCGCTCGACGAGGTGATCGACCTCTCCAAGAAGCTCGACGTGCAGGGGACGTTCAACGCCCTGGCCGTGCGCGGGTTGGGCGGCGAGACGGCCAACGCCCGAATGACCAAGGCGGTCGACCAGATCAACGAGAACGTCAAGGAACTCGTGGCCGAGGCCAAGCACGGTGGGTTGGTGTTCGCGTGAGGAGCGACCGTGGCGATCATCGTCGAGAAGTTCGACAGCGGCGGGGCGACGGTCGGGCCGGACAGCCCGTCGGTCGATCTGCTGTTCGCCGTCCTGGGCACCGAGAGCGACCTGGACGCGCGGGCGCTCGTCGAGGCGACGATCCCGGCCATCTTCCGGGGCATGATCTTCCAGAACTACCGCATCGACCACAAGGGGGGCGGCGTCTGGGACGTGTCGGTCCGCTACGGCCGCGAAGACTCGCAGGCGGACGACGCCGCGCCCAGCAATGATCCGCCGCAGCCAGAAGCCCCGCTCGGTCCGAGCTACTCGTTCGAGACCTCGGGCGGCACCCAGCACGTCACGCAGTCGCTCCAGACAATCGCCAAGCACGGCAAGCCGGGGAAGAACCCGCCCGATCTCAAAGGCGCGATCGGCTTCAACAACGACTCGGTCGAAGGGACCGACATCACCGTACCCGTGTTCCGCTTCTCGGAGACGTACTCGATCCCCATCGCGCTCATCACGCACGCTTACAAGATCACGGTCTTCCACCTGACCGGGCGGGTCAACAACGCGCCGTACAAGGGGTTCGCCGCCGGCGAGGTGTTGTTCCTGGGCGCGTCGGGCTCGCGGCGCGGCCTGGAGAAGTGGGAGATCACCTACCAGTTCGCCGCCAGTCCGAACGCCGTGAACCTCCAGGTCGGCGACATCCCGAACATCAACAAGAAGGGGTGGGAGTACCTGTGGGTCCGCTACGGCGACGTGGAGGACCAGAAGGTGCTGATCAAGCAGCCGGAGTCGGTGTACGTCGAGCGGGTCTACGAGCCGGGCAACCTCGCACTCCTCGGGATCGGAGGCTGACGTGGCCGGCGACCCCTTCAAGACTGTCGCCACCGGCCAGCGGATGGAAATCCCGGCGGCGGCGTACAACGCCTTCCTCGACGCGGCCCGCTTCACACGCGCCCAACCGCACGACATGGCGCGCGAGGAGGGCGCGGAGTTCCGTCAGAGCGGGATCATCAAGGTCCGCAACGATTCGGGCGCGGATCGGGGGCGTTTCGACGTACTCGGCATTGCGGGACCACTGATCGAACCGACCGATAACGAGCCAGAGTTTCAGAACCGGGTGGCGCTCAAGGGTGTGATGCCGACGACGAGCCACCAGGGTCGGTTCGTGGTGCTACTCGAACCACTCGCCGCCGGGAGTGTTGGCCGGGCGGTCATCAGCGGCGTAACCATCGGGCGGGTCAACCTTCAGCCGGGCGAACCGGATTGCGGTTGTGCCGATGTCCGTGCGTTCGATGCGGGCTCGCTGCGCTTCAGCGACGGCGGGGCGGCTCAGGTTCTCTGGCGTGAGCCAGGGTTCGGCGCGACGTGGGCGGTGTTGCGGCTGGGTCGGGTCTGCTCGTGCGCCGGCACGTCGTCGAGCGGCTCCTCTTCCGGTTCATCGTCGGGCAGTTCAAATCCATCGTCGAGCGGGTCCAGTTCGTCCGGGAGTTCCAGCGGCTTGCCCGGCATCACGGTCAACGAGACGGACGTCCGCTGCGAGGGCGGCACGCTCAACGTCTACACGCGGACGATCACGTTGCGGATCGACAACGGGGCGCTGACCAGGGAAGAGGGTGCGTGGCAGTTCAGCCACCAGGCCGGTTGTTGCTGTTGCGATGGCTGCTCCAGCGGGTCTAGCAGCGGCTCCTCGTCGGGCAGTTCGTCCGCCAGCGGCAGTGGCCCGTCGTCGAGCGGTTCGTCGTCGGGCGAAAGCGGCTCGTCGAGCGCGGACGACAGCAGCTCCTCGCCCCCGCCGAGCAGTAGCGCCGACGGGTCGTCCTCGGGCGGCCCGGTCCCGTCCTCGAGTGCCGTGGACGACGGCTCCTCCGGGGTGGTTCATTCCTCCAGTGGAATCGACACGTCGAGCGGGCCGAGCGGGAGCGGCGAACTGCCTTCTTCCAGCGCGGCGGACACGTCGAGCGGACCGAGTGGCAGCGGCGACCCGTCGTCGAGCGCCGCCGTCGATTCGTCGTCCTCGGGCGGCAGCGGTTCATCCTCCGGCTCTGGCGACAGCTCCTCGGACGGGAGCAGCGGGAGCGACGGCAGTTCGAGTTCGGTGCTTCCCGACAGCAGTGGTCTTCCATCCCTGTCATCCAGTTTGGTGGTGTGAACTCCATGCGTGTCTTCCTAATCGGCTACCCCGGCGAGATGGGCGGGGCCAACACCGAAGCTTGGCACACGGTCAAACTGTGGCGACGCGTCGGCGTCGAGGTCCACCTGATCCCCACCTGGGGCTGCGACGACCGCTTGCGAGCCAAGCTCGACGCGCTGGGCTGCACGACCCACCACGTCCGGCCCGAGGAACTGGAGCGCGTGCCCGGCCTAGCCGGCGCGCCCGTGGTCGGGTTCTGCAACGCCGAGTTCATGACCCACGCCCACCGCTTCCGCCAACTCGGCTGCCCGGTCGTGTGGGTCAACTGCATGACCTTCCTGTTCGACCACGAGAAGCGGTTCTTCGCCGAACACGGGCCGGCCGACGCGATGGTCTACCAGTCCGAGTTCCAGCGCGCCGAGATCGAGCCGAAGCTCGCGGAGTTCGATTACGACCCGGCGACCGGCCACCTGATCCGCGGCGCGTTCGACCTCGGCGAGTGGGAGTTCCGCCCGCGCCCGCACGCGAAGGGCGAGCCGTTCTTCGTCGGCCGGGTGGCGCGGCCCGACGCCGACAAGTGGTCGAGCAACACCTGGCCGATCTACGAGCGCATCCAGGTCCGCGACAAGCGGGCGTTCATGCTCGGCATGGACGACCGCACCCACGCCAAACTCGGCAAGCCGCCGGCGTGGGCCGACTGCCTGAAGCCGATGGCGATCACCCCGCCGCAGTTCTTCGCCACGCTCCACTGCCTGCTGCCCGTCAACGGCGGTGCCCGCGAGAACTGGCCCCGCGCCGGCCTGGAGGCGATGGCCGCGGGCGTCCCCGTGGTCGCCCAGAACGACTGGGGCTGGCGGGAGATGATCGACCACGGCGTGACCGGGTTCCTCGGCTCGTGCGACGAGGAGTTGGCCCACCACGCCGCGACCCTCGCCTACGACGAGGAACTGCGGCTGCGGCTCGCCCACGCCGCCCGCGCCCGCATGGAGCGGGAGTTCGCCAACCCGGACGAGATCGGGTCCGCGTGGGAGCGGTTGTTCGCCGCCGTCACTCAACGCGCCGTGCCGGCGCTCGCGGAGGTCGCGTGAACCCGTTCGCCACCCACATCCCGGTGTTGCTCGCCTGCCTCCGGCGGACGACCGGCCCGATCCTGGAACTCGGGTCTGGCTGGTTCAGCACGCCGATCTTGAACGCCTTCGCGGTCGGCCGCCTGGCCCGCACGGTCGAGGCCGACCCGCGCTGGTTCTCGGTCGTCGCCCCGGTCTGCACCCAGCAGCCGGTGACGAAGCACGACCACCAGATCGTGTTCGTGCCCGACTACCAGCAGGCTCCCATCGACGACCACTTCTGGTCCGTGGTGGTGATCGACCACGAACCGCCGCAACGTCGCGGTATCGATGTCGCGGGACTCCACGGGAAGTGTCAGTTGCTGATCGCCCACGACTCCCAGCACGACGCCTACGGCTACGGCCCCGCGTTCGAGCGATTCAAGTACCGCTACACCTTCGACCGGCTGGTTCCCTGGACGACGGTCGTCAGCGACACCGATCCGCTCGACTGGCTGGACGAGGCCCTCCGCCCACTCTGGTGAACCCCATGAAGCTCGCCGCCCTCTGCTGCACCTTCCACCGCCCGCACCTGCTCGGGCAGTTGATCGAGTCCTTCCTGCGCCAGGACTACCCGCGCGAACTCCGCGAACTGGTCATCCTCGACGACGCCGGGCAGTACGCGAACCAGAGCAGGGACGGCTGGCGGTTGATTTCCATCCCGGTGAGGTTCCGCACGCTCGGCGAGAAGCGCAACGCCTGCGCCGCGCTGGCCTCGCCCGACGCCGAGGGGTTCCTCGTCGCGGACGACGACGACATCTACCTGCCGCACTGGTTCCGCACCCAGGCCGACGCCCTTAAACGGGCCGACTGGTCGCGCCCCGGTCTGGTGCTGCTCGAACACGGCGACGGGCTGAAGGAACACGACACGGGTGGCCTCTACCACGGCGGCTGGGCGCTGCGGCGATCCGCGTTCGACCGGGTGCGGGGCTACGCCGCGATGAACAACGGCGAGGACCAGGAACTGGCCCACCGCCTGGCTGAGGCGAAGGTGACCGTCTGCGACCCGTGCGAGTTCGCCGCGCCGTTCTATCACTACCGCATCGACACCGGCAGCTACCACGTCAGCTACCTCGACGACCGGGGCTACGCCGACCTGGGCCGCCAGACCCCAACGGCCGGGACCATCACCCCCGGTTGGCCCCGCGACTTCGACAAGCTGCCGGTGGTCCGCCGTTTCGCATACGGGCCACACGTCTCCGGTGACAATGGAGGAATGCCGGTCGAGTTGATCGGCCCGATCGTCGCACCGGGTCGCAACGGCCCGACGAACGGGATGTACGCGCTCCAGAAGGCGCTGCGGAAGCGGATCGATGACGGCCTCGACTGGCTGTCGATCAAGTCCCTCCCCGCGAGCAAAGGCGCGATGCCGTGGTTCTGGCACTGGGACGACCGGCGCTACGCGATCTGGTGGGACTCGGAGGGGCTGCCGTTCGTGCAGGGGCCGAACATGCTCTTCACCCACTCCGGGTCGCCCCGGATCGACCGCGAGGAGTGCGGCCTGCTCGACGCCGCCAACTGCCGGGCGATGTTCTGCCACAGTGAGTGGTATCGCGATCTCATCGCCAAGCACTGTGGTGGACCCCGAAAACTGGACCACCGGATAGAGTGCTATCGGGTGGTCCCATTCGAGGGTTCAAGAGATGGGCAAAGCAAACCGAACGCACACGCCGGCCTTCAAGGCTCAGGTCGCATTGGCGGCACTCAAGGG
>SXGR01654800.1_pt1 | contig 33909 bp, 28 predicted proteins | sample 3174711 | NCBI WGS metagenome assembly SXGR01 (sample SAMN11356860, study PRJNA531348) | freshwater metagenome | isolation source: freshwater sample F1-60 | place: China: Fuxian Lake, Yuxi | collected 2017-12-25 | reverse complement strand
TGGACATCCAATCCTACAAATCGTAAGCTAGTCATTGCGTCCAACTCCTTTCGTATGCGGCTCTGCGCCGCTGGATTCACCTCTTCGCTAGCGTAACCCGCGTTACCTGCGAATTGGGGCTGGTCGCTCCATATTGACTAAACGAACGGTCCACCGCGCTCGCCCGTCCGGCGGAGCGCTGCAGACCATGGCGATGATACGCTGCTTCTCGGCGGCATCGAGCAACTCCACATGCCCTTGGCGGGGCCGCTCATACAGCGCCCGCTCCAAGCCGTGGTCACGGTAGCGTTGCGCGATGGCCCGCACTGAGGGAGAGCCAAACCCCACGACTTGCGCCACTCTGGGAGCGCTCCAGCCGGCATCGAGCCGCTGTAGAGTCAGCGCGCGGAGGACCACCCGCACCTGCTGCACGCCACTTTTCAAAAGAGCCTCGATGGCTCGCCGGTCTACAGGTTTGAGATGAAACCGCTTGGCGGGACGTGCCATGCCCAAGTATACGCCGACACATTTCCGAATGGAATTGTTTGTTGCGACTCTTTTCAGGCGGTCACAGACCTAGTGGCGAATGGACGATCTTGGATTATGGCCACCTGCGGATTGTCGGAAAGGACAAAGAACAGATTTGCGCGATTCTGTTCTCCGCTCGTCAAGGGGACCACTGAACCCAGAGGATTGTGAGAATGTGCAAGCGAACTCGTGTCGACCCGCGCAAAAACCACGCTCCTGGAAACGCTACCCCAGCATCCACTGACTGTGGCTCTCGCAAACTCCGTACGCCGGGGAATTGCCCGTACAGGCGCGCCCATCGTGGTTTGGTTCGAAGCAGCAGGAATGCGTAGGCCCGGGTTTGGTTTCTCTCCTCGAGGTAGGTGCGGGAGTGGGTATTGATGTCTATCCAGAAATCCGCGATCGGATGCGCCAGCCCGTAGCGGTCGAAGCACGCCCCCAGTAGGATCAAACAATGGCTGGTCGCAATCCTGCGCTGGAACTCCAATGTTCTGTCGTTGAATAGATATCGTGTGCACCATTTGTGCTCCGTTAGCAAGCTTAGCGGAGCACCGAGTGAAAACCGGCGAAAACTCAAATCGCCAGAACGAGCTGCAGGAAACGCTATTGTCTTTGTTTCCAATTTATCGTCGTCTTCAACCGGTGGCAGGCGAGCTGCAAATCACTTCGTCTCTAACCAGGACTCACGGCCGCCGCCCACGTGCTCCCGCAGAAATCCGATGCCATCCCAGGCGATCAAGTCCGGTGACGCTGCCAGGTCGCGCCAGATGCAGGCCGCGCTTGCCAATTCCTTGATCGCGTACCCGAAGCTTTCGATTACCAGCGCGCCGCCATAGTTGACATCCCTGAGCGCCGTGAACACCGACGGCCAATCCACTTGCCCGCTGCCCAGCGTACCGCGGTCGTTTTCGCAAGAGTGAAAGTGCTTTAGATGATGGCCGGCCGTGCGAATCGCATGGCCCTGATCCTTCTCCTCAATGTGCGCGTGGAATGTATCGTACAGCAGCCCTACGTTCGGATGATTCACCTCGCGGCATAGCCGCGCGCCGTCGGCCGCGGTGTTGAGAAAGTAAGTCTCGAAGCGGTTGAGAGGCTCGACCGCGAGCGTAACATCCGCCTTCAGCGCATACTCACCCAGCGCGGCCAGAGCCTCCAGCGCCCGCTTCCACTCGTCCTCTGTACGCCGGCGTCCTGGCAGATAACCGACCGGCGAATAGAACGGCCCCACCAGGTGGTGAGCACCGACTGCGGCCGTGTTGTCGATCGCCTGTTTGACGAAATCGATCCCGCCCCGCCGCGCCTCGGCATCGTCGCTGATCAAGCTCGTCTCGCGCGACGTGAACGCGCTGCAGCAGATCGCGCCCAGTCCGATCGTCTCCAACTCACGCCGGATCTCGACAGCGGGGAAATCAGCCCAATCGAAGCGGGCCAACTCCACGAGGTCGAAACCATGTTGCTTGATCCGCGGGAGCAATGGAATGTGTTCACGGTCAAAGCCTGCCGTCCAGATCAGCGTATTGGCGCCAATTCGCATAGTCTCTATATTATGCGCGTCGAATCTTTTCAAGGGCCACGAGTCCGCGGATATCTGCATCACCCGGCCCAGGATGAACCCGCACAAGCGTTGGTGATCACCCACGGGGCGGGCTCGAATGCGAATGCCCCGATGCTCATCGCGATCGCCGAATGGTTGGCGGCGCGCGGTTGGCTGGTGCTCCGTTGCGACCTGCCGTATCGCCAACGCCGGCCGGGTGGTCCGCCCCGGCCCGCTGAAGCGGCAGATGACCGCGCCGGTCTGAAGGCGGCCGTTGAGCTCGTCCGGGCACTGGGGAAAGGCCGTGTTGTGTTGGGTGGCCACTCGTACGGCGGACGCCAGGCGTCTATGCTTGCTGCCGAAGAACCGGAAGTCGTCGATGCACTGCTGTTGTGTTCCTACCCGTTGCATCCGCCTGGGCAGCCCGACAAGCTACGCACCGGCCATCTGCCAAAGATCGCGGCACCGGTGCTGTTTGTCCACGGCACGAAGGACCCGTTCGGGAGCCCGGATGAAATGCGCGGCGCCGCAAAGTTAGTCAGGGATGCACGGCTTGTTTTTGTCGATGGCGCCGGCCACGACCTGAACCGCGGTAAGAATCTTGCCTTCCTCCAAGAGCTGGCCGGTCGATGACAGACCGAGGGAGGTCTGTCCTACTTACTTCGGCGCCGAGGTAGCCGTCGCGCCGGGGTTTTGCGCCGTGCTTACACGTTTGTTGGCCGGCTTGACACGTACTAGAATTGGCTCCGTCGCCCCATAACTATTCTGTTGGACGGTGCTGGACCGGGTTTCCACACGCCCGCTGATGTAGATGTAGCCCTCCACGGGCTGGGCATTCGGAAGAGCCGAAATTCGAAAGACACGCTCGGTCTCGTTATCCTCCACCAGCACGCCATTCAGCCCGGCATCGCTTATGCGCACACGGGCAGGCAGATCGTGCACTTCCACCTGCACGCGCCCGGCGAAGCCATTCTGACGAGTGACGCTCACCCGCACATCGGCGGTCTGCCCAGCCTCGATCTCGACAATTCTAGTAACGGCGTGCATCAGCACATCCGGCTTCGACATCAATGAAACCAGCTTCAACCGGTCATCCGGGTTCGCCACACGAGTAACTGGCCGCCCGTTGATCGTCGCCCGGCCAGTCACTCCAAAGGCCACCGGCTTGGCCAGCTTTGCCGCCGGATCGGCCGAGAGCAGAATCGTCGCTTCCGATTGACCCGCGGCGATGGTGTTCCTGGTGGCTTTGAGTCCAGCCGGAAGTTGGCCCAGCGAAACATCAATCGGCCCGTCATAGCCCTCCAGCCGCAGCGCCGTTACAGTCACCGGGATGGTTCCACCCGCCGGAACATTCGGATTGCGGGGCTTTAGGGAGAGCTTGAAGTTCGGCCGTGGTTCACCGACACGCAGGCGATACGCGAACGCCGCGCCGCCCATGCCACGCGTATCGCGGAGCCGCACAAAATAATCGCCATCAGCAGGTGCGACGAAGTCGACTATCGAATCCTTCCCGTACCCGGGACCGCCGTCATCGTTGCGATAGCAAAATCGCGCCAGAGGCAGGCCGTTCGGCGTGAACTGCGCGCCCGCCGGATGAATCTGCACCTTATAGAGTGCGCGGTCTCCCCCGTGCGCCTCGCCAGACGTGCCGAAAAGCGACCGGCGCTGGTCACCGAAACCCTCCACCACCACGGACTCATCCGGCCCATCCGGCACCTCATCGACGCGGAGGAGTTCACTGCCGATCATCACATGGTCACCCGTACTTAGCGTATTCCATGCCTGAAGCCTAAAACCAGGGCTGTCCGAGTCCTGATCGCCTAGCACCAGGGATGTCTCCCAAACCGCGCGAGCAACCACTCGTTCGATCGGCTGACCCCTCGCATCCAGTACCTCAACAAACGAATCCAGTTCTGAACCCAACCGCCGGGCGTTGACCTCCATCGTCACCGGCTGACCCTTCCTGGCGGAGAAACGGAAGAAATGATCTTTTCCGGCCGCGGCAATTCGCCCGTTCACCGTCACCGGCAACGTCAGGGCCTGGGCCGAGCCCGCTGCGTTATTGGTTCCGCTTGCTTCGATCTCAGGATCATCGCCTAGAGCTAACTTCACCTCGGTGAACGCCTCGCCCGACGGAGACTCGGGGCGAAGGATCGATAAATCCGGGTCGCTCGCCGCGGCTGTCCCTTTGGCTTGCACCGTAGCCGGGCCGAGGTTGTAGCCGGAGATCGCCACCGGCTGGACTGAACCCCGCCGAATGCCAAGTGGATAAGCCGACACCGCCACCGGCAGCTTACCCACCAGAATCCGGTAGAAGTTACTGCCTCGCCCGCTCGACTCATAGTCAGAAATCCGCACAAAGTAGGTGCCATCCTTGGCAAACCTATGCGAGAAACGGCTGGCGGTTGGGCCCCCGTCATAGCCAAATTCGCGAATGAGGGCTTGATCTTCGCCCACAATGCGCACGATCGGCTGGAGCGTTGAACCGATGCGCATCGCCTGGTTCTCAAAGACCAGTTCCTCACCGGCCTTAGCCTTGATCTTGAAGTGATCCACATCGCCCGCCTGCGAAATTGCGCCCACCAACACCGAGGGCAGGTAGGTTTTAAACGCGGTGTCCGGCGTATCGTTCGGTTCTCGATCCGGCGACTCGCCGAAGTAAGGCTCCACGAGAAAATAGCCTTGGGGGCTGGTCCCGAGCGGCGTCAGCACGCGCAGACGCACCGGGCCTACCGATGCCTCAGGCGCGATTTCGAGTTCGACCGTCACCTGATTGCGCGGAGGCAGCGGCCCCACATCGACAGTAGACGGCGTGCCGTTCGCTCCCAGCCGCATTTCCGGCAGGTCCGGCAGCTCTTTGACACGCACCACCTTGCCCTTGAGTCCAGGTTCTGAGAAATATACCTCGCTGGCACCGGCGAGATTGAAGCCCTCCAGCGTCATCTCCACCGTCGTACCGCGTGCCGCCCCGAGCGGCTTCACTGCTGTCAACGTGGGCGGAGTAATCCGGGGTCCAGTGGAGCTCCCGGCGGCGGACTGGGCCAACGTGAGTCCAGCCGTGGCGAACACGGCGGCTGTGACGGTCAGTATTTTGTTCACTTTTGTTACCTCGCAACAACAGTCGTATCAAACACGGCGTAAGAGCCGTCCATGCGGCCGACGGCGAAACGTGAGCCGTCAGGCGAAAACTCGAGGCCATAAGTCCAGTCCGATTGGCTTCCCATTCGCTTGAGCTCAGTAAGATCGCTCGCGCGCAACACCCTGATCGACTTATCGGCGCTCGACGACACGATCGTCTTACCATCGGGCGACCAGGCGAGCTTGAGAATCCCATCTTCGTGGGCCATCGACGATTGAATCAACTCGCCGCCATTCTCATCCATGCGCCATATGCGAATCGATTTGTCCATCCCGCCAGCGGCGACAAACTTTCCGGTCGGATCAATCGCAACCGTGTTGATCCCCTCGATCGCCTCGGAGAAGGTGTAGAGCCGCCGCCCGGAAGCTACATCCCATATCTTCACCCCACGATCGGCCGAACCGGAAACCAATCGTTTGCCGTCCGGGGTGAAGGCCAGTGCATAAACGGCATCGATGTGATCTTTCAGCGTGCGGACCTCTTGTCCCGTCGCCGTATCCCAAAGTTTGATCAGCTTATCGTAGGAAGAAGTGGCCAATAGCTTGCCATCGGGCGAAAAGGCGACATCATAGATGCAGTCGCTATGTCCTTGGATCGCCACGGCGACTGACTGCTTATCTACATTCCAGATTTTCACGTCGCCTTGTTTGGCGCAGAGCCCGCCGGCCGCCGCCAGACACTTACCATCGCGTGAAAACGCTACGCTGCGCACGGCATCCACATGGCCCGCAAGCGTCGCGATCGCCTTGCCGGTATCCGCATCGGCGAGAGTTACCTGTTGATGGCGGGCCAGCGCCACCACCTTGGCGCCCGGCTGCCACGCCAAGCCGAACACCTGGGCCTTCGTAGCGCCACGTGGCTTGATGACGGAGGGAGCCGTCGCATTCTTCGCGGTAGCGGCGGTCACCTCAGTTCCCGCCGCAGGCCCTTTGGCCCCAGCCTCTATCCACATCTTGACTAGCGCAATCTCGCCATCGGCCAGCGAAGTGCCGTCCATAGGCATTTTCGGAGATGACTTACCAATGATATAAGTGTAGAGCGGACTGTCGTCAGGCTTACCGGCCACGGCGCCGCTACCATGTTTGCCGCCCCGGATAAGCAGATCGTAAGTGCTGATGGAAAGGTCGCCCATCCGCGCGTCGCCGCCATGACAGCCTCCGCAGCGTTTCTGGAGAAGCGGTTGGATATCTGCCGAGTAGTCCACGGCCGCCAGTACAGCCGCCGCTGGAATTAGTAAACAAATTGCTATCCGCATCGCCGCCTCTTAGTGATTAAAGAGGAACTCCTTTGATGTCAGCATCGCCCACACCATATCCTCCAGCGATTGCCGCTTGGTTTCCTTGGCTGCCTCTTGGGTGGCGCCCGGCGCCAAGCGGGATTTGGTCAGCGCCCCCATGATCGCCTGCCTCTCCTCAGCCATCGGGTACCGGCCATACGCCGCTAGAGTCAGTTGGTCGAGCACCCGAGTTTCCGATAGGCCGATTCGCTGGAACAGATTCACGTATCCGTTTGGGTCGCTCAACTTCTTGTTGAGCGTGTCTCCGTTGATCACGTGCAGCGCCTGCGTAATAGACGGGTCCTGCGTCCGCTCCGCTGCGTCGCAAATGATCCGCGCCGGCCGCCCGAACACCGACAGGAACTGCGATTGTACCCGCACGTCTGGCAATTGCATGGCTCGCGAGCCTGCCGGATAGCCTGGGAACGAGGAAGGCACCCCGGTCACCTGAGACATGGCGTCCAGAATCACTTCGCCCGGCAATCGCTTCACGATGTACTTCGAATAGAAAATATTGTCGGCCTGATTAGTCGCGTTGGCATCGGACGAAACCTGATAAGTCGAAGAGTTGAGAATCTGTGAGATGAGCCGTTTGATATTGAACCCGTTCTCTACAAAATCCTTGGTGAGCGCCTGGAATAGCTCCTCACTCGAAGCCGGATTGGTCGCTCGCACGTCGTCGATTGGATGGCATAACCCGCGTCCCATGATACTGCCCCAAACGCGGTTGACGATGTTCTTGGCAAAATACTCGTTGTCTGGACTGGTGAGCCACGCGGCGAAGTGCAGGCGCCGATCGTCGCGCGAGTCGATTGCCATCGGTTTGCCATCCAGGGGCGTGGGTTCCAGCGGCCGCAGCAGACGCGGATGATTGATATCGCCCGCCGTCTTGGCAAATACCACCGTATCACCTGCCACGTCGCCGTCCTTCTGCCCCACTCGTGCAAACAGATTAGCGAATTGGTAATACTGCTTCTGCGTCCACTTCTCAAGCGGGTGATTGTGACAGCGCGCACACGTGAGTCGCTGACCGAGAAACGCCTGCGTGACGTTCTCGGAAAGTTCGATCGTGTCACGGTGAAGCACGAAGTAGTTCAACGCGCCGTTCTGCCGCGACGATCCCGATGAAGTAAAGATGTCGCGCGCGAACTGGTCCCACGGTTTGTTCGCCTTCACCCCATCGCGAATCCAGTTATAGAACGCCCACATGGCGTTGGGGCGCAGCTTGCGCGACGAAACCAGCAGCAGGTCGGACCACCTATAAGCCCAATTGTCGGCAAACTCGTCACGCTCGAGTAACTGCGCGATGACCTTAGTGCGCTTGTCTGGCGACGAATCGGCTAGAAATTCCTCTACCTCTTCAGGCGTAGGCAGAATCCCGGCGGCGTCTAAATAAACGCGCCGCAGGAACTGCGCATCGGTCGACCGCGGCGAAGGCGCCAGCTTCAGGCTCTTCCACTTCTGTAGTAAGTGTTCGTCGATAAAGTTAGCCGGCTTAAAACTTGCATAACTCGCCGCCGATACCTCATTCGCATAAGGAACCGCCACGCGCGCATACAGCACCTTGTTCTGATACCACAGCGTAATCGCGGACTCCCCATGCCCGGTGGTCTTCAACCGTCCCGAGTCGTTCACGGTAGCCACGCCTTCGTTTGCCGACGTAAATTTCACCCAGCGAGTCACATCCTCGGCGCGCCCATCGGTATACCGGGCGCGAACCACTAACTGCTGCTCAACGCCGGGCTTCAATATCGAACGCCGCGGAAACACTTCGAGGCCAGCCACATCGCCGTCGTTGTCTTTCGGCGCCGGCGTGCCATTGGCGATCCACTCGGCAATCACCCTATACTCAAGCGACTCGGTCCCGAACCTCTTCCCACCGCCATGCGGCAGCCCGAAGGTGGCTTTCTTCAGGAGCAGCGAAGCCGCCGGGTCCGCCAGCGAAATTCGGCGGCCTACCGCTTGCCGCGTGAGCGTGTCATAGTCGGCGTCCGGATCGTACCCGCGCAGCGTCAGTTTGAACCCGTTCTTTCCAGCTAGCGCCCCATGACATGCGCCCTGGTTGCAGCCCATCTTAGTCAGCACCGGCGTCACATGATTGCGGAAGGACCACGCAAACGGCTGCGCTGCGCCCTTTACACGAATACGCGCCGTTGCCGATTGGCCCGACGGCGCTTTGCCAGTGATGATGGCCTCCCCGTCGGCCACCGGGCTCACTACACCTGACGCATCCACTCTCGCAACGCCTGGATTGGACGAAGCGAACGCGGTATGTTTCGTTACATCCTCATTTCCCTCGGGCGACGTCACCTCGGCGATCAGTTGCTGGCGCGATTCAGGCGTGCGCAATTCCGCCTCGGGAGGCAGGAGCGTAACCGTTGACTGGGCGGCGGCAAACACGGAAAAAACCAAAAATAGTAGGCAATGCATCGATTGACCTGTGCGGAGGAGTTCTTCGCTTCCATCATATGTCACCCACGGGGCGGCGGGCAACAGCACCGCAGTATGTCGACGGATGCAGCGGCAGAACGCCGCTATCAGAAAGCGGCGTTGAAGTCCAAGATCGAGATCAAGGTGCTGGATGGACCGAAGATAGGACGGTTAGGCCAGTGCCCCGGTGGGCTGATCTGGCCCAGATGGGGAACTGTGCTTTGCACGGCAAACGAACTATCGTCGAGGACGAGCCCGGACCAAACGACGATCTTGCCGATTGGTTGATGCCCCACTCAGCGGAGGAGAGAGATGCACTTGCGTAACAAAGCTGCTTTGACAGCGCTGCTGGCCGGTGCCGGCTGTGCGCTACTGTTCAAGGGCGCGGCTGCTACCGCCGCTCAGCCCTCGAAGATTCCATTCACGTTTATTACAGTCGACGTTCCAGTTCCAGGAGCGGGCTCGACGATGGTCGTAGGGGTCAATAACCGTGGAGACGTAGTGGGCTCCTATAACTTCATCCCGGGGGCGGGAGTGCTAGGCCTCCCCGCCGGGTTCCTTGGCAAAGCATTCGTTTGGCGTAGGGACGGAAGGTTCACTACGATCGACGGCCCGGGACCGGTCCACCCTGAACTTTGCCAGCCACAAGCGGGGACGTTTAAGAATTGCTATTACATCGAGGCACGGGGAATCAACGAACAAGGCGATATCGTTGGAACGTATTCACAGGATGTGCTCTCCCAGCCAGGCGGCCTGCTCCGGGCATTTTTCCAGAAGGCCGGCGGTCCCTTTACCAGCTATCTCTTCCCCGGCCACACCAATACGATCTTCCAGAGGATTACGACCTCCGGTGTCATCTACGGCTGTTTTCATGATGAAGGGATAGACGATAGTCCGCAAGAGTCGATGCATGCAATTATCAACCTGCTGCGACCCAATGGCACCATTCAAAACCTCGACTTTAAGACCGCCGGCACGACGATGAACGTCGGCGGAAGCCCCGGAGCGCAGCGGTATGCCGGTGTTTGGTACAACTTCGCCACCAAGCGCCATAGCTCCTACGTTGTCGAGCACGGCCGGAGGGTGAACTTCGACATGCCCGGCAGCAATATGACGAACGCCTGGGACATTAACGACGAGGGCGAAGTGGTCGGCGTTTGGGGCAACAATCCAGACCCGATCCAGCTCGATGGAATACCCTTTCACGGATTTCTGCGCGATCGCCAAGGCAATTACGTCAGCATCGACTATCCGGGCTCGATTGATACGCACTTGTTTTGGATTAATGAGCGGGGCGATATGGTGGGTTCCTATGTGGACAAGAACTTTAACGTGCACGGCTTGATCGTCCGGCCAGGTGACCGTCGGGCGGAGATGACCCACTGGGCGTGGCCGTCAATGGGAGCAGATCCGAAGGTGGTTGTCGCGATGATGCCCGTTATTCCCAGAGAGCGGCCTCTGCTCACTCCCGCAAAGTCGCTGCCGGCCTGCCATCGTCTCGGGAGAAGGAACCTGTCCCGGTAACGGAGCGGCCCGCCTCCATCAAAGCTGCCGCATCATCGCCTTGATCTGCCCCACCGCATAACCCCAGCCGCCGCGCGCATTCGGATCGTCCGGATGCGTCGGCACGTGGTCGGGATGAATCAAGCGCGGATAACCAACCGCATGGAGCGCTTTCAAGCACGCCAGCATGTCATTGTCGCCCTCATCGATAAACGTCTCGGTATACTTCTCGCGCGGCACCCGCATCACCACGTTGCGGAAATGCACATGGTTGATCTGATCGCGCCTGCCAAACCACTCGATATTCTCGATCACATTGACGCCCATCTCGCGCGTTACACCTGTGTCGAACGTGATGCCGTTGGCCGGGCTCTTCACGGTCTCGCATACGCGACGCAAGCCGTCGACGCTCCCAAGAATCTGGTCGACGCCCCGGTAGCGCGGCGGGGGCGGATCGTTCGGATGCACCGCCAGCCGCACACCCGCCTTCTCGGCCACCGGCACCACCGCCTTCAGGAATCGCTCGTAGCGCTTCCATAGATCCACGGCGTTGTGCTCGCCCACCTCGGGAAGCGGCGGAAGATTCTTGCTGCGGTCATAGTCATGCGCGGACATGATCGAGCCGCCGCGGCCGGTCTCCTGATAGTAGCCTCCCATCGCGCGCAACCCATACCAGTTGTACTCGACGACCGGAATCCCCACTTTGCCCGCTACACGAATCGACTCCTGCACCTTCTCGATATCCTTGTCTGCGCCGGCGCGTCCGAGTATCGCATCGCGGAAATCGTGCAGCATCATATTGCCGATCTTGAGGCCGAAGCTTTCCACGCGCTGCTTCATCCGGACGACGTCTTCCACTTTCCAGGGAGGCTCGGCGGACGAGTGGTTCTGCCCCTTGATCACGCTGCCTTGAGGCGTGTAGGTCGGCGCGCTCGGACCGCCCGTGGTCACCCACTCGACACCCAGATGGCTGATGAAACGTAACTGCGTGTCGTCGGCGCGACCAGCCGGCATCGTCAATTTCATTCGCCCCTTGAGTTCTTCGGCGAACGACGAATCCGGAAGGACGGGTAGGGCAAGTCCGCAAGCCATCAGCGCGCGCCTGGAAAGCATATCGCGCTCATCCTACCACGAGGACGGCTGGCTTTCCACCATACTGCCGACCCTCTGTTTCAAACGTTGCGACCAACTTCCAGGTGGTGCTACTGTTATCCTGAGAGTTCTTCCGGGGGCAAAACCATGGCGCAGTTCCGCTACTCCACACCCTCCGGCATCCTTGTCTCTCGCACCGCGTCCAAGGTCCCTTTCAAAAAAGGACTGCGGTCTTTGTTGCGCGACCTTGATCGCCGCCGCGGTATCTATCTCTCGTCCGGATACGAGTATCCGGGGCGGTACTCGCGCTGGGACATCGCCTCCATCGACCCGCCGCTCGAGATTTTTGGCTCCGGCCGCGACCTCACGTTTCGCCCATTGAACGAGCGGGGCCGCGTGATCGGCCGTCTTCTGTATCCGGTACTCGGAGCGCATCCGCATTGGGAATCGCTGAGTGAGAAAGATGGCGAGTTAACCGGGCGCCTGAAGCCGCTCCCCGCGCTGTTCAGCGAGGAAGAGCGGAGCCGCCAGCCCTCAGCCTTCTCCATCCTGCGTGCGCTTATCCATGAGTTCAAGCACCCGAAGGAAACTCGCTTGGCGCTGGTGGGCGCGTTCGGCTACGACCTGCTCTTCCAGTTCGACCCCATCGAACTGAAGCTGCCGCGCCGCGGTGCCAAAGACCTGCATCTGTTTCTCTGCGACGACATCTACTTTATGGATCGTAAGAAGGAACAGATTCTTCATTACGAGTTTGACTTCGCGCGCGGCGACCAGTCCACCACAGGCCACTTGCGCGATGGCGCTGACATTGCGCCTCCGCTGCCCGTCGAGCCCGGGCCGATCACCTCCGACCACACGCCCGCCGAATATATGGCCGGCGTCGAAAAGGTGCGCGCAGGGATGAAGCGCGGCGACTACTACGAGGTTGTGCTGCGCCAGAAGTTTAGGGCGCCGTACTCGGGCAGTTCCGCCGAGCTGTTCGAGCGCATCCAGAAAGCTTCGCCCAGCCCCTATGAGTTCTTCCTGCAACTGGGCGACGAAGCGCTAATTGGCGCATCGCCGGAAATGTTCGTCCGGGTGGAAGGCCAGCGCATTGAGACCTGTCCGATCGCAGGCACCGCCAGCCGCACGGGCGACCCGATGCTTGATGCCGACGCGATTCGCGACCTGCTCAGTTCGCTCAAGGAAGAGTCTGAGCTGACGATGTGCACCGACGTAGATCGCAACGACAAGTCGCGTGTATCGCTGCCCGGCTCGGTGCAAGTAGTGGGCCGCCGCCTGATCGAAAGCTATGCGGGGGTGTTCCACACCGTCGATCATGTAGTGAGCGAACTTGAGCCACCGTATGATTCGCTCGACGCGTTCCTCACGCACATGTGGGCTGTCACGATTATCGGCGCGCCGAAGAAGTGGGCTGCGCAGGCGATTGAGAATCTCGAGAAGGACGCGCGCGGCTGGTATGGAGGCGCGGTGGGGATGATCTCGCTGTCGGGCGACATCAATACCGGGATTCTGATTCGAACCATTCACCTGAAGGATGGCGCCGCTGAGTACCCCGTGGGTGCGACGCTTCTCTACGATTCGATCCCCGAAGCCGAAGAGTTGGAGACACGCAGGAAAGCGACTGGATTCTTCCGCATCCTGGGCGGCATGGCCGAAGAACGCAAGCTAGGTGCGCGCGCCACGCGGCGTACCGAGCAGCCGGGCGCGGGCGTGAAGATGCTGCTGGTTGACAACGAAGATTGCTTCATACACACGCTGGCCAACTACGCACGCCAAACCGGGGCCGACGTCGTTACGTATCGCTCCGGGTTCCCGCTTGAGTTGAGTGCGAAGATCGCGCCGGACCTGATTCTGATTTCGCCGGGCCCCGGCCGCCCCGCCGATTTCGGCGTGCCGGATCTGGTTCGCCATGGTGCGCGATGGGGCGTGCCGATGTTCGGCGTGTGCCTGGGATTGCAGGGAATCGTGGAGGCGTTCGGCGGCGAGCTCGGCGTGCTCGACTATCCGATGCACGGCAAGCCCTCGCATGTTTCCCACTTCAACAAAGGCATCTTCGAAGGTCTGCCGGCAACCTTTAAAGTGGGGCGGTATCACTCTCTGTATGCATTGCGTGATAAGCTTCCTGGCGTGCTCGAAGTAACGGCTGAGTCCGACGACGGCGTGATTATGGGCGTGCGGCACCGCGAGTTGCCAATCGAAGCCGTACAGTTTCACCCCGAGTCGTTGCTGACGCTGGAAGACAATCTCGGGCTGCGCCTGATCGAAAATTCGATCCGGCAATTGGCGGGCAAAAAGGTGCTCGCCTAGATGTCCAAGCGCGTTTCGGTGGGAGTCTTTCTGATCGCCGCCGCTGTAACGAGTGTCTTCTTCATCAACTTCTGCGCCACGATTTTTCGATGCGGTTGTCAGTCGCTCTGGGGTGTGGCCGACAAATTCTGCAACATCCACCACGCGCACGCGCACGGCGGCAAAGGCTGCCCGTGGTGCAGCTTGGGATACGCAGCATATGCTGCGGTGTACGGTACGATTCTGGCGGCGCAGGCAGCCTGCGTGTTTCTGCCGCGATGGATTTTGGAGGTGCGCCTGGTCGCGGCTCTGCTGGCGTTTCCGCTTGTAGGTGGAATCCTGGCGATCGTACTAGGAATCTGGACGGGGTACTGGAGCTAATGTGGATTGCGAACTACGGGCAGTTGGCCGATACTGTTCTTGCAATGAGTGACGACATAACATTCGTGCTGTTTATCCTGGTTGTCCTCTGGCTCGCGATCACCTATGACGGTGGCGGCGGCGGTGGCCGCCGGGCCCGGCTGCCGGTTGCCATCTAAGGTAATCGTCGCAGGCGGTGGATTGGCGGGGCTCGCATCGGCCGCGGCCCTCGGTCAAGCCGGCTACGAAGTGGATGTCTTTGAGTCGCGCTCCTTCCTGGGAGGACGGGCGACGTCGTATCCAATGCAAGACGGGGTTATCGACAACTGCCAGCATGTGCTGCTGCGCTGTTGCGTGAACCTTCTCGACTTTTATGCGCGGCTCGGCGTAGGCGACGCCATTCAATTTCACCGGAGCTTCCACTTCATTGAGCCCGGCGGGCGTGTCTCGACTCTTGAGCGAGGCCACTGGCCAACGCCGCTTCACTTCACCGGATCCTTTCTTGGACTCGACTTTCTTTCCTTCAGCGAGAAAATCGCGGTAGGCAGCGCCATGGCGGCAATGATGGCCGAGCACGGCACACGCGGCGATCTCGATCGGATGACCATGCTGGACTGGCTGCGTGAAAAGCGGCAGCCCGAGCGTGCCATCTCGCGTTTCTGGAATCAGGTGCTAGTGAGCGCGATCAACGAAGACCTGGACCGCATGGCAGCGTCGCATGGCTTTCAGGTTTTCCGGCATGCGTTTCTGGGCCGGCCAGATTCCTACGAGATGGGTATTCCTACGGTGCCGCTTGGCGAGCTGTACGGCGAGCTGGCTTGGCGGGAGCGGGCGCCCAATGTACGATTCCATTTCCGTACCCCCGTGGAGCGAATGGGAGCCGACGGCGTTCTAGCTGGCGGGCGCCGCTGGACGGCCGATACCTACGTGTGCGCGCTGCCGTTTGAACGCGTGAACACCGTCGTGCCCGAGGCGGGCCTCCGTTTGGAAGGCTGGGAACACTCGCCCATCACGGGCATTCATCTTTGGTTCGATCGCGCAGTTACCGAGTTGCCGCACGCCACGCTCCTCGATCGCACCGTGCAATGGTTCTTCAACAAGAGCGGCGGGCGGTACCTGCAGGTTGTTGTGAGCGCGTCGCGGAGCCTGGTCGAAATGGCGCGGCAGGATGTGATCGCTCTGGCTTTGCGCGAGCTCGCCGAGTTTCTCCCGGCCGTGCACGAGGCGCGGCTGGAGAAGGCCCATGTTGTGAAGGAAATCCGCGCCACGTTTTCGGCCGCTCCGGGGCTGGATCGGCCGGCGGCTGTATCGTGCATACCGGGTTTGTACTTCGCCGGAGATTGGACGCGGACGGGCTGGCCGGCGACCATGGAAGGCGCGGTGCGCGGCGGCTATATGGCCGCAGAGGCGATTGCGGGGCCTGGACGATTTCTCCTGCCGTTACAATCGGACTTGTGACCTCGTGCTGGTTCCATGTCAGAGAGCAGACGGCGCGGTCGATTCTGAGCCGCACCTCGGGCTTCATTGCCGAGGCTGGTTTCACGCATTCGCTTACGCCCGCCCGGAACTGTACCTATGGCTGCACGTATTGCTACGTGCCGACGATGCGGCTGCAAGGGGGCTTGCAGCCGGAAGACTGGCGGCGGTGGGGACAGTTCACAACGTTTAAAACAAATGCTGCAGAACTTGTGACCGGGAAAAACGACACGAAAACCATCTATTGTTCACCGGTTGTCGACCCTTACCAACCCGCCGAAGCGGACCGGCGCCTGATGCGCGAAGTTTTGGCGGCGCTCATTCCGCATCCTCCGCGCGTGTTCACCGTGCAGACGCGCGGACCGTTGGTGACACGCGATATCGATCTGCTGAGGAAACTGCCGGACGCGCGCGTCAGTTTTTCGTTGACCACGAATCGCGAAGACGTGCGGCGATGGTACGAGCCACATTGCGCGCCACTGGCAGAGCGCTTGGCGGCGATGCAGGTGCTCCGTGCCGCTGGACTGCGGGTATTCGCGACTTTAGCGCCGATTCTGCCATGTGACCCCGAGGCATTGGCCGATGCGGCGATCGAGGCAACGGGCGAAAACATCGTGTGCGATCCGTTTCATGTGCGCGCAGTGAAGCGCCATGGCGCGACGACCCGCCCGCAGGCCGAACGGGTCAGCGCGGTGCAGGGCTTCGAGTCGTGGCATGAACCCGAGTTTCAGCGCGAGATCGTTGATCGCATTGGCCAGCGAGTGCGGGCGTCGGGGCGCCAATTCGCGACTGGCCCGGAAGCTTTCCGCTGGCTGGCGCAGTGACTCTCCAAAGGATTCTGAAATGGCTGTATACACCTCCTACGAAATGATTTCGGACTGCAAGGCCGGCAAGCCGGCAGGGTGGCACTTTCTGGTCCGGCAATTCTTGCCGCCGATCCGATGGATGCTGGCGCGCCAAGGGCAGGGCGAACCGGAACTGCGCGCATTGCTGCTATCGCTGAAGAACGGTGGCATGAGGAAATTCGAGCCGGTGGTGCATCGCGAGTTTCTCGCCGGCATCCGGCCCGAACCGATGGCACCGGGCGAACCGCCCTTTGAGTTGAGCGCGTTGTCGGAGGCGATGACGGATGTGCCGGTACTCGAACGGCAGAACCTTTGGTTCGAGACGATGGGCTACGACGTGCCGCTTTCGGCGAAGTTGCTGCGGCAGGCTCCGGAGACCACCGAGAAGGCGCGCGAGCGGTTGCTTGAGTTGTTACGCACCCAACTCGATTCGTGGAGCCATACAATTTTACGCGATCACGGAGCCGCATTGGGCGCCGCCGCGCGCGCCGAAAAGCCCCAGGAGACGGTGCCGTTCCGGCAGTATCTCGATATCCTCGACGGGCGCATGACGTGGCAGAATCGCGTGGGTGTGGAGCGCGCTCTGCTCCAACACTGGTATGAGGTAGATCACTTTTGCCGTGTGCGCGAGGCCGACGCATCAGTCACAGAGACCACCGCGTATGCCGACAACGACCCGGCGGTACAGCCGTACTTAGATCTGTTGGGCGTGGCAGCTCCCAAGAAGTCCGGGTTTTTGGCGCGGATGCTTACCAGAGGATAAGCGGCTTCGAGCTACCCAATGTTTTCGGCTCCGACCACCTGCCTCGCCAGCAGGCGAGCGCCAGGGCGAAGACTAAGTCGTCATGCTGGTTTTGCCGCCAGGCTTCGTAGGTCGCGTGCGACTCGCCGGAGATCTTGACGCGCATGTTGGCGAGCTCATTGATGAGCGCGCGGGTTTCGGAGTGATCGTCCAGCAGCCGGAGGCGCTTGTTCTCAAAGAGAACGATCAGGCCGTGGACGAGATCTTTCTTGGGCACGCGATAGACACCGTTTTCACAGCGCACGGTGTCGCCGCCGGTGAAGATAACGGGGACCAGGGGAATCGTCGAGTCGAGTTCGGCGCGCAACAGATCAACGACGGGCGCGCCAACACCGGTCGCATCGACAACCATAGTGGTGGAGCCCTGCGCGGCGACCGTGCGCGCGACGTTGGCCACTTCGGAAACAATTTCCGGATAGGGCGTGCCGAGCTTGAGACGCCTGAGGCCGCGCACGCGGTAGTAGACCTGCGTGATTGGCTGAAAGGTGGCGCGGTCCACTTCGGGGCCGCGCTGAATGACGCGCTCGACGGCAGCCAGCGCCGTGTGGTCCTGACGCTGGCCGAGATCGACGCCGAGATAGAAGTTGTTTTGATCCATGCTGGGGTGGCCTCCGGTGACCGTGACGGTCGCGGCTCGGTTTGTTTAGAACAGGGGCTCGATCTCTTTGTCGAGCGCGCGTGAAATGGTGTCGCGGCTGAAAAGCTGCGTTTCATTGTCGATGAATTCGCAGCAGTATTCCTGGCGAAACCATAGGTCGCCGAGACTGCGCCGCTCGTCGGCGAGGAATGCGCGGGGGATGCGCGAGCAGTCTTCGCCGCGCACTTCGATACGAAGCCAGTCCGAGTCGCCGATCCACTCCTCATAGAAGAAACCGCGCTTGCCGTAAGGCGTCGACAGCAGCAGCAGGTCCCAGTTGGCGACGGCCAGCATGGGCCGGGCGGCGCGATAGCTTTCGTCGGGCACACGGGCGGCTTCGTCGACGATTAGTAGATTGACCGAGGAGAAGCCGCGAATCGTCCCTTCCCCGCCGGGCAACCCGACGATGCGCGATCCATTGGGTAGCAGGATCGACATCTCGTTGCTGCCGTCGCCTTTCACGCGAACGCCGCATTGGCGCAGGAAACCCTCGATCTTGCGCATGAGCTCGCCGGTTTGCCGCGCCGACGGGCTGATGGCTACAATGAGTTTGTCCGGAAACTCAAGGGCGCGGTGAACGGCTTTGGCCGCCGTGACCGTGCTTTTTCCCCACTGCCGCGAGCAGTTTAGCAGCATCTGTTTGTGCGACGACGCCAGGATAATCTGCTGGTTGGCGTCTGGCTCGAAACCAAGGTACGGCGCGTCCAGCCGACTGGGTCGACCGCGTTCAGCAAATCAAGGCTGATCATCCTGGAGCGCCTCCGTGAGAGCCTGCCGCGCCTCGGGAAAGCGCTCGAGCACGGCGTGGATCCGAGTCTTGAGCTGCCGCCACTCTGCCGAGTCGGCCAGGCGCGGCTGCGGTGGGCGCTTACGGTCCCGGAGTTTAGCCTCCTGGAGCACCAGGCGGCTAACGGCGCTCATCGCGGCAAGCGACGTGCGCCATTGTTTTTCATTCGTGGCGGCTTCTATGGCAATCTTGAGGGCTGTTTCGCGCAACCCCCGCAATTGCTCATGGTGTTCGCGGCTGCTGTCTACGCCGCTGTCTATTTCGCCACTACCGGGTGTCGAACCGTAGCCGATCCCGAGGCAGTTTTCCTTGTGCCAGTGGACCGAATCGGCGTCGGCCGCGAAGTGGTTTGTAAGGTACGAATCAGGTCGTCCTTCAGCGATGGCATGGTTAATGAGGCTCCTTTCGACGTGCCTGCAGATGGGACATTCGTTTGAATTCACTCGTGTCTCTCTTCCCTGGGCAGGATTGCGCGCCCACAACGATTAAGTCCTGGCCGGAGAAGAGAGAGGCGTGGGCGAAGCGTGTAAGTGATTGAGCGCGATGGAGAAGACAAATTCGCGACTCGTGTGGACGGTGAGCTTGGGTTTGAATCGTTCCGGTGGATTTTCGTTAAGCGGCATTCCACGGCCGTCGCTATCTAGGTAAGTAAGTCGCGGATCACCCGGCCATGCACATCCGACAACCGGTAGTCGCGGCCGCTGAAGCGGTAGGTGAGCCGCTCATGGTCAACGCCTAGCAAGTGCAGAACCGTGGCCCAAAGGTCATAAACGGTCAGGCTGTTTTCAACCGCGTAGTAGCCGAACTCGTCGGTCTGCCCGTAGATGAAGCCGCGCTTCACCCCGCCCCCCGCCAGCCAAATGCTGAAGCCGAAAGGATTGTGATCTCGTCCGTCGGTGCCCTGCGCAAATGGGGTGCGGCCGAACTCGCCTGCCCAGACGATGAGTGTCTCCTCAAAAAGCCCTCGCGCTTTCAGATCTGCGATCAAGCCGGCGATCGGCTGATCCACCTGCAGCGCCATCTCGGTGTGGCCTACCTTCAACCCGGAGTGTTGATCCCAGGGATTGCCCATTTGGCCCGGATCGGAAGGCCGCATCAGGCAGGTCAACTCAATGAATCGTACGCCGCGCTCAACCAGCCTTCGCGCCAGCAAGCACTGTTTGCCGTAAGCCGCCGTGACTGCGTTGCTCGACTCCATGCCGTAGAGCCGCCTGGTGGCGTCGGTTTCGCCTTTCAACTCCATTAATTCGGGCACGGCGGTCTGCATCCGATAAGCGGTTTCGTAGTTGCGAATGGCGGTCTCCACCTGTGGATCGGTTCCGCTACGGCTGGTGTACTGCCGGTCCATCGCGCCCACGAACGCGAGCCTGCGCTGTTGTTCGCGGTCGGCCTCCTTGGGCTTGATATTGTTGAGCGCTTCCTGCGCTTCGGGATAGAGCAAGGAGGCCTGGTGTTCGGCCGGGAGAAAGCCGCTGCCATACATGCCGATGCCGCCGAGGGGGACTCCTCCGCTGGCCAGCACGACAAAGCCGGGGAGATTGCGATTCTCGCTGCCGAGGCCGTAGTTGATCCAGGCTCCTGCATTGGGGAACCCGAGAACCGGTTGGCCCGTGTGGATGAAGAAGTTGCCCTGAGCGTGTTCATTGGCCGTGCTGGTCATCGAGCGGATCAGACACAGATCGTCGGCACGGGAGCCCAGGTGCGGAAACAACTCGCTCACCGGCATGCCGCACTGGCCGTAGTTGCGAAAACTCCAGGGGCTGGGCATAATGCCTTTGACGTCGTTGAACATCGTCGGCTTGACGGGCATGGGCATCGGCTTGCCGGCGTCGCGCGCCAGACGTGGCTTCGGGTCGAAACTGTCCACGTGGGACACGCCGCCGGACATAAAACAAAAAATGACACTCTTGATTTTTGGCTCGAAGTGCGGCTTCCTGGCTGCCGACTCGGCTGCCAGTCCGGCGAAAGCAGTGAGGCCAAAACCGGTAGAGGCCCGCATGAGCATTTCACGGCGAGACAGAAATGGGTTCGACATAGGCTCTCTATCGGAGATAAAGGAACTCCTTAAAATTGAAGATCGACTGCGCGAAATCCTGCCAGGCTGTCTGGTTGGATAGCAACTCCGTTTCGTCTCCCCCGGTTTGCGCAAGGTAATCAAGGCTCGCGGCAATCTCGCTTTCGGTGGCCCGGCGGCCCAGCGCGCGCAGGAACATACGCTCCACGCGATCCCGCGCGGACGTGCCTCCATCGGCAACCATTCGGCCGGCCCACTTTGACGCCTGGCCGATCACAAACGGATCGTTGAGCATCGCTAGTGATTGCGCGGGAACATTGGTTGAGTCCCGCTGGCCGCGCGTGCTGGACGGTTTGGGAGCATCGAATACTTCGAGCAACGGATTCTGGGCGTTGCGCTTGATTCGTTGATAGACGCTGCGCCGGCGTGCTCCGTCGAGCGGGCCGACCTTGCCGCCACTGTCGGTCTTTCCGATGTAATAGACATCGATCCCCGGCCCGTAGAGCTGGGGGTCGAGCTCACCGCTCACCGCCAGAATGCCGTCGCGAATAGACTCGGCCGGCAACCGCCGCGAGCGGGCGTGTTGCAGCAGGATGTTGGCCGAGTCAAGGCGGGTCGATTCTGCCGAAGGCGTTGAACTCAATTGATAGACGCTTGAGGTGACCAGCAGGCGGATCATCGCTTTGATCGACCAGCCTTGCTCGACAAACCGGGCGGCCAGATAGTCGAGTAACTCAGGATGCGACGGCTTATCACCATTTTTGCCAAAGTTGTCGACAGTTCCAACGATCCCGCGCCCGAACAGATGATGCCAAAGGCGATTGACCATCACACGCGCAGTGAGCGGATTCCCCGGGTTGGCAATCGCATGGGCCAGCTCACGCCGCCCACTTTGCTCGCTGTTGCAGGCCGGACTGCCCAGCGCCTCAAGGTAACGGCGCGGCACCGGCGGTCCCGGGTTCATGTGATTGCCGCGCACAAACAATGGCTGGTCGAACGAAGTGCCAATCATCGCCGCCGGTACGCGTCGCGGCACGGGGACCTCGGCTTCCAGAGTGCGGTATCGGTCGACGATGGCCGTCATCACGTTCGACGCCTGCTTCTTTGAGTTGGGCAGCAGTTCGTTTCTCACAAAGAAGTCGAGGAACGCCGCCTGCGTATCATCTACAGAACCTGCGGTCCAGGCTTCCAGGCATTGACGCAAAACTGCTAGGTAACGCTCCTGCAGTTCAGCCGGCGATTCCGGCGCGGGGCCATCCAGCAAAAGTGCCGCGGCGACTACTTCCTCCTTGGGCGGCCGATCTCCATCGTGAAACATCACGTCGGCTACGCCGAAATAAGAGCGCCCATCGGTTGGCGCTTCCCCCGGCGCACGGGTGCGATCTTCCCGCGATGCCAATTCGATATAAGCTTGAGACCCGCGCCGATACTTGGTGTCGAACCGGATCCACCGCATTGTGTCGTCATTCAGATTGGTGGATGGGAAGATGCCCCCGTCGCCGATCGCGTAATTTTCCACCACGATCCGAGCCCAAGCCAGATTCCCGCCGAGGACGCGCACACTGATGGAGTCCGAATCGATCTTGAAGCGAGGCGATTGCAACACGCCGCTGTGCTTAAGCGAAAGTAAGTGTTGATAGACGCCGGCCTGATAGATGCCGTTTACCAGACGATCGCCTTCGGGCAGCACATAGAATTCGCCCGCTTTGGCAGGCTGGTCCGGGAGGCCGTTGCCGGTGCGGAACCAGGTTTTGTAGTCGGCCTCATGGTCCAGCCGCCACATTCGACGGAAGCCCTTGCCGTTAAACTCGCGCCGCTCCGCAAGGTCCTTCTTCAGGTCCGAGGCGACGCGCTCCCATCCTGAGCGGAACGCCTCACCCGGAGCCAAATCCTTCAGTTCGCGCCAAAGTGCCAGCGGCCCGTAGTTGGGCTGCAGCGCGGGCTTCTTATTGGCAGCGGCAGCCGCTGAAACCGGTGGAGCCGGCAATTCCGCGGACAGGTTCGGCTTGGACTCAAGCCAGGCGCGCCCGAGTTCCCGGCGAAGGCTGTCGCGCAACCCGGCCAACTCGTCGCGATGCAAGTCAATGTGCCCGAGCGTGTCAATCACCTGCTGGCCAGGCCGCGAACTGGCAAGAATTCCATACAGTGCGTAGAAGTCCTTTTGGGCGATCGGATCAAACTTGTGATCGTGACAGCGTGCGCACGACACGGTGAGCCCCTGAAAGGCCTTCGAGATCACATCGATCTGGTTGTCCACCACTTTGAACTGATCGTCCAACGCATCGACGGGTACGTAGCCAAGCTCCACCATGCGAAGATGGGCGGTGCCAATCATCGATTCATTGATATTCTCGGCGCGATTCAGGCGCGGCTCAGACAGCAGGTCGCCGGCTAAGTGCTCCCGCAACAGTTGATCGTACGGCACATCCTGATTCAGCGCGCGAATCAGGTAGTCGCGATAGCGCCAGGCATAGGGAAGATCGAAATCGCCCTGGCTTCCGTGAGATTCGGCGTAACGCACCAGATCCATCCAATGACGCGCCCAATGCTCGCCGAAGCGGGCTGACTTTAGTAATCGGTCGACCACCTTGGCGTATGCATCCGGCGACGCGTCGTTTATGAACGCGACGACTTCTTCGGGCCGCGGAGGTAGGCCGGTAAGATCGAAGCTGATGCGGCGGATCAACGTGGCGCTGTCGGCGGGCGGCTCCGGAGCAAGCTTGGCTCGTTCCAGGGCCGCGAGGATGAACGCATCCACGGGGGTACGCCCCCATTTTGGCCGGCTTACGGCGGGCGGCTCCGGTTTAACGACGGGCCGAAATGCCCAGTATTCCTTCGCCCGTTCGGGGATGGACTTGGTGGTGGGCGCCGCCATGGCATCGTTTGGCCACGCCGAGCCGTTTCGGATCCACAACTCGATCGCTGCGATTTCCTCGGGTTTCAGTTTGCCGCCCAACGGCATCTTCAGCCCATCGTGACGGATCGCCTTCACGAGCAAGCTCGCGTTCGGATCGCCCGACGTAACGGCCGGTCCTCGCGCCCCGCCTTTCAGGAGTGCCGCTCGCGAATCGAGTCGAAGCCCGGCCTGCTCGACTTTCGGCCCATGACATCCCTGACAACTTCGCACAAGCACGGGCCGGACCTTGTTTTCAAACAACTCCAGGTCTGGCGTTTGGGCCGCCGCGCTCGCGGCCAGACAAAGCAGCATCGGCCGCCCGATAGGGAACACGCTATCGATAATATCACTTCTCCTGAAGACCAAGAATTGTAAGAAATGCGATTCGCAGTAGCTCTCGACCGGCGCGAGCGGGCGTCGGCCCGATATACTTATCCGGGTAAGGAGTCCACATCTCTGCTATGCGTCATCATCGTGGGATACGCTTTCTCGCCGCGGCCGGTGGCGTCACGTTTGCTTCTGCCTGCCTGCTGTTTCAACTCGCCGGAGCCGCGCCCAAAAGCGTCCGCAAACCCTTCGGCCTCAACAAACGCGTCCCCTGGACGACGTCCCGCATAATCGGCTCACCCGATCCTCCCGATCCTTATCGCCTCGAGATTGTCTTCCGGGGACTGCGTTTCTCCGAACCCCTCGCGATTACACACGACGCTGCTACGAACCGTTTCTTCGTGGCCGAACGCCACGGCAAGATTTATTCGTTTGTCAACGATCCGGCGGTGACGGCCAAGGATCTGGTCATCGACATCGGCCGCACTCTGTTTGGGATCGCGCTTCATCCGCGCTTTTCGCAGAACGGCTACTTCTTTGTGACCTCCGTCGCCGATCCAGACAAGCCATCGCCCAAGGGCACACGCGTTTCCCGCTTCACGGCTCAAGGTAATAGCAAACCGGCGGTAGCAAACCCGCAGTCGGAAAAGGTGCTTATCGAATGGCCGTCAGGCGGTCACAACGCAGGCTGCCTGCGCTTTGGCCCTGATGGCTACCTTTACATTGCGGCGGGCGACGGCAGCGGCATCGCCGATCAACTCGAGACCGGCCAGAACATCAGCGACCTCCTCGGCTCCCTGCTGCGTATCGACGTAGACCGCGCCGGAGGTGGCAATGCCTATGCCATCCCGGCCGGCAATCCGTTCGCAGGCCAAGCCGGGGCGCGATCCGAGATCTGGGCGTATGGCTTGCGCCAGGTCTGGAAGTTCAGCTTCGATCGCCAAGGCAGCCTGTGGGCCGGCGAAATCGGGCAGGACTTATGGGAGAGCATTTACCGTATTGAGAAAGGCGGCAACTACGGATGGAGCGTGCAGGAAGGGCGGCACCCGTTCCGCCCGCAGCGCCCGCTCGGGCCGACCCCGATTCTGCCGTCTGTCGTCGAACATCATCACACTGAGTTCCGCTCGATCACGGGCGGCTACGTGTACGAGTCCGATCGCCTCGCTGAGCTCAAGGGCGCCTACATCTACGGCGACTATGACACGGGCAAAATCTGGAGCTTTCGCTGGGATGGCGCCAAGGCCACCGCGCACCGCCAACTGGCCGACACGCAGGTCCGCATCGTTGAGTTCGCCCAGGACCAGGCGGGCGACGTTTTTGCGGTAGACCACATAGGGGGCGCGATTCACCGGTTGGTCCCGGCGCCGCCACCGGCTCCCGGCGCTCCGCAGTTTCCACGCAAGCTGAGCGAGACGGGCCTGTTCGCTTCCACGCGGGATCACACGCCCGCACCCGGCCTGATTCCGTACTCGGTGAATTCGGCGCTGTGGTCCGATGGCGCGCGGAAGGAGCGCTTCATGGCACTGCCCGGCGAGGGCAAGATTGAATACAATACCGTGATCTATCCGCAGCCCGCTCCTGGCGCGCAACCCGGCTGGCGTTTTCCCGATGGCGCCGTGATGGTGAAGACGTTCTCGCTCGAAATGGAAGCGGGCAAACCCGGGTCGGCTCGCCGCCTCGAAACGCGGCTGCTCCACCACGAACTGATTCCCGGCAATGAAGACGTGGGCAGCCACGTCTGGAGCGGCTACGTGTATGTTTGGAACCAGGATCAGAGCGATGCCGAGTTGCTTGAGACGGGCGGCGCCGACCGCGAATACACGATCAAAGACTCCCGCGCCCCGGGAGGCCAGCGCCGGCAGGTTTGGCATTTTCCCAGCCGGGCCGAATGCACGCTGTGCCACAACATGTCGGCCAAGTATGTCCTGGGCGTCGATACCCTGCAGATGAATCGCGAGCACGACTATGGCGGCGCGATCGCAAATCAACTCGCCACGCTGGACCATATCGGCGTTTTGGCCAAGCCACTGCCGGCGCCGCCGGGTCGACTGCCGCGTCTTCCGGACTACACCGACCGGCGCGCCAGCCTCGACGAACGCGCCCGCGGCTACCTGCATTCCAATTGTGCCCATTGCCACCGGAAATGGGGCGGCGGTAATGCGGAGTTTCAACTGCTCTATGGACTGCCGGCGGGTGAGACCGGAACGATTGGCGTTTTGCCCGCGCACGGCAAGCTTGAGCTGAGTGACCCGCATCTGTTGACGCCTGGCAAGCCAGACCAGTCGATGATCGTCCACCGCATGGGACGCCTCGGGCTCGGGCGCATGCCGCACGTGGCGTCCCATCTGGTTGATCGCGACGCGGTCAAGCTGGTAAGCGAATGGATCGCCAAGATGCCGGCGAAGTGACGCGTTACCGCCCCGCACCAAGCTCGGGAAAGGTACCTCAGCACCTGGGCCTGCCATGCGACACTGAAAAGGCGCATGAGACTTATAGCATTCTTCCTCGCCGCGATACCGGTGCTGGCCCAGGCGCCCCCTGGCGTTACGCCCGCCTGGGAGCTAAAAAAGCAGTTGGACGGACTGGTGGCCCAGGTCCGCCGGTTGGATCCCTTGTTGCAACAGGTAAAGGTCCAGGACTGGGGCGCTGAGGGCTACCGCGAGCAGCACAAGGGCGCCAAGGATCAGTTGGAATATCTGGCCCGCTCTGCCACCGCGTTGGCCGGCGATCCGGAAAAAATGACGCTCGCTCTCGACGCGTTCCTGCGCCTGGAGACGTTGGAGCGAATGCTCGATTCTCTGAGCGAGGGGGTGCGGCGGTATCAGAATCCCGCTCTGGCGGACCTGATTCAATCGGCCCTTTCGGAGAATTCCGCACATCGTTCCCGGCTCCAGCATTACCTTGTTGAACTTGTGGCCGCCAAGCAGGACGAACTCGGCGCAGCCAACGAAGAAGCGCAAAACTGCCGCTCCGCCGCCATGACATCGAGCGGCGGCCCCCGGCGCGCGCCCCCAACCAACAGCAGCTCTAAAAAACCGTGACCACTCCTCTAAGCCCACAGTCCACCGAGCCTGCAACCGCCCAGCTACCCTTGCTTTTTAGATGCAGTATTTGCGGTGACCCATCGGGGGATATCTGCCACGCCTGCACCAAAGACAGTTGTGCCAATCATCTTTGTACACGTTGCTTTTGTTGCAGCGATTGCTGCCGGTGTGAAATCTCGCTTCTAAACGAGCCGTACGTGAACGAGCCAACAGCTCCAGGGCCTGCCGCCGCTCCACTCGCTGCGCTGCCGCCCTTGACTGAAGGCGAATAAAAAACGAAAATACTCGGACAGTGTCCCGAGTCCAACTTATCGGCATCGCCCGCCTGGCTGAGGCTGCGCCCGAACTTCAGCGCAAGAATTTCGCGACCTACTCGCAGCTTCCCAGCTACAAGCTGCTGAACCGGTGTGACTCCGATCGCGTGCCGTTCGATTGGACCATCAACCCGTATCGAGGCTGCGAATTCGGCTGCGTCTATTGCTACGCGCGGTACACGCACGGGTTCATGGAACTGCGCGAACCTTCTGACTTTGAAACCCGGATATTTGCCAAGCAATGGAATCCGATCCAGTTCCGCGCCGATCTCCGGCGTACGGATCCGCGCGAGTCGATCGGCATCGGCACCGCCACCGACCCCTATCAGCCGGCCGAGCGGCGGTACGAACTGATGCGCTCGATTCTCGGTACGCTCACCGAAGAATGGCCGGGCCGCCGGCGCATCTGGATCAACACGAAGTCCGACCTGGTTGCGCGCGACATCGATCTGCTTCGAGTCCTGGTCGAGCGTGGCCACCAAGTGATGGTCAGCGTCACCGTCACCACGCTCGACGCCGTGCTGGCTCGCAAACTGGAGCCGCTTGCTCCCCGCCCGGCCCTGCGATTGCGCGCGGTGAGCGAACTTGCCCGGGCCGGCCTCGCCACCGGTGTCGGCTACGCACCGATTCTTCCCTTGATCAATGACCGGCGCCCGCAGATGGAGGCGCTCGCTCAAGCGGTCTCCCAGGCGGGCGGCCAATGGCTGTGGGGCGGCGTTGTGTTCCTGAGCGAAACCACCAGGCCGGTCTTCTTCGCTTTTCTCGAGCGCGAGTTCCCGCACCTGCTCCCCAAGTACAAACAACATTTCGCCTCGGGTGCGTATCTGCGTGGAGACTACCCGGCGCGAATCGGCGAGCGATTGGCCGGGCTCCGCGAGCGGTACGGGTTGAAAGGACGGGGCCCGGAGGAGTCGCGCTGGGAGAAAGGGCAGCCGTTGTTGCCGGACGACGTTCACATGTCCCTGCGCTTGTGATACGCTCATCATTCGTATGAACCGCAGGCAATTTGTGACCACCACGGCAGCCGCGACACCGGCGCTCGCCGTCGCCGCCCAATCCACAGAATCGCTGCCGAAGAACCACCCGGGTCTGGCCTACAAACCGGGCAAGGCCGTGATGGTGCCCGGCTGCCAGAGCGGCCCGATGACGGACGATCGCATGAACTACTTCAAGCGGCACGGCGTCGATCACATCAACGGCTATCCGGAAACCATGCCGGGCGGCGGCTTCGATATCGACTCCATGAGGCGCCTGCTGGCATTGGCGGCGAAACACAAAGTCTCGGTCGAGATGATTCAGTTTCCGCTGCCTTCTTCCCCTATCGAAAAAGCGCAGATGCCCAGCATCCTGTTGGGAAATCCGGATCGCGATCGTGACATCGAAAAGTGCTGCGAGATCGTGCGCAACTGCGCGGCTGCCGGCATCCCGGCGATCAAATACAACATGTCGATTCTCGGCGTGCTTACCAGCAGCACTGAGCTGGGCCGCGGCGGTATCATTCAGCGCAGTTGGAATCTGGCCAAGGCCAAGCAGGATCCGCCGCTCACCCTGGCCGGCGAAATGAAGGGCGATTTGTTTTGGGAGCGCATTACGTATTTCCTTAAGCGCGTGGTGCCGGTAGCCAACGAGTACAAGGTGCGGCTGGCATGCCATCCGCATGACCCGGGCGTGCCGAAGTCCGGCTTCCGCGGCGTGGATTGCGTGCTCGGCACCGTGGAGGGGTTGAAGAAATTCGTGTCGATCGAGGAGAGCCCGTATCACGGGTTGAACTTCTGCCAAGGTACGGTCAGCGAGATGCTGCAGGATCCGGGCAAAGAGCTTGCCGATGTGATCCGCTACTTTGGCAGGAAGCAGAAGATCTTCAACGTCCACTTCCGCAACATCAGGGGCAAACGCGACAACTTTGTCGAGACCTATCCGGACGAAGGCGATGTCGATTTCGTCAAGACGATGATGGTCTACAAGGAAGTGGGCTACCCGTACATGATGATGCCGGACCACATGCCCGGCCATGCCAACGATCCGGGCGGCAAAGAGGCGTTTGCCTGGGCATATGGGTATATTAAAGCGCTGATTCAGATGGCGCAGCGGACGTAGCAGGGCTGCGGCTGATTCAAACGGGTTGGCGCGCGATACCGGCTGTTGCGCCGGGCGATCGAGTAGCTCCGCCGCGCGGCGTCATGTTCCACTAATTTCTATGCAGTCCGCGATCGTCGTGTTTGCCAAGGCGCCCCGGCCGGGGTTCGTCAAGACGCGCCTAGGGCTTGAGCCCGGCGAAGCCGCGCGGTTGCATGAAACATTCGTGCGCGATGCACTGGCGCTTGCGCGCGCCGCGTCCCAGCACGTGGAGCTGCACACTGACGTCGAGACCAAAGCCTGGAGCGATATCGACGTGCCAAGGCGATTGCAGGTCCAAGGCGATCTGGGCGCGCGCATGCGGGCCGCTTTGCCCGCGCTAATTCTTGGGAGCGACGCGCCATCATTGCCGCGGTCGCATCTGCGGCAACTGATCGCCATGCCGGGAGACGTGGTGCTTGGGCCGGCCGAGGATGGCGGCTATTGGGCGATCCTCGCGCGCCGCACGCATGAGCGCATGTTCGAAGGCGTCGAGTGGTCCACCGCGCGCACCCGGGAACAGACGATCATCGCCTGCCGCGCTTGCGGGCTGACCGTCTCGCTGGGCCCCGCCTGGTTCGACGTCGACGAACCTGACGATCTTCGACGCCTCGCTTCGGCCCCGGAATCGCTCAGCCCCCGCACGCGCGCCCTGATCGAACGTCTATCATAATTCGTATGCCTAAGACCCTCGAGCCAGGCGACAAAGCGCCGGCCATCAAAGCAGTCACGGACGAGAACAAGCCCTTCACGCTCGCATCTTTGGTGGGCAAACAAGTGGTGCTCTACTTCTATCCCAAGGCCGACACGCCTGGTTGAACGGTCGAATCCAATGGATTCCGTGACGAATCCGGCAACCTGGCCAAAAGGAATGCGGTCGTAGTGGGCGTTTCCCCCGATTCCTGCGCCGCGCAAGCGAAGTTCAAGACCAAGTACGATCTGCCCTTCACTCTACTGGCCGACTCAGACCACAAAGTCGCCGAAGACTACGGCGTCTGGAAAGAGAAGAGTATGTACGGCAGGACGTATATGGGGATCGAGCGCACCACGTTTCTGATCGACGAAAAAGGCAAGATCAAGAAGATCTTCCAGAAGGTGAAGACCGCCGGCCATGCGCAGGAAGTGCTGGCCGAGCTCTAGCGATTCAAATGCCGACTCTGATTCCCAGCCCGACCGTGATTCCCGTACCCGGCGGGAAACAAATCCGCGAGTACGTGGGTCGCGTTAACACAAAGACCGACGCGCTCAGCGTGGCGCATATGGTGAGCCCGTCCGGATGGAGTGAGCCCGGCCAGACGCCGGAGTTTGCGGAGTACACCGTGGTGTTGCGCGGCACAATGCGTGTGGAGCACAAAGGCGGCGTTACCGAAGTGAACGCGGGGCAGGCGATCCTTACGCATCCGGGCGAGTAGGTGCGTTACTCGACGCCAGGATTGGAAGGCGCCGAGTATGTCGCCATTTGCCTCCCGGCGTTCGCGCCGGATACGGTGCATCGCGACGAGTAGCTGCCGGCTACCAATCCTCGCCCTCGGCAAAGAGCCGCTTGTATTCGGCGCGTGCATGGTCATAGGCGCGTTTCATTGCGCCCTGCTCTTCCAACCGCACGCGGCCCAGTTTCTGATTCCAGCAAACCTCGACGGCCTTCATCGCCCACTCTGCACTCTTGCGCGAGCGGATAGGTTTCCCCGCGACGTCGACCCAAACCGGGTTGGTATGCGACGACGGCAGAATGCGAAGCGCCACCCAGGAGGACCGGTCAATCTGCACATCGAACGTCTCGTCGCGAAGCTGCCCGTTGGCGTCGATCTCGCGCCGCGCGACGGCTTGGCCGTTCACCACCACCTCCACCGGCACTTTACGGGAGACGCCCACGCGGGCGCGCTCCACATCCCAATACGGCTTCTGATCCACCCGCAAATCGCGGAATCCTTCCTTTGGTTGTTCGTCTAGAAAAGCGGCGATCCTCACGGTGAGCCGGACCTTGCCCGGTGCGGTCAGCTTCACGTCGGCGCCGGAGCCCATTTCGATGCCGTTGACACGGTAATCGATTAGATGACTCTTGCCGTCCGAAGCGTAGTTACGACCGTCACGCAGGCCGCGCACCCAGTCCTCGTAGTCGAGCGCCTTCTGCCTCACGTAACTGCGCCCCAGCCCCACTTTCTCGCCGTAGATACAAGGGAAATCGGTTTCGCCGCTGATGCGCGTGCGATAGCCCAGGTTCAGTGCGTGGTACCAGATGTTGAGCTCCCAGGGATAAGGCGTGTCGACGGCCGATATCACGTCGGTAAGTCCGTGAGTTACGGTGACAATGTACTCATTGGCGCCGATGCCGTCGAACGGTGGCACTTCGTAGCTGAGTAACTTCGGCTCCTTCAACTGCAAGCCCCAGCCCGAATGCGTATAGCCGATGACGGCGCCCTGTTTACGGCCCCAGGCCAGGATGGGCATGCCCCAACTCGGCCAGTCTTCGATGCGCTGCGTGCCGGGATACTCCTGCTCTTTCAAGCCGAGCAGCAGCAAGTGCCCGCTGTGGCTGGAAGGATGACCCGAGATTTCGACGTCGTAACGAATCCGATTTTCCGTCGTGGAGAGCGCGTTCTCCTTGCCTTCGAAGAACGTCTTCTGGAAATACCAGCCTGGCCCCCACGTGAGCACAGAGCCGATCTTCAAATCCTCGCCGAGCACATGCTTCATCATGTCTTTGGGATAGACGCCCTCGGTGGGCCGCTCATAGTGCGCGCAGCCGGCGGCGTGAATGTGATGATCGCCCGAATACCAGCCCAGTTTCGCGGGATCGATCCAGCGTTCGAGCCGAAATGTAAGCTGGATTGGCTGGGTGTCAGCGATCTTGAGGTTCTGGCGGCGAATAAGATACTCGGGGCCGCGTCCATATTCGACTACATAGTCGCCGGGAGGCAGCGCAAGCGATTCGCCGTCGGCGCGGTACACCTGCGGGTGGAAAAAGAAATCGGGCGCGAGCCGTTTGGTCTGCGACGGGTAGATGCGCCCGCGGGTGTCCCGCACGAGGAATGACGCGGTCGTGGGGCGATCATCGGAATCCAGCACGCGCAAGGTTACCTTGGCGGCGGGCACGGCCGTGAACAAAATATCGACTTCGTTGCGGAAGCCCAGGTCCTGCGAGCCTTGCCCCACGTCGAACATCAGCTTGCCTTCGCGCTTGCCGGCGTCCTTGGAATAGATCTGCAGGAGCCGGTATTCAAGATCGAGCCCGGAAAGATGCACCTTCATCGGTTGTTTGTTGAACATCGCCAGGTCCATCCATTTGCGGCCCACCATACCGGCCGGCGAATTGGCGAGCTGACCCATGTTCGGGCTGTCGACGGACAGCACCGCGGTCACGCCGGCTTCGTTGTGAACCTTCACCAGGAAGGCGCGCCAACCCTGCTCCATCAACTCGGCCTTGGCTTGGCCCTGCTGCACTTTGACGCGCGATTCGGGGTTGATATCCACGCCGAACAGGCAATGTTTGTCGAGCAGGCGCTGCAATTGCTCGATCTCGCGGGCGCCGCCCGAGCCCGCGTCGATGATCTTCCGGACTGCCGCCGCCTCAGCGGCCGGAAGCGGCTCACCCACCAGCTCTAGCGATTGCAGGACGCGGGTTACCTGCGCCGCGAGCGGTTGGAATTCCACCTTGGTGACCAGCGGCAGCTCTTCGGCCGCCAGGACAAGGGCGCAGAGAGCAAAGACGAGCAACAAACGTGTCATATTCGATCAGTTCTACCACACCCGGCTGCCACGCGCCAGAATAGAAGGCAATGCCAGGTACTCTCTACGTAGTTGCGACGCCGATCGGGAATCTGGAGGACATGACGTTCCGCGCCGTGCGGACGCTCAAGGAAGTGTCGGTCATCGCGTGCGAGGATACACGGCAGACCAGGAAGTTGCTGGAGCACTTTGGCATTGCCACGCGTATGCTCAGCTATCACGAACACAACGAGCGCGAACGGACCGGCGAGTTGATCGCGGCCATCGACGCGGGCGATTCGATTGCCCTGGTTTCGGATGCGGGCACCCCGCTGGTGTCCGATCCCGGCTTTCATCTTGTGCGGGCCGCGGTGGCGCGAGGCATCAGAGTGACTCCGATTCCTGGCCCGTCCGCCGCGATGACGGCACTCAGCGCGTCTGGGCTGGAGACGGACAGGTTCCGGTTTGTTGGCTTTCCCGCCGTGAAAACCTCGCAGCGGCGCAAGGAGATCGAAGCGTGGAAGAGTTTGCGGGAAACGGTGATCTTGTATGAAGCGCCGCATCGTATCCTGGGCACGCTGGCCGACATCGCCGAAGTGTTGGGGCCGGACCGGCGGGTAGTGGTGGGCCGTGAGTTGACCAAGCTGCATGAGGAGTTTTTGCGCGGCCCGGCGCGGGAAGTGCATGACGATCTCGCGCGGCGCGCCGCCATCAAGGGTGAGATCACCTTGCTGATCGCGCCCGCACCGGAGATCGCGTTAGAGCCCGCCCCGGTTGCCGATCTGCTCGCGGAAGTGGACGCGCTGGTGGCAGGTGG
>SXGR01483201.1_pt1 | contig 33964 bp, 28 predicted proteins | sample 3174711 | NCBI WGS metagenome assembly SXGR01 (sample SAMN11356860, study PRJNA531348) | freshwater metagenome | isolation source: freshwater sample F1-60 | place: China: Fuxian Lake, Yuxi | collected 2017-12-25 | reverse complement strand
GACTCCGTTAAGGCAACAGTCGGCTTCGAGAGGCTACTTGCGAACCTCGATTGGGGTTCCAACATCCGTGAAGTCGTAGACATATGCGGCGTCATCAGGAAGGAATCGAACACAGCCGTGACTTCGTGGAGTTCCGATGTGATCAAGGGCTTCGCTCCAGAATGCATCATTGGTAAACCACTCGGTCGGAACTTCCTGGTCAGGGCCGAGCGAGCGAATTTTTGCTCGCAAGGTTGCGTTTCCAAGAACCGGAAGAGCATGGAATCCATATCCATCAGGACGGATCGCCTGCCACTTTGGCATGATATAGTGAGGTGATGCGCCTCCAATTCGAGCCTGTTGCTTGAAGAGAACCTTCCACGTGCCAACAGGAGTTGGAGTTTTTCGTGCACCGGTACTGACGTAGAACTCTCGTACCAGATAGTCGCCAATTTTCAGGTAAGCCTTCTGTTCAGAAAGATCAACTTCAACGCGTTTCTCAGCATTTACATCAATGGCAGATCCGTAACCGGCTCCGTTGATATATCGTAACTTTTTATTCGCGGTCTCTTCGTCGTACGGAACGCCAACGGTAATATCAAGTGACGACTCACTTCCGGCTACCCAGGTGACACCCGGAACCACCATCGCAAAGACTTCACGATACACATCCTCATGAACTGGGGCCTTGATATCGAAGGTAAAGAGGGCTTCTTCTCCAGGATCGACGCGACCGCTCGACAACATCACACGATTTGATGCAACCCATCCGCTCGTCGGATCGCTATTTGTGAATAAACTATCGTGATCAAGTGGTTGTACGGTACCAAGTTGAACAATGATACCTGCGCCTGCGACCGTATTTCCACATCCACTCTGTTCTGAAAACCAGGTTGTATTTCCATCATTTCTATAGAGAATCGAAACACGGATAACACCGCCAGGGTCCATCATAATTGACTGAGCCTTTGTGACAGGAGTTGCCTTGTGAACGAGCTTCTTTACCTCGGCAACCTCGCAAGAAGCTGCTGGAACCGTGATCTGACTTGGAAGACTTTTAATTTTTTTAGGAACAATAGTAGTCTCCTCCTCTACAGGAAGAACATCGGATGCGCTTTCAGTTTCTTCGTCACCAACTTTTTCTTCAACCGCATTTCCATTATACACATCATATGCCAGTACCTGGCCAACGCTCGCCATTGACGTGTCTCGCGTCAAATTCTGAATAAACACTGAGCGTGCAAGAATAGAAGTCTGTGACTCATGTGCATTAAGAGAGTCACTCAAACTCCCAACACCGACACCGGTCGTGAAGGCGATCGCGAGGAGAACTGATGTATGTTTGTAGAAAGGTGTTTTCATGGTGGATGAGTTGTGTATTTGTTTATAGTATTATACTACATTAATTACGCTAAGTCAACGATTTAATAAGAGATTTGAGCTTTATGAATGAGATGCTGGATGTGAAAATACATGAGAGTTGACAAAATACAAGATATTACTAAAATAGTATCTTATTTTAATATTTTCAGCTATGTTATCGATAAAAGACGCCATTCTGCCAGTGCTCGCCACCACCTTCATCGGGTTCGCAGTGAGGCAGGCTGATAAAAACAGCCCCCAGCTCGAGATGCCACAGGTTCAGTTTGCGACTACAGAGACAAATGAAAGAATAGATGCCGTACTGAGAGATGCTATGGAAAAGTGCATTGCAACAGGGAATATGCAGGGAAAGGAGTTTATACAGCAGAAAACTCAGATCCTGGGAAAAGACGCTCATCGCGTAAGGGCAAAGTGTGGAAGTCCTCGGCGAGGCATGCATGAATTTCGATTCCAGATTGAAGATAATAAATTCAAAACAAGGGACGGAAAACGATTCGATCCCGTTGAATCCCTGTCGTTAAGTTAAGAAACGCTAGGGCAAAAATTTCAGTACCTCTTTCTTGAAACTCTCCAGATCTTTGAAATGCTTATACACCGATGCGAATCGAATGTATGCAACCTCATCGAGTTTTTTGAGCTTCTCCATGACGCTCTCGCCGATAACCTTACTCGGAACTTCCTTGCCCGAAGACATCCAGTCTTCTTCGAGTTCGCCAAGAAGCGTATCAACCTGAGCCTGAGTAACGCTTCGTTTTTCACACGCACGCCACACACCTTTTTCAATTTTTTCACGACTATACGGCTCTCGTGATCCATCACGTTTGATGACAACAAACGAACTCAGCTCTACACGTTCAAAGGTCGTAAAGCGATATCCACACGTATCGCACTGACGACGGCGACGCACGGATTTTCCTTCGTGGGTCAAGCGTGAGTCGAGAACGCTCGTCTCTCCCTGCTTGCATTTTGGACAGTTCATGGTCGAAGTATACACGATTTTGCTATCTGTTCTGCAAATCCATCCGTCATACCCGCGATGTAGTCTTTGACAACAACGGGAAGTGGCTCTGCGGTGAGGAGTTTCTGGAAATTTTCTGGAAGTTTTTCTGGATGCTGTGTGAAGTATTGAAAAAGTTCTCGGATAATGTGCTGTCCTTTTTCGCTCTGCTCTTTGACGCGAGGGCTGAAGTAGTAATAATCTGAAAGAAAAGCGCGCAGGGTGTCGATGTCAGCGCGCATAGTGTCAGAAAAGGTGACCAGGACGCCATCATAGGCACGGACATCCGCGAGAGTTTCGATGTGGTGGGTCTGGAGATTTTCTTCCGTCTGCGCCAGAACGTCGTGCATGAGAAGTTGCATGAGCGCACTGGAGAGTCGCGCACGGAGAACTTCTGGCGATATGGTGTCTGGGTATCGCTGGGTCATATTTGCATGAGCGCGAGCGATGATGGGAAGCTGAGCAGTATCTTCAAAAGCGAACATATCCGCGCGAAGTCCATCATCAAGATCATGACTCATGTACGCGATTTCATCAGCAAGATCGACGACCTGCGCCTCGAGGTGTGCTGATTGTTTGAATGATGTTTTTGGCTGGTCAAAGGGCGTTCGATGCTTGAGGAGGCCATCGAGAACCTCCTTGGAAAGATTGAGGCCGGCGTATCCGGGATACATCGTCTCGAGCTTTTCGACAGTACGGAGGCTCTGCTCATTGTGTTCGAAATGCAGTTCATGATGACGCATGCACTCATCCATCGCTCCTTCACCCGCATGCCCAAACGGAGTGTGACCGAGATCATGAGCGAGCGCGATCGTTTCTGCGAGGTCTTCGTTGAGACCGAGGGATCGCGCGAGCCCCTTGCTGACTTGCGAGCACTCTACCGAGTGCGACATTCGATTTCGATAATGATCTCCTTCACTCGCCACAAACACCTGCGTCTTTTCCATCAAACGTCGAAACGCCTTCGAGTGAATAATCCGATCCCGATCGCGCTGAAAACAGGTCCGGTACTCACTTTCTGGCTCGGGATAGACTCTCCCTGCCGACTCTCCGCTCTTCACCGCGTACGGCGCCAAGGCGGTAAGTTCTCGCTGTTCAATCTGTTTGCGGGTGTAGAGCATGGCATGCATTATACATCATTTTCTGGTAGTGTATAACCAGAATGACAAAACTCTCACCAAAAACCAGCCTCTCCAAACTGATCACTGACTTCCTCGATCACTGCGAGGTAGGAAAAAATCAGTCGCCCCGAACACTCATGAATTATTATCACTATTTAGATCGTTTTTTGAAATGGGCAGGTGACATAAATGTGTCGACCATCTCGCTTGATATGATTCAAAAATATCGACTTCATCTGAACCGACTCACTGACGCTAAGGGTAGAACGCTTGAGATAAAAACCCAGAACTATCACATCATCGCGCTGCGTGCATTCCTCAAGTACCTCGCCAAAAATGACATCGAATCACTCTCGGCAGAGAAGATTGAACTCAGTAAAATTCCTGCACGTACCGTTGAATATCTCACTCGCGAAGAGCTAGAGAGAATGTTTCAGGAACCTGACACCGAAAATATTCGCGGACTTCGTGACATCGCCATTATGGAAACACTCTACTCTACCGGCCTTCGTGTTTCCGAGCTTGCCTCGCTGAACCGTGCACAGGTTGATCTCCAACGCCGAGAGTTCATGGTCCGAGGTAAAGGCCGAAAGCCACGAATCGTCTTTCTTTCAGAAAAGGCAGCATCGATCATCCAATCATATCTCGCGCAACGTACTGATAACTTCGAGCCGGTTTTCCTTAGTCACAGTCGTGGAAAGCGCGGCACCATCCAGGAGATCACCCTCAGTGAAAAACACCGCCTCACCACGGTTTCTATTGAAAATCTCGTTCGCAAGTACGCCCGTCAGGCTGGTATTATTAAGAAGGTCACGCCTCACGTACTTCGCCACTCCTTTGCCACGGAACTCCTCATTAACGGGGCCGACATCCGCTCCGTACAGGAAATGCTCGGTCACGCCTCCATCACGACTACCCAGATTTATACCCACCTCACGAACAAGCGGCTGCGTGAGGTTCATGAAAAATTTCATAAGTAGCGCACTTCACAGCGGAGTTGCATTCCGCTACACTACCCTCGATTAACTGCACTCGTTGATGATTAAATTCACAAACGTCACCAAAAAGATCGGCAACAAAGTGATTCTCGACGACATAAATCTTGAAATTGAGGGTGAAGAATTTGTGTTTATTATTGGGGCTTCTGGTGCGGGAAAATCGACACTCCTACATTTATTGATTGGGGCAGATCGTCTTAGTGATGGTGAAATGTATGTAGATGAATACAATCTCTCATCAGCTTCAGAAAAAGATCTTGCGATGCTTCGCCGAAAAATCGGCATGGTATTTCAGGACTATAAATTACTCGCAACAAAAACCGTGTACGAGAACGTCGCATTCGCCCTCGAGGTCTGCGGAAATAATCCTCAGTACACGCATGCACGTACAAATGAAGTATTGAAACTCGTCGGCATGTACGATCATCGAAATAATTTTCCAAATCAACTTTCTGGCGGAGAAAAGCAGAAAACAGCGCTTGCTCGTGCCATTGCCAACAATCCCCCACTCCTTATCGCTGATGAGCCAACCGGCAATCTCGACCCTGACGCAACCGACGAACTCATCAAACTTTTCGAGAAAATTAATAAAATGGGTACGACCGTCATCATCGCCACACACAACGAAAAAGTCGTCAACACACTCAAAAAACGCGTCATCGAAATTTCCAATGGCGTCATCATCCGCGACAAAAAATCGACCGGATACCGGAACTAAAGAGAAAACTCATCTTCACTCAATGTAATATCAAGTGGTTTTACCATCACTTCTCTCTTCTCGCTTACCTCCACTTTTCCAGCAATACAAGCTTTCAAGCCGTTGACTTCAGCAGCAGAAATAACCTTCGCGGCGTCCTCTGGTGTCTTCACAAAAACCGCGAGCCCAACGCCATAATTAAACACCTTGAGCATGTCTCGCTTCGACATGCCAGCCTGCTGTTCCACAAACTCAAACACCGATGGAACCGGCAACATCGTGTCAATCACATAGCGTAATTTTTTCTTGGAACGCATAAGTTTCTGCCATCCATGTCCGGACACTGGCTCGAGATTCGTCATCGTAATATCGGCGCGCATCATATCCTGCACGAATGCCGTGTAGAGAATCGTCGGCGCATTGATCGCCTCGAAATAGTAGCGTCCATCAAGAAGTTTTGTTCGATACCCTTCTGGTAGTTTACTAGCGAGCTGTCTGAGTGTGGTGAATCCATTGTCATGTGGACCAGAACTTTCTACAAAAACAATCGTGTCACCTGCGCCAAGCTCTGTGCCATCAACGGGTTTTTTCCCGGCAGGCACGAGCCCAAACAACGCTCCTGCTATATCAAGCTTCCCCTCAGTAATTTTCCCTTTCAGTTGTGGAGTTTCGCCAGAAAAATACACACACTTCACCTGTCGACATCCCTCAACAAATCCATCCAGAAATCCGCGCATGAAGGTTGGGTTGAAGACGAGCTCCGGCGTGCTTGACGGAAGATACAGTGAAATAAGAACCGTCTGCATACCACTCGCTGCAGCATCATTGGTCATCACGGCAACGGTTTTGATACCGATGTTGTACCAGAATTTCTCAAGCTCTTCGTCGGTCATATCATCAGGCCGTGCGTCATCGGAGGTTCCAAGACCCTCAGGCAACAACGTCACCTGAAGCGACTCGGCATTTGCCTTCAAAAATGGCCTCAAATCAAGCGAAAACACATTCGCACTACTCCCAAAGCCAGACTCGGGAATGAATCCATACTCTTTTGCGAACTCCTGCGTCCGCTTTCCAGCTTCAATGAACGCCCGCTTCGCCTGATCCAGCACGTCGTAGTTTACGTGGTCGAATGAAGCTGATTTTTGCGAGTCTTGAGCCATAAAGTAGGTGAGGCAAGGCTTTTGTGGCCCCTATTGTATCAGGAAAATGATTATTCGAATAGTCAAATTCAGGAAAAATTCATAAAAATGCTACAAAAATTTCAGGAAAAGTTTAGAGATCGGTAATGTCAGCCACCTATACTCCAGACATGAACAACACCGCAATCTATCTCCACGCATGGAATCTCGTAACGATTACCAACCAGCGAATACTTAGCGTTATTCACAAAACATTCGGATCCTTCGAACGAGCATGGTATGAAATAACGCCATGGCAACTCGCACAGCTTTCCAAAAGAATCGACCTTATAGTGAGAAAGCAAAAAATACATCCAGAAAAAGAGTGGGAAAGATTTCAAAAAATACAGAATATTCGATTCATTACGCACGATAATCGAGAGTATCCATCGCAACTCGCCCAGCTGAGCAACTATCCATTTGGGCTCTATATAAAGGGAAATTATAATGCAGGCACCGCGGAAAAACGAAAAAATCTCAGCGTTGTAGGAACGCGGCAGCCATCACCCTATGGCATGGTGCAGACACAAAAAATAATCCAGCATCTTCGATGGTATCCAGTGACGATCGTAAGTGGACTCGCCGATGGAATTGATTCGATTGCACACGAAACGGCATTGCTCGAGCAGCTCGATACCTGGGCCGTTATCGGTCATGGACATCATGCGCTGCGTGAATCAAAGCACGACCTCGCACGGGCGATCATCGAAAATAATGGCTGTATCATGAGCGAATATCCACCAGGTACGCCGGCAGAAAAATTTCGGTTTCCAGAAAGAAACAGAATTATCGCGGGACTTTCGCCGGTCACGGTTGTAACAGAAGCACCAGAAAAATCAGGAGCGAACATTACCGCAAAAATCGCACGTGAAGAAAATCGCGAAGTCTTCGCACTCTGCGCGGACATTGATCGAGTGGATTGTCAGGGAAATTTGCAGCTCATCGAGTCACATACAGCGACTCCCCTCACCTCGTATCAGGCGCTTATACATGGGCTACATTTGAGTCAGGGCTCAGAACCGCACAGTATTGAGCAGCAGCTCCCGCTCCAACACTTCACCAACGAAAATATGAATATTATTATGAGAGAAGTAAGTTACAAATCATCAATTTCTCCAACAGAACTCATCGAAAAAACGTCCATCAAAGATATTTCAGAAGTATTGCAAACACTCAGTCTTCTCGAAATAGAAGGGCTGATAGAGTCCGTAGGTGGTGAGTATAGGGCTACAGCACCTTGATAACTATATCGTAATATTTGTGGCCTGGAAAACTTCGTCCATCGTGGTGAGTCCTTGCAGCACCTTCAAGACACCATCTTCCTGCATCGTAATCATACCTTTTTTTCGCGCTGCCTCGAACAACTTCGGCCCACTCGCCTTCGCGAGAACAAGCTCCTGCAGCTCGGCATCAATCGACACCATTTCCGTAACGACCAGTCGTCCACGGTAGCCAGTCTTGCTGCATAGCTCACAGCCATGTGGAGCAGATAATTCGGCTGGCACCACGACAGATACGCCGGGCATGAACGTTGCCAGTGCACCCGTAGGCGCCTCAGCAGAGGTGTCCCTTGGGGGTAGTCCAGCCAGAATGGACTCAAATTTCACTTTCTCTTCAGGCGTGACCGGGCGCTTTTCAGCACAGACGCAGAGCTTTCGGACGAGACGCTGGGCGATAATGGTGTGGAGCGCAGGTCCAACGATAAACTCAGGTAGGCCCATATTCACCAGACGCGGAATGGACTCAATCGCACTATTTGTATGGAGCGTTGAGAGCATCACATGACCCGTGAGAGCAGCCTGTGCGGCGACGGTTGCCGTTTCGAGATCTCGGATTTCACCGATCATGACCGTGTCAGGATCCTGTCGTAAAATAGTACGAAGACCATCGGCAAAGTTGTATCCATGACCTTCGTCGATCTGACTCTGGGAGATACCAGAGATGTGATATTCAATAGGATCTTCAAGCGTAATAACTTTTGCCTCAGGCGTGTTAAACCGCCCAAGCAAGCCATACAGCGTGGTTGTCTTACCAGAGCCAGTTGGACCGGTAACGAGAATCATACCGTGGGAAAGTTCAGGAAGTTTTTCCATCTTGGCGAGATACGCACCCTGGAACCCCATTTCCGCAAAACTCAAAAACGACTTGCCGCTATCGAGCAGACGACAGACAAACGACTCGCCGTACTGAGTTGGAATCAGGGAGACACGAACATCAACTTTTCGCGCATTAATAACGAAATTATAACGTCCATCTTGCGGAGCGGTGGTGACATTCATCTTCATCTTACACTTATACTTCAGCTGATTAATGATGTTCAGGAAGATTTTTTTATCGAGTTCAAAAATCAAATGCAGCTCACCGTCGATACGGAAACGTACACGAGCTTTTGTTTCATCAGGTTCATAGTGAATATCAGATGCACCCGTTTTTATGGCACCAACTTCAAGTAAATTCAATGCCTCTTCAGCAGTAACGGTCTCGACACGCTTCTTCAAATCAGAGAGCATCTGGATTTCTTTTTCAAATGCAGCAACTCGTGACTCTTCAATATTGGTAACGATGTCCTGCTTGAGAACAGCCTGTTGTACATCATAGATGTGCACCGCCTCCTCTATCGAGTCGGCGGTGCACAAGTTCAACTCCACCTCGAGCCCCTGTGCCACCCATCGATCGATAATCGCCTTTGCACTCGCCTTCGCCGGATCAACTACTCCAACGCGCAGATGTTGTCCAAGTCGGAAAAACGGCATCAGTCCAGCAGAAACCGCCTCATCACGCGTCACCAACTTCAAAAGATCCGGATTGATCGGAATCTTCGACAAATTCACATAGAGCATCGCACTTTCTGCCGCACGCTTCATGACATCTTTCTCGTGAATCTCACGATTGATCCAGCCTAGTGCCTGTCCAACTTTCGGCGCCTCGCCATTGGCATTCACCGGCGCACCCCCAGTGCTCCCAGCACCGCCAGCTGACTGTTGCTGGAGATCTTTTACCGCAGATTGTATGTTTTGTTCAGCCATCCGGACATTGTACCATAAACCAGCTTCAAAGTCACGCAATCAACCCTCAATACATGTGCACTGACAGAAAAGCACACAAAGTCAGCTTCAATCAAAGCAAAAATACAAAAATATAAATGTTATATTTGTCAATTTAAAGTAGAATGGGTACACTCCATCACCGGCATATTTATTTTTTATACGCATGAATACAAGGGAGCCTCAGCCAAGAGTAGTGCCAGCACCCATACTCTCCATTCCCGGTCGAACTCCGGGCACCCAACCGGAAAATCCAGAAATAGATGTAGTAAGTCACGACATCCATACACTACTCATACAGAAGCTTTCGCAGATACCCAATGATCTTACAGGGAAGATCTTGACGGCATTGGAGTCGCTTAACAGGACATTTACCGACCTCAAATGCGGAGATCGAAATATGTTTGTAGGAATACTCAACGAGGCACGAAAAGGACGGATCCTAACATGGAGAAAGCCAATTATATTACACGATGAACTCCTCAGAGTTACCAAAGAGTATGGGGCAAGTGCAGAAATAAAACTCGCAGTATCAGCACTTTTCAATTTGATGAAAAAGCTCGGTATTGATACGGAAAATCCAGATCATGCGGATAGTGAAAAAGATTTTGCAGATGATCTTTTTTTATATATCCGCGCAACGGATCCGTTGGGTACAAACATACTGAATCCGCAAGAGGAGATAGGCAGGAAAAATGCCATGGATCTAGGAAGGGAAAGCCAAATTATATTTAGCGGCGTAACCATTCATCTATCACCAATCCAAAATGGAAAAGTAAAAGCGAGAATGGAAGAACACTCCATACCAACCAGAGGTTACAGGGGGTCAGTAGTTGATTTTGAAATCCCAGAAGATAGACAATTTTATATTGGAAGGCCTCTAGTTATCTCGAAATTATTCGGGTATACAATCGATCCGCCAGTAGCAGTTGCCATGAATGTAACATGTACTCACCCTCAAATGTCGCGAGGAGCATGTATGGTTATCAGAAAGGGAAATGAATTATATGTGTATGACCGGGGAAGTAAAAATAAGGTAAAGATCTGTAGTCGGGAAATGGGAATAGATTACGAACCAGAAAGTCACATACTGGAAAACGGCAGCCTGGGTTACGGCGATTCGCAGATACTTGATCCGGATGAATTGGAAGCTATGCGCTCTTCACTGCTTCAACCAGAGCCTTCGCCTCATCGCTCGTAATGCCTTCAAGGCCAACAATATCCTTCTCGCCAAGGCCTTTAAGCTGTCCAACCTGGGTCAGGCCAGCAGCCTCAAGCTTCGCGACGATACCGGTTTCGATACCAAGTTCAGCAATTGTTTCAACAGATTTCTTTGGCATATCTTTTTCAGAAAGCTCAGAGAGATCTTTGATGTCCAGTTCCCAGCCAGTGAGAATTGACGCTAGCCGAACATTCTGACCCTGTTTGCCAATCGCGAGTGGACGCTGGTCAGTTGCGACATACACCGCCGCACGCTTTACGCCATTGTCGAGAATAATCTGGGAAATTTTTGCTGGAGAAAGTGCCGCACGAATGTAGTTCTCAGCATTTTCAGCGTACTGGATAATATCGATACGTTCATTATTGAGTTCATCCATAACGGCCTGAACACGAACACCTTTTTGACCAACACATGAGCCGATTGGATCAATCTTCGGATCGGTAGAGGTGACGGCAATCTTACATCGGACGCCTGCTTCCCGGGCAATCGCCTTCACCACGACAAGTCCAGACTTGACCTCAGGAATTTCGAGCTCCATGAGTTTCTGAACGAGCATCTTGTGTCGTCGGGAAATGAGAAGCTGTGGACCTTTAGTCGTCTTGATGACTTTATCGAGGTAAAGCTTCAAGCGCTGACCGCTGAAGTAACGCTCGCCAGGGATCTGTTCTTCCCGTGGAAGGATTGTCGTAATTTTACTATCGAGATTCACGTAGACATAGTCGCCATCAACTCGGTGAACAAGTGAGTTGATAAGTTCATTCTCACGGTCTTTGAAAATTTCGTACATAACATCTCGCTCCGCCTCCTGGATACGCTGGATGATAACCTGCTTCGCTGACTGCGCAGCAATACGCCCATAACCTACCGGAGTTACATCAATTCGAATTTCATCGCCAACTTTAGCACTTGGTTTATACTTCTTCGCGTCTTTGACGGAAATCTCGAGCTCATCATTTTCAATCTCTTTGGCAACCGTCTTCACGGCAAATACGGTAGCATTACCAGTATTGTCGTCGAGATCGACATCGACATTCATATCACGAGTTCCGTAATCTTTTTTGTAGGCAGCACGGATGGCAGCCTTGATAGTCTCGATAACTTTGTCCTTCGAGATACCTTTTTCATCACACAGTTGGGCGATCGCCGCGGCAAATGGGGTTTGCATAGATAGGGGGGTTACAGAAAAGTCCCAGGATGAAGTTAATCACCCTGCGTACGTGCATACAATATCAAGAAAAAGCTGATACGTCAAGCTTTATTCCTTCCTTATCGCCTCAAAAGCCCAAGCTCATCCAGTACCCGAAACGCCATCGAGGCGCTATAGCCTCGGCTACACAGGAATCGGAAGAGCTTCTCATATCGCTTAGAGGACTCATATCTGGAAAGGGTCGGAAGTTTTTTTTCGGCAAGAGAGCGCGCTCCCCGATACTCCACGTCACCTGACTCACCATCGGTTGTGCGCCCAGCACTCTCTTCACGCAGTTGCTCCAGAACATCGGCAATAATGTGCGAGTCGACACCTTTCTTTGCGAGCTGCATTTTGATCCAAAGAAAACCATGCGGACGATACTGCAACGTATCACGCACGAAAAGTTCAACAAAATCCCAGTCATTCACATATCCGAGTTCGCGAAAGCGTAGAAGAATTTTTTGAATCTCATCACGCATCACGTCTTCTGAAATATTGGCGCGAAACATATCATACCACCTTGAGGAAATCTTTTTTTCGAGACGTTCACGAAGTTGATGTTCCGTGAGTCGTCGTCGCGTGACCATTCGAAGAGCAGCGTTGATCAGTCGACGCGAAAAAAGTTCAAAGCTTTTTTGGGTACCCAAAATACCCGAAGGGGTATCATCAAGGGTATTGTCAAAAGGCGGAAGCATTTTAGTACTTGGGCTTTTCATATCGTTGAGATTTAAAAAAAGCCCGGGGACCCTCACTCACTATCCCCGGACCTTACGGCTACAGTATTAAGGAAACAGAGGTAAAAAGCAATAGATTTTCATACCAATGAGTCAGATAAAAACCCAAAGCTGAAATAGAACACAAATTGTCAAATTAACGAACATTCATTGTAGCTAATAAACCCGGAATACCCTCCTGATACCCCAGGTAGTTCGACTACTCACCCATTGGCACGGCATCCATATGCATAGTATCGTCAGCCCGCATTTTTCTTACGGCCGCCTGAAGCTCCTGCTCGATCGCGTGGAGAACTTTTCGGTTCTGGCTGAGGTACGCCTTAGCATTTTCACGACCCTGTCCAAGTCGTTCTTCCTTATAGGAGTAGAAGGCGCCAGACTTATGAATAAGCTCATATCGAGTCGCGAGATCAAGGACATCACCGGTGTAAGAGATACCATTAGCGTAGAGAATATCAAACTCGGCGATCTTGAATGGCGGAGCAACCTTATTTTTCACGATCTTCACTCGTGATCGGATACCGATAAATTTCTTTTCATCGCCCGTTCCCTCCTCAAGCTTGCCCGCAGCACGAATCTCGAGACGAACCGAAGCGTAAAACTTAAGAGCATTACCACCAGGAGTAGTTTCTGGATTCCCAAACATAACGCCAATCTTCATACGAAGCTGATTGAGGAAGATGATCGTCGTCCTACTCTTACCAACCATCGCAGTAAGTTTTCGCATTGCCTGACTCATAAGACGTGCCTGGGCACCCATCTGGGCATCTCCCATCTCACCTTCGATCTCAGCTCGTGGTGTGAGCGCTGCAACTGAGTCAACAATGATAATATCAACCGCATTGGATGAAACCAGAGTCTGAACAATTTCAAGCGCCTGTTCACCGCTATCTGGCTGGGAAATAAGAAGATTGTCGACATCAACACCGATACGTCGTGCATACTCAGGATCAAGAGCATGCTCAGCATCGATAAAGGCTGCCTGTCCGCCAAGTTTCTGCATTTCAGCAAGAACATGGAGGGCAAGAGTTGTCTTACCGGCACTTTCTGGACCAAAGATTTCAACGATTCTTCCTTTTGGGATTCCCCCGCCGAGAGCAATGTCGAGTGAAAGTGAACCCGTTGGAATGGTTTCGATGGCAATTTTCTGGGCCTCGCCCATTCGCATAATCGAACCTTTGCCGAAATTCTTTTCAATCTGTGAGATCGCGAGCTCAAGAACTCGTCGTTTTTCCGGATCTGCCTGTTTGTGTTCAATCTGTCGTGAGATTGATGGTGCTGCTGGTGCAGCTGAAGCGTCGCTCTTCTGCGCCGCCTTCGTCGTTGTCTTGTCTGCCATAAAGAGAGTGGATTAGAGATTAAGGATCAATTACTGCCATTGTAGGTGAGTATTCACTCACCGTCAAGAAACAATGAATTGACACCCGAAATATATCGTGTGCACTTAACATCTCTCTAACATTTTTCTGAAAAATTCTTAATAAATACCTAACATTTTTATAAACCGACAGTCGGAGGTGTTGGGGGAGCCACTGGAGCAATCGGTGCCCCCGACGTACCAGTCGGCGCAGGCGCAACCGCCCCCGGCAACGGATCATCAAAGTGAAAGTAGGAGCGAATGCTTTTCTCCGTTCCAAATGCGACATTTTTCGTACGGCAGATGTTGCAACTATACACATATTTTCTTCCAACTTGATGAGCATCAACAATCCGCTCGCAGTCTTTGCAGTAAAATGCCACTCCCGTTACCTGTTCTTTTTTTGCAAATATCGCCATCGCCCGCAGAATAAAAAATACCTATTATAATAAGGTGTGCTGACTTCTTTCCGTTTGTTCAACTTCCCTTTCGACATCGTGTCGAACATTTTCTATCACGCCGTGCTCACGCTTCACTCCTGCTGGAGCGTGCTCACGCGGTTCTGGCATCTTGATCAACGGCTCATACGTTGACTCAAGATCGAGGTGTCCATGTCGGTGCTGTCGTTTACGCATGAAATATGCACCAACGCCGAGAAGAATCACGCCACCAAGGGCAAAGAGCATGCCAAATCGAGTTTCTTTAATAACCACATTCACTCCAAATCTCGGATGAAAAAAGACAGAGTTAGTGAGCAGTAATAAAAACGCAGAAAATCCTGCAGCAATCATGTAGAAATTTCCAAGTGAAGAAAAAAGCTGATCGATCTTATCCCGCACACTTCGACTAAAAAGCGTAGCGCATGCCACGCCACCAAGACCCAAAAAAAGTAATCCAACAAGATACATCGGTCCGGTCAGCCCGAGAAACGTATCGCCGGTTCGGAACGAATCCAGATCCGAGTACCACGGCATGACGGCACTTACGGCCATCGTGAGCGAACCATAGAAGACAAGCTTCTGTTCGCCGCTTAATGCCTTCACTCGATCGAGAAAATTTCGTGTTGCCATGCCCAAACGATAGCAAACTGTGCTAGAATGCACAAGCCCGACCCGTCAAACAGTTCGTCAAACCACCCCATGCATATTGCTATCGACATTCGCGAAGCGGTGAAGCCAAAGAAGACCGGAAAAGGCTGGTACGCCTTTGAGATCATCAAAAATCTCCTCGCGCAGCATCCAGAAGATACCTTTACCTTCTATACAGATCAGCCCTATCCAGAGTGGGGGCAGTTCCCGAACGTCACTCAGAAGTTTTTTCCACCATCAGCGCTCCACTGGCACCTCAAAGTTGCTCGTGATCTGAAGAAACTCAAGCCCGATATTTTTTTCGCCCCGACGAGTTATATTATCCCTGCCCTCGTTCCAAAATCACTCAACGTCACCGTCACCGTTCACGACCTCATCGCCTGGCTCTACGCCACACATCATAATCTGAAAGCGACCATTATCGAGCGATTGACGCTTCCCCTCGCGATAAAAAACATCAAAAAGTTCGTCGCCGTTTCGGAAAATACCAAGCGCGACCTCCAACATTTTTTCAAGATTCCGCCGGAGAAGATCGAGATCGTTCCCTGTGCAGCAAGTGAGAACTTTAAGCCAGAGATAGAGAATATAGAAGAAAAGGAAAATGGCCCACATTTTCTGGCAGTCGGCACCCTCGAGCCACGAAAAAATTTCATCACCCTTATAAAAGCCTTCGCAGATGTGGTAAAAAAACATCCCAACTACTCACTCAAGATTATTGGTGGAAAAGGCTGGTATTTTGAGAAAATATTCGCTGCGGTTCGTGATCTTGAACTTGAAGACAGAGTGCAATTTCTTGGCTATGTCGATGACCGTGAGCTGCGAGCCTATTATCAACAGGCAACGGCACTTGTCTTCCCATCTCTGTATGAAGGTTTTGGAATTCCCCCGCTAGAAGCCATGAAATCGGGCTGCCCGGTTATTGCCAGTCGCGCCGCTTCCATTCCTGAGGTCGTTGGTGACGCCGCGCTGCTCGTCGAACCTTCATCGGCTTCAGGGCTCAGTGAAGCGATGCTTCGTGTGATCAGCTCGCCCGAACTTCGTCAGGAGCTCCGAGAAAAAGGATTCACTCAAGCCGAGAAGTTTAGCTGGTCACAGTCCGCGAAAAAGCTTTACCGGATTATGAAAAGCACCGTATAATACCTTCCAATAACCCCACTCCATGAATCACAAAATCCACTTCGGAAAAATCGGCATTATCTGCAAAAAAAGCATTCCGCAGGAGGTTGAAAAATTGAAGCGTGTGCTTGGTGTTCTGGAGAAACTTGGGAAAGAAGTTATGCTCGATAAGCACGCCTCAATCGCCCTCAGGAAGAAAAAAGAAGGGTACTCAAAGCTTGAAATTTGTGCCCAGGCAGATATGATCGTCACCCTCGGCGGCGACGGCACCCTCCTGAAAACCGCACGCTGCTTGAGTAAATCGGAGACGACAGTTTTTGCCATTAACGTTGGAAATCTCGGATTTCTTACCGAAGCAACCCTGAAAGATTTTGAGAAAAAACTCAAAGCCTTCATGAAGGGTAAGTTTGTTTTTGATCCACGCTCGCTCCTCCACGTGACACTTCGCCGAAAAAATAAGACCTTTTTCGAGTCTCTCGCCCTCAACGACGCCGTCGTCAACCAGGGTTCCTTTGCACGCCTTATCAAAATGAGCGTCACCATCGACGAGCTTCCAGCAGCCCTCTTCAAGTCTGACGGACTCGTCATCGCCACGCCAACCGGTTCAACCGGACACTCGTTATCAGCCGGCGGACCAATCGTCCACGCACGAGTCGGAGGCTTCGTTATCACACCAATCTGTCCAGCGCTCCTCTCCATGCGCCCCATTATCATTCCTGACGAGCGCACCATCAGGATCCGTATCGAAACCGAACGCCGCGAAGAAGAAATTAAAATCGGCCTCACCCTCGACGGCCAGAACACGATCGGCCTCGACTTCGGCGACGAAATTATTATTCGAAAAGCCCCTCAGCACCTCGACCTTATCCGCTCTGTCGACCGCAACTACTATCAGGTGCTTAACCAGAAATTACACTGGGGATACGAGGAGTAGCCGGCATAACGATAACCCCGCCATGCACTCGGGAATCACGATCCTTGATCGCCGCCTGTGCCGCAGCCAATCTCGCGATCGGAACACGGAACGGTGAGCAGCTGACATAATTCAAACCAATAGAATGACAGAACTCGACAGACGCCGGCTCGCCTCCATGCTCTCCACAGATGCCGATCTCGATATCAGGTTTCGCGCTGCGCGCCTTTTCAACACCCATTCGCATCAACTCACCGACACCGCGTCGATCAATCGTTTCAGATGGATCGCGCTCCAGGACGCCCTGTGTCAGGTATTCACTCATAAACTTCCCCACATCATCACGTGAAATGCCCCAGGTCGTCTGCGTCAGATCGTTCGTTCCAAAAGAAAAGAAGTCTGCATACTCAGCTAAATGGTCAGCCGTAAGGCACGCTCGTGGGAGTTCAATCATCGATCCAATTTTATACGCAAAGTCTAGTGTGCCATGCTGTGCCTCAAACTTCCTGATCACTCGCAGCGCCAGCTCCCGTAACATTTTTAATTCGTTCGTTGAAGAAATCAGCGGCATCTCAATTTCCGGCATGACGACAATTCCCTCTTTGCGCGCCAAAATAGCCGCCTCAATAATCGCCTGAACCTGCATTTCGTACATTTCTGGGAAGGTGACGGCGAGACGACATCCACGATGACCAAGCATCGGATTCACCTCATGCAGAGACTCCGTAACTAATTTCAACTGCTCAAATGGCACACGCATGCGCACCGCGAGCTCGGCGATTTTTCCATCAGTTTGTGGCATGAACTCATGGAGCGGCGGATCCAGCAGTCGAATACATACCGGATACCCGTTCATCGCCTTGAAAATTCCATAAAAATCCTCTCGCTGAAACGGGAGCAACTTGCCCAGCGCAATAACTCGCGTCGGCAAATCTCGAGCAAGAATCATCTCGCGCACCGTATCAATTCGCGCCTCATCAAAAAACATATGTTCCGTTCGGCACAGACCGATTCCCTCGGCACCGAACTCTCGTGCAATCGCAGCATCATGCGGCGTATCAGCATTCGCTCGAACGCGCATGGCACGGATGTCATCAGTCCATCTCATAACCTCAAAAAAATCTCCAGAAATTTCAGACTTGATCATCGGCATCTCGCCAAGCATGACTTCACCCGTCGATCCATCGAGTGTAATCACATCACCCTCGCGCAATAGCAGATCTCCGATCGCACAAACTTTTAGATGTTTATCAACAGAAATCGAAGCGCAGCCAGCGACACAGCACTTGCCCATACCTCGACAAACGACCGCGGCATGCGACGTCATGCCACCCATCGCTGTAAGAATTCCCTCAGCAACGTGCATACCACCCAGATCTTCCGGCGTTGTTTCACGACGCACGAGAATTACTTTTTCGCCACGCGCCACCCACTCCTCCGCATCCTGAGGACTGAAAACAATTCGTCCACATGCGGCTCCCGGTGACGCAGGTAATCCGCGCGTAACGACATCACGTCGCGCACCCGTATCAATTCTCGGATGGAGAAGTTGATTCAACGCATTCGCATCAATTTTCATCAGAGCTTCCTCGCGCGTCAACAGTCCTTCATTCACGAGATCGACCGCAATTTTGACCGCGGCGTGTGCCGTTCGTTTTCCATTTCGCGTCTGGAGCATGAATAAACGGCCATTCTCAATCGTAAACTCGATATCCTGCATATCACCATAATGTCGCTCGAGTGCATCCTTCGCACCCAGCAACTGCGCGTACACGTCCGGCATCACATTTCCAAGTTCCTCGATGCTCTGCGGCGTACGGATACCCGCCACGACATCCTCGCCCTGGGCATTCATCAAAAATTCACCATAAAACTCGGCAGCGCCCGTCGAGGGATTTCGAGTAAACGCGACACCTGTTCCCGAGGTCTCGCCCATATTTCCAAACACCATCGACTGAATATTCACCGCTGTACCGCGAACCCCAGAAGGCACGTGATTGATTCGTCGATAGAGAACTGCTCGTTCGCTCATCCATGAGCCAAAAACCGCCTCGATCGCCATCCGTAGCTGCTCTCGGGGATCCGATGGAAACTCAACACCAGCATGTACGCGCACCACCTCTTTATACATCACGACCAATTCGCGAAGATCCTCAGCATCGAGCTCCGTATCGGCACTCACGCCTCTAGCCCCCTTCATGAGATCCATTTTTTCTTCAAAATGTTCATGCGCCACACCGAGCACCACATCACCAAACATATTCACAAATCGTCGGTAGGCATCATAGGCAAACCTCTCGTTCCCGGTCCTCGCCACGATACCCAGAACCGTCGCGTCATTGAGGCCAAGGTTCAAGATGGTATCCATCATCCCCGGCATCGAAATAGCTGCACCTGAGCGGACAGAAACGAGGAGAGGATTCTCAGGGTCACCAAGTTTCTTGCCCATCTTTCGCTCAAGCTCCTGCAGTTTTTCCTCGAGCTGCTCTGTATAGCCGGCTGGATAGTCGCCGTGCCCAGTTCTCGTCTGCGCATCGCTAAAAAAATTACAGACATCCGTCGTAATCGTAAACCCAGGAGGAACCGGAAGTCCCAGATTCATCATTTCCGCCAAATTCGCACCCTTTCCTCCGAGGAGGTCTTTCATATCCTTGTTACCTTCTTCAAACGAAAACATATGTTGCATGGACGCAGTATAACAATCAGCGCTGTGTTTGCAACTCTTGTTCAGCCGCTTTCAGCTGCTCGAAAACCTCATCAAAATTTGGATAGAGTTTATAGAATACTTCATACCGGTTTCGCTCCCACGGGGTCAAAAGGCCCGCCCGATACGCCTCATGCTGCCTCCAGTAGTCCGGCGAAAGCTGAATGTATCGCTTCCAGATATCAACCGCCCGCTGGTACTTCTTTCCATCAAAGAGTGCTTCTCCATACTCATAGATTGTCCGGATAGCTGTCGGTGCGAGAGTAAGCGCCGTATCAAACTGTTGGTACGCCTGGGTATACTGGTTTTGCTCCAGGTATCCCCGTGCCCGATACCAGTACACGCGATAGTTGTGATGATTCGTGAACGCTTCAAGCCGATCTAGAAGCGGAAAATCAGGGAATTGTCGTACGTGATTTAGCCCATATTGTAGCCGTATCGGTGCCACATTCAGCGCGGCGATATACTGTTCATCTCGCGCGAGTCGATCTGCCTTCCAGAGCCGACTCACGGCATAAAAAGTACCGACGAGAATAATGAACGCCAGAATAAAGACGGCAATTTTGGTCGAGCTTTTCATCGAACTCCCCTTCCCTTCCCCCATAGTTTCCTCCTCTGGCCCCTCCAGAAAAGAGATCGCAGCAATAAAAAACCACATATGAAGCGCATGCGGCGCCGTCTGGAAGCCAAACTGCTGTGAGGCAAAGTGACCAGCCAAACTCGCCCCCAGGGCTATCACCACCAGGCTTTGACTCCGAGCAGCACGACGAAGAGACCAGAAAAGAATCATGAGAAAGAAGACTCCCCCAATGACCCCGATTTCTTGCATGGTATCCAGAATAATATTATGCGCCCGATCCGCGTAGGAGTTCATATTTTCCGCCCGTAAAAGTTCCTGAGGCGCAAATCGCGTAAATGCCAATGGGTAGGTGTCAGGTCCATATCCAAGAATCGGACGCTCGACAATCATTCGAAATGTTGCCGGCCACAAGAGAAGGCGCGTCTCAAGAGACCTCAGATTCTCACCCCCGATCACCAGTCGCGACAAGAGATCTTTACTATATGTAAACCCATCGCGCTCCCGCACATTAGCGTACACCACGAGAGCCGTGACCAGACTCAGCACCACCAATACTCCCCCACCTATCTTGCGCCAGTTGACGCGGTCATTCGACCGACTACTCATCCGGCTATACACAATAGCAACAAAGAAAAAGCTGACAAATAAGCCAATAAACCCGCTTCGACTCAGCGTCAATAAAAGCGCCAAAAGAACAAGCGCGCCACCGACTAACCAGATCCACCACCGCCGACTTTCAAAAAATTTCCAGAAAAAGAGGGGAGTCGCCAGGACTAAATAGTCCGCGAGGTAGTTCGGATGCCCGAGTGTTGAAAAACTCCGATAAAGAAATGAGTCAACATTCCACCACTGCGTCAATGCCGGAAAAAGTCTCTGCAAAATTCCATACACACTCACCACCACCGCCGTCACCATAATAACTTCAAGAAGTCGAACCATATGTTCGCGCTTCAAAAATCCTACGGCCAACATCATAATAAGGAGCGCGCCAGAGTAGAGGAGTCCATGATACCTCGGATCCAACCCCCAGAGACTCACCATCGGGGCAATAGATGTCACTATTGCAAGGAATGTGAAGGTCCAGTACCCAAAGAAAGCAGTTTTCCATATTGTATTGCTTTGGCTGTCTTCCCGGATTGGCTTCCTCCATCGTTTCCCCAAAGCCCAACCGACGAGCCCAATCGCCGCCAGTAAACCCGCGCCCAAACTCAGCACATGAACCTTGATCGGCTCAAAGGTAAGATACGCCCCAACATCAACCGCGAGTGGTACTCCAATAAGAAGGAGAGCGAAGACGACAAATACGATGTTCTCAAAATGTGTATTAAGGTAGGTCGCGAGACTGTTCTCAAATCGTTCTCGAAATAGGTTCATAAGCAGCTTTAGGTGAGCTTTATAGAAGCTTTTGTCTCTACCTATTAGTAGGCTTTCCTTGCATACCTGTCAATTTTGAGTACAATTGTTCTCAGAACTGAGTACGATCGTTCTCCAAGTTGAAAACAAACGTTCTCAGATAAGAGTACAGTCGTTCTCAAAATTGAAAACATATGTTCTCAAAACTCCTCAAATCTGCGGCTAGAAAAAGCCTTCTCGAAATTTTCATGGATGATAGTAGACAAAAATACTATCTGCGAGAGCTCGCAACCAAGATAAATTACTCCCCGGGATCCCTCCAGCGTGAGCTGACCAGTCTCATCGACGATGGAATCCTGCTTGCCGAGAGGATGGGGAACCTGCGTTTCTTCTTCCTCAATACGAAAAGCCCGCTTATCAAAGAGCTAAAGCACTATATTCAAAGCCACAAGAACGACGCACCCGCGCCCAAAAAAGAGCCCACTCCCAAGAAGCCAAAACCGAAACCAGTACTCGTACAGAGGCCTATGGAAAGACCGACCCCGATCAAAGCTGAGATTAAAGAGGAGATTAAGGCGCCGACTCATCAGCCGACTACCCAGCCGGCAGTTGCGCCTACCCAACCGACTATTCAGCCAGCTATTCAAAAACCGCCAGTATCGCCACCGTATGAACCAAGCTTCTACAAGCCAAATTTAGCCAAACCCATCTTCTCAAAACCCGATCTGACACCACCTCCAGCTCAAGATATTCATGAGTTCGACTACTCAGAGCCGAAGTTTGAGGCTGTAGAAAGCGAGCCGTCGACCGATCGCCATCTCTCGTATCAACCAGAGTTTACGCCGGAACCCGCACCCGCACCAAAAAAAGACGACAATCCAGGAGACATCACTCTGCATATCGAGTAGAGCTGTTACCCTAGTACCTGTATTCCATACACCATCAACTGTCCAATGAACCCGCTAAACAGGGGCACAGTGAAGTTATCATCGAGCTTCGATGTTAGTAGCTCAACGACGCTCGCGGTCACAGCCATGGTCACGAAAACCAACGGCTGATCCGGCAAAATAAACACACCCGAGAGTAAATTAACGGCCAGACCTGCGCCAAATCCAACCCATGACTTGGATCGAAACATCTTGTGTCGACCAAACTTCATTCCAAATAAAGAGGCAAACATATCGCCAAAAATAACGAAAAAGAAGCTCAGAAAGGCAATAGGGTAGTCATAGGCCGCAAACGATATGATACACGCGGCTACGAGCCAAATAGCGCCCGTTACGCGATCTTTTTCATGGTGACGGAAGAACCGTACGACCCGCTCAGGCAACTTCAACGTGTACTCGAGCCTCACATACTCAATCTCCAGTAGCACCAGAAGCAAGGCAGTAAGGGCTAAAAGTGCCACACGCTCTCCAAAATACAGGCGCGTAAGCGAGTAGCCAAACACCACAAAAAGACCCATCAGATGAAAGAGCTTTCGCAGAACTTCACGTTGGAACCGGGTCATATGTGCCATGACAGAAGTGTACCTTACTTCCAGAAGTGGAACCACTTTTTTTGTGGAGCCTGGAGGAGACGGATCTGGTTTTCAAGAATCAGAATTCGATCCTTGAACTCGGTCAATACCTGCGTAACCTGCTCGCGTTCGCCTGCGTATTTTCCAGAAACCTCAGTGATTTTTGCGTCAAGTTGTTGGATAGCCAGCTGTGCTTTCTGGCTCTCTGCAAGCGCATTTTTTACCTCTTCAAGCTGCAGAGAATTAAGCTCTTTTGTCTCACTGATGTCCATATGAACAGACTCAGATGTATCCATACTTGAACTCATCATGTCTCCATGTTCAATACCCTCGCGCTCGATTGGTATCTCGCGCAGATCACTCGACTCTTTCACCGCATAGCAACTGATCAGGGTGTCCTTGACAATCAGATAGTTAAAACCCTGTGGGGTCTTCTGTTTTCGAACCTTGATCTTCTTCGCCTTAATGGCGCGACGAATAGTTTGGATGGATTTTCCGCTTATAGCAGCGGCATCCGTGATAGTGATGAGGGTCTCGGACATGAGGTGATTTTGTAAGTGATTATCCAAAAATAAATTTTATGGGTAGTCGAATAATAAAGCAAGAAATTCCACAAAAATCAAAAATCACACCGCAAAAAATATTAGTGTCAACCGTCGAACACTGTGGAAAAAGTTCTGGTACCGCGTAGGAGAATCGAACTCCTATTACTACCTTGAGAAGGTGGCGTCCTAACCGTTAGACGAACGCGGCACGTGTGAAAATGCTGTCATTTTGTACCATATTCTCAAGGTCGACACAAGGCAACCTGGACAATTTGCGCAGCCTCGGGGATAATACGCAAGCTATGGCAAAAAGTTTTTACGACATTCTCGGGGTCAGCAAAAGTGCTGACGAGGCAGAGCTCAAGCGCGCATACCGTAAGCTCGCCCTTCAATTCCATCCTGATAAAAACAAGGGAAACGCAGAGGCAGAGAGCAAGTTCAAAGAAATCAATGAGGCCTACCAGACACTCTCCGATGGTCAAAAACGTGCCTACTACGACCAATTCGGCTCAGCACCAGGCGCAAACGGTGGCCCCGCTCCCGGAGCCGGTGGATTCGGCGGCTACGAAGTAAATTTCGGTGGCGCCGATTTTGGAAACTTCGGTGACATCTTCGAGTCGTTTTTCGGAGGTGGTGGGCGAGGCGGATCAGGCGCAAGTCAGCGTCGTCGCGCCGGTCCATATCGCGGAAGTGATATCGAGACAACGATCAAGCTCAGATTTGATGAAGCGGTATTTGGAACGGAAAAAGAACTCGCCATTAATAAACTTGAACGATGCGAAATATGTAGCGGAAGCGGTGCGCAGCCCGGCGCAAAAATCGTAACGTGCAAGACGTGTAATGGGAGTGGAGAAATTCGCGCGATGCGACAGACTATTTTTGGACAGGTAGCGACACAGCGTCCTTGTGATACCTGCGAAGGTCGTGGAAAAACTCCAGAGCATGTCTGTACGAAGTGCCAGGGGACTGGCCGTCACAAAAAAACGGACTCTGTGAGTGTAAAAATTCCTCCAGGAGTTGATACCGGCTCGACACTCAGGGTGACGGGAAAAGGGGAGGCAGGTCCGCTCGGCGGCGAGTCCGGCGATCTGTATGTGAATATTACCGTGGAAAAAAGTAAGGAGTATGTACGCGATGGATTTGATATTTATACGGAAAAAGAAATTTCTGTGCCACAGGCTGTTTTGGGCTGCGAGATACCAATAAAGACACTCTATAGTGACGTCACGCTTCGTATTCCTGCGGGCACCGAGTCAGGAAAAATATTTCGATTGAAAGAATACGGAGTGCAGAAACTCCAGCAGCGCGATCGCGGCGATCATCTCGTAAAAATCACTGTGGTCATTCCGAAAAAACTCTCAAAGAAAGAAAAAGAATTGTACGAACAACTCTCACAAGAGTAATATAACACACGAACCCCCTCACCTCTCACTCGATGGATCTGCGACTTACCTGGGACCTCTTCATACTCGTCTTTTTTGCGATCATCATCGCCTATAGTTTCATTCTTGGAAAAGACGCGACGCTCAAAATTATTCTCGGCTCCTACGCCTCAGCTCTTGCGGCAGACGCCGGCGGTAATCTTTTTGATATGTATCTTTCAAATTCGAAGGCCTTCGTGAAGGTTGCCGAAAGCGCTGGCATCAGCGCACAAAATGACGCTGCCATCGTCGTAAAAATTCTGATTTTCGTCACGCTTCTTATTCTTCTCACGATCAAAGGAAGTTTCACGGTACAGGCGCACGGTGGAAAAACGAGCGGCATGCGCACCCTCTTTACAGGAATTTATGGCTTTCTGAGTGCGGCACTCATCGTCAGTACGATTCTGATGTATGTGTCTGGTATTTCATTTATCACGGGCAGTTTTGAGCCGGGTCCTGCTTCGATTCTCGCCTTCAATGGCCAGTCGCCATTTATCCAGAAAATGCTTGATTACTACAATGTCTGGTTCCTCCTTCCGGTCGTCGCTATGGTGATTGGAAGTTTCTTGATTGACGACAACGGTGACGTTGCCTAAAATAGTCCCGCTCGCGCACGTTGCGCTTGCGCACATGGGTCATTAGCTCAGTCGGTAGAGCGGCTCCCTTTTAAGGAGAAGGTCGTTGGTTCGATCCCAACATGACCCACCATTGTATATGTATCTGAGAACCACCTCATTCAAGGTTCTTTACCATGGCGGCGTATTCTTCCCGGTCAATCTCAACGACGAGCCAAAAGAAGTCATCGAGAAAGTTTGGATCCTCTTTTGATGTCGAACATCGATCCTCAAGAAAGGATTGGATCTTTGGATGTTTTAAATGTCTGTTGGCGGCTTGAAAAATATGATTTTTCCGAAGAGCAAAAGCATCACGTTTTATTTCGTCATCATGACGGGAAGGATTAAAGCAAAGAGATGGTTGAGGCTGAAAAGGATATTCTGAAAGTTGAGAGAAATTTGAAGGGGACTCCGAAGAGAATGAAAAAGGTTTCATAAAAATTGAAGAGTAAAGAATTAAGTAGGAAACAAAATCCTATTAGACGGATAAAAGTATTTTCAATAACATTCGTAAAGTTATCCTTGTCGTCCTAGAAGAATATTCTCATGCTACACGGCATGTTTAACAAACCTCTAACATCTGCATAACATTTTCTTAATATTTTCCTAAAATTTTTTTAACACGACTAAAAAAAGTTAGTACGTAGCCAATAACTTCGCACCAAGCGCCGAGCACGCGCCGCTACTTCACCACCAACTCTCCCATCGCGTCGCGTGACAGAACATATCCGGTCTGGTAATCGTCGCACGATGTAAAGTGCGCACCCGCACCCGCAGCATCCACTCGAACCGGCATCTCCACAAGGTACGTAGGCACAAGCACCCGACATAAGTTCACCTCACCGGCACCCGACCCGATAGCGACCGATCCGTCACCGCCAGCCTCACTCGGCCAAACCACCACCGCATCTAGCGACCCGCCGGAGTCGTCTCGTAACTGATCAAGCGCACGCTCCAAGGAGCTGATGTTTGAGCCATTTTGAGCCTCTGTATTCTCAGAAAACTGGCGAGGGCGGACGAAAGCCACAAAAACCACCCCAGCAACGACCGCCAAAGCTAAAATAAGCCATAAAAGCCGACTATACGTGAATCCAGTCTGAAGCTGATTTTCGAGATTTTCCATGATAAGGCGAAAAAAAGGTAAAAGATCGCAAAAATATAAAAATACATTACTACATATACACGATGACTACTCGGGCGTCTAATCGACGACAGCAAAGAAAGCCCATACTACCAGCCATGAAAAACCCTCTATCGACTATACATCTACCGCCTTCCGGCTGACCATAAAAATATACTAAAACATAAAAAAACTAAGTGTCACTACAAAGAGTGAAACGTTTTCTCAAAAATAGAGTTCTAACTGGCGTACGGGTTAAATCAGAAATTAAAGCAGAAAGCGACAGTTTCCGACTTTTGCACAAAGCAGGACGACTAGTCGCCAACAATTTGACTCTGACTCAAAGCTCTGGTACATTTCCTCCGAATATATTTCTGACCCCTAGCAAAGCCGAAAGGCATACGATCACGATCAACGACCACGCAAGATCCAGAAGAGGCAAGCGACTCTTTACGAACTCACTCGTTCATTGAAAATCAGGAAGAAGAGTTTTTACAACAACTAAACTCCATACGTTCCACGGAAGAACCAGTATGGAGATCACGCGTATCTTCCGTTTTTCGTTTTTACACTAAACGTTTCTCTGTACTACAGTGAAACCGGGATGGGGATAATATCCCCACTTCCCTACCACAAGCCCAGTCGCACGACTTCAGTCAGACTGGCACAAACCTATATCACGCTTTTCCTATAATATTTTTTAATAACCTTTCGCTATGGATTTCTCCAACACTTTGCGAAAACTCCGACGAAGCATCGCTTCTCTCGCAGTTGTCGCAATCGTTGCTAGTCTTTCTGTTGCGTCTTCGGTCTCAGCGTTCTCAGACGTTCCAGCAGGTAGCTGGTACGAAGAGTTCGTCGAACGACTCGTTGATGACGGCATTGTAGATGGCAGCAAAGATAAATTTAACCCTGGCATGAAGCTCAACCGAGCTGAAGCCGCAAAAATCATCGTTCTCGCTGCTGGAACAGACTCAGCAGACCTCGTATCTCCTGCAACTCCTTCATTCAAGGACGTCGCAAAGGGAGCCTGGTACTACCCATACGTTGAGACAGCTAAAGAAAATGGCTGGGTCTCAGGCGATGACGGCAAAGGCACATTCCGACCTGGGGACAACGTCTCACGAGCGGAATTCGCAAAGATGATCACCGCTGCTCTCGACCTTACGTTCGAGACAGAGGATGAAACATTCAGCGATGTCAAGGCCGGCACATGGTATCACCCATACGTCGAAGCAGCCTACCATTGGATGGTTGTTGACGGCGTCAACGGAGCCTTCAAGCCAACCGACGCCATCGAGCGCTCCGCCATGGTAAAAATGACTTCCAAAGCCCTCGACGGCGAGGAACGAGAGGAAGGAACAACTCCTCCAAGTCCAACTGACCCAACAACTCCTCCAGCAGCAACAGGATCAGCATCTGTCTCAGTTGCTGGTACTCCAGCTGGAACTGTTCTTGCATCCGGAACAGCCTTCAACAAAGTATTGAAGGTCACGGTATCTGCAGGTTCTGACGCTGATGTCAGCGTTACAAGCCTCACCGTTACACGTGGTGGTATTTCTTCAAATGCAAACGTTACTGGTGTCGGAATCTTCGACAGCAGCGATGTACGACATGGAAACATCGTCTCTTCATGGAGCGATACCAATACAGCAACCGTTGACTTCACATCTGAACCGATTGTTGTCAAGAAGGGAACAACATCAGATATCTGGGTCAAGGCTAACCTGAACACAGGCGCTATGTCTGGAACACTGACATTCTCTGTCGCTAAGGCAGAAGGCATGAAGTCTACAGCGAAGACTCTTTCAGGAAGCTTCCCACTCGTAAGCGGTTCATTCACACTTGCTGATGGTTCAAGTACAGTAGGTACTGCAACAGTTGATGCTATCCAGGTTCATAACAACGGTACTGATGGAAACACAGCCGTAAGTGTCAACCTCGGAACTGAACAGCAGCACATTGCTACTTTCAGATTGGCTACAAACAACACAGAAGCTACAAAGCTTAGCAAAGTTACTCTTTATAACAACGGATCTGCAGCTGATGCTGATATCAAAAATATTAGCCTCTTAGCTCCAGATGGATCAGTACTCGCTAAGGTTGAAAAGACAACAAGCAAGTATGTCACCTTCGACCTTTCAGCTTCTCCATTCCCACTTCCAAAGAGTTCATCTGCTAAAGACTTCAAAGTTAAGGCAGATATCGCTGGTGGTTCAACTCGAACGGTTCGATTCCTTCTCCAGAACGACTACGATCTCGTAATCACTGGTGATTCTTCATCTGCAAACGTCCTTCCAACACTCGTTGGCGGAGGCACTCCATCTGGTAACGACCAGGCCTTCCCAGTAGGTGATCGATCAGGCGCTAACCATGTCAACATGGTTACTATCGCAGCTGGAACACTTTCATTCTCTAAGGCTTCGACATCTCCAACAGGAAATGTTGCTGCTGGAGGAACAAACGTCGTTCTCGGACGATGGGAAGTTAAGCCGGTTGGTGAAGATATGGAAGTACGACAGATTAGCTACTATGTAGCTCGATCTGCTTCTACAGACCTCGCAGGAACATTCAAGGTTGCTATCAAGGATGGCTCTACGCTGTTCTCACAGGCTGGATCTGCTGTTGACTACACCGCTGGTGCATCAACACAGACAACAACCTTCGTAACTTTGAAGGCTGGACAGACCTATATCATGGAAGCAATTGCTGATATCTCAACATCTGCTTCAAACGTAACGTACACCGTTACAAACATGAATATCACTTCTGTTAAGCGTCTTAGCACGAATGATATCGTTGATCCAGGAACAAGCGCTGCAAGTGCTAATACACTTACCGCTAAGTCAGGTAGCTTGACTGTTACTGGCAACTCAGGTGCAATCGCTCCTTCAGTTGTTGCTGGTCAGTCATCAGTTACCACTCTTGGTACTTGGGACTTCACCGCTGGATCTGGTGAGGCAGTAAGCCTTACAAGTGTTACGATCGACGACAGCACTGCTGGTCTCGGCCGAAACTTCAAGGATCTCGAACTCTGGGTCGATGGCGCGAAGCGTTCACAGGACACAAGTTCAACACAAAATCCTACAGCTACAACAACAACCGTTACATTCAACCTCAGCCCTAACTACTCAATTCCATCAGCTCAGACATCTGTTGTAGAAGTTAAGGGTAAGTTGATTACAACTCCACTTGATGTTGGATCTACCGTTACTCTTGCAATTGATGCGAGCGGTGTAAGTGGAACTCTTTCTACTTCACAGCAGTCACTTTCAAGCCTTCCTACAGCTGACGTTTCAGGACAGGTTGTAACAATCAACACTGCAGGTACACTCGCTCTCTCACGAGACACGGTTACTAACGTGAAGTCTTCACAGCTCGTTGCTGGTACGACAGGCGTTGTCTTCGGAGCTTACAAGCTTCAGACAGGTAACATCGAAGATGTACGAATCAAGAAGATTACGGTTCGAAACGTTGGTACAAACACCAACGGTCTCGCTAATCTCGGTGTTTACAGCGGAGCAACGCTCGTTAACGATGACGCTGCAACTACAGGTAACGAGGGTATCGTAAAAGCTTCCCTTGGTGCTGATAGCGCAGTTCTCGGTAACGACACAAAATCAGTAACATTTGATTACAGCGGTAATCCATTTGTTATTGCAAAGAACTCATCAGTCGTTCTTTCAGTCAAGGCAAACACTGTTTATGCTGCTACAAGCGGTCAGACAGCTCAGTTTGTTATCGACTCAATCGAGGCTGAAGGCGCAGGTTCAAACGCTCGAATCTACGTAACACTCCCAGGTGCTGAAACAGTTGCCGGTGGCGTTTCTACCCAGGCTTATGCAATCGGTGATGTAATCTCAATTCACGACGCTAGTGGCGTCACTGCAGATCAGGATAATACCTATGTTGTTGCTACAGCTCTCGCGAGTGGTGGAACAATTACTGGTGGTGGAGCCCTTGTAGACACTTTCAATATTGCTAACACTGACGTTGTTTCCAAGTGGAACAAGATTTCCACAGAAACTCTCACAGCTGGCACTTTGGCAACCCACAACTATGCAGTTGGTGATGTCCTCGTTATTAATGACGCTGATGACAACTCCAATATGATCCGCGTTGTTACAACCGCTGTTGCAGCAGGTGCTTCAGTTGCTGGTGCTGTAGATGGTGTTACCCTTGCTACAGGTGATATTCTTTCTCGTGTAGCTTCTGGTGCTTCTGACACAATCGACTCATCTTCTGCAGTTCGATTTACTGCTGGTGATGTCGTTGTTGTCAATGATACAGGAGATACCGATGATGGTGTTTACGTTGTAAATGCTGATGTGGCTCTTGGTACAGATATTACTGCTGCCGGCGCGCTCGTTCTCGGATACACATTTGCATCTGGAACAGTTGCAAAGCTCCCAGTTATCTCAACTGAGCTTGCATCAACAACTTCTACATATGCTTACCGAGCAGGTGACGTTGTAGCTCTTCACGATGCTAGCGCTACAACCGATGACGGTATCGCAGTAGTTAAGACTGCCATTGCAGTTGGCGCTACAAACGTCGGTATCGGAGGATTCACCGTTGTCGTCGCAGAGTCAGACCGAATCAGTAAGATCGACATTATGACCGCTAGCGATAGCGTGAAGAGACTCTACCCAACGAAGCTCAACTTCGCATGGACAGCTACTTCTTCATCAAGTCTTTCTACTGGTAACCAGATCGAAGTTGCACGATTCACTATCGGTGCGGATGCAGCAAATGCAAACAACCCAGGTGCTTCAGTCGCTGTAACTGCTCTCAACTTCACAGAGTTGTCATCAGCTACATTGACCAACTTCACGTTGAACGATGTTACAAACAACGCCAACGTTGCTACAAACGCTTCACTGTCAAGCTTCGGAAGTGCAGCCATCAATGGAACAATGTCTACTCAGACATTCCAACAGGGTGAAACACGTACGTACAAGATGCTTGCCGATGTAGGTACAAACGCAGGTAGCCAGACAGCTCAGTTCCGATTCAATGCTGGTTCAGCTACTACAGCTGGTACAGCTACATGGAGCGTAACAAACAATGCTGTCACAGCTAACTCAACATGGACAGTTCTCGCTAGCGATTCTGCTGACTCTACGTCAACAGGTCTCGCAGCAGCTGCTACTGGATCTGATGTCGCTGCTCCAACTGTTGTAATCGATGCAACTGGTGGTACAGCAAATAACTCTGTCATTGATGAAACCTTCACGGTTACATTCAGTGAAAGACCAGATCCTGTAACAATCAATGCAAGTCTCTACTTCGGTGGATCCGTTGCAACTGTTGCGGCTACAGCAACTGGTGGTATCGTAAGCCCTATTACAGGTGCTCTCGATGTAACTATCACGGGTATTGCACAGTTGACCGGCAATACGGCTAGTGACGCGACCGCAACAAACGGTACCGTCACGCTCGCTCTTGCTGCATACTCTGCATGTTCTACAACTTGTGTCTTGACTATAACTCCAACTGGTTATACGGCATGGCACGCTACGGCTGGTACAGGTGATGGCGGTGTTCAGACTGTTGCAGCAACATCATATGTTGTTCGTGACATCTCTGGTAACCTCGTTACCGCTACTGGAAGTACAGTGGCAGCTGATGACTACTAAGAATATAAAATATAGGATATTTCTAGTATAAGCTTCAGAACAAAAGGACTCCTCGAAAGAGGAGTCCTTTTTTAGTGTAAAAGTAAAAGGGCTAGCTTGCAGGAATGGCCATTTTTTGATATAAGAAACATATGAAAGCTTCAAAAAAAGTCCTCATCAGCTTATTGATATTTGCCGCACTAGGAGGTGGCTTATTATATGGATTTCATCCAGCCATAAGTGATTTCTTTTTCTTTCTTCCCTATCAAAAAAATCCAGAATTTAAAAAAGTAGAATCTGCGCTAAAGGAAGACAGGGAAATGATTCGAAAAAATCCTCGCAATGATAGTGCCTACTACTCATTAGGTCAGGGGTTATATAGCTTAAAGGGATATGATGATGCAGCAAATGCCCTCAGAGAAGCTGCAAAGATTGATCCAACAAGAGTTTACTACTGGTCATTTCTCGCAAAGATATATCAAGGAAAGAAGGGCTACCTTGGTGCACGCGATGCATTTACGAAAGTGCTCGACATGGAACCAGATAGGCAGGTGAATTATACCAATCTCGCATGGCTGTACTACTTCCGCCTCGACCCTGAAAAGGATAAGGCATTTGAGGTCCTAAAGAAGGGTCTCGAAAGATTTCCAAACGATAAGGCAATTTTATTCGATATTACTCGTTATTACCTCTATGATAATAATTGGGAGGAGTTCCTGAAATACGCTCCACGATACCTTGCTATCGATCCTGACTACCCGGCTATTCGGGATAAATATAAAGAATTAACGAAATAACCCCATGAAAAACTTCCCATTACAGTACTTCAAATCGATGTCGCCAAAGAATAAGAAAATTCTTACCTATAGTGCCCTAACTGTGGTCGTGCTCGCTCTTCTTTTGTTGGTATGGTGTCTGGTAGGAAGATGGAACGAGCAGAGAACTCTTGATCGCTATCTGGCAAATCCCGAAACAAAGCAATTCGCCGAGTGGATTATTCGCGATAAAAATGAACTGGCGGGCGACCTGGAGAAAGTGAAACAAATCGCTCCCACGATGGATATAGGCCTTCAGTGGTATAATCTCCACGAGTATGGCTACGCGGTAAACTGGTGGGGAAAAGGATTGGATATAGAGCCAAAAAATACCATTGGATGGTATAATCTCGGGAATGCTCATATGGAACTTGGGAACTACTGGAGAGCAGAGCGAGCATACCGACGATCAATCGAGCATGCGAAAAAAGGCGATATTGAGGGGTGTCTCGGACTGGGAGAGCTGTATCAGTACAAGTATAAGGAAAAGGCGAGCGAAGAGCCGAAGGTGTATCTAAATTGTCTGAAGAAGAGCCCAAAGGATCCTGACCTCCTTTCTCGTCTCGCACTCTATTACAAGGGTATTGGAGACAAGGAAAATGCATTAAAGTATTTTGACGAACTCTATACGGTGTATCCAACCATCGATATAGGTGAGG
>SXGR01558978.1_pt1 | contig 33984 bp, 38 predicted proteins | sample 3174711 | NCBI WGS metagenome assembly SXGR01 (sample SAMN11356860, study PRJNA531348) | freshwater metagenome | isolation source: freshwater sample F1-60 | place: China: Fuxian Lake, Yuxi | collected 2017-12-25 | reverse complement strand
CTACGCGTTCCACCCAGGCGACTTCGTCACCAAGACCAAGCGCGGCAGCACGCGCCTCAGCCGTCAGGTTCTCTATATCCGTCACCAGTTGACTGTGAAGTTCGGTGCGGCCTTGGAGGACAATCCGCGCCGACAGCAGCCGCCCGTCTGCGGCCGCTGCCCCCTGCGCCAGGGCTTCGCGCATCAGATCGACGACGTCGACTGTGCTGCCCGCCGCCGCCACGTCCACGTCGAGCACCGCCCAACGCACCACGTCCAGTGTTAGCACCGAGACTTCGACAACCTCGCCCATCTCCACTGTGACCAAACAGGCCCCCTTGGGACCGGTCTCGCGAACGTGACGCCCCTGGAGATTGCCCGGGAACACGACGTGCGGCCGTTGGTTCAGCACCTGTCCCTGATGCACGTGGCCCAGCGCCCAGTAGTCGTATCCCTTCGCCACAAGTTCCGGCAGGCTGCAGGGCGCATAGTTAGCGTGATCGCCCATGCCGCCTAAAGCGGTGTGGAGTACCCCAATGTTGAAGGCATCCTTCACCGGTGCCGGATAGTCCGGCACCAGATTGTCGGTCACGGCTTTCTCGTGAAAACTCTGACCGTGCAGAGCGACATTCAGCTTGTCGAGCGGGAACGTCTGCGCCTTCCGCGTACCGAAGACACGGACGTTGTCCGGCAGCGTCAGCGGTCTGGTGATCTGGCTTTCCGCATCATGATTGCCGTGCAGGACGAAGACGGGAATACCGGCGTGATTGAGTCGCCCCATCTGCTCGGCAAAGAACAGCCCGGTCTTGTAGTCGCGCCAAGTGCCGTCATAGAGGTCGCCAGCAATCACGAGAAAGCCCACCTGGTCCTCGATTGCCAGTTCGACCAGCGCCTCAAATGCGGCGCGCGGCGCCGTGCGAATACGCTCCGCTACCCTCCCTTCAATGTTTGCCAGTCCGGTCAACGGACTATCTAGATGAATGTCGGCGGCATGGAGGAAGCGAAAGGAAGACATCAGGATGCTTCACTCATCTGGTTGTTCATCGCCTTCGCCAACTGTTCCGACGCATACGTAGCGATCTCTCGCCTCACCTTGTGACGCCACGCAATTTCATCGATTAGGTACCTTGCGTCTCCAAGCACCGAAGCAGCCTGGTGCGATGTTTGCTCGCCTAATTCCATCATGCCAATAGAGTCCGGAATCTCCCGCCCTCGATCTCCTTGGATGGAGAGGATACAAGGCGCTGCAGTATTCGCGCGTAGCACGGATTCCGACACCAAGGCTCAACGACGTCCTGGTGCAAAAGAGAGGCAGGAAGCATGGACTGAAAGATTGTTAGCTCACCTGCTTTTGTTAGGCTCTGTACCGCGTGGTCCGCTAGAAGTTCTGGATCATTTGGAACGCTGCCAAATTCGATGGGATGGGGCGACCAGATACAGAGGTCATCAACCTCGTACCCCGCGATTTCGTGCCATCGACAGATCACATCGTTGACGAGCCTTCCGGCAAACGTGAGATAGCGGTAACCCCCGTTCTCGTGTGCAAAAGGCAACTGTGCCTCAGCCAGCATCCGACTCAAATCTCGCCACTTCGGATCCAACCTCTCTGCATCGCTCTTGCCCAGATCGTCGAGACCCCAATTCTCCTCCAGCAACATCTGGCGAGCCATATCGAGTACAGTAGGATCAATTCCGAGCCCCTTGCCCAAGTATCTGACCTCAGCATCACAGGTCCGGCTTCGGGAGGGGACGACGTCGATGCCACTTGCTCGAACGGTTGCGATTGTCCAGTTGCGCCCGGCAAACCGCATTCGAGCCCCAGGTACCAGATGTGCCAAGTTGCCTGCAGGTATCGCCCCGATTTCCGTACCGTTCGCGAGAATTGGGATCTCGCGTGACCGTGCGGGGAAATTTCCCCACAGTAATCTCAGAGATTCGAGTGCGTGCAGACGCTCACCGGCTCCAATGCGGTTCTGGAACCCGTGCCGGATGCAATGGCCACGCGCTACAAGTTCGTCTGCAATCGCATCTACGGTGGAGCGCGTGAGGTGCGGCCATGGGGACAGGACCTCCGCAATCTCTGCGAGGCGGAGGTAGCGGCCTTTCTTCTCGCGCAGCATCGAAAGCATCTGCTGCACGACCGCGCCGTGCAGATTCATTGGGTTTACGGGCTCGCCGCCACCTGATCTTACTGTGCGAAGCGTTGCAAGGAACGTCAGAACGGTGAGCCAGCTCTGCGAAGAATCATGAGGTGAGATGCAAAGAACTTTGGCGCGGCCACCTCGGCGGTTGCCACGCCCGATGCGTTGGAGGAAAGACTCCCAGCCTCCAACGAGGCCATAGAGCACGACCAGATCGACGTCACCGATGTCGATGCCCAGTTCCAGTGTGCTCGTCGCGATACAGACAGCACGAGCCCGCGCGGCAAATTCCCTTTCGGTCCGTTCTCGATGATCGGCAGAAATCGAAGAGTGGTGGACAAAGACGCTGCCGTTGAACAAGGGACTTATCTGTATCTCACTCGCGATTCGGTCGGCTGTTCGGCGCGCATTGACGAACACGAGGACCTTGAAGTGTTCTTGGCGACCCACTTGATCAAGAAGATCGGTGAGATCCCTTTTGGAACGCTCCGCACGCACGGCCGCTTCGATCGGTCTAGCCCCATCCCCTATGATTGTGGCCAACATGCTCTCGTCTACGTGCGGCCTGAAAAATCTCCACAGGCAGCTCGGAGAGGCAATCGTTGCAGAAAGGCCGATCACCTGAATCGATGAGCCCTTGCGAGCCTCCAGTCGGCGAATCAGGATTGCGAGTTGAAGCCCACGTTGCGTGTTGTAGAGGAGGTGAGCCTCATCGATCACCAGCGCGCGCACACCCTTTAGAAAGTCTGGGCCGGCGCTGATCACTACGTCGAGCGATTCGGGTGTGATGACGACGACGTTGGCCCGAAGTGCCTGATCCGGACGTGGAGCGTCACCGTGCCGTAGCCCTACCGAGATCCCAAGAGCCTCAAGAGGGGGCCCCACTCGACGTACAATATCGTTTCCGAGCGCTTTGGTCGGGATCACGTAGACAATGGCTGCCTGAGCGTCTGAGCGGCAGGTTAGGACATGTCGCTGGACGAGCGGTGCTAAGACAGCCGCGGTCTTTCCCGAACCCGTTCCAGAAAGGACAACAGCGTCCATTCCTTCCAATAGCGGACGCTCAGCGTGCTTCTGTACCCCCGTGAGTCGACTGAACGGTCCGTAGAAGGCCCGTCCAATTCGGGAATCGAGGCCGCTGACTTCCACCGTCAACCTCCGTCGAGCCGCGCATCCAGGAGTTCAACGACCGTCTTAATCGCCTGGCGAATTTTGTCCGGGGCATTGGATATCATCATTTTCCCGCAGTGCTCGCGAAGTTCTCGATCGCTTACGTCCTTCTCCGCGCGCCAGTCGTAGGCAATTGCATGGACAGTTCTAATTCGCTTGGCGAGTAGGAGCATGTCGTCGACTTCGATGGGTTCGAGCCTGAAGTACGGGAGGTTATCGAAGCTCCGGTAGTCGAAATCGTAGACCCCTCGACTCTGGAGTTCTCTCTTGCACTTCAAAGCGAAATCTGGGGTCACAGCAAAGTAGGCACGCCCAGGAAAACGCTCCCCGGAGAAAAAGCGAAATAGGTTGAGAAAGGCCATTTGCTTGTAGTCGCTGCGGGGCAGATTCTGGATGACGTCTTCGAACTCATCGACCAAGAGCACAAGGCCCCGGTAGCCCGAACAGAGGGCAAGGGTATGGATATCCGCCAGCGCATCCCACGATTGGCGATGACCGCCTGTGTGGAATAGAAAGACCTCGTCCGCATAGAACTGCCATTCGGCTCGGGTCTCACGGAAATGGGCACGGAGGCTAGCGACGAGCTCCCGATACAAGAGCTGTCTCTGGCTGCGATAGCTCTCAGGATTCGAAAGCCACGCGCCGATGCGGTCCCTTATTGCCTGACTATCGCCGCCATGTACCCACGCCCGCAGCGCGACATATATCCCAGGCGACTTAAGCCGCTCGGAAAAATTCCATGCTTTCTGGTTCGAGATCGCCTCGCGGTCCCGAATAGCAGATCTGGCAAGTTTGGATTCGTCGGCACGCCTATAGACATCAAAGAGCACGCCGATGCCTTTTCCAGGTTTCCCTGGGACCTCAATTTCTCTGCAAACTGCACCAAAGATGGTATCCATCCGGTTGAAACGGACCCCTCCCTGCGCGTCCGCGACAATGAAAGCGACTGCGAATCCACGCTTCAAAGCGAGCTCCCGCAATACTCGGAGTAGGTGACTCTTTCCCGCACCATAATTGGCGTGGACCAGCAGGGCCCGCTGCTCTTTTTTGGCCTCCAAAGACTCGATCAACTCCTGGATTTGTGAGTCGCGCCCTACCGTAAAATCCGAAGTCTTATCGGATGGCGGTACGCCAAATCGAAGTTGCTCGATCGCGTGCTCCGCGTCAGCGGATGCCATCTTCGAGAGCGACACGGTCAGAGTTCCTTCAGCTCATCGATGATGTTGCTATGCAACTGAGCAGCCGATGGGATCTCATCCCCCGCGGCTTGCCGTTCAAAGAGCTCGATTACACCCTTCACCAAGACACGCCAGAACCCGACTGCGCTGAATCGGGGATGTGCATCGAGGAGTTCCTTGACGAACGTATCGAGGGAGCCCTCGTTCAAGACCGCCTGTCTATATTCGGGGTAGGCAGCGATGTAGAGGCTTCGAATTTTGCGAGCGGCGGCGCTATAGTCCGCGAGAGTCGGTTGAAGGTATTCTAAGTTCCACACTCGATCGAGAGCCCGCGGCGGACGTTCCTCTGGTCGCCCGATGCGTTGAGCGAGCGCCCCATAAATCTGGATGCCATGCCGTTCGTCCGTGTAGAAGTCTGGCGTGGTGGCATAAACAAGGAAAAGCCCGGGACTCTCTTCGATGCTGTTGATTAGATGGAGCAAGTTGTTGTGAGCTGTCTTAAGCGCTGATTTTCGCATCACCGAGTAACTCATCTCGGCTTCGTCCAAGAGGACTACGATGCCGCTGAAGCCGGCGTGAATGGCATACCGTCCCAGTGACCGTAACAAGAGCCGCGCGTTCGATCGGTTTACAAGCTTCTGAACCCCAAACTCCTTCCGATATGCCCCGATCGTTCCCTCTCCAGAGAACCACTGCATGATCCTACCGCGTCGATCCTCCAGCAGAGCGACATCCCCCGCTTCGGGCAAGTAAGTCTCCCAATAGCGACACACCAGCCTCCGGAAATCGATGTCGATTTCGCCGTTCTCCATGAGTTCTTGGCAGGCCTTGTCATAGATCTCACGAGGAACTGCAGCTTGGGGTGCCGCGCCGTGTGGCTTAAAGAGTTGTCGACGAAAGACCTCACCCAGAGGCGCGTCGAGCGCGACGGCTCCCTCAGAGTACATTTCGGGTGATGCAATCTGCCTCACGATTCGATAGAAGACCTCCTCGAATCGATTGAATGGAGTTTCGTCTGCACTCAACCCCACCGATGAGACGAGGTAATTGGACTCGAAGGCAGTTTCCCGGATTTGAGCCAGGAAGTGCGACTTTCCGGTTCCCCATGAGCCGGAAATAAAACGGATCTTGCCCCGAATATCAGGTGCGTTCCGTAGATGTCGCTTTAGTATCTGATCGAGAAACTCTTCGTTGCCCGCGCTGTATTCACGGACCCCACGAAGCGGGGGGATTCCTGTTCGCAGGCTTTCAATGATTGACACCGCGAGTGCTTGGTCGACCATCACGAACCCTCTGCTTTGAAGCTGATGAATCCCACGTAACCACTACGCTCCAGGCCATACAGGAGCATGCCTTGTCTCGTGTCGCGCGTGTGATTGAGATGAAGCCGCACTTTCTCGATCGAGGTTTGTCCTGAACAAACGGCGTTACCAAGATCGACATTGAATTCGTCGTAACGGAAACGCGCCCAGTTTTTGGACAAACGATTGGCGACGCGACGTAGAGGAAGCTCGTCACCCGGAGACTTCTTCTCTTCGCGAAGCACTGCTTGATAGGCTTTTCGGAGGCCGGCTAGGAATCGCTTGGGGTCCCGTTTGGTTTCGAATAGTCGCCTAACCTCCGTCCGCAGGCACGCGACAAGCGGATCGACGTCCAATGGAATGGTAACGGTGTTCGCGTCGCGGGGCGTGACTTGCCCTTCGAGTTTTCGTTCATCGACGACGATCTGGATGAACTCTCGAATCGAATATTTTGGGTGCCGTGAGCTTGAGTCGAGTGCTATGCCCATCGCATCGCAAGCCTTGGGGAACAACGAGGTGAACTGTCGTGCGGTGTTCTTTGCAGCCTCTTCCGACTCTCTATAGAGCGCCTCTAGCTGCGCGATCGCCTCGTCGCCCTGCTCGCGGAGTCGCGTGAACACGTCGGAGTCCTTCCGGAAAATGCTGACAATCTCCGCAGAGCGACTTTCCTTTTGAGCTTCGAGAAGTCGCTTCCATACCTCTTCCACCCGTCGCGCTTCCTCAAACGCAGTAGCGAGGTCCCGTCGCCTCGATCTCGCTTCCGTCGACTTCCTTTCAATCAGCTGCCGGAGCACCCGAGGATCAGGGCCGCTCATACTGTTGCCTCCTTCGTGGTACGCCGGTTCTCGGCACTCGTTGCCGCCAAGCGTGCGCGCCTGAGTCGCCAATCCTCGATCGCGGCCCAGGCGGATCGGATCGCGCGTGCCTCCATGCCCTGGGGAACACAGTCCTCGTACTCGGCCCGATTCCGGCATTTGCGCACGATGTGCATGAAGTCCCCGATCGGGTCTGGAATCACTCTATCTCGGCAAAGACGTTGTATCCGCCTACACACATCCTCGCGGTACGCCGAATGGCGCTGCGGATCAGCCTCGTCCAGGATCCGCATCAGCTCCCGCCGCATTTGGCCTAGCTCGGCCACGTCTATGGATTCAGGAACGGGCTCTTCCATGTTGAGGCCTCTGATGATGCGCTTAAAATCTAGCACACCTTCTAGAGATACACAACGATTAATGCAATTTCTAAGGAGGACCTCCTTAACGTTCACCCTGAATCATGCCCTCACGCCGTTAGCCGCCTGCCACCAAACGGCAGGCCCGCGGCCGACGGTAAGGGGTTGGGCGCACTGGGGAAGGCCCGGTTCGACCAAGCGCAAGGTCTACACCTCCACAGGGGGCCCAGACAGACGAAACGACCATTTGTCGGATTTGGCGATCACGCCTGGTCGCCATAACGCTTTGCTTCTGCTTCCCGCCGTTTCACGAGCCCCGGCAGCCGCTTCCCTCCGGCCCAGACCCACTTTTGGAGCTCTCCCGGCACCTCCGGATGTTCCTCGCGGTTGACCCTGCGCCGGAGTGTGGAGCGCTGGAGTGCTCCGACGCCCAGGTTGAACGTAAACGACACCAGTGCGTCGAACTGCCCGCCCGCGAGCGGCACCGAGATCAGACGCAGCACGGCACGCTCGGCGAGGGCGACGTCGCGGCGGAGAAGGGCTTCCGCAGCCTCCTCGGTGACAGGTGCCGTGGCAACGGTGACCGGCCGGCCATCGGGGCCGCGCACGGCGCCGAAACCGATGGTCCACCAGCCGGCCGGGCACAGGTAGGGCGTGGCGCTGAAGCCCTCGAAGCGCTTGATCAGCGCCAACCCTTCGTCGGAGACGTGGCGCATGGCATCACCGGCCGCGCGCCTTGGCAAGCGCCCGCTGGCCGAACCAGAAGCTCATGACGGCCGCGAACAGGGCCTGGGTCTCCGGGTCCCAGATCTGCGGCAGGGCCTGGGCGAGCAGCATTCCCTCGACGGAGATCAGCACGTAGAGGGCGGAGCCCTTCACGGCGGCGAACAGCGCGAAGAAGGCATAGGTGATGACCGGCCTCACGGTGCCGGCGAGCGCGTCCACCCATTTCACGCCGGTGGGGGCGGCGCTTTTGTAGAGAGCCTGGGACTCGGCGATGTCGGCCTGGACCTGAATTTCATCGAGGCGCTGCTGGTGGCCCGAGCGCATCATCTCCATCTGGCGGTCGAGGATCGCGAGCTCGTGCTGGCGGTCCTGGCGCTCGCGGAAGAGCCTAAGCAGGTCCGGGAACAGGCTGGAGACGAAACCGAGGAGAGAGCCGATCAGCGTCAGCATGGCGATGACCTCGCAGCAAAAAGGCCGCCTCGATGGGCGGCCCGTTGTGGAAATGAATGTCGGAGAGGGTCAGGCGCGAGGATCGTCGATCCCGGCCTTGCGCTCGGCCCAAGCCTGGACGGCCTCGATGGTGCGTGGGCCCAGGTACGACGCGGCGGCGATGAACCCGGCCGCCGTCATGCCCTTGAGCTGCAGCCACTCGGCCGCGCCGCCGGCGACCACGCCCATGCCGATGGCGATCATCAGCTCCCACACCAGCGTCCAGGACCAGAAGCGCCGCCGGCCCTGGCGCACCAGATTGGCGTGGTAGAGCCCGCGGCCGATCAGGGCCCACCACAGCGCCCAGGCGAAGCCGGCGAGCGTCTGCTGCATCTCCGGCGGCAGGTTGCGCCACGGCATGGCAGTCCTCCGTTGTTTCAGATCAGTTCACATGCACCGCGTCGTGCTCGCCGACGCAGGCGATTTCGACCCGTTCGCCGCGCGGCCGGATGGCCAGCACGCGGGCGAACAGGCTCCAGGCGTCCGAAGGGCCGAAGGCGTAATGGGTGCGCTCGGCCTCGCCGCCGACGTAGGGCTCGATGTCGAGGGGCGATTGGGGCGCCGCGTGCCAGGACGTTTCCCCCGGCAGCACCGGGTAGGGTCCGGCGATGGAGCCGTCCGGGCGACGAAGCGCCATGTAGTGGGCCTGTCCCTCGGCCCATTCGAGGGGCTCGGATGTGGCAAGCGTCGTTCCGTCCCAGCCGACGATCTCGCCGCCCTGGCCCCAGCGGGGCATATCGTGGACGATGGCGATCAGGTCGCCGTAAGTGGGAATCAAGCCTTCCAGTTCCGTCTGGAACGAGATCAGCCGCCGCCGGTAGCGGTTGGCGGCGGCCATGTAGAAGCCCTCGCGCCCGGCGTGGTCCTTGTCCGTGCAGCCGATGAGCTGGAGCCGGGCCGGCTTTTCCTCGGCGGAGTCCGGGAGCTTGGCGGTCACCTCGTCCGGCCGCCAGGTGACGGCCGAGAAGAACTCGACAGTCACCGCGTCCGCCGTCTCCTCGCCCGGCATGACGTAGCGGATGCGGAAGGAGCCGCGCGCGATGTTGCGCGGCCCGAACAGGGCCACCGGCAGCATCTGCGGGCTGTCACGGATCACCCGCACCACGCCGCCCTGCTGGATCGGCACGGCACGGCCGCAGCGGGCGATGCGGGTCAGCGCCTCCCACACCGTCATGGAGGTGTCGAAGACGCCATCGAAGCGGTCGCCCCTCTGCTCCCACAGGACATCCAGCGCCGCGAGGCCGGCAAGGTCGATCCGTGCGTCCGCCAGCCCCGCGCCGTAGCCGGCTCGGGCCACGTCGGCGAGGACCCAGGCGATGGAGCGGGTGGGCACCGGCTGGGACCAGCCGCCCGGCGACCACACCGCCAGCTTGCGCGTCACGATGCAGTTGACCATCCGCGAGGTACGCTGCGAGAGATTGTCGGTGGCCCGCATGCGGATCGCGAGCAGCGTCACCTGCCCGTAGTCGGGCTCGTCCTGGAGCCACGCCTTCAAGCCCGCCCAGCGGATCTCGTGGCTGGCGCGGGAAGAGAGATCCTTGTCGTCGGTGCGCTTGAGCCGCACCTCGTAGCGCCCCGGCGCAACCGCGTACTTGAAGCTGAGACGGATCGGCGTGTTGGTAGCGGCGGAATGGCTTTCGGCCGCCAGCTGGAGCCAGTCGCCCAAGGCCAAGCCGTCGTCGTCGATGGCGCGGGCCTCGACCACCCAGCTGGCCGATCGGCTGTCGAGGCCTCCGGAGTCGTTGGCGTAGTAGAGGCCGCGGGCGAAGACGATGTCGATGCCGAGATGCGCCGCCGCGGTCTCGGCGGAAGCCGACACGAACGGCCCCACCCAGCCGGTCTCGCCGGCGCCAAGCTGGTTCGGGCCCTGCAGCTCCTGCCCGGCTACCTCGGGGGCGGTGGTGACGGAAGGATCGAACAGGGTGACGGCGCCGCCCGGCTCGACGATCTCGTACTGGACCTCGGCGAAGTTGCCGATGTCCGTGTCCTCGATGCGGATCGCCTCGATCTGGTGGTGGCCCTGGCCGATGACGTGAAGCTGGTGCACGTACTGCTCGTTGCCCTGGTACTCCTGCCAGGGCTCGGCAGCGAGGTCGGGATAGATCAGGTGCCGGCCGTAGACCACCGGGATGGGCTGGCCCAGGCGTGCCTGATTGCCCTGGGCCTGGAGCGAATAGGTCGGGCTCGGGCTCGGCGGACTGCCGATGCTGCCCAATCCCCAATCGGCCGAGGGCCGCGCCGGGCTCGGCGCCGGCACCAGCGCGTTGATGAGCGCGCCGCCTGCGATGTTGACGGCGCCCGAGATGACGCCGCCGAAGATCTGGCCCCAGGTGACGGAGCCGAACGCCGCCGCGCCGGCCTCGAAGCCGAGCGCGCCCGCGAGCGCCCCGCCCAGCGCGGCTCCGGCGACCACGCCCGCCACCATGACGGCGACCATAAGCACGGTGCGAAGAGGGTTCTTGCCGCCGCCCCCGCCTCCGCCACCGCCGTGGGGCAGGGCCACGAAGCAGACCACGTCGCCGGAATGGATCACCAGCTGCGGCCATTCGGTGCGCAGCACGGCCCGGCCGTTGACCAGGCAGACCGTGGGCTGGTGGAACTCCGCGATGTCACGGTCATCGAGCCAGCCCCGGATGGTGACCGGCTCGGGCACCGGCACCACTTCGCGGTCGCGCTCGGGCCGGAAGGCATTGCGGACCAGAACCACGACGCCGGGGCGGGTCATGCCGGGTCTCCGACAAAACGATAGAAGCCCTCGATCCGCCAACCGTGGGTGGCGAGGCTTTCGCGCGACTGGGCGACCACGCCCTTGTCGCGGACGATGTGCAGCACCTTGCCCGCGTCCACGTCCAGCCAGACGCCCACGTGGACCGGATAGCGGGCCTGGCGCATGAGGACGCAGTCGCCTTCCTCGGGCGTCTCGACCAGATCCCAGCGCCGACGCTCCGGGTGGTCGCGGAAGGACCGCGCAATGGCGAGCAGATCGTCGGGATTGGGAATGGCCGGCAGATCGCGCCCGAACCGCTCGCGCTGCACGTGCCGCACCAGCGCCCAGCAATGAAACGAGCCCCGTCCTTCCCCATCGGCCGCCCATGGCAGGCCGACGTAGGCGGAGGCCCAGTGAAGGGAACTCATCGCCGCAGTCCGGGGTATTTCCTGATGGTGTAGATCTCGCTCGGGAACGCCTTGTTGCCGATGTCGAGCACCCGCGCCCGGCCGGTGACGCGGAAGACGTCCACCTCGACCTCAGAGAGCGTCATGGTCATGGGCGGGTCCGTCTGCGGCCCCTCGATGTCGGTCGAGAGGTAGGGCCGGTACGTCACCTCGATCCGCTCCTGGCTGATGGCGGCGGCGTCGAGGTGCTTCGCGATCTCGCGGCCGACGTTGTCGAGCGTGACGACGATCTCCGGCACCGGGATGGTATCGACGGGCGGCAGTTCCAGCTCGAAGCCCAGCGCCACGAAGGGCACCAGCAGCCTGGCATCCCGCGGCGCGCCCGCCTCCAGCCGCGCCACCAGCCCGACCTTCCGTCGCGCCTCCGCGTCGAGGCCGTCGAGCACCGCCTGCACCTCGGCACCGCCCAAGGACAGCCAAGTGGCCGTGTCCTCGAAGTTGCGCACCACGCGGATCGGCCTGGCCACGCCGTCCTCGACGAAGGCGGGGTGCCAGAGTTCCAGGGTGTGCAGAACGACGACGTCGGCCGGCGCCGAGGCGTAGGCCTCGCGGATGGCGGCGGAAAGCGACGGATCGGGCATGGCGGCTCAGACCGCGGCTTCGGCAGCCGGAGTACGGATCACTGGGATCCGCGTGGGCAGATCGTCCCTGCGCAGTACCGGTCCCTCGATCTCAATCAGCACCAGGCGCGTGAGCCAGTAGAGCGAGATCGCGAGCAGGGCGAGGTTCCAGGTGAAACTGTTATCGCAGGCCCGCCGCCAGAGATCGCCTTCGAGGAAGAGGCACGCCCCCTTGCAGAGCTGGACGACGGGACAGCGGACGCATTCCTCGCGCGTCGACCAATGGTGTGCGGTGGTGAGTTGGATGTCCTCGAACGCCTCGACGGAGCCGATGCGATGCTTGGTCGCGGCGCTGGTGTTCTGGCAGGTGAGCACATTGCCCTTGAGATCGACGGCCAAGTGCTCGGGGCGGTCCATGCCGCATTTCTGGCCGAGGGAGGACGCGGGCCGGGATTCGGCCAGCGAGCGGAAGAAGTCCTCGCACTTCTGCCGCACCGCGCCGACCGGCATCGAGCGGCCCGTGACCGCCTCCCACCAGACCTCCTGGAGGACCCGGTCGTGCTCCTCGGGCGTCTGCGGCGACAGCGCCATGCCGCCCGCGTCGTAGGGGAGCAGCAACTCCTCGGAGGTCAGCGGCACGTTGGCGGGATCGATGCCGAGCCTGGCGCCGATGTGCTCGCGGATCGCCACCAGCGAGCGATTGTCGCGGGTCAGCACGCAGTTGAAGCCGATCCGGCCCTTCGGAAACAGCCGGTCGTAGAGCTTGCGGATGGCGGCGCACCGGACAGAGTCTTCGAGCGGATCGGGCCCGCGAGCCGCCTTATGACCCGGCCCGTCGTGGCTCACCCCGACGCCGAAGCCGAGCGCGTCCAGCCAATCGATCTTCTCGTCGTCGATCAGCGAGCCGTTGGTGATGATGTTGAACTCGGCCATGGGGAAGCGGGCGCGCAGCTCGCTCGCGAGTACCTTGAGCGCCTTCCAGTAGACGAAGGGCTCGCCGCCCCAGAACTCGATGCGCACGCCCGTGCCGTCGCCCCGCTCGCCGCCGTCGAACCACTCGGGGAGCTTCTTCAGGAATGCGCGCACGTCCTCGATCCCGCTCTGGACCCCACTTTGTTGGTTTTGCGCGCCTGCGCGCGCGGGCGGCTGGCTGGCCTGGTTGCAATAGGCGCAGGCATAGTTGCACTTGAGCCCCATCTGGATCTTGAGGACGCGGACGTTACGGCTCTTGTGGGCCGGATTTTCGGGCGAGACCGGGAACGCGGGCTTCCAGTCGCGATGACTCGACGCGTAGTCCATGCCGACGGCGGTGAGGCTTACGCGCGCGCCGGTGTCCTCCCACACCAGCTCCGAGATGTGCGGCCGGTAGAGAAGATGGCGCACGTGTCCGTTCCGGCCCGCCATGGCGAGCCGGTATTCGAGGGGTGCGGGCATGTCAGGGGGCCTGGATGCGGTTGTGATCGGAGGGGCCGTTCTCTTGCGCGTCGAGCCACGCGAACACGCGGTGCTTCTCGCGAGAGAGCCGGCAGTCGGTCTCGTGGGTCTGGGAGAGATGGCAGTTGCCCCGGCACCAGCTGCGGATCGGACAGGCGCGGCAGTCCTCGCTCCCGACCCAGCGCCAGGCACGGTCGAGCGCCGCCCGCTCGGCCTCGTCGCGGGGGCCCAGGCCGTCGAACAGATGCCCGGTGCGGTAGCCGGTTTTCACCCCGTGGTGGCAGGCGTAGCGGTTGCCGGCGAGGTCGACCGAGAGATGGTCATGAGCGTGGCACAGCGGCTCGACATTTTTATCCGCCCGGGCGAGGCCCGCGCGCCATTCCTCGAGGTGGCCATCGAAGAAGATGCGAGCGTGGCGATGGCCGGCGAGCCGGAGCCGGGCCAGCTCCCACAGATGCTCGACATGGCTGTCGAGGGACTCGTCCGTGAATCGATAGCGAGGCTCGCAGCCCTGCGTGGCGCGGACCCAATGCGCATAGGGCCAGAACGGCCGGCCGCATTCCCGCTCCAGTCGCTCCAGCTTCTCGAACAGCGGCCAGATATGAGGAGTCTCGGCGGTGAACAGGAACGAGACGCTGGAGCGGCGCAGCCGCCGTACCATGTCCCAGTTGGGCTGGCCGAAGGCGCCGTGGTCGCTCACCACCACGTGCATGCCCCAGTCATTGAGCCGGGCGACATGCTCGGGCGCGAGCAGGCTGCCGTTGGTGGTGATGCGGGCGAAGTCGAAGGCGATGCCGGCTTCCACGAACGCCGAATGGATCGCCACGATCCGGTCCCAATAGAGGAGCGGCTCGCCGCCCCAGTAGTCGACGCGCCGGACGCCGTGGTCCCTCACGAACGGGACCACCCGCGCGATGAAGGGCTCGACGGGATGGCCACGCCTGACCGCGTCGGGGGCGTCCATCTCCTGCAGGCAGTAGGCGCAGGAGAAGTTGCAGGCATAGCCGAGGAAGATGTTGAGCATGTGCGTGTCAGACCACCCGGAAGGCGAGCTCGGCGACGCCGGAGTAGTGGCGGAAGCCGGCCTTGACCCGGAACGAATCCCCGGGCTCCAGGCCGAGCGCGCCGACCCGGAACCGAACCTCCCCGCCCACGGTGGCGACCCTGAGCTTGGGCAGATAGCCGCCGGTGTGCTCCAGGTAGAGCTCGGCGTCGGCGTCCGCGATCGGCTTGCCGGCCGAGGTCACGAGCCTCGCGGTCACGGTCGCGTAAGTCTCGGGCGCGAGGTCGAGGGTGTCGGCGGCGAGCGCGATGCTCGGAAACGCCTGTAGCGCCCCCTCCAGCACCTCCTCGTAGGTGACCTCGGTGCCCGGATCGAGGTTGCCGATCAGGCCGTGGTCCGGATGCAGCGCGATGCTGAAGCTGCAGGAATCCAAATCGCACCAGGCGAACGGCACGTAGACCTGGAGCGAGCAGTTGCGGTCGGCGAGCGCCAAGAGCCTCGGGGTACGCGCCTTGGTCTCGCGCGAGGCGACATAGCGGTTGAAGGGTGCGAGCGGGATCCCGGCACGGTCGAGCGGAAACACCCAGTTGGCGCGGTCGGTCCACTCGCCCTTGCCGAGCATGCCGTCGAGGTCGAGGCAGACGCCGCCCAGTTCCTCGTAGACGCGGCCCTTGAGCCGCTTGTTCAGGAATGCACCCGGGATGGCGCGGCGCGGATAGAGGACCGACGGCCACGGCGCGGCGTGGGCCGCGACCAGGCGTTTCGCCTCGTCGGCCGTCACCGGGTTGGCGTGCTCGACGTCCGGGCGCAGCTCGCGGAACGAGCGGAACGTCGCCTTGCGGGCCTCGCGCAGGACGAGGACCAGCAGCGGCACCTTCAGTCCGAAGAAGTGCCGGTTGAACGGTTCGATCATGGCGGATCACCCGTCGCCGCAGGCGCAGTTGCAGTCGCAGGCGCAATTGCAGTTGCAATTGGAGTAGCAGTTGAAGCCGCCGCAGTTGCAGTTGTTGTAGTTGCGCCGGTACTCGGCCCCGCCGATCTCGTCGGCGGCGAGCGCGTAGGAGCCGTAGACGAAGCCGACCGAGACCGGCTGGTTGGTGACCTGCTGGCCGCCGGCGAAGTCGTAGCCGCTGGGGTTGCCGGGCGAGAACCCGAGCCCCCAGGTCCACCAGTTGCCGTCGGGCGGGGTCCACTGCGGATTGCCCAGGCAGTTGCCGCTCGGAAGATAACCCGCGCAGTTGTTGGCCCGGTCGTCGTAGTACTGGTTCGAGCGATTGAGCTCGCCGATGTCGGTGCCGTCGGCGATCTTGAAGCCGGTGGCGCGGGCGTCGTCGCCTGTGGCGCCGGAGCGCACGATGCCGCTCGCGATCAGGTTGGGAAGCGATAGATCGCCGGTCATGGCGTCGCCGGCCTTGGCGACCCGGGTCGTGAGGTCGACCGCGCCGGGCGTGATCTTCTCCGCCGTCACCGACCCGTCGACGAGCTTCGCCGTCGTGACGGCGCCGTCCGCGATCTCGGCCGTCTGCAGGGGCCCGCCGGCCTTGAGCAGCTTGCCGGTAGCTCCGTCGAAGCGGGCAAGCGCGCCGTCCTCGGCACCCGAGGGTCCGACCACGTCGCCCCCGCCCGGCGCCAGCTCGTAGGCCGTGCCGGTAAGATTGACCCGGACGCTCTTCAGCGAATCCGCTGGAGCCGGGTCGGGGATCTTGGCGGCATGGATCGCGGCCTCGCTCGCGCTTTCCGAGGCGGCAATTGCCGAGCCGGCGGCAGCGATCGCGCTATCGCTTGCGTCGGCGACCTTCTGGTCGAGTTCGGCGCGGCTCGCGTCAATGGCCGCCTCGTTGTCGGCGATGGTCTTCGCCACCGTCTTGACCGGACCGTTCTCGGTCTCGACCGTACTCGCCCCATCGCCATGCACCACCTGGTGCAGCTTGTCGGCGGCGGACGTCGTCTTGGCGACAGCCGCCTGCAGGTCGGTTTGCAGCGTCATGACGTTCTAACTCCGGAGTCGGAGACGGACCGGACTCACCAGACGTAAGGTTCCGGCAGCCCGGAATGGACGAGCGCGTGCAGCGCGTTCACGTCGCGGAACAGCGCCGCGAGATCGCTGTCGAGAGCGATGGCGAGCGCGTCCTCGGAGAGCACCGGCCGCTCGCGGATCTCGAGCTCGGAGGCGATCTCCCACAGGATGCCGCCCTTGAGCCGCGCCTCGAATTGGCGCGTGAAGCGGGCCTCATGGCTCCCTAGTCCGATGCCGCCCAGGAGGTCGATCGAGAACCACTCGCCGCCCTCCTTGGCGTGCCAGCGATACCAGGCCTCGAACAGGGCGAACTGCTCGCGCCGCATCAGCCAGCGTACCGCGATGCGGGTCGGCACCTGGGTGAAGCGCTTGCGCTGCCGGGCCGGTCCCGCCTCCATCTCGGTGCGCAGGATCGCCTCGCCCGGGCGGATCCCGTAGCCCTCCACCGTTGGTAGGGGCAGAGTGGAAGGCCAGGAGACGGTCATTGGCTACCCTGTTGCGCTCTTATCGCTCCGGTCTAAATCCATGTGATAGAGGTAAGTGAGGCATGCGATGAGTTCGAAACCGATTCCGAACACGACCCCCCAAGACCAATTCCGCACGGATGTCCTACCGCCCTACGAAGCTTACGTGGGCGACAAAGGCACGGAATGGAAAGCGAGGGCTGCGGGGAATGCGGTTGCGCATTTCACCGAACATGTTTGGGTTTACTACGACTACCACGACCGTTCGCAGCTACATGGGACGACGTCGCCAGAGCGGTACGTTGAGTACCTGGCGAACAACCATTGCCCAGAACTGAAAATCCTTTGGGACCTCGCTTTATCGACCAAGCACCGCTTCCTTACACGGCCGGCTCAAACCCGGTATACGACGACAGCCACTGGCGCAGTTACTTCCAGAACTATCGCCGGCTCCACCGATGCAATTATCCCAGGTCCGATAGATTCGGACGCCGCAGGTGCCGGGCGACTGTGGATGCCAGACTGCAACCGTTATTTCGACGACGTTCTCGAAAAGGCGGTGAATTTTTGGAAGGGATATCTACCAATGGCCTCCACATATCCATAGCGTCTATCGACTGAAGCGCCGCTTCTCATCATTCGCTATCGATACGCCCCCGCCGCCGGATTGAGTCCGTAGCGGCGCTCAAGCGTCGGCGCCAACCCCTCGCCGCGGCCGATCCGGCGCGACATCAGGCTCTCCATCTGCTCGACGAAGACATCGATCAGCACCTCGCCCGCCGGGCCGCGCCTTGTTTCGGTACGGGCCTGAGTGTTGGGCACGGTGTTGTAGACGGTCGGCTGCACCACCACGGTGGGAGCGGATTGCTCTATCGGCCCGCGCATCAGGTTGAAGCGGTGCCGAGGATCGTCACGGGTGATGACCTCCTCGCCGCGCAGAGCCACGATGGGCACCTCGCCGGACCGCAGCCCCGCGAAGCCGCCGCCATGGAACCGCTCAGCTTCCCGGAACAGGACCGGGTCGACGTCCCGGCGGCGCAATTGGTCGTGCCCGACCACACCGCCGGAATGAGCCTCCAGGATCAGGTTGGGGTCGGCCGGAGCCGGCGAACCGCCGCCGGTTCCGCCCGTGAACCACCCCGCCAGCCCCTCGCCGATGGAGGAGAACAGCCCCTCCAGGAAGCCGCCCAGCGGTTTGGCGACGGAAAGCCGGTACGCCGCCCGCAGTGCCTCCTCGGCCAAGGTGTTGAACAGATCGCGCGCCGCCAGCTTGCCGGTCGAGGCCCATTTGACAAAGGCGTCCTCGCTGGCCTGGAGCGAGCGGGTCATGCCCTGCTCGGCCACCCGCGCGGCATCGGTGGACTCGTCCACGTAGTCGCGGATGGCCCGCACCGCGCCATCCCGCCACTCGCGGGACGCGTCGAGCTTGCGGCGCTCGGCTTCCTCGACGGCCCTGGAATAGGTCTCCTGGTCGATGGCGGCGTTGGCGAGCAGATTGCCCAGCTCCGCCAGGACGTCGCGGTATTCCTCCTCGGCGGTGCGATGGCGCCGCGTGATCTCGGCGCCCTTCTCGCGGAGCTTGGCCTCGGCTTCAAGTTCCTTGTTCAGCTCCTCGATGGCCTGCTTCTGGTCGTGGAGAGCGCCGGCGAGCCGCTCGGCTTCGGCCCGCTGCTCCTCCGACGCCTCTTCCGGCAACCGCCCGAGCGCCTGTTCGATCGCGGCACCGCGGGGGTCGAAGGGCGCTTTTAGCTGGCGCTCCAGGTCGGCGATCACTTTCCGAGCCTGGGCGTCGGTGCGCTCGGCAGCTTCGCGGAGCGGCTTTTCGACCGCCTCGATCTTGCGCGCCGCGATGTCGCGCAAGAGCGCGATCTCGCGCTCGACGTCGGCGTCCAGGATACCGGGCCGGCCGCGCTTCTTCTCGGCGGTGGCGATGTCGCGGGCGAGCTGGTCGTTGACGGCGGCGATCTTCTCCGCCGCGTCAACCGCCGTCTTGACCTTCTCGGCCTCAAGCGCCTTGAGGCGCGCAGAGATGGTTTCGGCGTTGCGCTCCTGCTCGGCCTGGCGGCGCCCGGCCTCGGCCCTGTCCTTTTCGGCGTCGAAGGCTTCAACCTCGGCACGGCCCTTGGCGATCAGACCATCGATCTCGGACTTGAGGCGGTCCACGGTGGCCTGGGCGGCCCGGGTCGCCATCTCGATCCGGAGGCCGTAGGACGGATCCCAGACGACCTTGCCCGATTGCAGTTCGGCGAGGCGCCGTTCGGCCTCCGCCAGCTCGCGGACCTCGGCCGCGACTTGGGCGCCGATGTCCGGGCCCTTGAACCAGTCCTTGATGTCGTTGAAGAAGGAGGCGAGGCCGCGCAGCGTGGTCTCGACCACGCCCCCCACCATGGGCGTCCTGGCCATCTCTTCGAGCAGGTTACCCCAGGCGGCCTTGAGGTGATGGGTGGCGCCGGTGAGCCCGCCGGCCTCCGCCTCGCCCGCGCCACCGACTTGTTTTTCAAGCGTCTCCAATATGAGTGCTTGCGCGCCGGCCACGTCGCCGGCCTCGACCATGGCGGCGATCATCTCGCGCTGCCCGGCGGTGAAGGTGACGCCGACGCGCTTGAGCGCCGTGATGCCCTCGACCGGGTCCTCCAGCGCCTTACCCAGTTGCACGGCCGAGGAGCGCAGGTCCTGGCCGAACACGGCGGCGAGGTCCTGCGCCCCTTTGATGGCGCGCACGAAGGTGTCGCCGGAGACCGAGCGGAACGTCGCCAGCACCGAGGCGGCGTCCATCACGCCCTCGGCGGTGGCCATGGTGGAGGCCTCCATGGCGTCGGCGAGATCGTTCAGTTCCCGCCCGGTGAGCCCCGAGGCATGGCCGGTCGCCTTGAGCACGGCCTCCAGCCGCAGCAGCGACTGCTGCGCCGTCTCCATCTCGTGGAGGCCCTTGCCGAGCGCCACGGCGAGGCCGCCGAGCGCCGCTCCGGCTACGAGACCGGCCGGACCGAGGCGCAGCATGGCGGAGCCGACGCCGCCCAGGTTGCCGGCGAAGCTTTCGAGACGCACCCGCGCCGCCGAGGTGACCTCGTTCAGCGCCAGCAGTCCCTTGGAGGCCGGCTTGGCCGCCTGCTCGATGCGGGCGAGCGCCCGGCTGCCGTCCTCGCCCAATTGGGAGAGCGCGCGGCGGACGGTCTCGCCGTCTTTGACCGCGAGACGTATATATAAGTGTCGCTCGCTCATATCGGATCGTTCTCGGCGCGCAGGCGGGCGAGGCCTTCCAGCAGTCCGGCCTCTGCTTCGGGCAGCAGATCGGCAATGGCGGCGACGTCGTAGCCCAGCGCCTCGGCCATATGCATGGCCGTGCCCAGGTCGATGCCGGTCACGGTACCGCCGGGCGCAAAACGGAGTTGCCCGGCACAGCGCAGCAGCACGTCCCAGGCCTGCCAGCCGGCTTCCGTCAGGGGCTCGTTGGCGCGGTAAGGGCAGCGGTTGCCGCAGGAGAGGCCGCTTTCCCGGCAGCCGCGGCAGTATCCGGGCCCGCCGCCGAAGTGCCATGCGGCGCGGGCCCGGATGCGTTTCCCTCGGCGGCCCGATCTTCGAGCGGTGTCAGATAGCGGTGATAGAACAGCGCCGCCAGCAACGGATGCTCGTCGACGAAGGCGGCGATGGTTTCGTCGGAGACCGCGGCCTCGACGCCCTCCCACTCGATGACGGCATAAAGGGCGAGGCCCTTGATCATCAGCGCGCGCATCAGCCCCCGGCGCACGGACGGGTCCTCCGGATCCAGTCCCTCGGCTTCCGCCTTGTGCTGGGCCCAGTCCTCGTAGACCTTCTCGGCCTGGGCCTGGATCATGGCGTAGGCCGGCGTGGTGATCGGGCGGACCTTGAGCCTCACGCCGTCGGCGAGATCGAGCCACACCGGCTCGCGCATTCCCAGCTTGATCATGCGTAGCTCTCCACGTCGTTGGTGAGGGTGGCGGTCATCATCCGGCCGGCGACCGTATTGTTTGCCGCCCGCCATTCGAAGCTCGCCTGCACGCCGCCCGGACCGCTGATGGCGCGCTTTGGTTTCGGCAGATAGACCTCGTGGGCCTCGATCACGAGCTTCTCGCCGGCCGGGATGACATAGGCGAACTCGAGGGCCACCGGGTCGCCCGCAGTAGCCTTGTCGAGAAGCGCGGTGTCGGCGAAGCGGACTTCGATTGAGCCGGTGAGCGCGGCGATGGTGGGATCGGCGCCGTCGATCTTGCCATCCGAGCGGATGGTCTCGATGCGCTCCAGGTTGTTCGTATAAGTGAGATTGGCCCCGGTCAGGTTGGCGAGCGGGGCGCCGTCCAGCTTCACCTGACCCTGGAACTGGCCGAAGCGCTTGATCGGCAGCGTCACCGGAACTCCGCCCTGGGAGGCGGCATTACGGGTTTCGCCCTGGCCGACGGCGTTGAAGGTGGCGTTGGCGTGGCCCGAACGCTGGAAGCTGAGCTGCATCGAGTTGAGGCGCACGCCGCCGATCAGGAAGAAGGCCGGCACCTCGGGCATGCCGATCTCGACCGAGAGGCTCGGCAGCGCCGGCGCGCCCGAGCCGAACTCGTGGCCGAACGGCCCCGGCGTCGCGCCGGTGGTGGCGGGCGCGCCCAGGAGCGCCTTCAGCCAATGGCCGAAGTGGCGGAGGTCGACCGGCACCACGAGATCGCCCTCGACCTTGACGACATCGCGGGACGGCGCGGCGGGGTCGCGTCCCTGGCCTAGGATGTCGCTGTCGATCAGCCCCTGCTCGGAGCCGAGCGACGAGGAGACGAAGGGGAAGCGGACGAACCCCGACGCAGGGGAAACGCCGTAGTCGGTCTCGAACGCGGCCAAGAGGATCGCGTTCGCGCCATAGGCACGGGCCATTGCAAATCTCCCGGATTGTGATGAATCAGGCCAGCGGGTCGCTGGAGGCGTAGTGCAGGGTCACGGTCACGACGGCGGCCTTGAGGCCGGTGGCGCCGTCGATGGCGAGATCGCGGGTTCTGGGCGCGCCCCATTCGACCCAGTCGACCAGGCCACCCAGGGTGCGGTCGGCAGCGAGCGCCGAGCCGATCTCGGCGAGCAGGTCATCGAGAGTGCCGGTCGCGGCATCGGCCGGGGCCTGCTGGACCACGAGGTCGATTTCGGCCTCGTGCTGCCAGAGATACGTGAGCGGCGAGAGCAGAACCTCGGGCTCCCCTGGATCGCCGTCGCGAAGGATCACCAGCCCGGCGGCCGGGATCTTGTCCGGCAGCGGCTCCTCGCGCTTGACGATGGCGCCGGGCATTGTTTGAAGGCGCGCGAGCAGCGCCGCCAGCACCTCTTCGCGGCGGGTGGGCATGCGATGCGAAACTCCCGGTTCAGCGGCTCTCGCGGCGAAAGGCAGCTGTTTGTCCGCAGAACATGCGGTGAAGTTGGGTGATTTCTCCGCACATTGTGCGGCGAAACGGACGGCACCGTGGGAATCAGCGCCCAGGCTCCCGCCAGTTGCGGACCACCAGCTGCGGCAGCAGAGCGAGCCACCTCTCCGCCGCGCCGGCGACATCGAGGCGCTTCCGCAAGGTGACTTGCGGCACCAGCAGGAACATCGGCACCGTCACGAGGCCTCGTCCGGTTCGAAGCGCTCTCTCGCTCGCCTTCGCGAAGCCGCCGCGCCTGCCGGTGCGGGCGCGCCGGTTGTCGGCCACCAGCAGCGACGGCCCGCGCCGCCGGTAGACGAACCGCAGCCGGGCTCCGTGCATGCGCTCCCACAAACCAGGGGTCATTTTCCGCCGGCCATCGCCGAACCGGCCGGCGGCCGGGGTCGGGATGGCGAGGAAGAAGCCATGTCTGGAGCGGATGACGGCGCCTTCCTCGTAGACGCGCACGATGTTCGGGGCCTTGCTGAACACCAGCCCGGCGGCACGGATGCTCCGGGCGCCCTTCGGATACACCTCGCTCCGCCAGGTGTTGGCGAGACGCTGGCCCAGCCCGGCGCCGGCGATCTGCCAGCGCAACTCCTGCTTGAGACCGTCGGTTCCCTCGCGGACGCCCGCCGTCACCGCCTCCTCGGCCGCCTTCATCTCCTCGGCCAGGAAGCGCTTGAGATCGCCTTCGATGGCAGCCGAGAGTCTCATTGCCTACGAAGTCCTTGGTTGCCGCGACGTCGGTAATGATAGGCTCGTCGAATGAAACGACTGGCTCCGCACGAAATTGACGAACTGAAACGGCGTCTCGCTGCGTGGCAGACTCCTGAGACGATGAGTGCTGCGGCGGACGAAGCAATGAATGGCCTCGGATCGACCAACCTGTTCAATCAAGGCGGCCTCGCGTTTCTTCGCGATGCGTGGATTGCCGCTGAATTTGGCGCGATTCGAAACGCCGAGAAGGTGCGGCTCGTATCGGACAACTGGCCCGACTTCGAGTTGTGCATCGGCGGTCGGGTTGAGGCTTTCGAGGCGGTCGAAGCCGACGAGCCTGATCGCCGCCGTGGGGAGGAATATCGGCATGGCATCGGCGACCTTGAGGATGATCCGGTGGAAGACTGGGTTGCCCGCGCCGAGCAAGCGCCCGGGTGGCTAAGAGCGGCCTGCCTGAAGAAGGCCGGCAAGAACTACGGCGGCCGTGCCAATTTGGTCATATATCTTAATCTCGACGAATACGGCATCCGGCAGTCCGAGGTTGAAGCGTGCTTTTGTCACGCGACAAAGAATGTGAAGGATGCTTTCGAGACCGTCTGGGTACTTTGGAAGAAACGGGCCTATCGGGTCTGGCCTTCGAATAAGAGTTAGCTCGTAATATCCGCAGCCTGTTCTCTACGAACCTCACGCCTGCCTCGTATCGAGAGTCCAGACTAGCCGTTCGGCGTCGCGCACCGGCTCGCCCTGGACAACGAAGGTCTCACCGCCCAGCGTGATCGTGTCGCCCTCCGCCGGGTTCGGCACCTCGGACACCCGCACCTCGAACACCGCCGTGGCCGCGTGCACGGCGATATCGCCGAACTCGACCTCCCGGTCCGGACGGCGGGCGATCACGCGGACCGGGATCCCGTCGCCGGCCCCGCCCGGACGCCAGACGGCGTCGCGGGCGATGTTCGGATCGGTGAATAGGTCGTTGATGGCTGCAGCAAATACAGACATGATTCGTACGGGGATGGAGAGAAGTCGTGCGGCCAAATGGACAAGCTGCCTATCAGCGTGCGATCGCCGCGCTCGGCGGTGCGCTTCTTAGCTGCAATCCAGGCTTGAGACTTACTCCGTCGAGCGCGGTTCAACGTTTCATCGACAATCTCATTCCCGGCACCGAGCCAGCGTGGTTCGAAGCGGAACTGAACGAGGGAGACGGACAGGAGCTCAAAGGAAAATTCAAGGCCGCGCACTCCTCATCGGCACTTGCTGCCAACACGTTTGCCCGATTCAAGATTGCACCGGACCAATTGAACCTCGTGTGCGCGTCAGGATTTGAGGCGTTCCGCTTCGAGGCAAAGTGCCCAGCCATTTCGGGGCGAAACCCACCGAACTTGGATTTGTTGGTACAGTCCAGATCGAAGGTCGTGGGCGTCGAGTCCAAATGCACCGAGCATCTGAGGACGCATGTACCGAAGTTCGCACCGGCATATGATCAGCAAATCACGGACGGACGGCGCGGATCGGCTTGGTTTCAGCTCATGCGGGTCCTAATCGCAGAGCCCACTCGTTACCGACGTGTCGATGCGGCTCAGTTGGTTAAACACGCGTACGGTCTGGCTCATTGTTTTCCCGGCCAGGATGTGACGCTTCTTTATCTCTACTGGGAGCCGCGCAACGCGGAGGCCCTTCCCGAGCTGGCGGAGCATCGGGAAGAAGTCGCAAAGTTCGCACGCGAAGTCGCGGGCTCATTTCCATCCTTCGCACATCTGAGTTACCGGCACCTCTGGGACACCTGGGGACAGATGGCGTCGCCAACGTGGTTGCCCGAACACTTGGCCGCTCTTCGCGCCCGCTACGACATAGCGATCTGAGCCGACGTAAAGGCTCGTCGCCGCTAACCGGACGCTTCCGTCTGCCGTGCCACCTATCAGTTGCTGGTGTGGATGCGCACCGCGAGACGCGGCCGCTTGTTGACCGGCAGGATCGAGGCCTCGGTCTTGACGTCGATGGCGCTGCCGTCGTTGCGCGCAATCTGCCGTGCGTACATGGGCAGGCCGACCGTGTTGACCGTCTCGATCAGGTTGGCGGGGGCACCGTAGGTGACGAAGGTGTCCATGGTGCCGAGCGGGAAGGCGATGCCCTCGCCGGCCGGGATCAGAGTCTCGGTGGCGCCCGTCGAGAGCGTGACGGTGGCGTTGTATTCCTCGAACATGATCCCGGCGAAGGGGAAGCGCCGGCGGACGTCGTCGCGCAGCGGCTGGGCGCCGGTCGAGGAGTAGTACTTGTAGGCCTCCTCGACCTTGCCGTGGCCGATCAGCTTGTCGAAGAACTCCGGGCTGACCAGTGCCAGCGCCCCGGTCATGGTCTCGCCCTTGAGCCCGGTCTCGACCTTGCGCAGCACGTCGCGCACCTTGGCCTGGACGCCGGTGCCGGCGGTGCCGAGCGCGAAGTCCACCGCCTGCTGGGCGAGGCCGAACTCGCCGAAGTAGTCGTAGAGGGTGGTCCCGGCGCCATCCTTGACGATGCCGCGCAGCGCGTTGATCTCCATGTACTCGCGGGTCTGGGCATGCTTGGCCCGCATGCGGGTGAGCTTGCGCTCCATCACGGTCGCCAGCGGATCGGCGGCGTCGGCGACCCCGAAGCCGCGCACGCCCTGGACGTCCTGGGGCGTGATGGCGTCGTCGTGCGGGATCCAGGGGATGGTGAAGGAGCGCATCGACTTGGCGTCGCGGTTGGCGACGGTGGCCGGGCCGCCAAGCGGGACCGTGGGCAGCAGGTTGAGCACCCCCTCGGCCTGCTCGATGATGACGGAGCGCTGGGTCACGCCCTCGAAACGGAACAAGCCCATCTGGCCCAAGCGCGTGTAGACGTTGGGCAGGATGTTGATGGCCTGGGTCATCTCGGCCAGCGAATAGCCGCCGGCGTCGAAGGGATTGGTCATGACGGTCATGGTCGGGATCTCCCAAGGACTGGAATGGACGAACGAGTTCGCCCGGAGCCGGGATCGGCTTCGGTTCGGCAGGCGCAAACGTGAGGGGAAGTCAGGCGCCCGGCGGCTACGCCGCCGAACTATCAGGCAGTAACGCGGACGACGATGCCGGCAGCAGCGAGCTGGGCCTTCTTGGCATCCTTCTCGGCCGTCTGGTCGACGGAGGCGTCGAAAGCGAGCGCGGCCTCGGAGACGATGACGGGGCCGCGGGCCAACGCCACACCGATGGCGTCGCCGGCGCCGGCGTCGACCGCCTGCGTCAGCACTGCGGCGGCGGTCTCGGCGCCCTCGTCGCCGGCGACGGCGGCGGCCGGCGAGAGGCGGTACTTGGCGGTTGCCGTGATCTTCCCAAGCACGGCGCCCAGCGGATAGCTGGTTCCGCCCTTGAGGATGACGGTCTCGCGGCAGTAGCCGGCGTTGAGTTCGTACTTCAAGAGATCGCCCAGGGTGGGCGTAGCGACGAGGACGGGCATGGGGTTTCTCCTTGGTTAGGACGGATCAGGTGCGGGACGCGGCTTCCTTGGCGCGCTTGACGATGGGGCTTTCGGCGAGCCGGGCGGTGGCCGGCGCGGTGGCGACGATGTCGGCGGAGTCCGCGCGGGCGGCCAGCTCGTCGAGCACCGAGCGGCGGAGCGCATCGGCCCGCACGCCCTGGGCCATGGCCTCGGCGGCGTCGACCTTGACGCCCAGGCGCGCGGCCTGGGCGGCGACGGCGGCGAGCTCGGCGTATTCGCCGCGCAGCCGCTGTTCGACCTGCGTCACGTCGGGGACATTGACGGCAGGCTCCTGGACGGAAGCGGCGTCGGGCGCGGAGGACACGGGCCCTTCGGCCCCGGGATCGATGGTCGGATCGGCGGTCTGCATGGAAGCCTCCTTTCGGCTTTCGGTGGGACGCGCGGTCTTGCCGCGCGGTACGGGTTTCGGGGCGAGGGTGACACTGAGGTCGGCGAGAGCCTGGCGGAGCGTGCCGACCCGGTCGGCGAGTCCGGCCTTCACCGCCAGATCGCCACGATAGACGGCGGCCTCCGTGGTGCGGACGGCCTCGGGCGGCAGGTTGCGGTTGCGGGCGACGAGCGCCACGAAGCGGTCGTAGAGCCGGTCCACGTCGGCCTGGACGTCCGCACGAGCGCGGGTCGAGAGCGGCTCGTGGGGATTGCCGTCGATCTTGCGTTCGCCCGCGTGAACGAAGGTCCAGGAGAGTCCCGCCATGCGATCGGCGCCGCTCTCGTCCACGTGCACCGCGACGACGCCGATGGACCCGGCCTCGCCGGTCTGGGTGACGTAGATGCGATCGGCGGCCGTGGCGATGGCGTAAGCGGCCGAGAGCGCCGCTTCGTCGGCGATTGCCCAGATCGGCTTGCCGCCTTCCTTGGCGAGCGCGGCGATGCGCTCGACCAGATCGAACAGCCCGCCGACCTCGCCGCCGGGGGAGTCGATGTCCAGCAACACGCCACGCACGCGGGGGTCGGTTGCGGCGGCCTCGATGGCGTCGCCGATGTCGATGTAAGACATGAGCCCACTGGCTGCCGCCAGATAGCCGGACCGCGACACCAGCGTGCCGGTGATCGGGATAACGGCGATGCTGTCCGGCGTGATCGCGGTCTCACGCGCGGGGGCGGCGCCGAGGTCGAGCGGCTCCAGCGCTTGGCCGGCAAGCCGGGGCCCGAGCGCGCCCAGGATCGCATCGAGCTTGGGCCGCGCGATCATCAAGGGCGTCCCGAACAGGCGGGACGCGATGTGAGGAAGATCAGTCATCGGATTCCTGGGATCAGGGGACGGAAGGCGGCGCATCGGCGGAATCGCCGGCGATGTCTTGCGCAAGTTCGACGGGCCCAGCCGCCGCCTGGCCGAAGACGAGCCCGAGCGACCGCTCCCGCACCTTGTCGGCGGCAATCTCGGCATCCACCTGCTCGGCATCGAAGCCGCGTTCGGCAATGGCCTGGGTCCGGCTCTTGAGCCCCGCGTCGATCTGCTCGATCTCGGCGCGGGCATCCTTAAGTGGGTCCACCCACTCCCAGCGCGGGGGCAGCCACGAGCAGGCGAGATACTCGGCCCGGCGCCGGTCGTAATCGGGAACATCGAGCGCGCCCGAGAGCACCGCGGCATCCATCCAGCGCCGCCAAACGGCGCGGCAGAGCTGGAAGACCAGCACGGAGTGCTGCCACGCCTCGACCCGACGTCGGAACTCGAGCAGCGCCAGGCGCGAGTTCGAGTAGTTGGCCTTCAGCATGTCGTTCGAGAGGTAGGCGTAGGGCACGCCGAGGGCGGCAGAGACCTGAAGCAGCGTGCGGTACTGGAACGGCTCGTAGGAGCCGCCGACATCGGCGGGCGCCGCGGTCTGAATTTCCTCGCCGGGCTCCAGCATCACCACCTGCCCGGGCTGCACATCCATGGTCCGCTCGCCATCCGGCTCCGTCTCCTCGGCCATGTCGAAGGGCTCGCCCGGCGCCGGGGTGGTGACGAAGAGGGCGTACATGGCCGCCACCTTCTTTCGGTCAAGTTCGGCGTCGTCGTACTGGTCCAGGAGGAACAGCTTGACGATGGCGGGCGCGAAGCGGGAGACGCCGCGCAGCTGTCCCGCATCGACCGGATCGATGACGTGCACGATTTCGGAGGCGGGGATGCGCACCGTCTCGCCGACTAGGCCGGGATCGGTGACATCGCCGGGATGGCGGCGCAGGAAGTGGTAGGCCACGCGCCGGCCGATGCGATCGAACTCGATCCCCTGGCGGATGACGTTACCGTTGGGAAGCGTCTCGGTCCGCGACAGCGGCAGCATCTCGGAGGGGATCATCTGCAACTGCAGCGGCACCGCTAGGCCGTCCTCGGGGCGGCGCGGCCGGAAGCGGAAGAACACCTCGCCGGCGATGAACACCTCCCGGACCGCCCGGCGCTGCAAGCCATAGAAATCGGTGAAGCCCTCGGCGTCGGACTCGTCGGTCCACGCCAGCCACAGCGTCTGCACCCGAGCCTTCAGTTCCGCATCGCCGATCAGCGACGAGGGTTTGATGCCGGCGCCGACCACGTTGCCCGACCAGCTTTCGATGGCGTTCGCCGCGTAGCCGTTGTTGCGGATCAGGTGCCGGGCGCGCGCCGTGATGTCCGGACCGGCGGCGGCGATCAGCGTGTTGAGATGGGCACGCGAGGGCTGGAAGGCCTTGAGCCGGCGGTTGCCCATTCCCGCCTCGAAGCCGCCGATGAAGGCGCCGAGACGACGACGAAAGCCACTGAGCACGATCAGAGTCCCTTGTCGGCGTAGACGAGAATTCGGCGGCGCGGCCCCCTCTTCTCCAGCTGGGCGATGCGCCGCTCCAGATCGGCGAGCACCCTGTCGGCCTGGGCCAGGTCGTACTGGACGCTGCGGTCGCCGACGGAGACGCGGCTGACTAGGGAGTTGCGCCGTGCCAGCACCCGCTCGCGTTCGGCCTTGAGTTCGTCGAGAGTCATGGGCGGTTACGACATGTAGGAGGAAGGGAACACCTTGCGGCCCCTGCGGATCGGACGGCGAACGAGGCCGGCACTCGGGGCCGTATCGGCAGAGGTTGCGCTCTCGGAATCGACGGCCGCGACACCGACCTGGCCCTCCAGGTCGCGCCACTTGCTTTCCGCCCAGCGGTCGGCGCCGAGAATCCAGGCCGCGGCGCGGGCGTAAGTACGGCAGTCGAGCGCCTCGTTGCGCTCGCGCAGCTTCTGCCATTCGAGCCGGGCAAACCCGCGCTTGGTCGTCACCGTGACCAGTTGCTCGGCGACCAGCTGCTTCACCCACTCGGCGTCGGTCCACGACGGCAGATGCACCGTCCCGGCCGGGAAGCGGGCACCCTCCGTCCGCTCCTCGTCGGTCGGGCGGTCGAGCCGCAGGTATCGGTAGGTCTCCGACTTGAAGGTCGAGACGGCGACGGTCCAGAGGCGCGCCCCACGCCGCACTTTCTTGCCGTGCTCGGTCGAGTCTACGTAGGTCGGCCCCGAGACCGGCGCCGAGCGGTTGAATCCCTCGACGCCCTTGACCGGCGCGACCTGGCCGAACCCGGCCCGGCGCGCCCATGCGTAGACGGCGGGAGTCTCGTAGCCGGTATCGATGGCGAGGCGGGCTAGACCTAAGGCCGCTCCGCCGGCGTGCATCCAGGTGCGGCCGAGCAGCTTGTCCAGCTTGGCCCATGTCTCGGACTTCTCGGGGCCGCCCTCGATGACGACGTGGTCGATCAGCCAGCTTTCGAGGCCGCGGCCCCAGGCCCAGACGTCGACCTCGATGCGGTCCTTCTGGACGTCGGCTCCGGCGGTGAGGAACAGCGCGCCGGCCGGCACTGTGCCGTTGGGCCATGTCTCGCGCCGCTCATAGATGCGCTGCCAGTCGGGCGCCTCGCCGGTCTCGACCCAGGTCTCGCCGAGCACGCCGTTCTTGAAGCTGCGCCGCGCCTCGTCGGTCGACGCCTGCTCGCTCATGCGCGCGATCTGCGCCCAGCTCATCCAGCCGATCGGCGAATAGAGCGCCGAGAGATGGAAGCCGATGGTGCCGGCATCCTCGGCTTCCGCCGTAGTCCGCCACTCGCCCGCCTCGAGCATGGCGGTCTTGTGGTGTTCCTCGATCCGGCCCTCGCAGCCCTCGCAGACATAGTGCGCGGTCTCCGGCTTGCCCTTCTCCCAGCGTAGGCGCTCGAACCGGAGCCACTGCATGTGCCCGCAGGAAGGGCACGGCACGAAGTAGCGGCGGCGGTCGGAGGCCTCGTACTCGCGCTCGATGCGCGAGACGCCGTGGATGGTCGGCGTCGAGCCGAGGAACACCTTCGCGCGCCAGGAGAAGGTGCGCGTGCGGGCCTCGGCGAGCGCGACCGGGTCGCCCTCCTCATCGGCCGAGGGCGGATAGGCGTCGACCTCGTCGAGGAACAAAAACCGCGCCGGCATCGAGCGCAGACCCACCGCGCTGTTGGCGCCGGTGATGACCAGTATGCCGGCCGGGAACTCTTTGGAGAGCACCGTGTTGCCGGCGTCGCGCGAGCGGGCCGGCCTGACACGCTCTCTTAGGCTCGGGCTCTCGGCGATCAGCGGATCGACCCGCTGGCGCGAGAAGCGCTTGGCGAGCTCGACCGTTGGCTGGACGGCGAGCATCGGCCCCGGCGCGTGGTGGATGACATAGCCGATCCAGTTGTTGCCGGCCTCGGTGAACCCGACCTGAGCCGCCTTCATGACCACGACGCGCCTGGCCGGATGCGCCGGCGAGAGCGCGTCCATGATCGCGCGCATGTAGGGTGTGCGCGAGGTGCGGTAGCGGCCGGGCTCGGCTGAACCGCGCGGAGAAAGCACCCGGTGGCGGTCGGCCCACTCGGAGACGGCCAGCGTGGGATCGGGCATGAGCCCGTCCCGCCAGGAGCGGACGAGGTCATCCGCTCCGTCGAAGGCGAGGAGATCGTCCATCGGCAATGCCGTCATCGGAACTCCGGCCGGACCTCGGCGAGATCGGCGAGATGGGCGCGGACCTGCGTTTCGAGCGTAGTCTGCAGGGTGTGCGGGTCGACCCCCAGGGCGGCCGCCATCAGGGCGGCGACGCGGACCGGCCAGTTGGCCCAGGCGTCGCGCTCCTCGCGCGCGAGGCGAAAGACGAGCGCCGTCGCCCGGGCGCGGTCGACCAGCTCGCCCTTCATGCGCTGGAGGCGCAGACGGGCGAGATGAGCCTTGGCGATCTCATGCGCCGTGCGGGCCTCGACGAAGCTGATCCGACCCGCCGGCAGACCCTGCTCCTTGAGCGTTTCGCGCACCGAACCCAGAGCAGCTTCGCTCACCGGCTTGACGCGCGGTCTGGAGGCGGACCGCGTGGCCTCGGGCTTGCGACCCCGGCCGGGGTCGGTGGCGCGCTTCCAGGCGGCGTCCGCCTTCGCCGGATCGACGGTGCCGTCGGGCTCCACCGGGATGCGCCCCGTCTTGATCGCCTTCTGCACGGCGACGTGGCTCACGCCGCGATGGCGGGCGTAGGCGCGGATCGATAGTCCCAACTGGAGTCTCCGGAAGAACGGAAGCGCCGTGCCGAAACGAATGCCGCCGGGACGCTGGTCCCGGCGGCACCCTACGGCTTCGACCGCGTCAGGCGCGGCCCGGCGCGAGGACGTGGAAGCCCTGCTTGCGCGCCGTCGCGCCAAACAGCGCACCCGGCCCGTTGCCCTCCTCGTCGCGGGATGGGAACAGGACTGTGCCGTCGTCGAGCACCAGCGTCGGTACGGTCTCGTTCGGCGGCCAGCCCTCGGCGGCGAGCTCGTCCTTGGTCATCGCCCGCACGGCGACGATGCGGCGGCCGACGAAGTTGGTCTGGTCATGGTCGGTCATGATCGTGTCCTCCCGCCGTCAGTGCGGCTTCTGGCCGCGATGGCGGCGGATGAGACGCATCACCGCATCGTCGTCGCGCTCGCCCGGGATGCGTTCGGCTTGCAGCGCCGCCCAGGTATCGTCGCCAACCGGCACCAGCCACGTGCCGTCCGGCTGGCGCTGGCCGGTCGAGCGGAAGGGCATGATGGCTTCCTCGGCAATCGCCCGGTAGGTGGTGTCGCTGACCCTGATCGTCTTCATGGCGCGCCCTGTCAGCCGGCGATCTTGTAGACGCGCCCGCGGCCCTCGACCTTCTCGGACGTGACGTCGAGGCCGAGCTTCTTCTTGAGCGCGCCGGCGATGGCGCCGCGCACCGTGTGCGGCTGCCAGCCGAAGGCCTTGATAATCTCCTCGATGCTGGCGCCCTCCTTGCGCTTCAGCATCTCGACCAGCCGCGCCTGCTTCGAGTCGGAGCGGGTCTTGCGCGGCGCTTTGTCGCCCTTCTTGCGCTTGCCCTTGGATGCGGCGACGGGCTCGACGCCGACGGCGCGCATGCCCGCGTCGGTGACGACCAGACTGCCGCTTCGATTGCGGGCGAGCCCGGCATCGACGAGGGCCGAGATGATCTTCGTACGGGCGCCGCCTCGCAGGTTCGAGGGCCAGCGGATGGCGCGGTCGTCGCAACCGGCGGCGGTTTTCAAGAGCGACTGCTGGGTCGCGGTGAGTTTGTTGGTCATGGAAGTCTCCTTCGGGTCAAGGAGCGCAGACAATTCCGCGCCCCTACCACCCGAAGCCCCGCCGGGCGCACCCGGTCGGGGCCGAGCGGGAGCAATGCCCGGCTATTCGGCGTGCTCGCCCTCCTTGAAGGCGCTGTCGGTGATCCGCTTGAGCAATTCGGCGTAGTGGCCGAGCGTCCCGACGTGGCCCCAATCGATCTCGTCCGGGTTCCAGTTGAAGTGCTCGTCGCTCAGGGTCTGGAGGCGGGCGAGCATGGTGTCGATCTCGGCCTTCTTGGCGATGAAGGCGTCGAGGGCCTTGGTGTTGTCGTGGGGCTTGGTCATGACGGCATCTCCGATGTTGTTGCCCCATGAAGGCGCTGTGGGCGCCAGGAGCCAAGCGGATAAGCCGTTAATCGGATTGCTGTTTTCGGCCCGGGAGGATCATTTGATTATCTGGCGGGACTGAGGCGGCGAAGCGGCGCGATCAGGTCCGCCGCAGGGCCTCGAACAGCCGCCGGAGCGTGTACCCGCGGACGATCGAGACGATGGTGAAGATCGCCCCGATGAGCAGATTGTCCTCGATGCTCGCCCGGAGCCCGAACATCGGGAATACCATCGCCTGGGTGGTGACGGCGACCCCGTAACCGACCGCCACGTTGGCGACAGCCTCCACCAACGACATTCGGCGGGACTGCTTCATGCCGCCCGATGTCCCTGGGCCAGTTCGTCGAATGCGCGGCCGTCGGACTCCAGCACGGCCTTGCCCTCGGTGAGCTTCTGCCAACGCCCGACGACGACGTCGCAATAGCGGGGATCGATCTCGATCCCGAGGCAGACGCGCCCGGTATTCTCGGCGGCGATCAGGGTGGTGCCGCTGCCGCAGAAGGGCTCGTAGACGGCATCGCCCCTGGTGCTGTTGTTGAGGATCGGCCGGCGCATGCATTCCACCGGCTTCTGGGTGCCGTGGACGGTGGCCTCGTCCTCGTCGCCCGGCCCGATGGTCCAAACCGTGGACTGGTCGCGTGCCCCCTGCCAGCGGCCGGTGGCGCCCTCGCGCACCGCGTACCAGCAGGGCTCGTGCTG